>Ga0187783_10002989_pt1 | contig 12477 bp, 12 predicted proteins | sample 1015_SJ02_MP02_2_FD_132471 | JGI IMG/M metagenome (GOLD analysis project Ga0187783, IMG submission 132471) | Tropical peat soil microbial communities from peatlands in Department of Meta, Colombia - 1015_SJ02_MP02_20_MG | ecosystem: Environmental > Terrestrial > Soil > Wetlands > Peat | place... | reverse complement strand
CGTGGCCAGGCCAATACTAAATGCCGGAAACAAAATATGAAACGCAATCGTAAAAGCAAATTGAATGCGCGCAATCGTCACCATGTCCATATTTACCCAACCTCTTAATTATATTATTCCCTCCCCTTTCCAAGGGGAGGGTTAGGGTGGGGTTTCGGGGCCCTAACCCTCTCCCTGAGAGGGGGAGGGAATTAGTTTTTCCATAGTACCTTATGTGGTTGCCGCTAATAAAGTGTTTTCAAGCAAGGTCGCGACGGTCATCGGCCCGACTCCGCCGGGCACCGGGGTGATCCAGCCGGCGCGCTCGCAGGCGGTTGCAAATTCGATATCACCCACGATCTTGCCACTCGGCAACCGATTAAAACCAATGTCGACGACAATGGCGCCCGGTTTTATCCATTCACTGTTAACAATATTCGGTTTGCCGATGGCGGAAATTAAAATATCCGCGGATTGAATGTGCGGCGCGATGTGTTTACTGAAGCGATGGCAAATCGTCACCGTGCATTTGGCCAATAATAATTCCAGCGCCATCGGACGTCCGACGATATTGGAGGCGCCTAACACCACCGCATGCAACCCGGTTAAATCTTCTTGAGTGGACGCCAATAATTTCATCACCCCATAAGGCGTGCAAGGACGCAATATGGGTTGACGCAACGCCAAGCGCCCCATGTTGTAAGGATGAAAACCATCCACGTCTTTAGCCGGATTAATTTTTTCCAGCAGCGGCTCGGGAGAAATGGAGGCAGGCAATGGCAACTGCAATAAAATCCCGTGCACCGTCGGGTCTTGATTGCATTGCTCAATAATTTGGATGACCGCTTGCTGAGAACAATTTTCCGGCAAGCGGTGACAATGCGATAATATCCCGACTTCTCGACACGCTTTTTGTTTGTGTCCCACATAACTCAGAGAAGCCGGATTATCACCCACCAAAATGACCGCCAAACCGGGCGCCGGCAGCTGGCGCCGTACTCGATCCGCCACTTGATGAGCCAGCCGCTCTTTAATCAGCCCTGCCAAAACATTGCCATCTAAAATTTTTGCGCTCATAAACCTGGTTTTGTTAAAATTAATTGCCACCGAAAAGGAAGGCGCCACTTAAGCTGATAGTGCTTAATCCCTGCTTTGTTCAATAATAATTTCCATTCTGAACGAATAAATCCACGACGGATAGAGACGAGGCCATCGTGAATAATCAATCGATTTTTTAACAACAACGGGCTGAGAAATTTATAAAGGATATAGGATAAACGATGCCGGTGTAAATCATTGATAATAACCGCTTGTCCGGCGGCAGCGTGTATTTGGCGCAAGAAAACGACTAAATCATCGTCTTGCAAATGGTGGCAAACTAAGGTCAGTAAAATAATATCAAAACTATTTTCAGCAATATCCAGTTGATCTGACGGGCGCCATCGAAAACAAACCGGGAGATTCGGTTTGGTTTTTTTCCAAGTATTCAGTGTTTGCTGAGCCTCATCAATCGCGGTCTGAGAAATATCTATTCCCTGCATTTTCATAAGAGGAAAAGATTGACTTAAGTTTAATATAAACAACCCGTCGCCACAGCCGACATCCAGTAAAGTAGAATGGGGTGAAAATTTTTTAAGAATGTTTACCGTACTCCGGAAAAAGCCAAGAAATTTATTAATAAAAAATAATTTTTTAAGGCATTGTATATATTCATCGTGGGTATAATATTCTGCGCCCAAGTCAATGAGTTCTTTTTCTTGAGACCTTTTTTTAAGCATATATTGCCTCACGTTCAGGGCTGTCTCATTCTAGTTTCGTCATTGCGAGCGTAAGCGAAGCAATCCAGTTCATAGCGGGTGAGTACTGGATTGCTTCGCTTACGCTCGCAATGACGGTACCGAATGAGGCAACTCTACCTCACGTTGATGACCTCTTGCAATACGGTGCTATTCTATGAAATTATGAGAATAGTTTAAAAGGATTTGATGGATGATTTTTGATGCGGTGATTGTCGGGGGAGGCCCTGCGGGGGCCGCCAGCGCGTTATTGTTAGCAAGGGCTGGCCTGTCCGTAGCGATCATCGAGAAAACAACTTTTCCGAGACGCAAAGTCTGTGGAGAATTTATATCTGCCTCTAATTTACCCCTATTACACAACATGGGTATCTCCGATTTTTATTTAAACCATGCAGGCCCTGAAATACGGCGAGTGGGTTTGTTTACCGCCAATACTATATTGGAATCCGCCATGCCGCAAGGGAATCATGCCCTGGGTCATTGGGGAAGAGCAATCGGGCGTGAACATTTCGATACGCAGCTACTTAAAATGGCTGTGAGCGCCGGCGCGAAATTATGGCAACCCGCGAAAGTGAAAGCGTTACAACGTCAAGCTCAGTTCCTGATTACCATCGCAGCAAACGGTCGGGTTGAACAAGTGTGCGCTCATACGGTCATTATGGCGCATGGTTCATGGGAACAAGGAATTACCCCTCATAAATGCACTCACAAGCCCTCTGATCTGCTGGCGTTTAAAGCCCATTTTAGAAATTCCGAACTGGCGCCCGATCTGCTGCCACTGTTGGTGTTTCCGGGCGGTTATGGGGGACTGGTGCAGACCGATGACGGACGTCTTAGCGTTTCTTTCTGCATCCGCCGCGATACTTTGACTCAGATAAGGAAAGCTTGTCCCCGATTACCCGCCGGCGAGGCCGTTTTGCAGTATGTCAGCGAATCCTGCTTGGGGGCAAGGCAGGCGCTGGCTCATGCAAACCGTGAAGGCAGCTGGCTTTCGGTAGGCCCCATTCGGCCCGGCATTCGCAAATGCTATGAAAACGGTCTCTTTTTTGCCGGCAATATCGCTGGAGAAGCCCATCCCACCATCGCTGAAGGGATTAGTATGGCCCTGCAATCGGCATGGTTACTTTCGCAAGCATTACTGAAATCCAGTCATGCGGGACAAGCATATACTCAACAATGGCGCGCCTATTTTTCTAAACGAATTCATGCCGCAGCACTGTTTGCCCAAGTGGCTATGCGTCCATGGGCTGCAGCCACGGTATTGCCGCTGTTGAAGCAATTTCCGAGTATTTTAACCTTTGGCGCCAAATTAAGTGGTAAGGTAAAACTGGTGATGAATTAATGGCACTCAGTTAAGCGATTCTGTCATTCCTGCGAAGGCAGGAATCCATTTTTACCCGCACATTTCAGTGGGTGCAAGAATGGATTCCTGCCTTCGCAGGAATGACATATCGCTTAAGTGAGTGCCATTAGGTGATGAATAATTAAGCTGGTCATACTATAATAGGTGCATTTGTTCCAATGAGAGTGTCGCGTGACGTTTCATCCCTGCTATTTATCGAGTTGGTTAAAAAAAGACCCGGGTGCTTTGCTGGTCGGCATGGAGCGCACTCAATTGCAGCGATTATTAAAGCCAATGGCCGGCGATTATTTAGTTCAGATCGGCGGCTTGCCGGAATTGACCAGCGACAGTTCGATTCGGTTCAAATGGTTTTTTAATACCCAAGCAAAATCCGGCGCTATTCAAGTCGCGCTCGACGAATTACCGTTAATTGCGGACAGCGTCGATGCGATTGTCATCGTGCACGTATTGGAATTTCTGCCCAAGCCGAAAATAGTATTGCGCGAGGCGGCTCGAGCATTGGCGCCGGGCGGGCAATTAATTATCGTTGGTTTGAATCCGTGGAGCTTATGGGGTTTGAAGCACCGGTTTACTCACGATCATGACTTGCCGTGGAACGGCCATTTTTGGTCGCCTTGGCAAGTGAAACATTGGCAACGTGAATTGGGATTGCGGATTGTCATGGGCGATACGTTTTGTTTTCGCCCGCCGTTGCATGACTTGCGAGCCTGGCAGCGGTTATTATGGTTAGAAGCGCTGGGGCCTTTTTTTTTCCCGGCCTGGGGTGGATTCTACATCACCGCCGCCCAAAAGCGGGTGATCGGAATGACTCCGCTTAAGCAACCGGCTTGGTCGAAAAAAGTCGATCTGAGCAAAAGTTTGGAACCCACCACTCGGAACGTAACCGAATGATGATATCATCGATACAACTCGTCGAGATCTTTACCGACGGCGCCTGCCGCGGCAATCCCGGCCCCGGCGGCTGGGGCGCTGTTCTGCGCTATGGCGAACAATACAAAGAAATTTTCGGCGGCGAAGAACAGACGACTAATAATCGCATGGAATTAATGGCCGCCATTCAAGCTCTGGCGATTTTAAAAAAACCGTGCCAAGTCATCATGACCACCGATTCCGAATACGTTCGCCGAGGCATCACCGAATGGATTCACCAATGGAAACTGCGCGGCTGGCGCAACAGCAAAAAAGAGCCGGTAAAAAACCTGGACTTATGGCAACGCCTAGACGACGAAGCCACCCGCCACCAAGTCGAATGGTGCTGGATCAAAGGCCACAGCGGCCACCCCGAAAACGAACGCGCCGACGAATTAGCCAATCACGGCATAGACGAGTTGAAAGGATGATGGATCGAAAAATTATTCTGGATACGGAAACAACGGGGTTGTTAACCACGAGTAAACATCGGCTGGTTGAAATTGGCTGTTTGGAAATGGTTAACCGGCGGTTTACTCAAAAGCATTTTCATTGCTATTTGAATCCGCAGCGTCCGGTGGATAAAGGGGCGTTGGCCGTGCACGGTTTAACCGATGAATTTTTAAAAGATAAACCCTTATTCAGCCAGATCGTCGAGGAATTTTTGGATTTTGTTAACGGCGCAGAACTGATTATTCATAATGCGCCGTTCGATATCGGTTTTTTAAATTATGAATTAAATTTACTAAACCAGGCGATGACGCCGATCGAACGGCATTGCACCGTGACCGATACCCTGGTGTTGGCGCGCCAGAAACATCCCGGTCAGCCCAATAATTTAGATGCGTTATGCCGCCGTTATCAAATCGATAATTCCAATCGAGATTTGCACGGCGCCCTAATCGACGCCCAATTACTGGGCCGCGTGTACTTAGCCATGACCGGCGGCCAAGATCAATTGTTTGCCAGCGAGGCGGCTGCGCTGCCTGTCGCCGAAGCAGTCACGATCAGTAAAGCCTCTAAAATCCAACGCCAACCGCTACCCATTATTCAACCAAGCTCCGAAGAGTGGACCAACCATCAAGAATTCCTAGCCCTTCTCAGAACAAACGGCCATTGTATTTGGGATCTCCGCCGCGATCAAACCTAACGAAAATTCAGATTTCCTTAAGATTAATGGCGCATAATAGAGTTAAATAGGAAGATAAGTAAGAAAAAAAACAGGAAAAACAATAGTATGAGAGCTGACTCGCAACCAGTCGATCCTATCGTACAATTCTGTAAACCCTTCAGTCGAATGACGGCTGCTGAATGCTTAAGACGTCTTGAAAGCGAAATAAAATTGTCTGAACAAGACCGTCAGTTTGTTCCCAAGGAACTAAATTTCGAGGGGATTATTCAAAACGCTTTCCAACCCTTCGTATATTACAATCCTTTGCATATCAGAAAAGGGGATGGGAATTCCCTGCCGTATGGCATTGAGCAAATGCGTGGGCTAGCCTCAGAGGCTCGGAAGAGCTGGATGGAAATCGTTAGAGATGAAACGGAGCGCCGAGGTAGCTGGTCGCGCAAGCGTGAACTGGAATTATTTTATGATCTACTGATCGCTCTCGAAGATAACTATTCCGACCAGGGCAATTTAACCGTTCCACCGGCTTTTATTTATCAGATTGCCGATAGGTTTTTCAAACAGACCCTTCACTCTAAATTAGCGGAAGAACCCGAACGCAAACAGGAATCGAAAGACAGGCCAGCTATACAGCGCGTTATTGAAGAAAAAGTTGGAGTTGACGTAAGGTCTAGTGCTGGCTTACCAAAAGATGAAGAAGAGAACATCAGTGACGGATTGTTAAAACCGAGAGAAGAATTCGAGTTTAAGGGAGTGAACTATGTCTCGGAAGTTGACACGCGTTTAAAAAACTCTCGACAGATAATGTATCGCCGCAAAAAAAATCGTAGATCATTGCGGCCGCAGGAACCTCCCAATGAATCCAAGTTAAGAAAATGGGGGACGATTTTCTACGACGCATGTGATGACATGCAGATGCAGCTGAGCTTCAGAGATTTCAGGCTATCCAAGGTTAGATTAAGAAATGAAGATAAATGGATCTGTTTCGAAAGGGGGCAGCAGGAAAACCTAGAAATTATCGAGGATTATTGGACAGCTGGGGGCAAAAGCATTTCTAGTCCACGTCTTCCTCGCTCCCGAACAGTCGTTCAAAATAATTCAGAAAATTTCGTAGTTCAGCCTCCGCAAAGCGATCATTTAGCAAAGAGCGCAGATACTGCGATGAAAGGCTATTTCATCTTTAATAGTGCGCTCACTCTACTGAGCATAGTTCCTATTCTCAGTCATATCCCGTTACTGAATTTACTGATTGGCCCGATTTGGAACTATATGGAGAGCGGCGTTTATTTTATGACTTCTGCCGATTGGCGCAAAGCTCAGGCTAGTTTATTGCACAAAACCGACCGGAAGCGCTTAGCAGGCGTTTATATGTTTTGGTCGACACTGGCAGCGCCGGGACTATCGACCTGGGCTTTCGTCGAAACCGTTCTGGCGTTAAACTCAAGCGGAAGCGCTGCTAACCTAGTATCCACGAGCGGAATCACACTCGGCGCCGCTGCTTTTGCCGCCAGTTCGTTTGCATTCGCGGGCGCCATGCTGATTGGCGCTGCCATGGCTCATTACGAATGCCGCCGCGCCCAGGAACGCAGCACGCTAAGCGGTTTAACGTTAGATAGGCTTAGAAAGCACACCTGCTTAACTAAACAAATAAGAGAATTAAAATCGCAAGTAGAAAAACTAGATATAAGGCTCGAAAGGAGTCAATCTTCTGAAGATCGACAGCGATTTAAAACCCAGAAACAAGCATGTTTCCAAGAGATTGCTTTATTAGACCAAAAACGAACACGGATGCGCTTACAAGCTCAGGCTAGTTATAAATGTATGTCAGTCCCAGAAAAAACTAACCGGCCAATAAACGATCCCATAACAAACCACGAAATTATTCACTCGATCGGTTCCAACACTCAGCCCACTCCTTTGGAAAGAAACATTGTTAGTTTCTTGCAAGAAAAGCAAAAGATCACTGTAAAGAAACGAGAGACTGATAGAATGGCTTACCTATTGGGCGCAGCAGGCGCAGTTTTTATGGCACTTGGCTTTTTATTTCCGATCGCAGTCATTCCTTTGGAAATAATGGGAGGCGTTTGTTATGCAGCAGCTACAGGCATAAAATTTATGCAAATAAATGATAAACTCGCCAGCAACAAGAGGCGTGAACGTGTTTTTGCTGATGCTAAAAAGCGAGGCGCAGCTGACGACTCGAGCATCAGGGTTTCATTAATTCGTGAATATCTTAACATTACAAATGAAGAAGATTATACCCAGTATCTATCCTCAGAAGACTGCGACCTGATCATTGATTTGCAATGTGAAAAGATTTGCAAAAAACACACCTTAAGCAAACATTACTACTCAATGTTTTCACAAAATTTTATAGGTCCTGATATGAAACCACTTGCGTCAAATCCATCCTCTTCCCCTTCCCTTGCTTAGATATCAGTTCGATAATGACACCCAGGCCAGGCGGCTTGATTCACTAGGGCGTAAGCATGGCGGCGCGCTTCGGCTAAATCGGAACCCAGTGCGGTAACGGCTAATATGCGGCCGCCGTTGGTGACGATGTCGTGATTTTGTTGTTTGGTGGCGCCGTGGAAGATCTTGCAATAATCAGGAACATGAGCAGGCAGGGGGGAAATAATTTCGCCGATTCGATTCGAGGAAGGATAGTCTTGCGTGGTTAAGATCACCGATAACGCGGCGCGGGGATCCCAGTCTGCATGCACGCGATCCAATTGGCCGGTGACGCCCGCTTGGCACAGTTCAATCAAATCCGATTGCAACCGCATTAAAATCGGTTGAGTTTCCGGGTCGCCTAAGCGGCAATTAAATTCCAGTACTTTGGGTTCGGCTTCTGGCGTAATCATCAATCCGGCATACAAAAATCCGGCATAAGGCGTGCCTTGCGCGGCAAACGCCTGCAAAGTGGGTGCAATGATTTCGCGGATAATGTGTTGTTCCAGTTCTTTCGTCAGTTGAGGGGCGGGAGAAAAAGCGCCCATCCCGCCGGTATTAGGGCCTCGGTCGTGATCGTCCCGGCGTTTGTGATCCTTCGAGCTGGCCAACGGCAAAATGTGATAACCGTCGGTCATGACGATAAAGCTCATTTCCGTGCCGGTTAAAAATTCTTCGATGACAATGCGTTGTCCCGCGGCGCCAAACAATTTTTTTTCGAGCATATCGGAAATAGCGGATTCTGCTTGCGCTAAGTGCTCAGCAATGATTACCCCTTTACCGGCGGCTAAACCGTCGGCTTTAATCACCAATGGCAGTGATTGCCGCCGGGCATACGCCAGCGCCTGGTCTGGGTGTTCAAACGCCGCGTAACGCGCCGTCGGAATACGATGATCGTGCATGAACTGTTTACTGAATACTTTGCTAGTTTCTAATTGCGCCACGAGCCGGCGCGGACCAAAACAGGGTAATCCGGCGGGTTGAAATGCGTCGCTGACTCCGGCAGCTAAAGCCGCTTCCGGGCCGATGATGGTGAGATCGATGGCATTTTGCCGGGCAAAATCAACCAGCCCTTGGACATCGTCAACGGCGATAGGAATATTTTGCACTTTATTTTCTAACGCCGTGCCGGCATTCCCCGGCGCTACCCACACTTGTTGCACTCGCGATGACTGCGCGGCTTTCCACGCCAAGGCGTGTTCGCGCCCGCCGGCGCCAATAATTAAAATGTTTAAGTTTTGAGTTTTCATATCACTTAATGACGAAAATGGCGAATGCCGGTGAACACCATCGCGATGTCATGCCGATTGGCGGCGGCGATCACTTCGTCATCGCGTTTAGAACCGCCGGGTTGAATCACGGCGCGAATGCCTGCGTTAGCCAGCACGTCTAAGCCGTCGGCAAACGGGAAAAACGCATCGGAAGCGGCCACGGCGCCGGATAACGATAAATTCATCTGCCGGGCTTTTAACACCGCGATTTCGGCGCTGAATACTCGGCTGGTTTGACCGCCGCCGATGCCCAGCGTGGTCTGGTTTTTAGCGGTGACGATGGCGTTGGATTTCACCCATCGCACCACGGTCCAGGCAAATTCTAAATCCAACCATTCTTGCGCCGACGGTTGCCGTTGCGTCGGCACGGAAAAATGAGACCGATCCACCGTTTTTTCATCGGCTTGCTGTACCAATAATCCGCCGCTGATAGAACGCAGTGAGAAACCGGCGGATTGTTCTTGGTGCGCGGTGCAAGCCAATATTCGCCACAACGGTTTTGCCTTCAATAATTGCAGTGCGTCGTGAGTGACCGAGGGCGCCAATAACACTTCGACGAATTGTTGATGAATGATGGCCGCCGCCGTGTCGGCATCTAACGGCTGATTGAAGGCGATGATTCCGCCGAATGCCGAAGTCGGGTCGGCCGTTAACGCCTGTTGATAGGCTTGCAATACCGTGTCCGCTTGGGCGACTCCGCAAGGGGTGTTGTGTTTGATGATGGCGCAAGCCGGCCGGCGAGAATCCAAGGCGCGCACGCATTCCCATGCTGCATCGCTGTCGAGCAAGTTATTATAAGACAGCGGTTTGCCCTGCAATAATTGCGCCTGGGCTAAGGTGTGAGCAATCGCCGGAACGGTTTCATACCAGGCCGCCGCTTGATGAGGATTTTCGCCGTAGCGCAAATCCATTTTCTTGTTAAACAACGGCTGATAATGATCCGGAAACAGAGTTTCGCTCGGCGCTTGATCGGGTTGATTGAAATAATTAAAAATGGCTTGATCATACGCCGCGGTGTGAGCAAACACTTTTTTAGCCAAATAACGGCGCGTGTCCAAAGTAGTATGGCCTTGGGTTTTAATCTGGTTTAGCACCGCCTCGTAATCGGTTGGATCGACAATCACCGTCACCGCGATGTGATTTTTAGCCGCCGCTCGCAACATCGCCGGCCCGCCGATATCAATTTGTTCAATCGTTTTGGTTTCTTGAAAAGGATAAAGATTAACCACCAGCAGGTCGATCGGTTCGATCTGCTGCGCGTCCAGCACGGCTTCATCCAGACCGGGACGGCGCAATAATCCGGCATAAATTTTCGGATGCAAGGTTTTTACCCGGCCATCCAGGATCTCGGGAAACCCCGTATAATCAGACACGGTAGTTAACGGAATGCCATGCTGGCGGAGGAGAGCAGCCGTTCCACCCGTGGCCAAAATTTGAATGCCACGAGCGGACAGCGCTTGAGCCAATGAAATAATCCCGGTTTTATCGGAGACACTAATTAAAGCGCTCCGAATAATAGGATCTGTTAATAATGTAGAATCTTTATTCAGTCAGTCACTCTGGTTTTAAAAAGATTGTATTGCGCCATTTTCTTACGCAACGTTCCTCGGCTGATACCGAGTATTTTAGCGGCCTTGCTTTGATTTTGACCGGTGTATTGCAATACCATTTCGATGGTCGGTTGTTCAAACTCAGCCAACACCAATTCATACAAATTGGCCGGCGCTTGTCCTTCCAATCGAATAAAATATTGGCGCAACGCATCGCGTACGCTAGTGCGTAGAGATTGATTAGTTACGCTGGTTGGCACTTCGGCGATTGCAGTTGTCGGTTCTTCGACAAGTGATGTCATTCCTTTCAAGGTCATTACTCCTTTGGTTAATCAATACTTGTGCATTTGCACACCCGGCGCACGGACTCCCTAGTGCGATAAATGACCATTATACTCGCTGCTTTTAAACAATACAAGACTTCATTTCTCCATGCTAGGATAGGACTATGAAAATAATCGAAGTCGTCGTGGGTCTTATTTTTAATGATGCGGGCGAAATCTTGGTGGCTTGGCGAGATGCGAGTAAAACACCGGGTCATTGTTGGGAGTTTCCGGGGGGGAAAATAGAGCAGGGCGAGAGTGGGTATCAAGCGTTGAGCAGGGAATTATTGGAAGAAGTGGGCATTGAGGTGCAAGCTGCCGAGGAAATGTTCAGCATCCGCCATGGCTACGAAATCAATCCGGTGAATTTGCATGTTTGGCGATTGCGCAGTTATCGAGGGATTCCGCAGGGCGCCGAGGGGCAAGTGATTGCTTGGGTTGCGGTCAATCAGTTGAGGGGTTTAACGTTGCCGTTAGCGAATCAAGGCATCGTGGATTGGTTGTTAGCACAACAAAAGCCTATTTTTTCCGCATGAAATAAGGGTTCGTTTTCTTTTTTAAAAAGATTTATCAAAAAAATAATTTTTTTTTAAAAAGGGTGTTGCAATCAAAAAAAATTATGTTTAGAATGGTTTTCGGCTGGCAGGGTGCTAGCTATGTTAGTTAACTAATTTTTTGCAAAAGGAAAAACTTATGAAGAAAAAACTGATCTTTGTCGCCGCTTTATTTTGCGGCTCTACTGCATTAGCAGGTGGACCTGAAATGATAGTAGTCGCTCCCAGTCCGTTTAACGGCTTCTATGTCGGTGGATCGGGCAGCTTCCATCAAACTGGTTTTACTATCGATTCTCAAACAAACTTCGTGGTTCAGGATGTTCCCTCGGGCGCCACATCAACCTTTGTACTCCAAACTACCAGCGGCGGTGACACTCAGACCGATGGATACTACGGCGTGAGAGGTGGTTGGGGACGCGTTTTCGCCAACAGATGGTATGCGGGTATCGAAGGTTTTGGTGAATTTGGTACAGCCAAAGGCAATGTCACCACCACTTACTTCCCCGACACACCGTTTGCGATTGTCCAGGATAACGATGCTCAAGTCGATGATGACTGGGGCGTTGCGGCTCGATTAGGTATTCTATTGTCGCCAACGACACTGGGTTACGCTAAATTGGGCGCTGAGTGGGCAAAGGTAAAATCCTCGATTGAACAAACAGCTATGGACGGCACTACGGTGTTAGTGAATCAATCCACTAGCAATACTGAATCGGGATTCTTGTGGGGATTTGGTGTTGAGCAATTTGTATTCAAAGACATCGTTTCGTTGTTTGCTGAATACACTTATACCAGTCTGGGTGGTGTAACCGATACGTCTGTTGTGAATTTGAACGATGATCATGATCATTATCATCCTGAGCATCTGTTCAGTCTTACTTTCAGTAATAACAGCACACCTGAAATCAGCGCTCTCACAGGAGGTCTTAACGTTCACTTTGGCCAAAACTGGCTCTAAGCGAAAATTAAGCACATTCTGCGAATGTCTCAAAAAAAGGAGGAACCTGTTTCCTCCTTTTTCTTTTTCTGATTGTAACTATTCAGCACGTAGATGGGAACGCCCACTTTTGCCTCAGATTTGACGAAAAATCGTCCTCAAAATGCTCACATAGATTACTATGCTGCGCTTTTTCGGACAATTTTTCGTCAAAT
>Ga0187783_10002988_pt1 | contig 12483 bp, 9 predicted proteins | sample 1015_SJ02_MP02_2_FD_132471 | JGI IMG/M metagenome (GOLD analysis project Ga0187783, IMG submission 132471) | Tropical peat soil microbial communities from peatlands in Department of Meta, Colombia - 1015_SJ02_MP02_20_MG | ecosystem: Environmental > Terrestrial > Soil > Wetlands > Peat | place... | reverse complement strand
GGCTGGCCTGACCGGCCGGGAGTACGAGGTGCTTCAGCTACTGGCGGCCGGGATGCGCAACGCGGATATTGCGGCACGCCTGGTCGTTTCGCCGCGGACGGTCGACCATCATGTCTCGGCGGTCCTGGGCAAGCTGAATGCCAGGACCAGGGGCGAGGCCATCGCGGCCGCCATGCGGCTCGGCCTCGTCCAGCCGGAATCGAGCCCGTAGGAGGCCAGGCCAGGCAGCTCACGGCCCGTTGGGATCCCATTTGGGCATGACCATAGGTGACCCTTCTCGCGGCATCAGCGTTACCTGAGGAGGGGTAAGTTCCGCGGCGGCTCCGGTAATCGGCGGAGCGACAACTCATTAGCTGGCGCGGGCCAGGCCGGGCTCCAGCATGCCGTGAAGCGCTGCACCGTAACACGAGGTGAGCGCGTCCTCGTGCGAGCACGGAATCGCCTCGCCTTGAGGGGGGACTCAATTGACGATGACGGCTGAGCGCGCGAAGGTCAGTTCGGCGCGCGACACCACCACCATGACCGTCGGGGACTTTTTGCTCCGGCGGATCCGGGAGGCTGGCGTCGGGCATGCCTTTGGCGTGCCTGGCGACTTCAACCTGGAGTTCCTGCAGCAAATGGAGGATTCCGGCACGCTGGACTGGATCGGGACGTGCAATGAGCTGAATGCGTCCTACGCGGCGGATGGTTATGCGCGACTGAACGGCATGGCCGCGCTGGTCGTGACTCAGGCCGTGGGCGCGCTGAGCGCTATCAACGGGGTAGCCGGGTCCTACAGCGAGCACGTCCCGGTGATCTGCGTCTGCGGATCCATACCGCTCAGGTCCATCGAGCGCGGACTGTCGATGCATCACACAATGGCCGACGGGACCTGGGACCGGTTCCTGACTGCCTACGCGCAGGTGACCGCTGCGGCGGTCCGGCTGACCCCCGATAACGCGGCGACCGAGATCGACAGGCTGATCCGCACCGCCTGGCACGACAAGCTTCCTGTGTACATGGAGCTGCCCTCCGACATCGCCTACCTCGAAATCGAGGTCCCGGCGGACCCGCTGGTGCTCGCCGAGCCGCGCAGCGACCCAGAGCGGGTTCGGTCCTGCGCCGACGCGATCGCCGACCGGCTGTCGAAGGCCAAGTCGCCGGCGGTGCTGGTGGACCTGGATGCGGCCCGGTACGGCGCGGCCGGTGAGGTCATGGGGCTGGCGGAGAAGATGCAGCTGCCGGTGGCGGTAGTCGCCACGGCGAAGGGGGTCATCGACGAGACGTTTCCGCATTACATAGGCATCTACGCCGGGGCGGCAAGCCAGCCGCACGTACGCAAGTCGATCGAGGGCAGCGACTGCCTGCTGTCGATCAACTACCGGCCGATCGACCTGGACTCCGGCAGCTTCACCGCGTCGCTCCCGGCCAGCACCATATGCGCGCGCGGCCACTCGGTGGACGTCGGCGAGGACAACTTCCAGGCAGTCACGCTCAGGGAAGTCCTGCGTTCCGTCACCGAGACAGTCCCGCAGGTCACCAACCGGGCAACTCGGCACTTCGCGCCGACAGCGCCGACGGGCAATGGCGCCGATGGCTCGGCCAAGCTCACACAGGCGGCCTACTGGCAGGCCATCCAGGGTTACATCCGGTCCGGTGACGTGCTCATCGCGGAAGACGGCACGTCCTATGCCGCGTTCGGGCTGCAGCTCCCGCCGAAATGCAGCTTCGTGTCGCAGGTCATTTGGGGATCGATCGGCTACACGGTCGGGTCGCTGCTCGGCACGCTGACTGCGGCGCCGGACCGGCGTCACCTGCTGTTCGTGGGCGACGGCTCGTTCCAGCTGACGGCACAGGAACTGTCGACGATCCTGCGACACGACCACAAGCCGGTGATCTTCCTGATCAACAATGGCGGCTACACCGTCGAGCGCGGCTACCTGGGCAAGAACTCGCGCTTCAACGACATCGCGGACTGGTCCTACGCGGACCTGCCAAAGGTGTTCAAGCGGAACACCACGGCCCGATCATTCGTGGTCAAGACCGTGGCCGACCTGGAGAAGGCCCTTAGCGCGCCCAATGACAGCCTGATCTTCATCGAATCGGAGATGGATCCCTTCGACGCCCCGGTGCCTGTCATGCTGGGCGGCAACACCGGAGCTGACCTTGACTACGGGCCACGCGGCCCGCAGCACCGCGGCAATATGCAGCTCCGGCCGCCTTCCTGACGCGGCAAGACAAGCCCCTCGACGGCCGCTCACGTTTCCGCGGAAACGTGAGCGGCCGTGGAGCACTCGGGTTTCAGCTCCCGGGCTTGACCGGGGGCATGGGCATCAGGGCTGCGCTGCCTGGCTCGCCGTGAGGAAGGGCACTACCACGGCGAGGTACTGCTCAGGGCTCCGGCTGTGCACCCGGTGGCCAGCCGGGATCGTCACCAGTTCGCTGTCCCTGATTGACTCGGCGACCGCGGCAAGCCGCTGTGGCGGGATGTGGCTGGCGGGGCCGCCGGAGATCAGCAGCGTCGGTGCGGTGATCGACGTAAGCCCGTTCCACCAGTTCATGTCCGGGGCGCGCAACTGCCTGACCGCCGAGGTGACGGCGCTGCGGTCGAAGCCGCGGCGGATGACTAGGCCCGCGAGCGCGGGCAGCAGGAAGCGGGGCCCGGACAGCTCATGGCGTTCGGTGCCGTCCCGGCCGGGCAAGCCCGGTTCCTCCAGGACCAGGCGCGTGACGCGCGGGGGCTGCTGCTGCGCGATGACGGCGGCAACGTAACCGCCGAGTGAGTGGCCGACGAGAGCCGCGGACTCGATGTGAAGTGCCTCGAGCAGCCCGAGTATGTCGTCGCGGAACCCGGTCAGCGGGTACTGCTCGGTGCGCGAGCTAGTGCCGTGCCCGCGCAGGTCGGCCGCGATGACGTGGTGGCCGGCGGCGGCCAGCGCGGCGCTCAGCCGGTGCCAGGTCGCCCCGCTGCTGGCACCGCCGTGCAGCAGGACGGCAGCCGGTCCCTCAGGGTCACCGGCCTCGCGGAAGCTGATGGTCACGCCGGCAGTCGTGACCGCTCGGGCTGCCGGGCCGGTCATGCCGGCCGCGCCTGCTGCGCAGTGCCCACGTGCGCATTCAGCGCTGCGCGCAGCAGCGGCTCGGGGCCCTCAAGTCCCGTCACGGCGGTGCCCGGCGGCCTGCGCCGGATCGGCGGCGGACTGCTCGGTGCCGGGCTGCTCGTCCAGGTCGAGCAACCGAACGTGCAGGACCGAGCGCTGCTGGAGCGCCGCGCGCAGCGCCCGGTGCAGGCCGTCCTCCAGGTACAGCTCACCGTGCCAGCGCACGACATGCGGGAACAGGTCGCCGTAGAACGTCGAGTCCGTGGCGAGCACGGTATGCAGGTCGAGGACGTTCTTCGTGGTGATGAGCTGGTCCAGCCGCACCGGCCGGGGCGGTATCTCCGCCCACTCACGCCGGGTCCGGGCATGGTCGGGATAGGGCCGCCCATCCCCGACCTGCTTGAAGACCACGTTCCCGAGTTTAAAGGAGTATGCCGGTCGCCGGGTCCCCGCGCTTGGCCCTGCCCGGCCCGGGCAGCCTGGCTCCGCGTCGCGGCAGGTGGCAGCATCGGCGGTATGGCAGAGCGTGCTGGCCAGAAAGGCAAGGCAGCCAGGAGCGCCGGGACACCGAAGGCGCGCCGTGACAAGTCCGCGGCCGAGCCCGACGCGGCCGGCAAGCTGGCCCGCTACCAGTCCATGCGCGACTTCGCGCGCACCCCGGAGCCGGCCGGCGCCGCCGAGGCGAGCGCTGAGCAGAGCACGAGGCGTTTCGTCGTGCAGAAGCACCGTGCCCGCAGGCTGCACTACGACCTGCGGTTCGAGATCGACGGCGTGCTAGCCAGCTGGGCCGTGCCGAACGGGCCGACGCTGGACCCCACCGTCAGGCGGCTGGCCGTGCACGTGGAGGACCACCCGATCGAGTACCTGGAGTTCGAGGGCGTGATCCCGAGGGGCGAGTACGGCGGCGGCGATGTGATCGTCTGGGATCTCGGCACCTGGGAGCCGCATGAGACCGACGACCCCGCTGCGGCGGTAGCCGCCGGGGAACTGCACGTGGACGTGTCCGGCCGCAAGCTGCGCGGCCGCCTCATCCTGGTGCGGAGCGGCCGCGATGAAAAGCAGTGGCTGCTGCTGCACAAGGATGACGAGTTCGCGGTCCCCGGCTGGGACCCCGCGGACTACCCGGAGTCCGTGCTCAGCGGCCGGACCAACGATCAGGTGAAGGCAGACCCGGACCGGATGTGGCGATCCGACCTGCCGCCCGCGCAGGCGTCAGTCGAGCTGCATCCTGGCGCAGATCCGGACATCGAGGGCCCCTCACCCGATGAGCTGGCGGCGCTGGCGGCGCTAGGCCGCAACGGCACCTGGCGGGTCTTCGGCCGCGAGCTGAAGCTGACCAACTTGGACAAGGAGATGTTCCCGGCCAGGCAGGGCGAGGATCCGGTCAGCAAGCGCGAGCTGATCAGGTACGCGGCGGTGATCGCGCCAGTGATCCTGCCCTATCTCGCCGGACGCCCGCTGAACATGCACCGCTTCCCCGGCGGCGCGGGGACGCCGGGCTTCTGGCACAAGCAGCTGCCCGAGCACGCGCCGGACTGGGTACCGCGCTGGCACAACCCCGATGCCGGGCGGGACAAGACCGACACCTACCTGGTCGTCGACGACCCGGCGGCGCTGGTGTGGGCGGCGAACTTCGGCGCGCTTGAGTGGCACGCGTGGACCGCGCTGGCCAGCCAGCCGCGCAGCCCGACCTACGCGCTGATCGACATCGACCCGGGCACCGCGACGTCGTGGCAGGACGTGCTCGTGCTGGCGCGGCTGCACCGCGCGGCGCTGGCGCATCTCGGCGTGCAGGGTCAGCCCAAGGTGACCGGCCGCCGCGGCATCCAGGTCTGGATCCCGGTGGCCGCGGGCCTGTCGTACGAGGAAACCCGCGGCTGGGTGGAGCAGCTGTCGAAGGCGATCGGCGCGGTCGTGCCCGAGCTGGTCAGCTGGAAGTGGGACGTCAGCGAGCGGTCCGGCCTGGCCAGGCTCGACTACACCCAGAACGTCAGCAACAAGACGCTCGTCGCCCCCTACAGCCCGCGCGCCGCGCCCGGCGCACCCGTTTCCGCGCCGATTAGCTGGGACGAGCTTGACGATCCGGCATTGCGACCCGATGGCTTCACAATCCGCTCTATACCGGAACGGGTGGCCCACCGAGGCGACCTGTTCCGCACGGTACTCGGCGCCGGGCAGCAGCTACCGCCGGTGACCTGAGGCCAGACCGGGCCACGCGGCAGACAGGGGCCGCAAAGCGAGGTACAACCGGGGAAAGCCGCCATGTCCGGAGGGTGCATCATGATCGAGCCCTATCAGGCCATCGGCCTGGTGCCTACCATGCGCGGAATCCGGCACCGCGACGAGATCAAGACCAACATCGAGCACCTGTCCCACCTGATCAAGGCCGCGTCCTGGCTGTCCAGCCTAGATCTGCCGGTACGGCTGATCGCCATCCCCGAGGGCGCTCTGCAGGGGTTCAACGACGAGGTGCTCGACCTCGACCATGAGGAGTTCGCCAGGGAGTGTGCGATCGACATTCCCGGTCCGGAGACCGACGCGCTGGCCGCCCTGGCCCGCCAGTGGAACGCCTACCTGATGGCACAGGCCAAGGCCCATCACCCGGAGTTCCCCGGACGGTTCTTCAACGTCGGGTTCGTGCTGTCGCCTGAGGGCGAGATCGTGCTGCGGCACCACAAGGTCGTCCCGCTGCTGCCGGTCGAGCACTCGGTCACGCCGCACAACGTCTGGGACAAGTGGATCGAGCTGTACGGGCGCGGCCTTGACGCGTTCTACCCGGTGGCCGACACGCCCATCGGACGGCTCGGCTTCCTGATGGCGAACGAGGGCTCCTACCCGGAGAACGCGCGCGGGCTCGCGATGAACGGCGCCGAGGTCGTGTACCGCGGCCCGTACCCGCACCCGCACGTGGGCAACGGCCTGTTCGAGATCCAGAACCGCGCGCGGGCGCTGGACAACAACTTCTACCTCATTGCCTGCAACGTCGGCACCTACTACCTGACGGCGGAATCCGAGATTCCCATCGACACCTTCGGCGGCGGCTCGGCGGTCATCGACTACCGCGGCCAGATCGTCGGGCGGCACGACTACAGCGCGGGGTCCTCCTGGGTGGCCGGCACCATCGACGTGGAGGCGCTGCGCCGGTTCCGGGCAAGCGCGCAGTGGGACAACTGGATCAAGGACCTCACGACCGAGCAGTACCAGATCATCTACTCCGAGCCGGTCTACCCGAAGAACCTGTACCTGGAGCGCGCCCCGTACGCGCACGCTGAGTACCGGCGCGAGGTCATCGACAAGCAGATCGAGCTGATGCACGAGCGCGGCATCTGGGCCAGGCCGTCAGAAGCGTGATTTGCGGGCCGGTCTGCCACGGCAGACCGGCCCGCAAACGTCAGCCGACCGTGTAGGTGTAGTCGATCGCCGCGAGCTGGTCCCCGGACGGGCTTGAGCCGTTATTGGTCAGCGCGCTTGAATCGTCCACGTACAGCACGCCGTGCACCACGTGGCCGGGGCTGGCCACCGGGGTGATCACCGCGTAGATCGTGATGGTCCCGCCAGGCTCGACCACGACCGGGGCGAACGGGTTCACCGCCGCCGCGCCCTGCTGCCAGAGGTCGCCGGTGGTGGACTCAAAGCCAGGGTCGAACGCGAGGGTGGTGGCGGTCAGCGACACCGACGTCGTCGACGTGGCCGCCCCGGCCGCGCCGAACGGGCCGATCTGCTGCGGCGTGACGTCCCACAGGCCCTGCGACAGGTAGCCGCCCGGCGGCGCGGTGATGGTCGCGCTCGCGTCGTCGCCCTGCACGGTCGCCCCGACATCCGGCTCGCCGTTCCACGGGCTGACGTCGAACGTGGTCGGCGCGGTCGAGACCGCGGACGCCGTCACCGCGGTGGTGTCCGTCGGCACGATCCACAGCGGCGGGTAGACCAGGTCCGACAGCGGCAGCTGCAGGTCGGTCGCCGGCGTGATCGGCGTCAGGGCCAGCGACGTAGTCCGGCGCAGGCGGCCGTCCAGGAAGAACGACTCGGTCGAGTCGCCGTTGTTGTGCACCGTGACCGCCACGACATGCTGGACGCCGGCCGCGAGCACGGTCGACGCGCTGTCGGGCAGCGCGTGCACCTTGACCGTGAACGGGGCGAACGAGACCGTACCCGTCAGCGGAGTCTGCAGCGCGTTCCCGTTCACGGGATTGGTGAACGTGATGATCACGCTCCAGCGCCCGGCCGGGGGATTGAGGGTGTGCAGCCGGGCGCCGGGCTCGCCGACGATGACCGGGGCGCCATCCGACTCGCCGACCACGGCCTGGTTGCTGGCCTGGGCGACCGCGTTGCCGTCCGGGGCGATCAGGTAGGTGAAGAACGGATCGTTGTTCGACCCGGCCAGCCTGGTCTGCACGTCAAGCGCGGGCTCCCCGGCCGGCACGTTGAAGCTGTAGAAGAAGGTCTGCGCGGGAACGTAGCCGCGGCCGTTCCCGCCGATGAGCGTCGTGGCGAAGTGCCCGGTCCCGTCCACGATCGGCACCAGCGACCGGAGCGTCACCGGGATCGAGCTGGCGCCCCAGCCAGGCGCGGTAAAGGTCACGGCGGCGCTCTCGTCACCGGGAGCCGCCGGCAGGGCCGCCGACAGCCTGACGTTCGTGCTGGCGCCGGGCGCGAGCGTGACGTGACTCGGCGTCACCGTACCGAAGCCTTGATTGTCGGCCGTGGTCACCTGGATGTAGACAGGGCCGCTGTAGGGGCCGAAGGAGCTGATGTCGGCCTCCCAGGTGCCGGCCCGCGGGTGGCGGACCTCGACCTGGCCGTGGTTGCCGGTGCCCTGCGGCAGGCTGTACGCCGTGAGCTGGCCGACCGGGTTCACCAGCGAGATCGCCACCGGGTTGGACACCGGGCCGCCCGGATAGGCGATGTCGGCCGTCAGCACCGAGGCGCTGTGCGGCACGGTGAAGTGGAAGATCTGGTCGGTGCTGCTGTCCCGGCGCGTGATCGTCTTGGTCAGCACCACGGTCGCCGGGCCGAGCGTGCGGCCGGCCAGCGCGACCGAAGCCGTGGTGTTGCCCTCATTGGTCAGGCGGAACGACATGCCAGCCGTCGTGCTCGGCAGCCCGGTAGCGGCGAGCTGCTGGGTGTCAGCCACGAGCTCGGGGCCTGCGCCGCCCGCTGCCGCGCCGCCACTGGCCGCCATCGCGTCGCGGACGGCGCGGTAGGCGTTCACGAGCCCGGCGCCCTGCTCGGAGCCGGGCATGCCGAGGTCAGAGGCACTGCTGGTGATGATGTCCCGCACCAGGCTGACAGAGGGGTCCTGGCCGTGGTGCGTGCTGCGATAGGCCTGTATGACAAGCGCGGAGACCGCGGCGACGATGGGGCCCGCCTCGCTTGTCCCGCCGGAGAGGACGATGTCGTCGCCTCCGCAGGCTGACGGGTCGCCCTGGCAGGCAACCCAGTCGAGGTCTCCGGGCGCGAGCACGTCAATGGTCCGGCCGCCCTCGGTCGCGCCGCCCGAGCTAAGCGAGCTGACGTTGTCGCTGACCCAGCCGCGCGCCTTGACCTGGGTGTACTCGCCCACGTCGTCCTGGGCGTACGAGCGGAAGCCGGTCGACGCGCCCACGCTGATGACGCCCGGCTGGGAGGACGGTGACCAGATGGTGTTCTCCGGGCCCGCGTCGTAGGACGGCGAGGTGATCGTGACGCCGGCCGCCATGGCCGCGTCGTTGGCCATCTTGATCAGGTCCTGGCTGGTGTCGGGCATCGGGAACGAGCCGCCCTCCTCGTTGAGGACGTTGACCCGGTCGACGTTCACCGCGTAGTTGATGGCCTCCAGGAACGCCGACGTGGTCGTCATGTCCTCGTCCCCGTACACCTTGTAGGCATCGATGGTGATGCCGGGCGCCACGCCCTGCAGCCGGATGTCGCAGCCCTTCGGCATGGCCGGCGAGGTGTAGTCATGCAGGTCGTACACGCTCCGCCCCTGCGCTGCCATGACGCTGTCGTCGAGGTAGGACTCGAGGTCCTCCGGACCCTGGACCGCCGTGCCCTCGCCGGTGAAGTCCACGTAGTGCGCGATCACGTGCTGCCCGTCTGGACGGATCATCTCGAGCTCGTCAGGGTCGATGCCGACCGCGATGTCGCCGACCGTGACTCCGGCGCCAGTGAAGCCGAGACTGCGTGCCGTGAGCGCATGCGGATCGTCGGAGACCGCCTGCACCAGCTCGACACCCTCCGGGTTGAGCTGCACGTGATGCTTGGCCGGGCAGACGCCAGGCGCCAGCGCCGCCGCGGCAGTCGCACTGCCGGGCTTCACGGTCACCGGCGCAGGCCCGCGGAACACGGCATTCGGCACCACCGCGGCGACAGCCGGATCCGCCGCCAGGCTTGCGGCCTCGGCGGAGGTGACCGTGGCCACGACCCCGTCGATCAGCGGCAGTTGCGTGACGCCCGTCGCGCCGCTGCGCTGCAGGCTCGATACCACCGGAGCCTGGGCCGCCTGCGCCGCAGCCATCCGCGCCACGGCGCCGCCGGTGGTGTCGGGGAATGAGTACTGGTCGCGCAGGACGACGATGACCGAGTCATTGCCGCCGGCGGAGCCAGTGCTAGCCGACACGGTGGCCGCCTGAGCGGCTGCCGCCGAGAACGCGGACGCGACCAGCGGCGACCCGACGGTTGCAAGTGTGATGGCGAGGATGCAGCGGGCGCTACGGCTCATTCGCGGACACCTTCCAAGCTGCGAAAGATGGCCGATTTTATTGGGGCAGTGATGCTTTTGTCACTAGATCAGCAACGATAAAGGGTTGTCGGTTGCTCTACCCCGGTCCTGTTCGGTCAGCGCCCCCATGTAAGGTCCCTGCAAGCCGGCAAGGGGAGGCAGGTCTATGCCAGTGATACCGGGCGCCGAGGCGTTCGCCCATTTCGAGGGCGGCACGGGAGTGCTGCTGTGCCACGGATTCGGCGGCGACCCGCGCACGCTGCGGCCGTGGGCGCAGTACCTGGCCGACGCCGGGCTGAGCGTCTTGCTGCCGAGGCTGCCCGGCCACGGCACCACCTGGCAGGAACTGGCCAGGACGCGCTGGGAGGACTGGTACGCCGAGGCAGACCGGGCCTTTGACGAGATGCAAGCCCGGTGCGAGGAGATCTTCGTGATGGGCCTGTCGATGGGCGGCTGCCTGGCGCTCCGGCTGGCCGAGCTTCGCGGCGACGCGATCCGCGGCGTGGTCCTGGTCAATCCCTCGATTACCGCCGATACGCCGCTTGTCCACGTGCTGCCGGTGCTGCGGCTCGTCGTTTCCTCCCTGAAGTCGGGTCCGGCCGATATCAAGAACCCGCAGGACAGCTACCGCGGCGGGTATGACCGCGTGGCAGTGAAGGTGCTGTCCAGCCTGCCTGGCCTCTGGCGGATTACCAGGCGTCACCTGGCGGAGGTGACCCAGCCGGTCCTGGCCTACAAGAGCGTGACCGACCATGTGGTGGGCCCGGCCAGCCTGAAGCTGCTGCGGTCGGCGCTGCGGCCCGGTCAGCTCGAGGTGCGGGAACTAGCCGACAGCTACCACGTGGCCACCCTGGACAACGACGCGCAGGCGGTCTTCGCCGGCAGCCTCGACTTCGTCCGCCAGCTCAGCTCCGTGGCGCGCACCCGCCAGGGCCAGCCAGACACGGCGCAGGCATCCTGATGAACTTCTATGCTTGCCCTCAGATTGGGCTCATCTTCTGGGGTCAGCCTCAAGTGTGACGTGAGTCACAATCGTCGGGGGCGTCGCCTCGACGTCCCCCCAAAGGCACGACCGACCTATCAAACGGTGCAGCCATGGAGGCGCAGGTCAATGAGTTTCGGTCCGCAGTACGGCCCTGAGGGCAGCGAGCCAGACCACATCGAGTTCCCCGGTTCCGCTTCCGGTCCGGGCCCGCGCCGCCGCCACGGGCTGCTGCTCCCTGTCCTTGGCATCGGGCTGGTCGCGCTCGCCGGCGGTGGCGGTCTTGCCTATGTCGCGCAGCATTCGGCGAGCCCGGCTGTCGCCGATACGTCGTCGTCAGCCCAGTCGGCCGCGCCGAACGCCAGCCCGTCACCGTCCACGTCGCCGTTGCACCGGTTCCGCGGCGGCTTCGGGGGCTTCGGGTTCGGCGGTCCCGGCTTCGGGTTCGGCGGATTCGGCGGCGCGATCCACGGCCAGCTCATCGAGCCCAAGTCGGGCGGCGGCTACCAGACGGTGGACGTCCAGCGCGGCACAGTCACTGCCGTCAGCTCGTCGTCGATCACGGTCAAGAGCGCGGACGGGTTCACCGCGACTTACGCCGTCGCGGGCTCCACCGAGGTCAACGCGCAGGCCGCGGGCATCGCGACCGTGAAGGTCGGTGACACCGTCAGCATCGTCGCGACCGTCAGCAGCGGCAAGGCCACGGCGGCCAGCATCATCGACATGACCGTGATCCGCGCGAGTCGCGGGACGTTCGGATTCCCCAGCGGGCCGCCGACCGGCAGCCAGAACTGACGCTGAGCTACGCCGGCAGCGCACCCAGGAAGCTGAGCACCCGCTGCATGAGCAGCGCGGCGGCCTCCGGGTCGTACGAGGGTAGCGTGCTGTCCGCGAAGTAGTGCTGGTCACCGGGGTAGAGGAACAGCTCGGCGTCCTTGGTGCTGTCGACCAGCCCGCGGGCCGCGTCGATGTCGCCCTCGTCGACGAAGTAGGGGTCCGCGTCCATCCCGTGGATCTGCACCGGCACCCCGTCCGGCCACCGCTCGCCGAACTCCGAGACGGGCACGCAGGAGTAGAACAGCAGCGCGCCGCGCGCTCCCGGCCGCGTCTGCGCGAGCATCTGCGCGACGACCACGCCGAGCGAGAAGCCGGCGTATACCACCCCGGCGGGCAGCCCCTCGACCGATCGCGCCCCGCGGTCCATCACCTCCGGGAAGCCGATCTCCTGCGCGTACCCGACCCCCTCCTCGATGCTGCCGAACGTGCGCTCCTCGAACAGGTCGGGCGTGTGCACGGTGTGCCCGGCGCCGCGCAGCTCATCGGCGAACGCGACGATCCCCGGAGTCAGGCCCAGCGCGTGGTGGAAGAGAACTACCTCAGCCATCTCTGCTTCTCCTTCGTCGCGACGCCGCGCTGGACCCGCGCCAGCGTTGATGCGGCACGGCAGCCTGCCCGTTGCCGCCGGTCCGCGGGCGGCGCTACGATCTGAGCCTGCCGATTGGTCGAGAGTAGTGGAACGATTGAAAAATGTCGAGCAATGGCCAGATCCCGGACTACGACCTCGAGGACCTGCGCATCGTCTCCTCACCGCAGGAACTGCGGGCGATGGCGCATCCGCTCCGGACTACCATCCTCGACCTGCTGCTGGAGCGAGCGGCGACCGTCGGTGAGCTTGCCGCAGCGGTCGGCCGGCCGGCCGGCACGGTCGCGCATCATGTCTC
>Ga0187783_10002987_pt1 | contig 12489 bp, 9 predicted proteins | sample 1015_SJ02_MP02_2_FD_132471 | JGI IMG/M metagenome (GOLD analysis project Ga0187783, IMG submission 132471) | Tropical peat soil microbial communities from peatlands in Department of Meta, Colombia - 1015_SJ02_MP02_20_MG | ecosystem: Environmental > Terrestrial > Soil > Wetlands > Peat | place... | reverse complement strand
CGATCCATCGCTCGCTCCTCCCAACAAGCACGTGATGTCGATTTGCATGCAGTACGCCCCCTTCCGATTGAGAGATGGGGACTGGGAATCGCAGCGGGTAGCCTTGGGAGACACGGTGGTACGAATTCTGTCGCAATATGCGCCGAATTTGCCGGAGTTGATACTCCACCATCAGATTATTACCCCGCAGGATTTGGAAGACGTCTACGGATTGACCGGCGGACATATTTTCCACGGCGAGCTGTCGCTCGATCAATTTTTCACCATGCGACCGTTGCTCGATTGGGCTCGATATTCGACTCCCGTCACCAATTTGTTTCTTTGTGGCTCGGGTACTCATCCGGGAGCGGGATTGACCGGCGGCTCAGGGGCCAACGCCGCCAGGGAGATCTTGAAACAGTTGAAGAAGAAATAACCTGGGAGATCCGCCGGTTCCCACGCCCCACCAGACCATGCAGACCGCGAAAAACGCAAGCTCTGGTTGCGCTGCGTCCCTATCGGCGATGACTCCATCCTCATGGGGTGAGCGAGCGTCGGTTCGGACAGCGCGGGCGAGTTGCGTTGCGAGGCGCACCCTCGATACTATGTTTCCCTAGGTATAGAGCAATATATCCTAAGTGCTACAAGGTGTCCTTTGCAGTCCTGCACTGTTCGGGATCCATTTTCCGGAGCACGAAGGCTTTTGATCCTCCGCTCTCAAGAGCGGATCCTTGAGGGCATTCCGCATACCCTCTCCGCGGTTCGCCCATGACGTCCCTTCGCCGATTTCTTTTCCGTCGGCGTCTCTACCGCGACCTTTCGGCAGAGATTCAGCAGCACCTCGAAGAGAGGGTCGAAGAACTGGTCGCGAACGGCATGCCGCGGCCCGAGGCGGTCTATGCCGCTCGGCGCGAATTCGGCAACGTGGCTCGAATCGAGGAGGCAAGCCGGGAAGTCTGGACTTGGGCGTGGCTCGAGAACCGGATAGCGGACGTGGTATTTGCCTTCCGTCAGTTTCGCAGGAACCCCGGCTTTGCTTTCGCGGTCTGTCTCTCCCTCGCGCTGGGCATTGGGGCCACGACCGTCATTTTCAGCGTCGTATACGCGGTCCTGTTGAATCCATACCCGTACAAAGGCGCCGATCGTATGGTACATGTCCATGTCTTCGACAAGAGGGCATTTCTCACCGACCTGCTTCTTTCCGGTTCTCAATTCCAGCAATTCGAGCAGAACAAAGTGCTCGATGGCGCCATCGCCATGGATCGAGCGGACATGGCCGAAACGGGTGGAGATCTGCCCGAGTCCGTCTCCGCGGGACGTTTATCACCGAACGCATTCGACTACTTTGGTGTGCCGGCTCTGTTGGGCCGCGAGTTTTCTCCCGAGGACGCCATCGATCGGTCGCACCCGTCGAAAGTGGCCGTCTTGAGCTATCACTATTGGCAGGAACATTATGGGGGTCGACCCGATGTTCTTGGTAAAACCGTTCAGTTGAATCGTGAAAACTACACCATCATTGGAGTTCTTCCGAAGCGTTTTGCGTGGTGGGAGTGCGATGTTTATCTTCCTCTCGAGTACTCCCCGGATCCTAATCGTACCGCGATGGTATTCGTGCGAATTAAGCCGGAGGTTGGATTCGAGGCCGCGCAGACGGCTTTACAAGCTTCGATTCAAGACTTCGCCAGGGAAACACCCCGGCACTTCCCGCGTGACTTCAGAATTGCCTTGGTGCCGTTAAACGAGATCTTCGTTGGTTCTTTTGCAGGCACGATCTACGTCATTCTTGGTGCAGTCAGCCTTTTACTCATCATTGGCTGCGGCAACGTCTCGATTCTTCTGTTAGCCCAGGCAGCCGCGAGAACGCAGGAACTGGCGGTTCGCGCCGCCCTGGGTGCAGCGCGAAGACGGATCGTTGCTCAACTCCTGACGGAATCGATCACGCTTGCAATGGCTGGCGGACTGCTGGGCACGTGGATCGCCTATGGGGGGACAAAGTTGATTCCGCGGTTCTTGCCGGACGGTACATTTCCTGCGGAAGCCTCCTTTCAGCTCAGCCTTCCTGTCCTCTTCTTCAGCCAGATCATCGCTTTTTTAACGGGAATCGCATTTGGGGTATGGCCCGCAATCGCGGTTTCCCGACCTCTGCTGCAGCGTCTTCAACCTTCGAGCCGCGGGCTCACGATCAGCCGAAGCTCACAACGCGGCCATGAAATCCTGATCGCGGGTCAAATCGCACTGAGCCTCGCGCTTCTGTCGGCGGCCGGTGCAACCGTCCATACCTTGTATCGCCTGATGCATGTTTCCCTGGGATATGACCCGCACAATGTTGCCTGGATTCCGGTGCCCTTGCGAGACGGCAGCTATACGTCTTGGCAGAAGCGAGTCGCTTATTACAATCAGGTGCGGGAAAAGGTTCGAGACCTCCCCGGAGTTACTTCCGTCGCGATTGCCTATACCTGGTTGCCTCCAGTTTCGCAATACAACACCAGCGCTGAGATCCCCGGCGGCACAATTGGGACGAGCCAACTGGTAACCATGCAGCAGGTCAGTCCGGAATATTTCTCCACTTTAGGAATCAGCCTGCTCCGCGGTAGATTGTGGACGCAGATGGAAACCTTGCAGGCGAGCCCTCTCGCCATGGTCAATGCGACCATGGCGACGCGCTACTGGCCGAACGGGGACCCGATCGGCCACATGATTCATCTCGATGAGCTAAAGCCGAGAACGACGTGGATGCTGGCGGCGCCGGGAAATGACGGGTGGGTTCAGGTCGTAGGAATCGTCGCCGACACGCCGAACAATGGCTTGCGCGAACCCGTGTCTCCTGCAGTCTATGTACCCTACACGCTGATCGCCAATGACGAATTCGATGTGGTCGTGCGAACGCAAGCGAGCCCCCTGGGGTTCTTCCGGCAGATCCGCCAGCAGATTCATGGCCTCGATGGAGACCAGATGGTCAATCCCATGACGACCGCGGAACAGCGTCTGGACTCCGAAGGCTGGGCCCGCGAGCGCTTCGTCGCCAGCCTATTCGTCAGCTTCGCACTCATCGCCCTTGCACTCGGTACATTCGGACTTTATAGCGGTGCAGCGTACGTGGTGTCTCAGCGAGCGCATGAATTTGGTATCCGGATGGCGCTTGGCGCACATCGATCCGACGTGCTGCGGACGGTCCTCGAAGCCTCGAGTGCGACGGTTTCCGCCGGGCTTGCCATGGGTGTGGCTCTCTGTGTGGCCGTGGCCCGCGTGCTAGAACACCGGATCCATAGCAATTTGCGTGATCCTCTCGTGCTCGCCGGCGTAGCCTTCGTTCTAGTGGTGGCAACCACGCTGGCCTCCTTGCTTCCAGCCAGCCGCGCCGCCTGCATCGACCCAATGGAAGTGCTGCGCACGGACTAGAGGCACCCGCCAGTCTACCGCGATCGGCTCAGACTGAGACGCTCGAAAAGGGTTTGTGGCGCGGTGAGGGGGATTCGGCTTCCAATTCTATACGAGAATCTCAGCAAACGAATGAAAAGAAATACCTTGGTTCACCACACGAAGCTAGTTTGCCTGGCCTGCGCTTCCCCTTGACTCGGCCGGCGCCTGCCCCCCACCATCGCCGGCCACCCATGCCCTTCTAGATTCCTGGAGGAGGAATCTTGCACAACCGAGTATGGTATAAATTCTCTTCACTCCATCAGCAAAACAATTCAACCTGCATGTTTCCGAGGACCGATTCATCATGGATCTCTATCACCGCCATTTGAAGGGACGAGATTCGCGCCACGGTCGGGAATGCCAGTTTTGCCGACTGTCGGACCCGGATTTTGAAAAACGCAAACCCATCGATCGCTTAGTCCAATCGACACAATGTGATAGCGCTTCGGGACATCTTACCGAGGACGGCTACGTTAAACATCGAATTACCGAACTTCTGAGGAGGCTGGGAACAATCTCTTCGAACATCTGGCTGCCCGAGTCGGCATAACTCAGTCGAAAGGCGACTTGAGTCGCGGTGAAATCCTTTCCTCCCTGCTGTTTCTAACACATTACGGTAATCACCCTGAGATGTGATCAGCCGCACAAGACTTTGTTCCGCTCATGGGATACAATGGCCACTATTATGGATTCCCCCGCGAAGACCAGCCCTTCTACGGAAATTCAGGAAATTTGCGATCGACTCAAAAACATAGGGTACGCTATCTCCAGCCGAATCAGGATGTACGGTGAGGACTTTGAGGTGATTTCTAATCCGTACCCTGACGGCAAAGGGATTTCGGTACAGGCCGTTTCCAAACGGGAGAAGCGAGCCCGAGTTCTGCGCATACCTCTGCCGATTCTCCAGACCGTAGCAAGAGGGAAAGCTGCCTAAACCAACCCTTCTTGGTCAGACCTGGTAGGCTTTCTCTTGGCACATTAGATGGTAAGCCAAGATGGAGTTATGCTGCCTGCGGATTCGGCCAGAATGCAGGGGTCGACTCGGTCCTGCAACCTGCCGGGCTGCTTGCGGACGAGGTTTGCGCCTGAGCGTTGGATTGGCCGGTCATTCGAACCTCGTCGTGCTCCCATGGCTTGACTACTTCTTGCACTTGGCTTAGCAAGAGAAGTTTCTTTTCGGGGTCGCGCTCAGCAAATGCTGCTCGGTACAATTCTCGGAAGTCTCGATTCGCCGGATTCATGGCTTGAACTCCGCTGAAGCACACCCCGCCGTTTCTGGCCCGTATTCGCGATAGGCGGGGAACAGAAGATTTGCAACTTTCCCACAAGGTTATGCACAACCGAATGTAGGTTCAATACAGTTTTCCATGTAGGTTTGATACGGTTTTCTCGTTAGAGACCTTAGAGGACGCACTGCCTACAAACCTTCGGTAGTGTATCGGGCAACCGCCATTTCGACGATTTCGCCGATCAGATCCGTATAAGATCTCCCCGAGGCTTTGGCGGCCATGGCGAATTCCTGCTTGCTGGACAGCCATGGGTTCGGATTGGCTTCGATTACGTAAATTTCCCCCTTGGCCGTGAGGCGCATGTCGACGCGTCCGTAGTCGCGTAACTTGACGGCTTGATAGGCGGCCAGCCCTGTCTCCTGCAATTTGGTGATCATCTCTTCGTCGAGATCACTGACCAAGTGGGACTTAGTCAGCTTATGAGCCTGTGTCTCCTTCTCAAATTTCACATCATAACTGGCGATCTTAGGGGTACCTTCGGGCAGCCGCGACAGGTCGAGCTCGACCAAAGGAAGGGCTTGGGCATTCTCGTAACTGCCCAGAATGGCTGCGTAGATCTCGCGTCCATCGATGTATTCTTCGATCAAGGCCGGGGAGTCAAACTCGTCTTGGATGTATTCGACGCGCTCCATCAATTCCTTTACGCTGTTCACGACCGATGCGGCATCGATACCGATGGAGCCGTCTTCCCACACCGGCTTAACGATCAGCGGAAACGACACGTCGTGGGCGTGCTCGATGCGGCCGCGATACGCCGTGGCAAAGAACGGAGTCCTGATTCCGTGGAAGGCAAACATCTTCTTGGCCGTCGCCTTGTCCTGGGCAAGAAAATGCGCGTGTGGGCCGCCGCCGGTATAACGAATCCCCAGCAGGTCCATGTAGGCAGCCACGTTCATCTCCTTGGTGTCATCCCCGGCAAACGCTTCGGTGAGATTGAACACCAAATCGGCTCCGCATTTGGCCAGGGAGGAAAGGCACTGCAGATTGCCATCGAGAATCTGATAAAACGGTTCATGACCCAGTTTCTCGAGAGCTTCGAAGATCTCCTCGCGATCTTCCTTCTCTCTTCGCGTCGTTTTGCGGCGTGCTTTCTTTTTCTTGCCCGCGGTCTTTGGTTCCACCGAATCCGGGGTTGGCGCTTCCTCCCCCCAAACGTCGTAGAGCACCGCGATCTTCAGCTTCGCGCTGACCATTTCGGTCTCCAGCCTCCCATTCTCGTGCTCATGCTTGCACGAACTTCCCTCTTGCCACGTAATTCATCGCCAACGCCGTGGCATAAACGGTGATATGCACCAGGTGTTCCGATTCCCGATCTACGTCTACAAACAACTTGAGGTCGCTCAGCCGTCTCTCGATCGATTCGACGAGCTCCTTGATAAGCGGACGCGGAGCGCCCGTCCAATAGGCGACTTTGTCGATTACGGCCTTGCGGTGAGACTGCAAGAAGCCTTGCGCCGGTCTCGCTGTCTTGCGCCTGCGAGACGCATTAAAGATGTCCTGGAGATCGGTATCGAGCAACAGGTCGCGACCGGCGATCTCCTTTCCATCGCGATGATAGAACTCGGCGACGGTCATCTCCATCTCGTCGACCGTAACGTCGGGCCGCCCGCGTCGGCGGATGGGATCGGTGTTGGCCAGTTCGCGGGCGATGCGATCGATGTAGCGCAACTTGGCCAGGGCTCCCCAGCCTCGATAACGCCTTCGCCAGGCCGAACGGGGTGTCAGCCAAACGGCAAACGTTTCTGCAAAATCTTCATCTGGATGCTTTTGTGCATACCAGCCGGCGAGGTAGCGGACATGATTCCGGGAGAACGGAACCGGGCGATAATGATCGCGATAGGGGCGGCGAAACGAACCAAAGAGCTGTTTCCATTCCTGAGTGCGATGTAGCTTGTAGGCGTAGTTGAAGGCGTGTCCCGCCTCATGCCGCAAGTACATCATGATCTCATGGGCATCTTCGAGATCATTGGTCTCCTTCTCCAGTTGCGCCAATTCCGCATGGGCCAGATAGAAAGGAATACCGATGATCGGCTCTCCCGAAGGGCAACCCCATTCGTCCGTGAGGTAGACCGCGGGATGAAACCGCAGCAGGTTTTTCCTTTCCAGCTCGCGGTACAGCTGCTGGACAAAGGCCTCGAGCGGCGACCCCTCAATCTTCAAGCCGAGCATGCGGATGGGAGTGCGGAGAACCTCCTCGAGCTTCGGGCGTGATGTTTCTGGTTCCGACAACCTATCTCGTCAATCCTAAACCCAGGGTTCGCTCACTGGAATGCGGGAGAGGTGAGAAAGTTCATTCCAAATCAACCATAACAAATTAAGGTCGGTCGCCAAATGTCACCGTAGAACTAGCCCGAAAGGAGCTCGGGATGGCTTTAGGCACGGTATCCCTCCGCCGCGAGTGCCTTGTCAAACTCGCGCAAGAAAAATTCGACGTTCGGCTCGGTCGCCAAGGGACCCATGATGCCTATGCGAAACACTTTACCGGCCAGCGGGCCGAAGCCGCCGGATATCTCGATGCCCGCTTGCTCGATCAACCGCGCTCGAACCTTGGCGTCGTCGACGCCGGCGGGAACCGTCGCCGTGTTGAGCGTTGGTATGCGATGGCCTTCCTTCACATGCAAGGTGAGTCCCCTGCTCTCGATGTCGCGAACAAACCCTTGATGGCAGCGGAGATGGCGATTCCAGCGCTTCTCAGGTCCTTCTTCGAGAATCACCGCCAATGCTTCGTGCAAGCCATAGAACATGGAAATCGGAGCGGTATGGTGATAGCGGTGCGAGACGGTAGTGTAGTCCCTGATCAGTTTGAGATCCAAGTACCAGCTTCGCGGCGTCGCGCCGCGCTGGTTCAGCCAATCGACTGCTCTCGGGGAGAGGAACATCGGAGAGAGCCCAGGCGGACAGCTCAAACCCTTTTGGGTACAGCTATAGGCGATATCGATTCCCGTCCGGTCGGCATTCACCGGCATCGCTCCGAGAGAGGTGACGCAATCGGCAATAACCAAGGCTCCCACTTCATGAGCGACGGCGCAGATTGCATCTCCCTCCTGCAGGGCACCGGTCGAGGTCTCGGCGTGAACGTACGCGACCACCCGCGGCCTCTCACGACGGATGAAATCGGCAGCCTCTTGGTCGTCGAAGGTTTCGCCCCAGGGCTTCTCGAAGCGCACGACCTGGGCTCCCTGACGGCGCCCCATCTCGCTGATGCGATCACTAAAGTACCCGTTGGCAAATACGGCGAACTTTCCCTCGGACTCGACAAAGTTCGCCACCGAAGCTTCCATCCCCGCACTTCCTGTGCCGGAGATCACCATCGTGGTCCCTTCGATCGTGCCGTAGATGGGCTTGAGGGACTGCTCGATCTCACCCATAATCTCGAAGAAATACGGGTCGAGATGACCGACAACAGGCTTGGAAAGAGCCTCGTACACCCGCGAGTCGACCATGCTCGGTCCCGGGCCATACAGATACCGCTTCGGGGGCTGAAGGGCAGAACGGGTGCTGATCGAGGTTTCGACTTGGACAGCGTTCATAGCTTTCGCTCGTTTCCGTGCGCGTAGGATCAACCGAGTAGTGTCCCAAACTGCGCTAGGACCCTGCAACTGCCTTGCCGTCCGCCATTGTGAGCACTCCGGGCGCAGTACGCCAATCGGACGGGACCGCCATCATCGGGAGGGAGGAAGCAGGCGGCACGCCAGTATGCCTCGGAGTTTCAGGAAGCGAATCCCCAACGCTTAAATGGGGGAATGATGCCCCTGGACGATCATCTCTTCGGCGATGCGGCGCGCCTCAGGAAGCGTGGAGGCCGCCCGATCATCGATCTCCGCCGGCAAATCCTGTTGAATCTTGGCCAGCTCCTCATCGAATATTCGAGTCACCAGATCCTTCGTATGCTCAACCGGCTGACCATCATCGCCGGGAACGCGCACCTTATGCCGCACGCGCTGCGCAATCATCAGCCGGTAAATGCGATCCGTCGCAAGGTCTTCCATGTACCCATCAAGCAGGCTCGCCCCCATGCCGTTCAGCACTCCATTGCGATAGCGGATGACCGTTCGCGCCGCCGCTCGTGTGCCTGCCAGTGTGGTCTTCCCCACCCCTTTGGGCACGGGACGAAGATCCACCTGCGGGCTCGCCAGCTTGGGCCGTCTCGAGATCTGATTGGGAAATGGAAATTGGGCGACCGCAATCTCATTCTGGTCGGGATGCCCGGTCCAAGCGCCGTCCATCAAGCAACTCGCCTCATTTTTCTTATCTTCTTTGAGCACCTGGAGGGCGCGTTCATTCAGTCGCGAATCGGTGCGGCTGGGAAAAAGGGCGGTCATACCCCCGATGGCGTGCACTCCATGCTTATGGCAGATCTCCGGCATGAGAGTGCGGAAATTTTGAAAGAAACTCACATCGTGGGGGATGGTGTTGCGGTCGGGCAAAATCCAGTTCGGATCCTCGAGCATGAAATCGATGAGCGAGGCCATATAGTCCCAACGGCCGAGGTTCAAACCCAAGCAATGCTCCCGTAAATGAAAGAGAAACTCCTCCATTTGATAGGCGAGGGGATGAGATTCCACCAGGGCCATGCACTTGATGTAGTTCTTCGCTAAGCCCTTCGATTGGGCTAGCGCCTGGAACAGGTCGCGCCACCACACGGCCTCTTCCGCGGATTCGCTCTTCGGGATGTATACCGAGAAGTTGTGCGGCAGCGAGCCGGGATCGATTTGACACCAGATCAAAGCGAGGTCAAACAGTGAAGCGGAGACGATTTCGTTCGGGATCACACCTGCTTGCGAGAGATGCAGTCCCCGAGGCCGAACCCAGGTGACCGTTTTCGAGCGTTGGACCTTGATCTGCTTCTTCCGCTTGCGGTCATCGTAGCTCAGCTCATAGCGATAGGCAGAGACGACATTCTTGACCGCCAGCATGATGTTCCGCCAGGTGTTGGCGGTGGAGTCTTCGAGATCCATCATCACCGCGGGCGATCCCGAGTTGAGTAACTTTACACTCAACTCGGCGTCATCAGCCGGACCGGTCATCTGGTTGCGCTGGTCAGCACACCAGTCCGGCATCTCGATCCGCCAATCCGTGCTGGTTGCCTCCGATGGCGCCAGATAGTTCGGATGCTGCCCACGATGGGAGGCCCGCAGCACCTCGGCCCGGCGTGCCACGAGTTTCTGCTGCCGGGGAGTGAAGTGCTTATGCAAGGGCACAAGAAGTTCCAAGAATCCTTTGGGAAGATCCCGTTCCGGGTTCAAATCGGGCGGGGCATAGTTCATGCGCTGCGACCCAACCTGTTCAGTTGGCAAGACCATGAGTCAACTCCTGATTCAGTGTGTCTCGGTTTGGATGAGATTTCAAGCGGGATGGATCGAGTCGGTCAAAGGATGTCCGGAGACGTCATTGGGGAGGATAGCGGCGGCACAGTGCGCGCGTATCTGTGATAATGTCTCGTCGCGGTACGCTCCAGGCTGATCTACCTTCATGGCCACCCCCACCAACGCGGCGCCTCGTAAGCCCGTGAATCCCATCCGCAAAGCCGGACTGTTCGCCTTCGTGTTTGTCATGTACTCCTACGTCACCGCGGGTCCGTTTGGTTTAGAGGACCAAGTCACAACTAGCGGCCCCGGTCTCACTTTGCTTTACCATTTGATCCTGCCATTTTTCTGGTGCATCCCCGTTTCCCTGGTAGCGGCAGAGTTGACGACGGCCATCCCGGTCGAGGGAGGCTTTTATCGTTGGGTGCGCATCGGCTATGGAGACTTTTGGGGATTCCTGGCCGGCTGGTGGAACTGGAGTGCATCCTTCGTCCTGGGGGGAGTCTATGCCGTGCTCTTCAGCGACTATCTGACCTTCTATTTCCCGCAAATCACCGGCTGGAAACACTATGTGGCTTCCCTCGGGTTGATCGCGCTGATTGCCTATATTAATGTGCGCGGCATCCAGATGGTGGGAGTGGTGGCAACGGTACTCGAGCTGTTGATCCTGCTGCCGGTCGTGGCGCTGTGCTCGATGGCCGCGCCCAAGTGGCAGCACAATCCGTTCTCTCCGTTCATTCCCCCCCACGTCCCGTTGTTCCAGGTTTTTGGGGTGGGGCTGGCTCTCGGCTTATGGCTTTACTCGGGCTACGAGCAACTCTCTACGGTTGCCGAAGAGGTCGAGAACCCGCAGCGAAACTACCCAATCACCTTAGCGCTGGTCATACCGCTCTCGATGGCCACCTATTTTCTGCCGACCCTGCTGTCGCTCGCGGCTCTGGGAAATTGGCACGAGTGGCACACCCGCTATTTCTCCGACGCTGCCGAATTGATCGGGGGGAGATGGCTCGGCTTCTCCATGACACTGGCCGCCATGTTCACCAACGTCACCGTTCTGAATGCCACGGTGCTGACCAGCACTCGCATGCCTTTCGCCATGGCCGAGGACGGCTACCTTCCACCCGTGCTCACCGCCAAACATTCTCGCTATGGGACGCCTTGGGTAGCCATTGTTGCCTCATCGGTCGTGTATGGATTGTTGGCCTTCCACACTCTGGCCGAACTCATCACGGTCTACCTGTGGCTGCGGGTCGCCACTACCGTCCTCACCGTGCTTTCCGCCTGGCGGCTGCGCCAAACCTGCCCCCAGCTCGCTCGGCCCTTTCGTATTCCCTGGGGTCGCGCCGGTTTGCTGTACGTCGTTGTGGCTCCGCTCATCATGAGTGCGGTCGCCCTGCTGGGCAGCGATCGCTTTAGCCTGCACTGGGGGCCGGTCGCGATTCTGCTGGGTCCAGCCCTTTACCTGTTCCTGCCCAAAACGCCACGCGCGAAAGCCGAGGGCACGGCCGCTCAGCTTACCCAGTCCAGAAATTTGTAATAGGCGCCCGCCAGCGGGAGGGCCCAGGTGTGTCCGCTGCGCAGACCAATGGGCGGGCTGGGAAATGGAATGCTATCGAAGGGAATAACATTGGGCTCACCCAAAATCACGCCCGCGATTCTGCTTCCGAGATAGCTCCCCATGGCGACGCCATGCCCCGCATAGCCCAGGGCATAGTACATGCCGTCGGTGCGCCCCGTGTGTGGCATCACATCGAACGCGAAATCGAGGGTCCCGCCCCAAACGAATTCCACTTTGCTGTCGCGCAACTGCGGATAGACGCGAATCATGCCACGGCGCAGAATTTCCGCACTCTGGCGCACCGTGCTCTCGGTTTCCGGAAAGAAGGCCGCGCGACCACCAAACAGCATTCGATTGTCCGGAGTGAGCCGGTAATAATAAAGAAAGTGCTTGGAGTCATAAATCATGCGATTCTTGGGGCTCAGTTCCCGAGCCAGTTCCTGGCCAAGCACCTCGGTGGCAATAATGTAGGAACCAATCGGAATGATTTTCTTCCGCAGGGCGGGGGTCGCATTGCTGGTGTAAGCGCCACTGGCTAACAACACCTCACGCGCCCATAGACTGCCCTTGGCGGTACGGACGCCAAACCTCGCTCCCCCGTTTTGGGCTTCGCGCGCAACCCGCTCGACCCGAGCATGATCGAACATCAGAGCTCCGGCCCGCTTGGCCGCCATCGCCAATCCCGCCACGTAACGCGCCGGGTTCAATCCGGCGCTCATCTCATCCACCAGTCCTCCATGATAGATGTCGGAGCCGATCTCGGCGCGCAAGTCCGACTTGGCGACGATGTGCAGCTTGTGGTGGAATTCCCGAGCGATGAGCGCGGCGGATTCCGCGTAGCCATCGAAGTGAGCCTGCTTGCACGCGACCTCCAGGTGGCCACAGCGCGAAAAATAACAGTCGATCTTCTCTTCGCGTACCACCTGCTCGACACAAT
>Ga0187783_10002986_pt1 | contig 12489 bp, 10 predicted proteins | sample 1015_SJ02_MP02_2_FD_132471 | JGI IMG/M metagenome (GOLD analysis project Ga0187783, IMG submission 132471) | Tropical peat soil microbial communities from peatlands in Department of Meta, Colombia - 1015_SJ02_MP02_20_MG | ecosystem: Environmental > Terrestrial > Soil > Wetlands > Peat | place... | reverse complement strand
GCTGAGATTGACGACGCGGCCGGGCTGCGCGGCGGTCACGGTGGTGTAGGAGAGATTGAGCTGCGCCTGGTCGCGTTGCGCCTGGGCTTGGGCGAGGCTCGCAACGGCGCTGTCGCGTTGCGCCTGCAATGCCTCGATTTGTCGCTGCGATAACTTCAGCGTCGCCTCTGCGCTCGCCACACTCGCCTCTTGCTGATGCAGTTGCGAGACGTACTGCTGGGCGTTCTGCACGCTGCCGGAGTCGTGGTCCGCCAACCACTTGTAGCGCGTAGCTTGCTGTTGAGCGAACACCAGCGCGGCCTGCTGTTGCTGCAACTGCGCGTCGTTGGCGGCGATTTGCGCCTGCTGTACGTGGAGCTGCGCGTCGATGTTCTGGATGCTGGCTTTGGCGGCCGCCACTTGCGCCTCGGCTTGTTCGAGCGCTACGCGGTAATCGCGGTCGTCGATGCGGGCAATTACATCGCCGACGGCGACGTGCTGGTTATCGGTGACGGGGACAGCGGTGATGTTGCCGGATACCTTAGGAGCAACCGCTGACTGCCGCGCCGCAATGAAGGAATCGTCGGTGGATTCGAAATGCCGGGCGTTGTCCCAGTAGAGATAACCACCCGCCGCCGCGCAAGCGCAGACGACCAGACCGAGCGCAACCGAGAACGGATGCCGCCGTAAAAACTTAGCGCGCTTCCCATCGACGCGTTCGTCGTCCCGGTCCGGATGCCGATCGTCGTTGAACGGTGGCAAATCGTTGACGGGGTGCTCGTCGGCCGTATGTTCCTGCGGCGCCGGCTCGCGCGCGCGGACTGCGTCCCCAGTCACGGCTTGCCGGTCATCGCTTCCCCTCTGCCGCAGCCAGACGCGGGTGACCTGCTCGTCGTCGGGACGCTCTTGCAGTCCCTGCCCTGCTTCGTCGCCGGCTTCCGGGTCCCATGACATGATCGAGCCCCCTCTTCTTCTCACGCAACGGTTCTTAACAAAACGGAACCGTATCGTTATATATTGTCCACGCAGCCTACTGTCAACACATATGAAACGACAACGTTCCGTTTATTGACTCTCGACGGCGAATGCGCTAAGCCCGCAAAACTGCTGGGCTTTTTCACTTTCGGGAGCGAAGCGGCGGTGCAAATATGTGATGGTGCGCTATGGCCAAAGGTTCAGGAGCAAGAAAGCGGGCGACGAAACTACCGGCGGGGCGCGTCGGCCGACCGCCGCTGAAGTCCGCGGGCGAGGTCGATGAGCGAATCCTCGACGCCGCCCGCCGCATATTCCTCGAACGGGGCCTTGCTGGCGCCAGCATCGACGAGATTGCGAGCATCGCTCGCGCCGGCAAGCCGACCATCTACGCGCGGTTCCCCAACAAGGAGGCGTTGTTTAAGGCCGTCGTGCTGAGCAACGTTGCGGCCATCGCAGCACGGTTCGAAGGCCATGTTCCCACCGGATCGACACTCGATGAGCGCCTCGCCAGGGTTGGCGCCGCCATCGTGTATTGGATCTTGGCCGGCGACACCATCGCGGTCATGCGCGTGGGAATATCCGAAGCACGTCGGCTTCCCGATCTAGCGATCAATGTTCATCTCACGGCGCGCCGACGCGGCGAAGAAATTGTGGGCAAGCTCCTGGCCGAAACCGCCGGATCCGACGCGCCCCGCACCTTGCCGGCATTCGCGCCGGAGCGCCTCGCACAGACAACGAGATTTTTCATGGATTTGGTTGTCTGGCCTATCCTCGTACGCGCCTTGTTCGGCGAGAAGCTCAAGGGCCTGCGGGCAGAGGTCGAGGCTGGCGTGGCCCGCAGCGTCGCGTTTTTTCTTGCCGCCTGCCGGCACGGCGGCATTTCTTAAACTGCACGGCCGGGTGCTGGCACACTTCCTTAAGCTCAGCGGACAGGGATCGTGCCAACCGTAGTCCTGCTCTGCAATGGGGATCCTAGGACGTGGAGCAATCCGGCGAGTTTACCACGCGCGCTGAACTCGGTTGCGTTCTCGGATCCGATAAGCGCAATGAGCTTGAAAATCAGTTGGCAGTATCTCGCCGATGGCCGGGTCATCGGGTGCACTCTTCACTCTCTCCCGTCACGTCGTCACAGATGAGGAGATCCAATGGGTTGGGACGAAAATCCGCGACCCTGAATGTGGCGCGTTAGAAACGCAACGCGCGGCGCTCTCCGGGGCGCCGCGCTGACACATTGTAGAGGAGCGGTGATAGCCCCGAAGAGCGCAACGTGCGCGCAGCGGGCTACTGGCGCGACGGAACGGCGTGGCGACAGTAAAGGCTGGAGAACTCGATGCCCAGATCGCAACGGCCGAGGCCGCCCTCAATGCGGCCGATAAGGAGGAGGTGGTCAAAGAGGCCGACCCGCAGTCCGCCAGCATGACGAAAGCGATCGGCGCCGACCAGGGCATCATCGCCGCTGTCCCAGGCACTCTTTGCGATCGCCATTGAATTCGGGAGCGGGGTCGGGTTCTGGCTGGTGTTCGGGCATGCCGCGCCGGTTCGGCGGCGAGAGACCGACCCGCCATCGACCGGGGTAGCACCGGTTGACCCGAGCGCACCCCAAGAGCTCTGCCCCATTTACGAGAGACCCGGCGCCATCGTTGAGCGGTTCTTCCTCGAGGTCGTACGTCCATTGCTCAACGGCCGAGTCCGGTCGCTCGCGATGTGGGAGGCGTATGAGCAGTGGTGCGCCGATCGATCTCGACGCCGTGTCGCATGCCATGTTCGGCCGCTTGACGCGCTGGCGCAAGGATCGCATAGGTGGAACCGCGTGGCACCTCAATTGCGAGCTTGCCGAGGGCGACGCAAGCTTATCACCCGCGCGCACACACAAGAAATTGCCTAGACTTGGTATAATGGCGAAGGCGGCGCAGACCACACATTGAACCACAATGTTGTTCCATCCCTTGCGATGCTTGAGCGGCATACTGGCTTGGCCGCGGAGCGTACTGTCATGATGGGCGCGCCATGGGGCGAGGACTCCAGGTTGCGTCACGCATCCTCGACATCACGGGTTTCGGTTCTAGCATAGCGGCGGAGCAGCCATGAGCACCATCATCACCAATGCCCGGCTCGTGCTCGAGGGGGAGGTCGTGCGTGGGTCGGTCGAGCTCGGTGATCGGCAAATCAGGACCGTCGACCAGGGGGCGAGCGGCGTCTCGCACGCAATCGACGCCGAGGGCGACTTCCTCGCGCCTGGGCTCATCGAGATGCACACCGACAACCTCGAGAGGCATTTTATGCCGAGACCAGGTGTGGTGTGGCCAAATGCGCTGGCTGCGGCGCTTGCGCACGATGGCCAGATGGCGGCAGCGGGCGTGACCACAGTTTACGATGCCATTTGTGTCGGCTATGAGCGCGACAACACCATGTCACGCGCTGACATCTTCAACGGTCTGGTCGCCGCCATCGGCGAAGGAGTGCGCCAGGACGTGTTCCGCATCGAGCACCGGCTGCACCTCAGATGCGAACTGACTGGTGGCGAGCTCGTGCACACGGTGGTGCCGCACCTCGAGAATCCGCTCCTCTGCCTAGCCTCGCTCATGGATCACACACCTGGTCAACGGCAGTGGCGCGAACTCGCCAGCCACAAGCGCTACACCATGGGTATGACTGGCATGAGCGAAGCCGAGTTCGATGCCCATGTGGCCAAGCGGATTGCCAAGGGTGGCGCCAATGCCGAGCGCAATCGGCCGATTATGGTCGATATGTTGCGGAGCCGTGGCATTCCGCTCGCGGCGCACGACGACACGACCGAGGAGCACGTCAGGAGCGCCGCCGCCTTGGGCATCGTCATCAGCGAATTCCCGACCACGCTCGTAGCGGCCGCGACAGCCAAGGCGCTGGGGCTTGCGACGATTGCGGGGGCACCGAACCTGGTGTGCGGCGGATCGCATTCGGGAGGCGTTTCGGTTGGCGAGCTGGCAGAGAGAGGGGTGCTCGACGGGCTCTCCTCCGATTATGTGCCAGCGAGCTTGTTGCAGGCCGTGCAAAAACTTTCCCGACAGCACCGCATCCCCTTTCTCACCGCCATGGGCATGGTGACCTGGCGGATTGCCGACATGCTCGGCCTCGGCGATCGTGGCCGGCTCTCGCCAGGACTGCGTGCCGACATTGTCCAGTTCCGCCTACTCGCTGACACGCCCGTCGTGCGCGGCCTTTGGTGCGCCGGCCGGCGCGTCCTGTAGCGCCATGATGATTTCAGGCGGCGTTACGCAATCTATTTCGCTCCCGCACCGAGTTCCCATCCCTGACGCGGCATAGCGCCCGGCGTCGCGATCACCTGCTGGGCGATGCGGAGCTATTTGAGGAGGCCAGGGAGCGGCTGTGCGTAGCGCTGGCCAAGTCGCTGGGCGAGCGGCGGTGAGAGAGCCCGCCTCACGCCGACACGGGAAGGCGGCGGCTGGCCGTGCGCGAAAGGTTCGGTCGCGAGGACGACCACGTTCGCCCGAATGACTGCAGCCGCGTAATACCTCCCCGCTCTGAAGTCGTTGAACGGAATATCGTGTACAGCCGACCCAGTGGACTTTTGCCACCCAGGTCGTCCCCACCCCTGGCACCCAATGTGGGTGCCAGGGCGGCCGTGGCGTTTACGCCCGAGCAAATCGCGGTTCGTTACCTCCCCGCGCATCGGGTTTGCTAGCCGTCCGAATCGGGCAATTGACGGCAGAGGTCTTTCACGTCGAGCGCGGCAGCGATTTCACGCTCGCCGATCCAGTCTAGGAATCGAAACGAGGCTCTGGCCTGCCCGTCGCTAAGGCAGATCATCAGGGGACCGGCGCCGACTGCCGCGGGCAGACCGTCGCGCAACGGGATGCCGACACGGAGGCCTGAAGATTATCGCGCCAGTTTTGCTGGCAAAGGATAGGAGGTGAAAGTCCGGTAGCGGCCAGCAAGGCCGCGGATCTAGGAGGTGTACTCCGATCCGGGTCACGAGCGTCGATCGGTGTTGCCTACTTCTGCCTGACAGCCGCGATCAACGTCAGACCAAAGATCACATAGAAGCCGGCTAGCCCCCCAACGTCCTAAGCAGTCCGTAGGCAGCGTTCGGAGTCAAGAATCCGGTCAACCCAACGGAAAGTGATGCAATGGCAAGCACGATGACGACCGCGCAAGCGATAAAACCGAGAACAGGGTTTATCGAGCGATCTGACTTCCCAATGCCATGCGTAGAGCTGTGACTCGCGGGCATGTAACCCTCCCCACTAATGTGCCCTAATCGATATCCATCCCCTGATAGGAACCTTGGGAGGAAGCTCACGCACAACCGATTAACGCATTGATGCAAATCAAGGCATACTCGGGCCGCTCTCCTGTTCCTACGACAGCTGACGGTTTGATACCTGGATCATGCGAAGGCCAAAGCGGCGCTGAACAGTTAGGAGCGGTCGAACAACCGGGTAATCTGCCAACACCCTTTTGATTCCCCCAGCGACAGTTAACTGTCGTTTGAAACGGCGCATTCGGCCGCCAGCGCGATGATTAGGTCGCGGTGAAGGTTGTCTCTTCGGGTTTCAGCTTGCCGGTAAAATCGGGCACGCCGGCTTCTACGAACGGACCATCGAAAACGAACTTGTCTACGCGCCGCCGGACAGTCCCCAAATTCGCTATTATTCCTCGAGTTCGAGAAACGCCATTGGCGAGAAGACCGCGGTGCTGACCCTCAACCACGAGGGCGAGGTTGCGCCGGATAAGCGCGGCAAGCTTGGCGTGCAGCAATGGCGCGCTGAGAATCGTCAATCTACGAGAAAGACGGGCAGCTCGGCGGCGGCGAGAACATGCTGAGTTGCGCCCCCAAAGATCATTTGCCGCAATCGGCTCTGGGTGTAGGCACCCTTAATCAACAGGTCCGCACCTTGAGCTCGGGTCTCGGCAAGCAAAGCGACACCCGGCCGTTCTCCACGGGTGGCGATCGATTTCTCCGTGGCGGCAACGCTGTGAGCCCGCAAATGATTGACCGCATCTTGCCCGGTAGGACCAGGGACCATATTGCCCTCAACACTGAGTACGATCACGCGCTTGGCTTTGCGCAGTAAGGGCATGGCCATGGAGATTGCCCGGGAAACCTCGGTGCTGGCATTCCAGTGAACGACAACGGTCTCGGCAAACGACTTTGGCGGTGATGGTGGGGCCATCAGGACAGGCCGCCCGCTCTCGAAGATTACCGACTCGAGCGGGGCCATGCGTCCGCCGCCGGCACCTGGGCGATTGAGTACGGTTACGTCGTAGACGCGGGCGAGCCTGCCCAATGCGGCATCGCGGATGACGGCGCCGCCATGCCAGCAAAATCGCCCGTTTGAATGCTGCATCGCATAATCGTCGAACGACTGTCGCGCCGTTCGATTGTACTCGGTATCGTTCCATTGCTGGCGCGGCATGGCGATAGCGGCGACCGGATCGGATGCGACGATCGCGGCCACTGGTGGAGCGAGCGCTGCCCCTTCGACCACACCGTCAAACGTGCTCGCGACAAGTCTGGCGGTCTCAAAGGCCGAAGGCATCTGTTCATTCTGCTCGACGGGGAGAAGAATGCGTTTCATGGCCATCTCTCCAGATATGACGGATGGTCGCCACAGCAAACAGCGGACTTTTCCGCTCACGGTTTATCGGTCTGCAAATATCCCGGCGCGCAAAGCTGCAGCGGCGGTTATTGCATCTCCATATTCCAGAAAACGGGCACGGGGGCTCGCAGCATCCCGACGAGGTTCTTGCGCATCAGCGAGCGCTGATACCACTGCCCAAGGGGAATGTGCGTGACCATCTTCGTGGCCTGGACCTGCACGGCTTCGGCAATAGACTTTTGCCCGGCAGGATCGGTTTCGCGCGCGAATTGGTCGCGCAGCTTTTCCATCTCGGCATCACACGGCCAGCCAAACATCGCTTTCTCGCACGCCGAGTTGAAGAACCCGGCGAACAGGGGATTGCTGATGTCGGTCACGGCCCATGAGGTGAGGAACGCATGCCAGCCCCCGGCAGCGGGCGGATCTCTCTTGGCGCGGCGGGCGACCAGGGTCTGCCAGTCCATCGACTGCATGTCGACTTTGAAGCCGGCTTTCTCCATCAGCGCCTTGGCAACCGGTGCCAGGTTGGCGAGCGACTGCAAATCGGTCGAGTGCATCAGCACAATCGGCGTGCCGTCGTAGCCGGCTTCCTTGAGCAGCTCTTGTGCTTTCGCGAAATTGGACTGCAACAGCCCTTCCATGCCTTTCGTGCTGAAAAGAGGGGTGTCGCAGGGGAAATACGACAGGCACTCCTTGTAGAATTCGGAATCGCCGATCACCGCTTTCAGGAAATCCTCCTGATTGAAAGCGTAGAGCAGCGCCCGGCGGACCTTCGGGTCATCGAACGGCTTGTGCAGCCAGTTCGGGCGGAATGTGTACTGGTTGCCAAGGACGTTCCATTCAACAGCCTTGATGTGGGGATCGGCCAAGGCGAGCGGAAGCAGATCGTGCGGCGGGTTCTCTATGAAGTCGATCTCGTTGGCGAGCAACGCATTCACGGCCTGCTGGTGGTCGGAGATGGCGCGCCACTCCACCCGGTCGAACTTGGCCACCTTGCCGCCGGCGAGCCCGGAGGCCGGCTCGAAACGCGGAACGTACTTCTCGAACTTGACGTAGACCGTCTTGTCGCCGGGATTCCACTCGTCGCGCTTCAAGACGAAGGGGCCGGAGCCGGTGAAGTCAGAGATCTGCGTGTTGGGATCGGTTTCCGCCACGCGCTTCGGCATCATGAAGGGCACGTTCGAAGAGGGTTTGCCAAGCGCGATCAGGACAAGGCCCGTGGGCTCCTTCAACTTGATCACAAAGGTCTTCGCGTCCACAATCTCCATGCTGGACACGAACGTCATTAGCTTCTGGCCGGTAGAGTCTTTTGCTGCCCATCGTTTGATCGAGGTGACGCAGTCCTCGGCGGTGACGGGCTGGCCATCGTGCCAGTAAAGCCTATCGCGCAGCGCGAGCGTGTAGGTCAGCTTGTCGGTCGACAATTGGTAATTGTCGACCATCTCCGGCCTGATTTCGCCGTTGGCATCGGTGGCGAACAGCGTGTCGTAAACCATGTAGCCGTGATTGCGGACGATGTACGCGGTCGTCCAGATCGGATCCAGGATTTTCAAATCAGAATTCATCACGGCTCGGAGCGTCTTTTGAGCGTGCGCGGGGGCCGCGAAAGCCGCCGCAGTGGCAGCGATCAGGGCGGCGAGAGTGCTTAAGCGCTGACGACGCATTGTCCACTCCCTTTGCAGAAACAGGCATCGACGACCGTCGAGAAATCGCAGTTTCGATATCTTCTTTGACAACGAATTAAAGCGCCTGCGCGCGCCTCGAGTCAAAAGGGCGCTTGCCTATTTAGCAGGCATTGCGGGATCATTTCCGTTGCAATTCAGGTGTGAATTCGATCTGCATTACTCGATCAAGCTGTAGTTCCGCGAGCTGGTTGAGGCAGAGCTCGGCCGTACCGCGGCCGAGTTGATAAATTTCCTCAGCCAGTTGGATCCGGCAGGGCCGCGGTACGGCCGGCGAAAGTTCTGCGCCACGCCCAAACTCGTGTAATCCGATGGCAAAACGTGACCAACTGTTCCCGCATCATCGCTCGACATTGAGGCCGCAGGCCCTGATAAGGCGGACCGAAGTGAGGCGCACCTTGCCCGCCCGGGTCGGCGCCGACCTATCCGAGGACGGCTACCTGTGCTTCTCCGGGTGCTGGTGGTCCAAGCATGCCGGTCTTACCCGAACAAGGTCACGATGTCTGATCAAGTTAATCAAGTTAGATGTTTGATCAAGTTAGTAGCAGTTCGACGGTGCAATTGCACGCGCGACGGGCACTTCGCAATTGAGGTCGATCACATCTTTCGTAGCTGCCCTGCCTCTGATTGCATTCAACAGGCGGAAGAGGGAAGGTCGGATTCGGGAAGGTTTGGATTGGTCGTGCCTACCTCTGCGGGGCAGAAACGGCTGATCCCCTTCCCACCAACACTCCCTTCATCGCGCAGAGATCATGAGTTTATGCAGAGCCGGCGTCCATGCATAAGAATGATGAACTATTCCTGCAGCTGTGCATCATCTGCGTTTTGCTGGCTCTTATCGGTGCGACCGTGGTAATTCACTTCCCAGATTGGTTTGACAGGGAATATGATACCGAATCCGTCGAATTGATCCAGCCGGAGCGATGATTTGAGCTGCGGACTTCCAGCGGCGGCATCCTTGGCGAGCGCCTCGAACCCACGCGATGCTCAATGACAATCCGCGACGCAGTATGGCTACTCCGTGACAGTCCAAACCCGAGCGCAAGGGAATCGCGCGACAAACCGCTGGCTGGGTCCGCGGCAGTCCTTAAAGTTAATCGGAGGTGCTGCGATACTTTGGCCGCTTGGCCCTCACGCACAGCAGCCGCAGTCAACGCCACTGAAGCGTATAGTGATCCTACCCGTCGCTGGATGTCCTCCGCCGATTTCTCGGAGCGGATGGGCCTTTGTCCCAACGCTTAGCAGAGCTTGGTTGGATCCAGGGACGAAACTTCGTCCTCGAATGCGTATCGCCCATCGGCCGCTTGGATCAACCTCCAGCACTCGCGCGCGAATTGGTATCGCGGCGCCCGGATTTGGTGATTGCAACTCCGGCTTCGTTTGTGAAGGCGCTGGAGCAGGTGACGACGACCATCCCCATTGTCATGGGTGTGACGGGGGATCCGGTGAGATTCGGTCTCATAGCTAATATCGCACAACCAGGAGGTAACCTCACAGGAGTTGCATACTTCGGCTCATATATATTCCCAAAGCGGATCGATTATCTTAAGCAGATCGCTCCACAGTCTGAGGCGGTTGGCGATCGTCACACGCGCACCGGATCCGGAGGTAATGGCGAGCGTGGAGGAGAACTACACAAGCACAGCAAAGAAGCTTGGTTTTGCTTTGCAGATTTTTCGACCCGTTGTCGCGAACGATTAAGACGGAATATTAGCCCGCGTGGCGACTGAGCATTTTGATGCTGCGTACATCCAAGCAGATTCGCTGAGTGCCCAACCGGGAATTGTGGCGCGCATCAGTCAACTCGCGCTGCGCCATCTGATCCCAACAGTTAGCGATCTATAGAGAGGGGCAAACGACGGCCTCCTACTTACGGCGACAAGTGGATTGGCTTTAACGTTTTTTCGTATTTGATCGATCGACCGGGGTAGCTTGCAGGAGAGGCCGAAGCTCGCGGATGTTCTTCACGCTCTCTATTGTCATCACGGCGTCGATCAGCCGGGTCGTCGTCTCCGGACCGAAGATTGGTGCGATCAGATCGCGACTCTTCGCGATGACCTCGTCCCTGGGCATCGGGTTCTCGGCCGTGCCGCGCACGGCCTCGACATGCTGCAACAATTCGGTGCCGTCGATGAGCGTGACGCGCACGATCGCCTCGCGACGCGGTGCCCGGCGCTCGAGTTCGTCTTCGCCAATGAGATCGACCTTGGCGCGCTCGGCAAGGATCGCGGGGTCGCGCATGCGCGCAACATCATGTGATGCCTGGAACGAAAGGGTGCCATCGATCAACATGACGGCAACCATATGCTGCAGACAAATGTCGGGAATGTCGCGATTGTTGACGACGCCTGCCTCCAGCGTGCCGATGCGCACAATCACCTGCCTTACCTGATTGGCCGCGAACGCGCGTTTCCTGCGCAGGATTTCCAGCGCATCGAGGGCCGCCTGAATAGGCGAGCCCACCGACCATTTCTTGATGTTTGTGCGCATGAGTTCGTAGCGCTCGCCGAGCTTCTCGACGAGGCCGGCCGGGTCAGCATCCGGCGCGTGCGCGATGAGAAAATTATCATGTCCAGACAGGATATCGTCGATACCCGTCCAGCCGGCCTGCACCACCAGCGCGGCGGTGACCCCGCTGCGTGCCGGCATGCCACCGAAGACGAAGGCCTTTTCGATGTGCTCGGAATCCCGCTGCCAGGCCGCGATGCCGGACGATTGCTGAGCGGTGTAATCGATAAGCCAGCGCATCTGCTGCGCGTCGAGACCTGCAGCGCAACCCGCCGCTGCCGCGGCCCCGAAAACGCCCGCAATACTATGGGTGCTGCGATGCTGTTCTCGCTGAAGCCTGATCGGCCCAAACGTCATCGTCGCGCGTGGCCCGATGTCGTAGCCAAGTGCGATGGCGCGCAGGAACGACGTGCCGTCGATGCCGAAGCGCTCGCCGACGGCAAGCGCCGCGGGTACCACCGCGCAGCCCGGATGCGAGAGTGACGGCGCATGGGAATCATCTGTCTCGTCGGCATGCGCCAGCATCCCATTGGCCATAGCAGCCTCGATCGGGCCGCACAGCACGTCGGAGCCAACGACCGTGGCGAAGCGCTCGCCCCCATAGGCGCGCGCGAAGCGGATAGCGGTCTCTCCGGGCGTGAGGTAGGCGCCGGATATCATCGCAGCGAAGGTATCGAGGATATGGTGTTTGGCCTTCTCGACGACGGCCGCGGGTACTTCGCGATCACGGGCAGCCGCCATATAGGCGCTGAGCTGCCCCATGACTGGGCCCACCGGCTGGGCTGCTCGCGCCCGCGATGCGATCACCGCCAGCGCCGCAATGCCCGCGCTTCGCAACAGGGTTCGCCGCGTTGAGCAATTAGCTGAAAGCTGCTGCGCGATTGCGTGAAACATCGGCGAGCTGGTGCGCTCTTCGTCGGCTGCATTCTAACCGAACTCGAACGAAATACCAAAGTGGCTGGCAATTATGTCGTGCGCTGTTACCCGAGACCCTTCGGCCGTTGCGCGCACTCCCGACGCTGAGGTATGCCGCGACCTGACGCCAGGAGCTGGCGGCAACGGCCAAATCTCCCTGGGTGAGGTTGATGGGTTTGCCGGCGTCGCGATCGTGCTCTCGCCGTTCCCCTACCGTTTCCGGGGGTCCCGGCACCTCGACCCGATATGCCTTGAATGTTTATCAAATCGACCGCCTGCGACTGCAGGCTGGCAATACTGTATCCCAGCGCCGAGCTGTACGGCCATCTAGAGCACTCCGAGGTCGACGAGGCGACCAAGGAGGTTGGAGTTGCATGGGCCAACGGACTCGGCAAGACAAGGGGAACGTCGTCAAATTCCGTAACCGATCTGTAACCACTGACGCATCGGAGTTGCCTGCACGTTCCCTACAAGTTCGCCACAGGCTGCGAAAGCGGAACGGACGCCAAAATGCTCAAAATCTCTAGGTTTTATTGGGTGTTCTATGGTGCTGCCGGTGTGGATTGAACACACGACCTCTCCCTTACTAAGAGTGAGCGGACTGCGCCCTGAGAGGCCAACTTCACCAGCAGCACCAAGGGCCTAGAGAGTTGGGGAAGAGAAACCGGGTGTCGTGGGATCACTTTGGGAACAAGCGCGGCCTTCGGTTCATGATCCAAGCCGGAAAGGAAACGACCCCGATGACGACAACCCGCGAAGACTTTGACGAAGAGTTTGCCGAAGCCCTTCACAAGACGGCGAGCGACTTCATAAGGTCCCACGGTGGCGAT
>Ga0187783_10002985_pt1 | contig 12492 bp, 12 predicted proteins | sample 1015_SJ02_MP02_2_FD_132471 | JGI IMG/M metagenome (GOLD analysis project Ga0187783, IMG submission 132471) | Tropical peat soil microbial communities from peatlands in Department of Meta, Colombia - 1015_SJ02_MP02_20_MG | ecosystem: Environmental > Terrestrial > Soil > Wetlands > Peat | place... | reverse complement strand
GACGTCGAGGAACGCGGTCCCCCTGTGCTGGACCGCCCTCTTGATGAGGTCCTTGAGGTGCCTCACGTCGTAGGCGTACCCCCTCGCGACGAAGGTGTAGCCCGAGGCGAGGGCGAGCATGATGGGGTTTACTCCCTGGTTGATGTTGGGGGAGGGGAGGGACTTGGTCTTCATCCCCAGTCTCAGGGTCGGAGAGGCCTGGCCCTTGGTGAGGCCGTAGACCCCGTTGTCGAAGACGATGTAGGCCATGTCAACGTTCCGCCTCCCGGCGTTCACAAAGTGGCCTGCGCCTATCCCCAGGCCGTCGCCGTCGCCCCCGCACGCGATAACCTCGAGGGCGGGGTTGGAGAGCTTGATGCCCGTGGCGAAGGGGAGGGGCCTGCCGTGGAGGGTGTGGACTCCGTAGGTGTTCAGGAAGTGGGGGGTCTTCCCGGAGCATCCGACCCCGGAGACGATGGCGACCTGGTGGGGCTCGACGTCCATCTCCACGAGGGCCATCTCGACGGCGCTGAGGATCCCAAAGTCACCGCAGCCAGGACACCAGTCGTTGTGTGCCTGGGTCTTGAGGTCCGTGAGCTTAAGCGCCATTTCTGAGTACCATCCTCTTCGGGGCCGAGCCCGACGCCGCCTGCCTCAGCGCGTCGTAGACCTCCTCGCAGGACATCGGCCTCCCGTTGTACTTCACGATGCGCCGCTCTATCGGGACGCAGGTCCTCTCCTGGATGATCCCCGCCATCTGGCCGGAGTAGTTCATCTCGACGTCGACCACCGTCCTCGCAGCGGAGAGGATCCTGGCGACGTCCGCGGCGGGGAAGGGGCTGATGAGCCTGACCTGCAAGAAGTTGGCTGCGATGCCCTCGCCCGCGAGGGCGTCCATGGCGTCGAGGATGGCGCCCTTGGTCGACCCCCAGCTGACGATGGTGAGGGGGGCGTTAGCTGGCCCGAAAAAGTGGAACCTGTCTTCGGGAGGAATCTCTTCGGCGGCGAGGGCGAGCTTCTCCATCCTCTTCGCCATCATCGCGTCCCTGTTCGTAGGGTCCTCGCTGATGTGGCCGTGCTCGTCGTGCTCGTCCCCCGTGTTCCAGAATATCCCGCCCTCTGTGCCTATCGCGGGCCTCGGGGAGACCCCGGTCGGGGTGAAGGCGAACCGCCGAAAGTCCTCATCTCCCCTTATCGGACCCTTGGTAAGTAGGCCCCTGTCTATCCTGACCGGGTTCGGGTCGAACCTGGGGTAGGTCTGGTCGGTGTTCGCAAGGGCCTTGTCGAGGAGGTGGATTACGGGAAGCTGGTATCTCTCGGCGTAGTTGAAGGCCTTCGGTACGTCGTAGAAGCACTCCTCGAGGTCGCCGCTCGCCAGCACGATCCTCGGGAACTCGCCCTGCCCGGTGTGGAGGGCGAACCTGATGTCCCCCTGCTCGTGCCTGGTCGGCAAGCCCGTGCTCGGACCGCCCCTCTGGTAGAGGGTGACGACGACGGGGACCTCGTTCATCCCCGCCCAGCCGAGCCCTTCGGCCATCAGGGAGAACCCCGGCCCCGAGGTAGAGGTCGAAGCTCGGACGCCCGCGAGCCCTCCCCCGATGGCCATCAGCACGGCGGCGATCTCGTCCTCGGTCTGGACCACGAGCACGGAGCCCTTCCCGTCGGGCAGGTCGATGGAGTCGTGCTCCTCCAGGTACTCGCTCTCGTCGCTGGCCGGGGTTATGGGGTAATAGGTCTGGAGCCTGCACCCGGAGAGAATCTTGGCCAGGCCGACGGCGCTTGTCCCCCTGATGAGGACCCGCTGCTCGTCCGTCTCGGCGGGCTTGAGCCTGTATCCGAAGGTTCCGCCGAACTTCTCGAGGACGTGCCCGTAGGCGACGTCGACCGCGGCGAGGTTCATCTCCGTGACCCTCTTGGATTTGAATTGCCGGCCGACCGCAGCGTCGAGGGTGTCCCGGGGGAACCCGAGGAGGGCGAAGGAGCCTGCCACGGCCATGACGTTCGCCATGCGTGTCAGCGAGCTCAGGGACGGCTCCCCGAACCTAGCCCCCACCTCCTTGAGGAGGTCCTTGTAGGGTATCGGGTAGATGTGGACGCCCCTCCTCCGCGCGGCCTCGACGACTCCGCCTATCGTGCGAGGAAGGCCTTCCTTGTCAAGGGCTGAGCTCGTGAATCGTAGGACGTTGGGCTCGATCGTCGCGATGTTCCGTATCTCGTCGGTTCCGCCGTCGGGGTCGTAGAGGATTGCGCCTTCCCTGCGGACCGCCCACGCGTGGCGGGCGACCGTCTCGTCGTCGAAGGTGGCCAGCATGTCGACCGTGTCGACCTGGGACCTGAAGGACCTGGTCCCCACCCTCACCTGGAAGTAGCTGTGCTCTCCCTTTATGTTGGAATAGTACTCCCTGCTGCCGTAGACGTGGAGGCCCGCCGTGGCCGCGGCCTTGGCAAATATCGTCGCGGGGGTGTCGACGCCGCTTCCCTGGGCTCCGCCTATCATCCAGGAAAAGTCGTCTCTCTTCATGAGGTTGGGTTTTTTGACGTCGGCGAATGCTATAAGGATGCGGAAGGCGCGCTTCATCCCTCAAGGCGTACGAAAGGCTTTTTGAGCGCAATCCCGGCTCGAGTGCTGCGGGCGTCGCTCAGCCTGGTCAACAGCGGCGGAGGTTGCACCGAGACTCAAGATCGGCTCACGGGAGCATGAGGCATCCGCTCCCTTAGGGGTTCGTGGGTTCGAATCCCACCGCCCGCACCACTCAGCCCAGAGTCGGTATGACTAGGGGGTTCGCCCAGAGGTATGCGAAGTTTATCAGGACGACGACCAAGGTCTCGACCAGGGCCTTCTCTACCGTCAGGTTGAGAGCAGACCTGAGGGAGAAGGTCAGCAAGTATCCTGCCCAGAGCACGAGCACCACCTGGAACCCGAGGAAGTAGGGAAAACCGAACAGGGAGTTCAGCACGGCGTCGGGGAACGTCCTCCTGAAGCTGTCCAATAGGATCGCGAATATCACGGGTATCAGGGAGATGGCGCTCGCGGCCGCCAGGCCCATGATGTTCCGTCGCGCCTTCCAGAGGAAGGTGGAGAGGAGGAGGACTGTGCCGAAGATGACGGCCCAGCTCGCCAGGAGGTTGTACATCGCGAAGATGGGGAGGGCGTTCCTCGTCCTGAGGAAGAAGATGGCCGGCTCTATCCTGGTGAACCCTGAGAGGATGGTGCCCGTGAAGAGTATGCCCAAGGAGAACGTGAGGCTCAGCCCCCGGTCCTGGGGGATTATCTCCAGCTCCGGCTCGAGGAGAAAGACCTGGCTGAGGACCTCCAGGACGCTGGACGGTAGCTTCCTGGGGGCGAACTTGGCCGAGGCGACCTCGATCCCCTTGATGGACTCGTACGCGCTCTTCCCAGCGTCCGTGAGGACGTACTGCTTCGTCTCGTTCTGCGTCACAAGGTCCCTCAAGGCGTCGAGGTGGTAGTACAGGGTCCCGACGCCCATGTCCAGCCGCGCCTTCAGCTCCTTGAAGCTGATCTCGCCCTTCTCCCCGATGAGGCGGACCACGGCCATCCTCTTCGGCTTGCTGGTCAGCCGCGCGACCACCTCGTCCTTGGAGGGCTGCGACAATGGAAATTGGCGCTGGTCGACTGCTATTATCCTTTCTGAAACTCTGCTAGTAGACGAAGGCCTTGACCGGCTTCGCGATGATTCCGCCGATGAAGCGCCCGAGCTCGGCCGATGTCTGGAACTCCTCGACGAGCAGACGCCGTCCGGGGGCCTCCTTCGAGCCGTGGACCCGCCTTCCGTAGACCATCAAGGTGAAGCCGTTCGGGGACCTTGTGACGAAGACCAGGCTCTTCCTTCCGTCGTAGGTGACATGGCTCCTGATCCCTCCGTCGAGGTCGAGGAGGTCCGCCTCCTGCATGAGACGGGGGAAGGAGTTCACGGTCTTCTCGTAGAACAAGGTCGTCTCGCCTCCCTCTCCGGGTCGTCCCTCAAAAAGACTAACATATGCGGGGGTGCCGGCTCGGAAAAGTCATGGGGCGTGGTCTGATGCTCTACAATACCATGACCATGCGGAAGGAGAGGTTCGAGAGGTCCGGGAGGGTGAGGATGTTCGTCTGCGGCCCCACAGTCCAGAACCTCATCCATGTTGGGCACGCGCGGACCTACGTCTTCTACGACGTCTTGGCGAGGTACCTCGGGCACCTCGGGTACGAGGTAGACTTTGTCCTGAACATCACCGATGTGGACGACAGGATTACGGACGAGGCGAGGGACCAGGGGACGGACCCGCAGGAGCTTGCACGCAAGTACACTGAAGCGTTCCTGGAGGACATGAGGAGGCTCGGGATAACCTCGGTGAGCAAGTTCGAGAGGGTCTCAAGGTACGTAGACGTCATGATTAGCCAAGTGTCTGCCCTCCTTGAGGGGAAGTACGCGTATGTTGCCGACGGAGTGGTGTATTTCGACACCTCCACCTTCCCGAGGTATGGGAGGCTCTCGCACCAGTCCAAGGCGGAGCTCTCGCTCAGGCCCTTGGAGCTCAGCCCGAACAAGAGGAACCTCCTCGACTTTGGGCTGTGGAGGCCGGTCGTCCTCGTTGAAGGGAAGTGGGACAGCCCCTGGGGGCGGGGGTCTCCGGGGTGGCACATCCAGGACACGGCGGTCACGTTGACCAACTTCGGCCCGCAGTACGACATACACGGCGGGGCGTACGAACTGATCTATCCACACCACGAGGCGGAGATTGCGCAGGGAGAGTCGATCACGAAGGTAAGGCCGCTGGTGCGGTACTGGGTCCACACCGGCCTCATCAACATCAAGGGAAGGAAGATGTCCAAGTCGGCCGGGAACGTGTTCCCGGTCAGGGAGGTGCTCCGCAGGCACACAGCCGACCAGCTGAGGTTCTACCTCCTCTCCAGGCACTACAGGGAGGACATTGAGTTCGACATCAGGCGCTTGGGTCGTGAAAGCAGGAGATTCTCCGGTCTTGCGAGGAAGGCTCGGAGGGCCGTGGGCGGAGGTGTGCATCGGGATGGTTCCGAGTTGGCCAGGGCTCTCGCCCCATTCTACGACGCGATGAACGACGACATGGACACGCCGAAGGCGTTGGACTGGGTCGAAGGCATCGTAACGGGCTCGAATCAACGCAACACCACATACTCGGCCCTTCTCGTCGTTTCCAAAATCCTCGGGATTGATTTCCTTGGCGAAGCCTGACTGGAAGGAGTACGAGCTAAACGAACTGGGCTGGTGGGCGAGATGGGCGGAGCTCGAGTGGGTCGGCGGGGACTGCTACACCCTCTTCTCGGAGAAGTTCAGGGAGCCGTTCTTCAACCGTGGGGGGTTCCTCGGGCTTGGTGAGGACCTCGAAGGCTTGGTCGACACGCTCGAGAGAAGATTCCGAAAGAGGCGGGTCGCACCGCGCGTGCTGGTCCGGGACGCGCCTGACTGGCGCCCCCTCGGGGAACTCCTCGCGAAGAGAGGCTACAAGGTAGTGGACTCCATGTCCGTGATGCGGGCAGGCAGGGGTGCCGGTGCTCCGAACCCCGAAGTACATGTGGAGACGGCTACGTGGTCTCTTGAAGAGTGGTCGCGGACGTATCTGAAGGCGTTCTACGGAAAGGCCGTCTTGTCACCCGTCGTCAGGTCGATACTCGAGAAGGCGGTCGCGGACGAGAAGGTGAGCCTCCTGATTGCACATGTAGGCGGCAATCCGGTGGGGTGCGCTGCCGTCCATAGGACGGAGGGGCTCTTGGGGGCGTATTGCATCGGGACGGTCCCCAAGTTCAGGGGGAAGAAGGTCGGGTCGACGTTGTTGGGGGTTATCAGGCGACTGGCGAAGAAGGAGAGGCGGGAGCTCATCCTCCAGACCATGCTCTCCGACTCGGTCGAGGTGTTCTACTTGAAGAACGGGTTCGGCCGGGTTTATGTCAAGAAGGTCTTCGAGAAGAGGCGCTCTCGGTAGGGCCTGAAGAGTATGGGGAAAATCGACTCGAGAGTGGAGATTAGGAGGGACGCGCCCGAAGGGAGGTGGCGGTTCAAGGAAGTGTTCTTGGGGTTCGAGAAGACCGGCGCGGTCAGGGGAATCTTCGGGACGGCCACCGACGCGATTTTGTCAGACCTGAAGGTCGACCTCAATTCTCCCCGGGGATACATGAGGATAGACCCGGTGTCTGGGAGTGTGGTCGTCTCTCCTAGCTATCTGAGGAGCGGCGAAGAGGTCCATCTCTACCTCGACGTGATACACGAACTGGTGCACATCAGGCAGCTCAGGGAGGGGAAGGAGCTCTATGACAGGAGCTTCTCCTATTTCGAACGGCCCACCGAGGTGGAGGCGTACGAGGTGGCCGTGAAGGAGGCGAGGAGGATTGGCATGACCGACCGCGAGATTATGGACTACCTCAGGGTCGAGTGGGTGACGGAGGAGGAATTTCTAAAGTTCGTGCGCAGCTTCAACCTCGATTCCTCTCGGAAGAAGCCAGGCCGAAAGTGAGGCTTGGTTTTTTATGTGCCCGACCCGGCCATCGGCACGTGGTCAAGGCCATCTACATGGTGTACGCCAACTGGTGTCCGCACTGCGTTCCGACGACCGTCGAGCCGTTGAAGGCCCTCGCCAAGGAGCTCGGCGTGCAGTTCGTCCCCTACGACATAGACACGGGTGACGAAGAGAAGGCCGATGCACTGGTCAGAAAATATGGGGACTGGACTGAAGATTACCTCATTCCCCAGGTCTTCGTCGAGATGGAGGACGGCGAGATTAGGCACGTGTTGACGGGGCGACCGGAGGGTCTGCGGTACACCAAGGCTGCGGTCGAGGAGCTCTTGAAGAGCGATATGTTCGTCAGGCCGACCAAGTAGTGCGTCTCAAGAGACCGACGTCCCTACGCGCCTGCCAGCAACTGCCCTTGCCACGTTTGTGGGGTCGCGCCCGTCGACGACTACGACCTTGAGCTTCGACTTGGCGATGAACTCCACTGCTATCGGGTCGATGATGCTGTGGATGCCCGGCTTGTGGGAGCCTCGGAGTATCCTCTTTAGTTCCTGATGGCCCATCGAAGGAATCAATTTGGCGGACTTGACGGTCCGGGGGTCGGCGGTAAAGATACCCTCCTGGTCTGAGGCCTTCACTAGGATGTCTGCCTTCCAGGCAGCGGCGACTAGGGCGGCTGTGGCGTCGGTGGTGATCCCGGGCCTGAGCCCGCCCATCACCGCGACCTTGTCGTTCTGCAGTCTCGAGACCATCTGGCGCGCGGTCGTGCAGACGTGGGGCACCCCCAGCTTCATCCCGGCCAGCCTAGCGTTGAGGCGGGAGGCCTGAATGGCGATAAGGTCCTGGTCCCTGTGCGGGAGGCCCAGCCGCCTGGCCGAGGCTATGTATTCGCGGGCGACCGGGCCCCCCCCGACCACGACCCCGACGGAGTGCCCATCCTTCTTGAGTCTCGATACCACGGACGAGTACCTTGCTAGGAGCTCCGAGTCCGGAGGGGAGCCGAGGACGGAGCCTCCGATCCGCAAGATTATCTTCATGGTGAAGTTTGGAGAGGCGGGTGGGGTAGTTTTTATAAAGGTGAGCGGGCACAATCAGCCAATTGCAATGATGGTTGGCCTCCTGGTTCACCTCTTCTGGATTGTTGTGACTAGCGTCAGCTGACCGAGGTAACTTGGATTTGTTGGCCAAGGCGGACTCTGTTAGACTATACAAGATAAGGAAGGTCATCTCCGAACTCTCTAACAAGGAAGGCCGGGGCACCGAGCTCGTCTCCCTCTACATCCCTCCCCGGAAGCCCCTCCACGAGGTGGTCTCGTACCTGAAGAACGAGTGGGGCACCGCGGGGAACATAAAATCTGACACTACCCGGAACCACGTCCAAGACGCGCTCACCAAGACCATGCAACGCCTCAAGCTGTACAGGGAGACCCCCGAGACAGGCCTGGTGATATTCTCGGGGGCCCTGCCCACCAACGGCCCGGGCAGCGAGGTCGTGAGGCTGAGCGAGATCATACCTCCCAAAGCCGTCAATACCTTCCTCTACATGTGCGACGACCACTTTCACATCGAGTACCTGAAGGACATGCTGAAGGAGGAGAAGGTTTACGGCCTTCTCTCGATTGATTCGAGCTCGGCCGGCCTGGGGATACTCTCGGGGGACAGGGTCGAGGTCGAGGACGTGATGACCTCTGGAATCTCTGGGAAGACGAGGAAGGGAGGCCAGAGCGCCAGGAGGTACGAGAGGGGCAGGGAGATGGAGCTGACGTACTTCTACCACAGGGTCGCCGAGCACGCGACCAGGATATTCGTGGACAACCACCACGTCACGGGGCTGATAGTGGGCGGCCCAGGCCCGACCAAGGAGGACTTCCTGAAGGGGGGCTTCCTCCACTACCAGCTCCAGAAGAACATCATCGCGGTCATCGACGCTGCCTACTCGGGACAGGAGGGGGTGAGGGAGCTGGTCGACAAGGCCGCGGACAAGTTGCAAGACGTGAGGCTGTTCGAGGAGAAGAAGTTGGTGCAGAGGTTCCTCTCAGAGGTGAACAAGCCCCGCGGGCTCGCGGTCTACGGGCTCCCCAGGATAATCCAGGCCCTCGACAGGAGCAATGTGGATCTGATTCTGGTCGTAGACGACGTGGACATGGTCAGGATAACGGCTACGTGCAAGAACTGCGGGACGGTGAAGGAGAGGTTCGCCGCCTCCTCGAAGAAGGTCCAGGCCACGCAGGAGGTGATGTCGGAACCTTGTGCCAAGTGCGGGTCGAGGGAGTTCCTCGTCGACGAGACGGACCTGGTGGACGTGCTCGAGGAGAGGGCAATCCAGGTAGGGGCGAAGGTCGAGGTCATATCGTCCGGCACCGAGGAGGGGAACATGTTGAAGTCGTTCGGCGGGGTGGCAGCGTTCCTCAGATACAGGCCGACGGAAGGGTAAGGCAGTTAGGGTCGTGTGTCCGAGGTGGGGAATTCTTGGTCTGAATGATTCGTCTCATCCATGTGTTGCCCAACGATGTGTGTGCTCCGTTGTGCTCATTGTTAGCGGAATCACTAATTATATCCCGTATCTATACGGGATATTTTATTAGTCGGTCTTGACCAGGTCTGGATGGATGCCAAAGCCAGCAAGGAAACCCTATGAGAACGTGGGCATACAACGGGAGTTATACGATGAGGTCAAGGAATATGTGGGCAAGAGCGGACGCTACCGCAGTGTTTCAGAGTTCGTCCATGAAGCCGTACGCTTGCGTCTCGAGCAATTGCTTCGGGAAACTCCGCTAGTCAAGCGCTGACTGAGTCACTTCTGCTTAGCGAGCAGACCGATCCTCTTTTTCTCCAACAACTCATCCAGTTCGGCTTCCAAAGTCTCTCTGAGTTGGCCTCCCACGGGGTAGTTGTAGTCTAGCCATGCCTTCAAAGAAGCTAGTAAATGGAACTCGTAAAATAACTTCGGGTCAGTGCTGGTCGCTAGAATTTGTTGAATCTTGGTAGGAATTTCTACTTCAACCCTAATCTTGATGGTCCGAGCCTTCATTAAAGCTCCGGGAAGCAACGGCGGTCTCGAATATTTAGTATTATGGAATACGTGCAGTATATATATGGGACATGGAAGTTGAGTTGACACCGGTGCGGCGTCAGATTGATGGAAGAAACTATCACAACACAGATATTGGAAGAGATGCCGTAACGGTAGCAATCGAGATAGAGGAATAGATGCGAGCCTTTTTCGGAGTCTTGGTTCTTTTGATGTTGACGCTTCCCAATGCAACGTCGGAACCATATTCTGACACTACTTGTTTGACCACATCTTGTGTGACAACAGTCAACATGCAATGTACCACCCTCGGAATATACCCGGCGGTTCAAATTACATATTATAACAATGATGAACAGATGTTGGTACTGGTGATTTTTGATGCCGTCCATAACAGCACCGACTATACCGTCCTGTACTCTACAGCCACAATCTCTATCGGAGGAGGGTCATCAGGCCTAGCTTATCCAGTAGTCTATGGCTTGCCTTACGGCAACTATTCAGAAACAATATTCACAACTTCGTTCGGTGGAACGGAGGTATCGCCAGTGACTAGCATGCGATGCGTGATTTGACTACCTTGTCGGGAAAACTTCGAATATTGATTAGACCTGGTCAAATTCGTTCCTACGCTAGTCGTCTAGCGTTCTAGATGCGGGAGTTCGAGGAGAGGAGATGACTCCGGCGACCCTCCTCGATGCTCTCTGACATGGAGATGAAGGGACCTGCGATATACGACCTCTACGAGGGTAGGGAAGACGTGGAGCTAGCGTTCGACGCCATGAAGAGCACCATCGATGCTGGCAGGACATGGAGACCCCCTAACACCCTCGGAACTCTGCAGGTATCCCCTCCTTCGGTTGAGGAGGCCACTTCGGGCTCTCGAAGATCGAGAGGATAGTCGAGAGGACCGGCAGGGCGTACTACGCGAGCATCCCGAAGAGGCCGCGCACCATCGTGTCGTTATTCTCTGACCTGCTGCATTTGGGATAACTTGCAGAGATTTGCTTAGTAAATGGTGGATGTTACTTGGTCCCCTGATACAGTAGGCGTCGACTCTATCTCTATATTCGCGGTTTCCTTCGTCCCAACTAGTGCAGACCAAGTCGAGTCATAGGATGCCCAAACACATTGCTGTGAAGCGGGATAACCTGTACAATCAGAATCCTCATTCACGCTCGGCGAACTGTTTGTGGTCAGCACCGAGGTACCACTGGTGTCGCTTGAGAAGGTCACTCCTGAGCCACTTATGTAGCCCACTGCGACCAATTGGAACCCATATTTGTAGAACAAGCTTGTGGAACAAGAAGAACCAGACTGGGGTAGGAAGACGGTGCTACCAGACGATATTGTCCAGTAAGTCTTAGACCCAATGTCAGTAGCGTTGAACGTTAGGGTCGCACTTGCTAGATTTATTGAACCTGTAGATTCAAGGCCGGTTTGACATATGTTCGTTCCATTATTATTCGGTATACCAGGATCTTGCAAGAAGAAGTTTGCGTAGTCGTCCGCAGCATCGACTTCGATTGCGAGTTGCAGGAAATGCCAATTCGTATCGCCAGAGTAGGCGCCGTCAACATTCATCTGGTACGAAAAACAATATGTGCTGGAGTCTCCGCAACTCTTACTGCTATCATTAGCCCATTTTGGTGCGGTTGTCCACGACCACTCCCCTTGAATCGTTGGCATCGAAGTCTGGGCGACGTAAGTAAGGCCGTATTCACTTCCATTAGCCTCGGTACATTTACCCGAGGCGCATGTCGCAACGCCAAACGAGGGCCCAGTGCCATACCAAGTAGAGCCCGGAGAAACCCAGAGTGTCAGAGTGCACGAAGGAAAGGCGAGTATGTCGTAGATGGCATTATTTCCTGAAAACGAAGTTGAATTGGTGTCGCATCCTGGTGGTATGCTGTACGGTCCAACAGGTCCGAATATTTGGACGCTTGCGGTAGGACTTGATCCGCTTGGCTTTGCCAAGATAGGTTCGATAACTTGATTCACCACTACGATTCCCTCGTCACCCCATGACCTCGGACCGCTCCCTGAAGTGAATGGGAAGGTAGTTGAGCCCCCACTCAGGCTTGTATCGTACTCTCCCTTCATGTAGTTAGCACCAGTAGACAGCGAGGTCCAACCGGTTCCCGCAGTAGCGGCTCCGCCGCTATCCACATAGGCGGCTGCGGCGGCCAGATAGTATGTACCGGCGTAATTCGTAGAATTCGTCGCGAGGCTCGTCGAAGATGAGCATGAAGACTTGCAATAGCCAATATTGTTGCTATACACTGCCAGATTAGTGCCGGTCACGTCCATGACTATGGGGTCTGTGTGGCTCATGGACGCACTGTAATCGACAGTGACATAGTCGGCGCTCCCACTCGATGTAACTATGGCCGAATAGCCGTAGTCGCCGAAGTAGGTTGTGGACTCGGACCAGGCTTTCCCTGACTGCTCTGTGAAAGTGTTCCCAAGGCTGTCGCTGACCGAGGACACGCTCCAGCTGCTCGCGGAGTAGCCTGGCACGAAAACGAGCAGTACGTCGCCGGTCTGTATGGTGGTCAGGTAGAGTAGCACGGAGCACGACGTCCCGCTGGTGCAGTCCGCGTATCCCGTCTGCGACACTGACGGATCCACCCTCGTTACGTTCACGGCGAACTGAATCAAGACCGCCTGCGCTTCAGCGCCCGTGCTGACTTGGCCGTATCTGATGTCGACGCTGCCGTAGTCTGTCATGTTGAGCACCAGCCCCACGCCTGCGGCGTCGCCGTCAGCTCCTACCTTTGGCATGAGGAATACGGTCGTGGCGTTGGCAAAGCTCTTCATCGATGTTTGGGCTGCAGTGTCGGTCGCTGGTCCGTCTGCAGACAGGGAGAGATACCTGGGTCCTTGCGCGAACCAGACTATGCGAAACTTCGCGCATTCAAGAGATCAAGGCAATCGTCGATTACCTAGAAAGCAGAATCACAGCTAGCCAAATGGTGGAGGTCTTCAATGAAAGCGTG
>Ga0187783_10002984_pt1 | contig 12493 bp, 15 predicted proteins | sample 1015_SJ02_MP02_2_FD_132471 | JGI IMG/M metagenome (GOLD analysis project Ga0187783, IMG submission 132471) | Tropical peat soil microbial communities from peatlands in Department of Meta, Colombia - 1015_SJ02_MP02_20_MG | ecosystem: Environmental > Terrestrial > Soil > Wetlands > Peat | place... | reverse complement strand
TTTCTGTTGCGGCGGCGGGGCCGGTCGCTGTATGGGATTTTTCTCCTTTTCCTGTTCCGTTTGGGGTGCTTGGGCGATCACGAGCGCACCATCGAATGGCCTGGCGAATGCTGAACCAAGCGCCACAGTCCACAAGATCGTGCCTACCAACAGTCGCTCTTTTGCGTCGAACATCCGCTGACGATTCTATTGCAGTGTAAAAAGGAGACCTGAGCGGACGAAAGTGTCCCAACTGGGGCAGGTCTATGCGAGCAAACTGGGCGTGGTTGTCAATATCAGGAATTGTGTGTGAAAATCATGATCCCAAGGTCCCGCCGCTTCCCGTCGCGCTGTGCCGATGAGGCTCTGCGGCAGGTCGCCTTCGACGAGAGGCGCAAAATCCATGATCTGCTCATGGAAGGCCTCGATCTAGCCTTGAAGACATCGCGGATACCCCCCGCTTGGCGACATGAAGGCAAAGTGGGAGCGCAGGAAATGAGGGATGGTCGTCGGTCGGAGCGGTAAGCTCGAGATGGTAGCTGGCTAAGTTGCATGCTTTTTTGAGGAGTCGTGCTGCCATTTATCGTTTTGAGGCGCGGGCGCATGGCTAACAGCGATTTCTAAAATAACGGCTTGAATACCTTGCACGAACCATCGTGCAGAGTGTCATGTTGAGTATTCTTGTCCTGTCGGCGCTGTATTATTAGCTCTGCCGTCAAACGGTTGATCGTCACACTGACGTCTATTGGTACTTCGTTGCCAGACACGTCCGTTTTTTTTGCACAATCTGACACAAGATACTTATTTGCTGTCCCATTTGCATCTCGGTCGGTTAAGCGGTTGGCCAGTTCAGCATTTACACACTGATCTATTTGAGTGGGCAGAGGCATGCGCGCGGTCGCCTTTCCGGTAGCTTCGATGGTCTCCGGCGTGGTTGTAACTACCGAGAGATCTACCTTTTTATTATCCCAACGAAGCGTACTGAAGTCCTGTAAAATAAAAACCTGAGGAATATCGTACGGCTTACTTAGAGCTTTGTCATAGAGGGTTTCGGAGCAATGGAGCCTTATCGTATCGGCCCAAGTTGGCGAAGAGACGATTATGCCGAGGATCAAATTCGCAACGAAGCGTACAAACATTGTAGCTCTCCCAACAAAGTTTATAGCATCTCCTGATTAACTTCACATCGTCATCTTTGCGCCGATATGCTGTGCGCTGGGTGACCGAAATGAAAAACCCAAACACAACGCGGCGTATCACATATAGCCTGGCGGTAGTATCTCTCACTGCCTGCTCGCAGAACAGCAATTCGAGCCTCGCTGTTGCGGTAGCGCGGCCCAGTCAGGTCAGTATGGCCGCCTCGGCGTGGCAATTTCAGTACAGCACGAACGTTCCAAAGAATCCGACAGCGGTATCAGCGACGGCCTGGGAATTCAATTTTCCTGTCAATCCGTCGAATTTTGACGGCGTACACTATCTCGTCACAACGTCGCCACTCCTCACTGGCAAAAGCATGGTAACAATGTCGGGGCTGATCAGTTCTGGCGCGGGAACCACGTTTGTGCCACTGACTGGAGCGGGTCACGTTGATACATCTGGTGCGCCCGGTTCCTGCGGTTTCTATCTCGAAGAAGCTGGCGATAACCTCAGTGGTACCGTCAATAACGGCGAAAATTACGCTTATTATCGTTGGTGGAGTCATTCTGGACGTGTCATTCTTGCTAATGGCAATTTCAGCGTCACCGCCAGCTTCACTGATCTCTCGGACTGGTCGAGCGTCTATGGAGAGTTGGCCAACGCCGCGACCTCGACCGAAGCCGAAAGTCCTGTCACGCCCAGACAGGGCTTTGCGCAGGCGCTAGCCAATGCGGCATACATAGGCATCACCTGCGGCGGTGAGTTCTTCGGCCACGGTGTCATTGCGAAAGGCAATGGCCCGGCGACGTTCCAAATGAAAAGCTTTTCCGTTGAATGAAAACGGTCACTGCGCCGGCCCGGCACGTGTTTTTCGTTAGCAGTGGTTGCCAGCTGACGACCCGCCGGCCGTCGGATCAGGGGTGAAAGTTGAGGTGGGGTACGGCTAACAAGGCAGGAGGTGGAAAGCAAACCTATGGTCAGAAGATGTTCCCTCGCAGCTGACTCTTTTTTGCATCCAATCCCACACATAGGCAATCACCTTACGGTGGGACATACGTCAGTCGGTGCCGGATCGGTGGTCGTACCCATGCGCATAAATTGCTTTCCAGAAATCACGCTTCATCTCCAAAGTTGCTGAGCAAGCGTGACGTGACTTGGCTGCCAAGGCTCGAGCGCTTCATTCACCCAAACCCTGTTTAGGGGATTCGTATCAGCATTCCACTTGGAAACGGCGCAAACCATTATCGACCGCTGTTCGCCGATTGCGCGAAGGCGTCTCCCATGCGACGATTAATCGATGTGGGCGGACTGCTGCTGGGAGGTGTATTGCCATGAGCGCTGAAATGAACTCTCGTTTTCGTGCTGGCGCAAAAGTTTGTAGCGGGATTGTCATGGTCCTGCTCGTGATTGGTGCGCTCGGCCCGGCCGATTGGACGCCCCGCACCGCCTTCGGTTGGCAGGTAGACCACTTCGTCGGGTATTTTGCGATCACGTTGTTGGTCTGCGTCGCTTGGCCCCGGCCATTTGTAATCGGAGTTGTCCTCGTGGCCGTCGCGGTGCTGCTGGAAAGTCTGCAAGCTTTTACACCGCATCGTTCAGCCAATCCTGTCGCCGCGCTCTGCGGGGCAGGCGGAGTGCTGGCGGCAGCTCTCGTTGCTGAGCTCGTTATTCGACAGTGGGAAAGTGCTCGGAACGTCCAGGATGACTTCGGTTCTTCCGCGCCGCCTAAAATTTGACTGTGCTTGGGTTACCCGACTTGTCCGGTCCGAATATGAGAAACCCAATGTGCGCGGGGCGCGCGGGAGGACGGACAATGGGAGCAGCGAACCGTACTCACTTGTTGCCGACTTTGAATTAGTGTGCGGTCGGCTGTCCGTGGCTGCCGCAAGGGATAGAAAAGCAGCTAGTTTCCGCCTTAATTAATTTTTGGGGTGTGGCGAAATTGCACTATTCACCGCCGCACAATTCTGAATATACAAAAGTCGCATGGTGATTTGGGGAGCGTCATGAGCTTACCCGCAGTGCTCGATCGCTCGCCTTCGCGTCCGCATTACATCACGTTGCGGGCAATTGCGGGCAATCCAGACCTAAAAGGTTGTCTTCGTACCTGGGCAAAGGTTTGCACCGTGCCCATCGCAGTCCTGCTCGTGATCGCGGCCCTAGGGCCGGCCAAATGGGTGCCCCGCACCGAGCTTGGTTGGCAATTCGACCACTTCATCGGCTATTTCGGAATCACGTTGTTTTTCTGCTTCGCTTGGCCTCGGCCGTTGGTAATCGGGGGAACCTTTATGGCTCTCGCGGCATTGCTCGAAGGTCTGCAGGCTTTTACACCGGATCGAACAGCCTATCTTCCGGCAGTGTTTTATGGCGCAGGCGGAGTATTTGCGGCGGTTTTAGTTGCTTTTGTCTTCACACGAGCGTGGAGACTCCACGCATTGCGGAGCGTGTGACCCGGCGTGGCCCTGTGGTAATCGGTTGTTGCCGTTATATCCAGGCTGTCCACTGCCAGCGAGGCCCACACATTGGCTGAGCATGTTGTCCTAACAAGCCGGTAGCGCCGGATCGAGTCTGGCTTTGCGACAACAGCCGCTCTGCGCGACGACACTCCCAAAAACCACCCCTCGATTCGCAGTTTTGAGATTCGGCAAAACTAAATACTTTGATTTGTGGGGGGCCGCTGATCAAGGCGGCCGGATCGGTCGGATGGCGGCGACCTGGCTACGCTACAACCGGATTGCAGTTGATAATCCGCTTTCGTCGTCTCGCCATACCTGCCCTCCAGCACCTTTGTAAACTCCTGCCATTTCGTCACCACCCGCTCGGCGGCGCTGATTACTTCTTCATCCCCCGGAGTAAACAGCAAGGACAAAGCATCTGCGGTACGTAATAGAAAGGCTTCGCGATATTCATCGGCCTCAAGCTCGTCCTCAACCGTAAACGTTTCAGTTGCTTTCGCCGCTTTGGCGGCGGCAAGGATGCCGTCCGCTCTACGGATCAATTTGCGTCGCTGTGTTTTGGTCATCTGCTCGACGAGCCTGATTGCCCGATCGACGATGCCAATGCTTGGTGGCTTGGCTAATGCGGCACCGATGCCAGCGGCTTCGAAGCCACGAGCGAGCGCCTCGACGTTGGCGCGGGTGTTGCCGTCATTCTGCAACTGCGGACCGCCATCACGGCCGACATACTTGTCACCCGTGAGCGCGGCGGATTCCAGACGGTTTTCTAGTGGGACGACATTCACGCTTTCGATCTGGCGAGCATCTTGTTTCACGGTCTTACTGCGTTTCGCCAAGCGGGCCTCGACGTCGGCGACGGTAGTTTTCTTCAACTTCGGAATTTCCGAAGTTGATTCCAGACCGGCCCGGACTTTTGCCACGGTCTTGTCGTAGACCTTTGCTTCCTTGGCGATCCGATTATTCGATTTCTCAGGGTTCACCTTGAGCTTGGCGGCAATCGCATTGCGCTTCTGCACCTTGAGTCAAATGACGGCGGTGAGCATTGAGCGAAAGCACGATGGCGCGCGCCTTACCGTCGGTCACGTCGAAGACTCTAACGATGGACCCATCATCGTCGTCGTCCCGATGGTCCATGATTTCAATCGGCCAACCTCTACCCATAAGCCACCGTCTTCATGAACCTCCAAATAGGGGGGCTCGTAGTCGGGCTACTCCGGCGGGCCCTGGAGCAAAGCGGCGATCAGCCGGACCCGGCCAAGGTGATCAGCGTCGGGGAAGACGACGACCGCATCGCCAGGCTCGCGACCTTCTTACGATCGATGCGGATGTCAAAATGTTGTATGCATATGTTATAAGTAGCGACTGATTTCAGCAGTCGCGGACTAAACCAGCCAAGCGGCCAAACGCAATGACCTCAGCAAAAACGCTCTCACTAGTTATTCCCTGTTACAATGAGGAAAAAACTTTGTCCCCATGCATCAAACGGGTGCTCGCCATTGCCAAAACCGATTTAAAGCTCGAATTGATTATTGTGGATGATTGTTCAACGGACAAAAGCCTCGCAGTCGCACAGGAACTCGCAAACCACCATCCTGAAATTAACGTCCTACAACATAAAAATAATCGTGGTAAGGGCGGGGCGCGCCGGACAGGTTTTGCTCATGCCACGGGTGATTTCTTAGGTATCCAGGATGCGGATATGGAGTATGATCCGCAGGATTTCCATACACTACTTCAACCTCTTTTAGATAATAAAGCAGATGTTGTATTTGGGTCTCGATATCTAAAGCCTGATTCTCGACGTGTGCTTTATTTCTGGCACACTTGGATGAATAAGACCCTGACATTCGTTTCAAACATGTTCACCAACCTCGACATAACCGACATGGAAACTTGCTATAAACTGTTTCGGCGGGAGATCATTCAGCGGATTGATCTTAAAGAGGATCGGTTCGGGTTTGAGCCAGAGGTGACGGCAAAAATTTCTCAGATGCGATGCCGGGTCTACGAGTGCGCGATTAGCTTTACTCCCCGAACCGCAGAGGAAGGAAAGAAGATCAATTGGAAGGATGGGGTACGAGCGCTCTACTGTATCTTCCATTACAGTGCGCCGTCGGCTCCCTTGCCGATGCAGCTTTTGATTTATTTATTCATCGGTGCCATTTGTGCCCTCGTGAATGTCACGAGTTTCAATGTGCTCTTTCATGCTGGAACAAGAATATCAATCGCTACGCCAATAGCTTTCTTGATCTCAGCGGCCCTTAACTATTTTCTATGCATCGCAATTCTTTTTCGTCACAAAGCGCGTTGGACCACTTTGGGGGAGATTATTGCTTACGTCTTGACTATTACCTTTATGGGACTCGTTGATTACGGCATGACGGTCGGCTTAATCGACGTGGGCGTGGCGCCGACATACAGTAAAACTATTGCCGTTATCGCCGGGTTCATTGCAAATTTTCTGCTTAGACGCTTCCTCGTGTTCCCGCAGGCTGGTGTCGTCAGAATTTGACCGAACGGTCCATCTCGATCTTTGTTTGATCACCGTTGACCTGCGTCTTCAGATCGCCTTGGGGACAGGCACCGGGTGAAAAGAGTTGCGCCGACAAATCTCTGTCGTTCGCACCACTCCGGACCCGGACGATCGATCGGCTTTATCGGGCCAAGTGGATCATAGTTCGGCAGGGTAACCCAGAGAAATCTCTCATAATTAGCCGCTCCGCTATAATCACTAACCGGTACGCTTGCTATATTCGCATTCAAGTCCAAAATGTGAAAAGAATTGGTTGCAATAACTTTGGCATCCTTGTACCGCGCAGCGACCTGCACCGCCAACTCAGCATAGTGCGGGTCCATACTGCCGAGCGAGTTCACCGTCATCGCGTTAACGACGGCAGTTACCACCGACACCAGACCATAAGATAGCCAAATCGAATTTGCCCAAGCACGAGGGCGGAATCCAAAAAATAATACAATCAAGCCATAGCCGAACAGCCGAACACTGGTTCCAAAATCCCGTACAGACAGGAGGAGAAACGAAAAAACAAGCGCTAATACTCCGTAAGCGGTGTACCAAGTGTGATCTGGTGCGGGTCGCAACGATAAAAGAGCTGCAAGTACCAGAACCATACAGGCAAGGAAGGCGATCCGCGGAAAAAAGGCTAGCGCCGTACCGTGCCAGCCAAACAGAAATTCCCGTGGGACGGAAAAAGCAAATGCCTTTGCACCTGAGACAAAACTTTCAACCGATGATTGGTGATGTGACAATGGTATCCATTCGTGAATGGTCATTTGATTTAGAACCAATATGCCAGCGATGCAAAGAATGCTGACGATCGCTCCAGGCACATAGTCGAGGAATAGCCTATATAAGCTCCGACGCAGCACTAACAGGTCTGCCGCAAATCCCGCAGGCAAAAAAATTACTGCGATAAGTTTAATCGGGATCAAAGCCGCCCAGATGAGGGATGGCAGTAGGCGTTGTGCTCGACCCACAAAGCATATTGCGGTGAGAAATAGAGCGTATGTGAGGATATCCGCATGCACAATACTCGCAAGCAATCGCAAAAAGCCTGATGCAAGTCCGGTTGACAGTCCAAACGCTGCCTCCCGGCTCCAACCCGACTGCCGTAGCAGATAATAAATGAGGCCCACCGCAGCGCCGAATGAAGCGTAGTTTACGACCTTGGCGAAGGATAGAGGGTCGCCAGACAAGCTTAACAGTAACGAATATACTGGAGGCCAGTGATTGAGAGGATCACCGAGCAAATCTCGATAGCCATTCCCTTCATGGAGAGAACGAGCTCCCATTATGTAAGCATAACCATCTACATCGCCAACTCCTAACGATGGATGGAGGAGTATGATCATCACCATCGCGCAAAGAGCGAGAAATACCGCTCCAATCACTGATCGTGAGTTAGCTTGCAGATTTTTGATAACGCGAAACTCGGGGTAGTCTGTTTTCATCTAGGGTCCCACTTCAGGGAACGGGTTTGGGTCGTCTGGTTAGCAGGCTTGTTTGTCCTCGAGAGACCATGGGTGGAGGGGCGGCGTTGGGTCAAACGGTGCTTTTTTACGATGTTTTTGTGTGCCTCGTGCGAGAGAAAATCCTAATAACGCTGCAAATTTCTTGCGCGGTGACGGTGTGGCGCATAGGAGTGTCGGCACGGCTCGATGATGCTCAGACCGGGGCGGGTACGCTTACGCAACGACATGCGGATTTATTAGGAATATCGGCTCAAAGAGTTGAGTCGCGCCCACCGCCGTTGCCTTATGCCATCGCCTTCGCCCAATCGCGATTGCGGATTAAAGTTGGTGAAGCTCAGTGATGCGGGCTTCGCGCCTCGTAATCGCTACCTTCATTTGCTGCTGGCCGACGACTCATTGGCGAAATCTGCAAAGTGTTGTCACCAGCGTTGTCATGGAAGGAACTTTCGGTCCTTTCGAGCTTCGGCGATGTTGCAGTAATTGTTGAAGGTAAATTCGAATGCCGTCGTTCGGAAGTTGAAACAACCACGGCGCACGGAGCTCCTTGAGATGTGGATCCTAGTGCGCAAGTGCCTCATGCTGAAGCGTGGATGCAACGCCAGCGCTGATGCTCGGGCAATCAGGCAAAATCATCTACTCTGCAGCAGCCAGCCTGGTCCTCAACATCGTCTTCAGGCCAAGGTGGCTTCGAGCTTGGTTTACAGCTTCAACATTGATTCGATCTCCGAACAAAATCATCTTCACGGTGCGGAGAACAATTGCAAGATCCAGCATCAAGCATGCATTTTTGACGTACCAGACGTCGAGAATCAATTTATCAGAGGTGGAAATGATTTGCCCTCCATTTACCTGTGCCCAACCGGTAATACCGGGTCGCACTGACAAACGGGCAGCATACTCTGGAGCTTGATCGCGAGGTAGCAAAGGACGCGGACCGACAAGCGACATATCTCCGACTAACACATTATAGAGCTGTGGCAGCTCGTCCAAACGCACGCGGCGCAATATTCGGCCGACAGCAGAGAAACGCTGATCATCGGGAATTCGATTCTGGTGTTTGTCGTGCGGCGCGCTCATTGTCCGAAATTTGTAAAGCTTGAATGGTCGCCCACCTAGGCCAGGTCGCTGCTGCCAAAATATCAGAGGAAACCCTACATCTAGCGTTACTATAACAGCGACGAGCAGTACGACGGGAGCCAGTATTAATCCAAGCAATATCGCAGCGAGAACGTCAACTATTCGCTTCCCCAATTGAAAAGGCTTTCTCGTGGAGTTCCGATGACTTAAATCGATAACTCGCCCGACCTTAGCGACGGGTCTTTGCGCAGGGAGGTTGTTGCGGTCTCGGCTTGAACGGATTCCTGGTCTTTGAGTGGAATCATCAAAGCCGAATTGCTCTGAAAGAAACTGCACACTGATCTCCGAAGATTTTTCAACTGCCAATAGCGTCGCCAATGAGCGGGATAGTAATCGATCGGCAGAGGACGCAACGGCTATCCTGTCGACGGCTACGCCGTGAACCTCTAGGGATTGCAAAATATCTTGCAGCTCCTCAACGGTCCCGAGAACTGGCTTCTGCTGGATTGCACGGCCACGCATAGTCGGGTCTTCAGAGAGTATTCCAGCTACCTGAACTCGTTCGGAAGCGAACTCTTTCACGCACAGCAAAAACAATTCGGTTAGAGCGTTCACGCCGACTATTAGAACGGTCTCGCGCAGTTGCCCGTCGTTAATCACATTATTCGACTCTAAACGTGTCCGTCTCGCATGCCAAAATCGCGCGGCATTTCGGAGTGAAACGAGGACGCTTACAATCAATGCGCCCTGGACCACCGGCAAGGAGCGCGCGACAGACTCGAGTCGGTTCAAAGCAAAAGTAATGACAAGGGACAGCAGGATAGCAAGCACTGTCAGGACAATCACTTGCAAGTGATCCGCAACCGAACTGTACCGCCACGGCGTTCGATCCAGTCCAGCCGCGAGAAAAACAAAGAATGCACAGCCGACGGAAATCAAGATGTAGGGTGTCGAAATTTCTAACGAGTCGGAGATTGTCTCAAAACTCCCTCGAAGCAATACGGCAAGAACCGTCGCCAAAGCCACGAAGAAAAGGTCAACAAAAATCAAAGCTAAGCGGCGCAAGTCCCCACACCCCCTCAGGACCCGCATTTTATAGCACAGGATACTGTGATAATTATGCAACGTTTCACTGGAATCATTAGCTAGATCAAGTGGCCAAACTATGGCTAATCGGTCGGTTTGAGCGCTTCGCGACGGCCGCGGCCTTAGCAGCCGCGACTCTTTTCGAGGACCCGCAGCCGCCATCGACCTGGCTGCTGACGCCGGCGGTAGCACCGCCAACTAAACACGCTCGGGGTCTAGCCGGCGCGTGCAGGCTGGCTGAAGCTCGCGGTTGCTAAGGGGTAGGCGGCTCGGTCGGCCGCGGATAGACGAAGCGGTGGAAAGACGCATCTAGATGCAATTGCGCGTCGTTGCCAAAGCGCGGTCCGGCGATGTGCTTCCGGATCGCATGGTCTCGGAAATGATCCTGGAAGCCAAGTTCCAAAGAAAGAAAACGCAAGGGCATCAAGAAGATTGGCCGCGGGGTTGACGCCGGCGTGGTGTGTGGGAGAGATGAGCCGTCCTTTCGTCGCGGTCGCGTAAGGGGGTACCGCTGACTCGGTAGCCGATAAGGAAGGACCAGCGATTGCGCGTCCTGATCTGCAATCTGCAACGATAAGATAATCAATGTCTGGATACGAATCCCTCAATTCCTCAAGATACTTGTCATGCAATAGGCAAACCTTTGGGTACGCAGTGGCATCACACTTCGCAAATTCCCAAGGAACAAAATGCGAAACTGAGGAATTTCCGACTGAAGCTCTTTGAGTTTCGTCGCCGTCTGATCATCGCTGTCATGCAACATTCCTTGCAAGACCGACGACTAAGATACTTTCATCACCAAATGCTGCCTATGTAGAACTCCGCCGCTAATGTCTGTCGCATCCCCAGCTTTAGTGGTCATATTGAAAACAGTTCCTTTGGAAAGCTAAGCCAAGGGGAGCGGCGTGCCGGGACCGGTATTATTTGGTCATCTGCCTCCTAGCCTGTTCGGCTAAAGCTTTGACCTCTTTGTCAGAAAGACTGCGATGATAAATGCGGACATCACGGATGTAGCCATCGAAATCACCGGTAGGCTCGTCGGTGTTCGGCCCATTAAGTTCGGCCCCAATCGCAAGAGGCCGATTTGAACTCTCCGGATCCAGCCGTATTTCTCCGATGTGAGTTTCGGTACCTATTAGCTCGCCGTCGACGTAGAGCGACATTTCTCCTGTTTCCCCATTGTTGGTACCGGCCAAATGCACCCATTCAATCATCGAGATATACCTGGAATACAAACTTGGAGGCCACAGGCTCCTCGGATAGATGAACGCCACGACACTGATTTGTTTCTTCAAGCTGTTGAGGGACGCTGAAGCAGGAATCCGGACAAAATGGTCACTGTCTCCGCTGAAGGAAGCCGAGCCGGCAAAGTCCCCAGTACCCCACTTCGGCTCGGTCGTTTTCGTAGGGACGATGGTTCCGTCGTTGCCCCCAGCAGAAGAATCCTTGACCACATCGCCGGCACCTTCCTCGAACTTCCAGTGTCCTATCAGACCGCCATCTGCGGTCTGATCCTCTGCCGAGCAGGTTCCAACGAATTTTCATCGCGACAACGAGAAGAGGTATCCCAAAGACCAGGCTACGAAATGTCTTTTTTGTCTACGACGCGCGATTCAAGAGGGCCTTTTGCCATCGTCCTATATCTCTATGTGAATAACTTTGCAGGTGCTCTGGCGATCTTTTTACCCAACCGGTCAACGAAGTACCATAAAATCTCACGGTGCTTGGTTGACGGCATGGTGCTCAAATCGGTCTGTGGATAAAGCTTAAGACCGGAAGACTGACCAAATCCAAGATAGCGTTTGGTCCGTTCATCGAGATTGTCGAAATATTCGGGATTAATCAGCAACGGCTCACTGGCTTCCATTCCGCCATTAACATCGAAGTGAATGCTTTTGCGAACAAAGTTTCTTTTCTTCACAGGCTTCGCACGATGGATACCGTACGTATCATAGATAATTAGCGTACCCTTTGGTCCCTTAAAGCTGAGAATATCGTTATGACAATTTTGTTCTACAAACTGATCTGTGTAATCACTATACCCCTTCTCCCCTGACCAATTCTGTGAGCCGCGGACAAATTGAAACTCTCCGTCCTCCACATCAGAAATATAAGCAATAACGATAACGCCTGAGACTTGGACAAATTCATTATCCCTCTTATTGTCGGTGTGCCACTGCATATGATGCCCACTATAGGTCTCGTAATAGCGGTGCGCTTTAAGACGGTAATCGCTGCCAAGAATTTGATCAAACAATTCGAAAAAACGCGGATGCGTAGAAAACTTGACGAATGATCGAGATACCGCGAACATGTGGCATAAAAATAATTGATCGCGCGTATAGACAGGTGAAACCCAATTCCGATTGAGACCGTGATCGGTTCGTGCGACGTCTTCGCGAATCGAGTTTAGAAAATTTTCGGTCAATGCTGCGGGTGCGCAAAAGACACCATCCGTGTTGATGGCTTTGACAATGGTTGCATCAGGAATCGACATAAAGCTGTTGGAAAACACTTCCATTCTCCGCTTTTAGACGCCTACCATCGCGCTTGGTAAACCGCCAATACGGCAAGCTCGTGTCGAGATCGCCAAGCCAAAAGGGCGTCGACGTGGATATTCGAGCACCTGGGTCTGCATACCAGAAAAAGCACTTAACGGAAGCGACCGTTGCTGGCGCCCCACAAAATATTGTGATAGTTTTGCAACAGGTTCGGACTATTTGCTGCCATTATCATTTCCACGGTGGTTCTCGGAAGCTGAGGACCGA
>Ga0187783_10002983_pt1 | contig 12499 bp, 12 predicted proteins | sample 1015_SJ02_MP02_2_FD_132471 | JGI IMG/M metagenome (GOLD analysis project Ga0187783, IMG submission 132471) | Tropical peat soil microbial communities from peatlands in Department of Meta, Colombia - 1015_SJ02_MP02_20_MG | ecosystem: Environmental > Terrestrial > Soil > Wetlands > Peat | place... | reverse complement strand
TTGGCCATAGTAGTCGGTGAAAGTCGCGCCTTCATTACCTATGCGGTCGATATTCGGAGTCCGGTATCCCATCTGGCCCCGGTTGTTGTAGCTGATGTTCCACCAGCCGATGTCGTCGCCCCACAGTATTAGGATGTTCGGCTTGTCTGCTTTGTTAGCCATCTCGTTTTCCTCCCTTAATCACGCGCACCGGAGCCCAAAAAAATACTTCAAGACTTCAGCAGCTATACTTGAGGCAGCAGCACGGCGAGGAAGGCGAATAGACGGATGCCAATGACCAGGAGAGCGATCGCCATAACCGGTGAATGCATCTGCTCCTTCGTCGTGCCTGCAGTCATTCCCTTGACGTGGGAAATCCTGCCAACGGATTGATAAAACGTACATTTATGGCGGCCGTGCGACAATACGGCTTTTGATCGTTGCTGATGAAAGCGATCGGAGCCAGGGTCGCAACCAAAAGCGAAGGCGCACCCGCTCATGAACGCGATCATCGTCGCGCCAGAAAGCACCGGGCGGCTGCGGTGAAGTGATCGGGTCTGTGTTTTTCATGAACACAAGCCAGCGTTTACTCGCGGCTGTGCATACCCGGGCGGTATCATTTGCACGGCATGTTTGAAACTGAGCTCAGTTTGCGATATGGCATACGCTTATGCTTCATGCTTTTTTGGCTGGGAGAGACTCATGATCGGTAATTTCCAAACATTGGATGTCCAGGTTCCTCATGAAATAGTTCAGTACTGGGGATGGTTTCTGGCATTCGGTATTTGCATCTCGCTGTTAGGCGTTGTCGCAATCGCACGTTCCGTAACGGCCACGATTGTCTCGATGCTTTTCTTCGGTTGGCTACTGGTACTGTCGTGCGGCATCGAAGTCGCACAAGCGATCATGGTTGGGCAATGGGCAGGCTTCTTCCACCACTTGGTGGGTGCGATCCTGTTCGGTGTCACAGGCTTTCTGCTGGTAACAAGGCCTTTGCTTGGTGCCGAGGTCGCGACGATGCTCATTGCAATATTTTTGCTGGTCAGCGGACTTTTCCAGTTCCTCGGTTCATTATGGGTTGCCTTGCCGGGGTGGGGATGGCAGGTGCTGGATGGAATTATTGCGTTTGTGTTGGGATTATTGGTCTTTGCGCAGTGGCCCGCGTCGGGCCTCTGGGTCATCGGGCTCTTTATCGGAATCGATTTACTTTTCTACGGCGCAGCATGGATCGCACTTGCTCTAGGTCTGCGCGCTAGCTGATGGAATCTCGCTTCGCAGACATAACGTCGATTGGATTGAAACCTGACTTACGACTGGGTCATTCCGCCTAAGGGCGTCCGGTGATTGCGCTGCGGGCAAGATAGTAGAGGCCGCGATGCTAGCTCGCTCAGCACGGCCGTGCCGGCATCCGCCCAAAGTCCTCGCGGGGATTTCGCTGCTATCTGAGAGCGCACAAATGCAACATTGCTTAAAAGAGGGCCGCTCGTTTGGGCAGTATTGCCAAGGCGCTCTACGCTTCAATTTGGAACCAAATATCGCTTCGAGCGTGACGGGATGAACATCGATCGGGATAACAACGTCGCTCATGATTGAGGTGTCGGCCAAGGAGGCATGGGTCCTTAAGGGAAGACCATCATGAAGATTATCGTCCTGGCAGCTCTCGTGATTGGGGCTTTCGGTCCTTTCGCTGCGTGCCCGGCGATGGCTGCTCCGGCGAATGGCAGCGTCATCGGTCGCGTTATCGCAGCGGGGTCGTTGGTCACCGAAGTTACGTGCGGATGGCGGCGAAGCTGTACGCCCCGCGGGTGCTTTAGGTGACGCGTGTGCTGGTAGTGACCACGCAAGTTTGGAGCGGCGGCCGGAGTGGCTAGCGGTGGCCGCTCCGCTCGCATACAGCGCCACGAGCTTCCGCAGGTAGAGACCACATGCCAAGGCCACTTCGGCCACTCACGCGGGAGGGTTCGTTGGATGTAGGCATTCGTCGATCGATGGACGTCAACTGACTTACTAGGCCGTGTACTCATAAAAACGGCTCGATGTCCCCTTCGATCAAAAAGCGACCGAGTTACCGCGTGGCAACAGAACGACGCGATACGCCATAAACCGATTTCGCCAAACTATTGGTTGACGGGCTCCGCATCCGGGAATTTCCACGAGGCGTCGAGGATTTCCTGTCGGGGCCGATAGAGGCGTACCATGTAATTCCACCCGGACAAGATAGGCAGGCAATTTGGGATTTTACCGTCGCAGCCGCCGAACTGCAATGTGATTGACCCGTTCGCGTCTTTTTTTGCGGTTACACTGTTGACATTGTAGGCGTTGAGAGAATTTTGTCGGATGTACCCATCGGCATCGTAGACGATGACCGACCAAAAGCCATTAACGGGAACACTCTGGACGTTCAGCCTGTAGATCATCTGGCCATCATTCTTGGCCGGCGTGATATTGAGATAAATTGCGTCTTTGTCTGGATTGCCGCCCCAAGCGGACGCGGTACCAATCAGGTGTCGTATGGGATCGACCTCTGCCCTGCTGCCAAATGCGTGCCGCAAATCAGGCAGTGTAGAGTTAAGGACGATGAGTGCATCACGGATTTTCTTTTGGCTTGCTTCATCCCAACTCGGGACCGCGAATGTGCCGGTACTTGCCTGCTGAACCCTGCTTGCATCCTGCAACGCGTGCACAGTCTCTATATCGTTCGCATTCTGCGGATCAACGAGAATGCGCAGCGCCGCAAACACGTAGCGCGTACCAATATCCTTTTTTGTGAGAGTGTGACTGCCGGGTCCGTAGTAGACACCGTGAACATAATGATCTTCATCAATCACTATGAAGGACAGGAAGCGCTTGCCTGCGTCGGGCGGAGTGATCGTCACCGGCCCAGCGTCGAGGTCGAATATCCCTGTCGAGTAGAGGGTGTCGCGGTTAATGCGCGGCACGACCTGTTGGTCCAGCGCAATTGGCTCGCGGTGGTGACGCAGTTTGCTGAAGCCGCCTAGCTTAACCTCTCCCGCAAAGGCCCTGTCGGTTTCCGCTCGGACGAAGTTGTCAACGGTGACAGGGATCGGATTGCCGGACGCGGTTTGAGCATGCGTAACCGCTGAACTGCAAATTAAAGCCAATGCCGCAAGGAAATGCCTGCACATTGCGCGCTCCCGATACTGCTATCCCGCGATCTTCTGCACGTCAGGCAGCTTCCAGGTCTTGTCGAACAGTGGCTTGGTCGGCCCGTAGAAGCGGAACAACACCTCGAATTGCCCGCCGGGCGTGGTGGGCACCCAGTTGGACTCTTTGCCGTTGGGCGCATTCGGGCCGAAATACACGTCAACCGTCCCGTCGGTATTCTTCTGCAGGCCGACATTCTGTGAGGACCGGCTCCCGCGCGGCATGTCGCGGATCAGCGTGTGGGTAGCGCGGTTATAGACCGTTGCCGACCAGAAAAGAGTGACCGGCGCATCGGCCGGCACGTTGAGCCGATAAGTGGTGGCGCCATTGAAGGCGTTGCCGTCCTTATCCTTGATGGTCATCAGATAATACTGGCCTTGACCGAGACGCTTAGGCGTGAAGAAGGCGAAGGTAAAGACGAGTCCGCGATCGTCGACCGGATAATGATCGGGATCGGCATAATCGTCTGACGCACCTTTGATATAATCGGGCAGTGCCGGCAGCAGCCACCTGCTGCTATCGAAATAAGGCGTGCCGTTGAAAAGCGCCTCGTACCGGCCTTCCAACAAGGCATGGGCTTCGGCGGCAGCGGCATTGAGCGCCGCCTGGGTGCTTTGATCGGGATTGAACGGCTTGCCCTTCTCGATGCCGACCGACTTCAACTGATCGATCATTGCCTTGTCGCGCGCCAGCCATGGCTCCTGCTGCACGATGCGATCGAGCGACTGGAAGAAGCGCAGGTCGTACGGGATGGTCGCGTCGTAGACCACATCGATAGCGTCGACGAACGTGGTCGGCGGCGGATTGTAGGCCTGCGACAGCGGGTAGACCTTGACGCGCCGGCCATAAGCCGCTGCTTGCGCGATGTGGGCATCGCTGCCGCTTTTCAGAATCGAGCGCAGCAGTGCGTAATTCTCGTAGGTCTCCGACGGCAGCACGATGTAGTCGCTCGGCGCCTTGAACGTCGAGCCAGGTGGCAGGATCAGATATTTGCCGCCCGTACCCTTGTCGACTCCGGCCGGGCCGACATCCTCGAGTGGCGTCTGCCAAACGTTCATGATCGTGCCGTTGATCGAGCCGCCCTCGGCCGGCGGAATCTCGATCACCACCGGGCCGACATCCCTGGTGTTGATGAACGTCATCAGATAGATGGCATCCGGATTCGGCGTCAGCGTCTGGTTCTTCCAGTCGGGCAGCCGCGACCAGTAGACGATCTGGTTGACCTTGCCGTTGGCCGCATTGACCATCGCCTGATACATCAGGTCGTAATTGACGACCGGCATGCCCCAGATCACCGCCTCGACCGCACGCCGCTCTATAGTGCGGCGCACGGGATCAGTGGTGGAATAGGTTTGCGCGGCCGCTGTGGCGGCGGCGCAAATCGCGGTGAGGGCCGCAAGAATCGTTCTGTTCATGGCTCGTACCTTTGTGCGGTCGACTGCGCTGGGCACAGCGCCGATCGCGACAACCTCGGCCGTAATCAGTCCCTATTCGTCGCGGCCGCCTCGATTTTCTCCATGGCGTCGCTCACGGTGAAGCTCGCCGGCTTGGCGCGCGGCGGGAAGTCTTTGAAGCTGTCCAGGTATTTGGCGACGAGACTCTGCGCGGGCACTTGGATGAACACCCGGTGCGTCATCCAGAGCGAATATTCCATGCTCCCGGGTCCACGCTCGAAGGGATCGGAGCGCACGTTGTACAGTTTCGGGGTCCGCAGCTTGGTGAATTGCCCGGTCCAAACGCCAGCCGGAGCCTCGGGGGATATCTCCGTGTTCTGCTCAAGAAAGGCGATCTTCCATTGTTGGTAGCGCAAAGCCATGAGGTCGCCATCGTCGCTCCAGTAGAAGAAGTCCTTTCGCGGAGATTCCTTTTCATCGCCCCTCAAGAACGGCAGCAGGTTCACGCCGTCGAGGTGGACCTTGAAGCTCTTGCCGTTGAGCGCGCGGCCTTGCTTAACCTCCTCGACCAGGTTGGCGTCGCCGTTGGCCGCTGCGAAGGTCGGGATGAAGTCCTCGTGCGCGCAGACGTCGTTGACGATCGTTCCGGGTTTGATGACACCGGGCCAACGGATCAGGCATGGCACGCGGAAGGCACCCTCCCAGTTGGTGGCCTTTTCGCCACGAAACGGCGTTGAGCCACCATCTGGCCAGGTTATGGTCTCAGCGCCGTTATCGGTCGTGTAGACGACAATGGTATTGTCTGCGGCGCCGAGCTCGTCGAGCAGCTTCAACAGTTGGCCGACATGTCCGTCCGTCTCCACCATGCCGTCGGGATAGATGCCGAGGCCGGTCACGCCCTGCGATTCCTTTTTCAGATGGGTGAAGATGTGCATCCGCGTGGTGTTGAAGTAACAGAACCACGGCGTGCCGGCTTTCTGCTGCCGGTTGATGAAGTCCTTGGCGGCGGCAAGAAATTCCTCGTCGATTGTCTCCATGCGCTTGGTGTCGAGCGGACCCGTATTTTCGATCACCTGCTTGCCGACGCGCCCGAAGGCCGGATCGACGGTCGCATCATCAACGTTGGTCGCCTTGCACTTGAGCACCCCGCGCGGCCCGAATTTGGTGCGAAAGGCGGGGTTCTTCGGATAGTCGGGATTCTCCGGCTCTTCCTCGGCGTTGAGGTGATAGAGATTGCCGAAGAACTCGTCGAAGCCGTGCACCGTCGGCAGGTGTTCATTGCGGTCGCCAAGATGGTTCTTGCCGAACTGGCCGGTGGCATAGCCGAAGGTTTTCATGACATCGGCCACGCTCGGATCGAGCGGCCCAAGGCCGAGCTGCGCTCCTGGTAGCCCGACTTTGGTCAGGCCGGTGCGGATCGGCGATTGTCCAGTGATGAAGGCGGCGCGGCCGGCAGTGCAGCTCTGCTGACCATACCAGTCGGTGAACACCGCGCCCTCGCGGCCGATGCGATCGATGTTGGGCGTGCGATAGCCCATCACGCCCATGTTGTAGGCGCTTATATTATACCAGCCGATATCATCGCCCATGATGAAAAGAATGTTCGGCTTACGGCTGGATGGCGCTGCCGACTGCACTTGCGCCTGGGCGACCTGAACGAGACCGCCGGATGCAAGCGCCGATGCGGCGGCAAGCGTGGTGCCGCCGAGCAGCATGTTGCGCCGATTCAGTTTTGATAGATCGCGGTCCGTTGTTTGATCCTCGAGATGTTTGTCTTGGTCGTCTGCGCTCATTTTATCCTCCGGGTGTTGAGGCTCTGACGATGCACCGAAAGCCGAGATGGCTCGTGGACGTATCCACCGCTTCGGCGTGGCGAGCGGCGGGGCGGTAGCGGCGGCAGTAGTTCGGCGCGCACAGATGCGAGCCACCTTTGATGACCTTGCGGGGAATCCTGATGCGCGGCTGGCACGCGTCGTAACTGTCCTCTTCGCGGCCGCCGCGCGGATTTTCCGGAATGCAGCACGCCTTCGGTGCTTCCGCCTCGTGCTTGGCCGACCAAAAGTCCGACGTCCATTCCCAGACGTTGCCGATCATGTCGAAAATGCCGTAGCCGTTCGGCGGAAACGCCGTCACCGGCGAAGTGCGCGCGAAGCCATCGTCGCAAAGATTCTCGTACGGAAAATTGCCCTGCCAGGTATTGGCGCGATGCTGGCCGCCGGGCGTGAGCTCGTCGCCCCAGGCGAATTCGGCGCCGTCGAGGCCACCGCGCGCAGCGAATTCCCATTCCGCTTCAGTCGGTAGCGCCTTGCCGGCCCATTGGGCGTAGGCGAGCGCGTCGCGATAGGCGACGTGAACAACGGGATGATCGTCGAGGCCGCTGATCGAGCTGCGCGGACCGTAAGGCCGCCGCCAGTTGGCGCCGCGCTTGAACGTCCACCACCGCGACCAGTCGCGCAGATCGACAGGCTCGTGCGGCGGCGTGAACACTAGCGACGCCGCCTTGAGCATATGCGGCAACGCGCCGGGATAATCCTTCGCGTCGGGCCGGATTTCGGCAAACGTTACGTAGCTGGTTTCGTTGGCGAACTTACGGAATTGGCGATTCGTGACGGGTGTCCGGTCGATCCAGAAACCGTCGACGCTGACGCGATGGACCGGCGCCTCTTCCGGGTAATGCCTCTCGGACCCCATGCGGAACGTACCGCCCGGGACGAACATCATGTTGGCGCGTGCCGCATCCTGCGGCCGCTGCGCCGTCGCGGCTGACGTTTCGCCCATATACCGCTCAGTGACCGCAAAGGCACAGCGAGCGTATCAAGTCCTTGCCGGCCGGAATATGGCAAGCGCGCGAGCAACGGGACGCGAACAGTTCCATTAGCAACAGCCGTGGGTTCCCAACCTTTCAAAAAATGGATTATGGTGTGGTCGATGGGCCACGGCGCGGTGAAATCGTCGAAGTGACCTTTTCCTGATGGCCGGCGCCTGTGTGATTGTCGCTTAAGGTCACGGGTGCGGCACGACAACACTTCGATGAGAGCAAGCGACGCAGATCGGGGGGCAGGGCATGGAACCGATCCTTTGCGCCACGCGCCATTTCTTGGTCGGATCTTTCAATCGGCCACGCGGTCGATTGTGTGTTCGGCCAAGCTGTTTGTTGGTAGCACTAGCACTCTCAGTTGTCGGAGCAAGTCTATCTCTGGCGGATGAAGGCGGCGTCAGCTTCTGGCTCCCCGGCGAATTCGGCAGCCTCGCTGCGGCGCCGCAGGTTCCGGGTTGGGCGCTCGGCATCATCAACGTCTACGAATCGGAGCAAGCAACGGGCGCAGTCGCCGCAGCGCGTGAAATTACGATCAACGGGGGCAAAGTCACCGTTAATACCAATCTCAACCTCAATCTATCCGCGCGCGCCGATCTGGTCCTGGTGGCACCAAGTTACGTTTTCTTCACGCCTGTGCTGGGCGGTCAGTTCGCAGTCAGTATGGCGGGGGCCGCCGGTCACGAGAGCGCCAACCTCAATGGCACGTTGACGCAGAGCGCGGGCGGACTCACGGTGACGCAACAAGGCGCGATCAGCGACGCGCGGTATGGTTTCGCTGATCTCTACCCACAAGTTTCACTGCGCTGGAACAACGGCGTCAATTCCTGGATGGTCTACGGGATGGGCGACATTCCGGTCGGCACCTACGATTCTAGCCGACTGGCCAATTTCGGCATAAATCATGGCGCTGCCGATGGCGGGGTCGGGTACACCTACTTCGATCCTAAGACTGGGCACGAATTTTCCGCCGTTACGGGCCTAACGTACAATTTGATCAATCCTGCCACGGGTTATCAGAACGGCATCGACTGGCATTTAGATTGGGCGGCGTCGCAATTCCTCACAAAGCAAGTACAAGTTGGCGTAGTCGGCTATTTCTTTGACCAGCTGACCGCGGATAGCGGCTGCGCGCCGACAATATGCCCCTTCCTATCGCGCACCGCGGGAATCGGACCTCAATTCGGCTATCTCTTCCCGGCTGGCGACTTGCAGGGCTATTTCAATATCAAGGCCTATTGGGACTATGACACCGAGAATCGAGCTCACGGCTATACGGTTTGGCTAACTCTAGCGTTCTCGCCCAGTCCTACCGCGAGCGCCCCAAATGCTATGGTGACGAAGTAGAAAAGGCGCGGCAAAGATTTCACTTTGGAGCCGCTCGTGACGCGGTCGATAGTCAGTATCGCCACATTCTGTTCGATCATGAGCGTTTTGCTTTTGGAGTTAATTCTTTTGCCCACTATCGCAACCGCGCAACAAGCCGACACTCAAGTTCCAAATACTGGACAGGATTTCTTTAGGCCTCCAAAGGACCTGTTCCAGTTAATGTATGAGACCAAGACGGCGCCAGGAAGTGGGAGCGCCCCGGGCTCCATCGATACCGTCACCACTGACACCCTTAATCTTCGTTTGGATCACAGGATCGACCTGTCGCAACAATCGTTGCTGGCCTTGCGTAGCGATCTACCTTTACTCGCCAAAAATGCGGTCACTTCCAGCAATCCAGACGGTGATTACCTCTACGGCATAGGTGACGCGGATGCCCAAGCCGTCTACGTGTATGATTTTGATCAGCGTTGGGCGGCCGGCATCGGTGCTCGTTGCTTTCTCCATTTCAGCGCCGGGCCACGTCAGCTCGGGGTCCATTTTCGACTAATCCGACCAGTCTTGCCTGCCGGTTCATGTCTGCTTCGCCCCGAAAGCGGACGTGGGGCTAGGCGCGACATGCAAAGGCGCATTGAGGCGGGCGGCACGCCTGTGATTCAAGCTTCCGAGCTGGGGAGCTTCGAATCATGCGCTATGAACTTACCGACCACGAATGGACTGCCATCAAGCCGATGCTACCGAACAAGCCGCGTGGCGTGGCGAGGGTGAACGACCGCCGTGTCCTTAACGGCATCTTTTGGGTGTTGCGGTCGGGGGCGCCCTGGCGGGACCTGCCGAACAGCTTTGGTCCCTATACCACCTGCTACAATCGCTTCATTCGCTGGCGGCGGGCCGGCGTCTGGGGCAGGATTATGAACGCGCTGGCTGGTGCCCATGACTCGGCTGTACAGATGATCGACACCTCGATTGTCCGCGTGCATCAGCACGGTGCCTGCATCACCCGGAACAGAAGACAATCAATGGGGCGGTCACGAGGCGGGTTGACCAGCAAGATTCATGCGGTCGTCGATACGAATGGACTACCAGTGCGGGTCGCACTGAGCGCCGGTGAGGCGCACGACAATCGACTTGCAGGTGGTCTTTTATCTCGTCTGAAATCCGGATCGATGTTGCTCGCCGATCGAGGCTATGACGCCGACTGGATCAGAGCGCTCGTCACAAAGCGGCGTGCCTGGGCGAATATCCCGCCGCGAAGCAATCGCACCGAGCCGATCTGCCTCAGTCCGCATCTCTACCGAGGCCGCAACCTGGTCGAACGGTTCTTCAACAAGATCAAACATTGTCGGCGCGTCGCGACGCGCTACGACAAGCTCGCCGCCAACTACCTGGCCTTCGTCCAGCTCGCATCAATACGGCTGTGGCTGCGCGTTAATGAGTCCACGTCCTAGGCTCAGCGTGGTTGGGTCGCCGCCAGACCGTGGTGGTGGGGAACGCGCTGATGGCGAACACGATCGGAACGCACTCTTATTCATGCTGGGCCTTCGGAGTCGCTTCGGCCGCCGCGTTTCCGCGCATGGAGGCTCTATGCAATGACTGATTCGCCGTCGAATTTTGCAATCCTCCTGGCGCGCATAGCCGTCGTGCTACTCCTAGGCCTCGTGGTCGCCGGTATCGCCTGGTACGGCGTTTCTGCCGAGGAGCTGGATCGCTTCTGGCGGAGCATGGTCGCTCGGCCCGGTGGCCCGATGACCTTCCGCTTCGTTTTGCAACCAGCAATGGCGGGTATCGCCGCGCTGCGCGACGGCGTCAGCGACGCTCGCCTCGGGCGTTCGCCCTATCTATCCGCGATCATCCGCGGCATTGAGGGGCGAGGCAGTCGATTGTGGGAAGGAATGATCTCTACGGCGAAAATCCTGATCGTGGGGGTTGTTATGGACATCGTTTATCAATTGACCTTTCTCGGTACGTTCCATCCAGCCGAAGCAGCGCTGATCGCAATCTTGCTGGCGTTCGTTCCCTATGCTTTGCTGCGCGGCCCCATTAAGCGCGTCGCGTGTCATTGGATCATCCGGCCGGCATCTGATTGATCGACGCGGGATGAAGCGGAGGATGGCTATCGCCAATCTCAAGTTCGACGACATCAATACCGAACTTTCAGCGCGTCGCACTGGAATGTCATTTCAACGCACGCGCATGGCCGCCGACCGCACGTTGATGGCGGTTATCCGCACCTCGCTTTCGCTGATCGGCTTCGGCTTCACGATCTTTCAATTCTTTCAACGGTTGAGCGAGCAAAACATACTCTCCGGCGGCGGCGGTTCGGCGCGTCGTTTCGGTGTGGCGCTCGTCGTGCTAGGCGTTGGAATGCTTATTTTTGGCATCGTTTATCACGTTCAATACATGCGCGAGCTTCGCCAAATGAGGAAGTCGATGCAAGAAGAGGAGCTCATCCGAGGCGAGACAGTCTTCCCCGTATCGCTCACCCTTATCACCGCTCTTATCCTGTTGGCTATCGGCCTCGCCGCGATGATCAGCATGGTATTTCACGTCGGGCCGTTCGAGTAAGCGCTAGCTTGCGCATCGGCCAGCGAGGCAACCAATCCCTCAAGCGCCGTTCCGTGCGAATCGCGCTTTTGATGATCCGCGATGGTTCCATGCCCGATCCAGCAATCGCCCACAACCAGCTCGAGCAGCAGATCCAGCATGCGCACCAGCATTACATTCCACTGTGGCGAAACGTGCCCGAGAGCGTTGCAATCACCTGAGGACAGGTTCGGGGCCGGGAGCGGAAAGGCCGCTTCCGGAAACAGGTCAGTGAACCGGCCGAACGGTGACTCTGCTCGACCTATTCGCTTGCGCGCGAGAAGACGTTCTGACACCATGATCTCAGCAGGTCCAGGCACGGATCGACCGCCATCTCGACGCCAGACATCATAGCCATCGATATCCTGCTCGAGCCCGACGCGCGAATGCTTGCGCACGCGGAAAGCAACAACGCGCGGCTTCGCGAGACGTTTCCGGACGGCTTTGCGCTTGATGCGGAACACCGCCCACACATCACGCTGTTGCAATGTTTCGTGGCTGTTAACGACCTGGAATCGCTCTGCGGTGCGGCCGGCGATGTGATCCGGAACGCAAACGTGACCAGCATGGAACTGCATGCTGTTCGCTATGGCTACACGCCAGGACCCGGCATGGGGGTCGCTGGCATCTGGGCTGCGTTAACGCCGGAACTTTCGAAGCTGCAAGCGGACGTGGTTGCCGCCACCAGGTCGTTCATGGTGGCGACCGCGACAATTGATGCGTTCACCGCCGGCCATGCAAACCCGTCGTTCGACGCGGCGCTGATCGACTATGTTTCGGGATTTGTCGCTAATCGCGTGGGCGCGAGCTTCGACCCGCACGTCAGCACGGGCATTGCCTCAATCGACTATCTCGACCGAATGCTCGCTGAGCCCTTCCTGCCGTTTGCCTTCGCGCCCGCGAGCGCTGCCGTCTACCAGCTTGGGCCATTCGGCACCGCCGCTCGGCTGCTGAAGCGCTGGGACGCGGCCGGGTGAGGCCTGAAGCCGGTAATCCCGCTCTGTCCGCATGGCGCGACGGCGCGGCCAAGCGGGCGATCCTCGATTTCGTGACGCGCGTGACGACCGTTGGCCACCCTGATTTCGTGCGACCTGTCGACAGGATCGCCGTATTCGACAATGACGGCACGTTGTGGGTCGAACAGCCGCTGCCCGTGCAGGCCTGCTTCGTGCTCGATCGTATCCGGGCGTTGGCGCCGCAGCACCCCGAATGGCGCGACCAGCAGCCGTTCAAG
>Ga0187783_10002982_pt1 | contig 12503 bp, 7 predicted proteins | sample 1015_SJ02_MP02_2_FD_132471 | JGI IMG/M metagenome (GOLD analysis project Ga0187783, IMG submission 132471) | Tropical peat soil microbial communities from peatlands in Department of Meta, Colombia - 1015_SJ02_MP02_20_MG | ecosystem: Environmental > Terrestrial > Soil > Wetlands > Peat | place... | reverse complement strand
GGCCCAACGTAAACACCCGGACCGCCCCTCGTTCCTTCGTTCCTTCTGGTGCAATGCGTTACCTTCTGCCACCCGAAGGACCCGGCAAGCTCACTCCTGAGGAAGCGCTTCGCCTCGTTCTGCGCCTGAAGCCTGCCACTTTGGGGTGAAATCCAGATGCTATCGCCGATTTGCAGCTCCGCCATCAACGAAGAAGAGGTCCGCGAAATCTAGTGTCTTGTCGTCGCCGATCATGACTTTCCAGCCTTGATGGATTGCCTGATTGCTGTGCTAAAGAAAACGAAAAGCCGCTAGGAACAGATCAAAAGTGACAGCGAGGCGTAGCCACGACCCGTGTTTTATTTCCGCAGGCGTTATCTGATGGCCCACACCCCGCACAAGGCGTATTAAGGGACGCAGAACCCGATTCGAGATGAAACTTCCTGATGTTTGGCATGACAGCTACTCTCTTATATATAGCGAGGGCTAATATATAGCGAGGGCTAAGAGAAGGCCCCGAAGCCCCCTGTACCCCACGTGTACCGCAGTTCGGCGATTCTGGCGAATCGGTCCGATCGCAAAATCAATAACTTACGTATTCTCAACACCCTGTCGTGGTTCGATTCCGACTCGAACAACTCGAACATGGATTGCGGCAGAAGTCTGCTGAACAAGTCCCGTCAATTCTCTAGTACCGCGTGAGCCTCTTCAGACCACGGCAATTTCAGCATCCCTGCTTGAACCAAAGCCTCGCAGACTTGAAAATCGTGAAGGCTGTCGATATCTAGTGCCCGCTCTTCGGGAATCGTCAACAAGCGGTGAGGCGCGGCATAGAGTTGGTCGGCTGAACAGCGCATTAGGTAGTCCCGTCTCCATACGTAGAGCACCCCGTTAATCCGATAAACGGGCGGCGCCTCCTGACGACGCGTATACAACCTCGTCCCGAAGGCCCATTCCAAATAACCGTTCTTTTCCTCGACGCACACCACTTTCGGATTAAAAGAGGGAATCGAGACGGCAACGACACCGGCAGCTTGGCGGTCTTGGCCGATGATTTCTAGCGCACGGGAAACATCTTCGGGTAGGCGAAAGGGAGACGTAGGCTGGAGCAAAACAACTGATTCGTAGCGCTTCCCCTCCATTGACTCTACTTTCCCAACCGCATCTTGCAGAACGGGAAGCATCGGTGTCGAGTCTTGAGCCAATTCCGCAGGGCGCAGGAAAGGAACGTCACCTTTAGCATCGCGTGCCGCTCGTGCAATCTCGTCGCTGTCAGTACTGACAATGCAGCGGCCAATTTCCGGACACATCTGGGCGAAGCGAATCGAGTGAGCTATAAGGGGCAAGCCAGCAAGCACGCGCAGATTCTTGCCCGGCAGACCCTTCGATCCGCCTCTGGCGGGGATAATGGCAATGGTGGAGCTCGGATTCATGGTGGGGATTAGCCAATTAACCTGCAGCGAGTCCAAGCGTTTGCATCACACGCTTTGTTCGGCGTTGCTTAACTATACATTAGGATCGCCAAGTCGCATCAAATTGAAGTTGCGATCTATCGATGATCAATAGGAATTTCCATCGCAGGGCGTTGAACTGGGTCCTATTTTTGGAGGGAACATCATGAGAAAGAGTATCAACCGCCACCTGTGGAGCTGGTTATTGTGCCTCTGGTCCCTTCCTCTGGGACTCTCGGCCCACGGCGCACCTCTCGATAACGATACGGAGCCGTACATTACCTGCCAAATCGCCGAGAACGGAGTCACCGATGATGGGCCGGCAATAAATGCCTGCCTGAAGGCACATCCGGGGCGACACATCATGCTGCAAAAAAAAGGCGGTGCAAGTTACGGTGGTGGGCAGGCGACAAGCAAAGACATTTATTCCACTCAAACGCTCACGATGGTAGGCGATGCCCAGTGGCTCGATTGCAACGTACCAGCACTTTGGGCAGGAGGCTGCCGCATTGATTTCAGTCCGAGACTGGAAGGACCCGGCATCGAGGTTCCGCCGAACGCGGTGGGCGTCGAGATCTCGAACCTGGAACTCTTTGGCGGGAACTGTTGGGTTCCCACCGATCTCACGACGTACACTCTTCCATCACGAATCAATGGATTAGGAAATGACGGCATTTTGCTGGCGGGTGGCGAACCTAAGCTGGTCAACGTTCAGGCGAATTGCTTCAAACGGCATGGAATCGCGGTACTGGGAGACAGCAGCGCCTACGATTACCAAAAATACGGCTCCAGCCAGCCCGATTTCCTTCGTTTCGAGCGCGTAGCAGTTGACGCCAATCGCGGATACGGAGTGTACATCACCGGTGCCGATTCTAACGCCGGGTTGATCACATTCATCGATGCGCGCTCAAATCAATTAGGCGGCGTCTATGATCATAGCGGCCTGGGAAACACGTGGATCTCGCCCGGCTTTCATAGCAACACTCGAATGCCTGAAACTGCGGGCCCTTCACAGGCCGTCGCTTTCATCAATGTTAAGGACAATGTGGCAACTATTACCGCCGCGGATGCGTTAGCACAGACGTTGGCGCCGGTCGGAAACTGGATCACCACTGCTGCCTCTGACGACAAATCTTTCAACGGAACGTGCAAAGTGACGGCTGTCCATCCAGACGCGCGAACTCTAGCTTGCCCTTTTCATCACAGTGATGGACTCACAAAACATGGGACAGTACAGCGCGCCGCCACGCCTTCGGTTTTTGCGGTCTACGCGTCGACAAGTAACGGCTCAGAGATTCCGGGCAACTGGAAGGTGGCCGGCCCCTTCTCGGGCCGCGGCGGTTCCTCGAGCACAGTCGTGGTGAATCCGTACTGCGAAACCGACGAACAGACACCGGACTTCGGCAGCAAAACGTTGGTCCTGGGAGGAAATTGCAATTATATCGATACTGATTGGAGCCATGGTGGCATTCGGGCGTTTAATGGCGGTCTGGAGTTTGATGTTTCGGGTCCCTCGGGAGTGTCGATCTGGAATCACAGCGACGCCGTCAACTTAATTCACGTCCGCGCTGGCAAAACTGCAGATCAGGACATGGGTTTGGTTCTGGAGGGTCACGATGGTCAGGCAAGATTCTCGATCTACCGCACGGCCGGTGGGGCAGTGTTCTTCCGAGACTCGGCCAACAAAGGGATAGTTCCATTGGCGTTCTCCAGTAGTGGTCCAACCGAGATTACCGCTTCGGGTTCAACATCTGCTTTGAATTTGCAGCACAACTCTACGGGCGACCTTATGTTTTATAGCAATGCTCCGACCAATACTCGTATGAAATCGGCGGGAAATTTTGTTTTCGGCGATCCCACCAAGCCCGCCATTACCGTTGATACGGGGAAAGAATATGGTGTGCTGTACTCGGCGGGCAGCAACGCATTGGGTCTGGGCTTTGCGGCTAATCCGACAGCTCAGCCGAGTTCGCCAATTGCGACTTTCGATAAAAGCACAGGTGCTCATTTTGAAGTCGGTATCAGCTCGCCAAAACTATCCGGTGTTTCCGACAAGGCAGTTGTCACGAATTTGAATGCCGATATGTTGGATGGCAAGCACGCTAGCGCTTTCGCCCTGGCCGCCTTTGCGCAGATTAGCTTCTCGGAAACGCCCGCTTTCGACGCGAGCACAGCCAACACGTTTGAGATCACGCTACGCGGAAACGTAAGCCATTCCACACTAGTGAATGCAACCGCTGGAGAGCAACTCAATTTCATTGTGTGTCAGGATGCTATGGGCGGCAGAGGGTTCACGTGGCCCACGAACGTGAAAGGTGGCGCCGTCGTGAGTTCCAAGATCGGCACCTGCTCAGCGCAGTCTTTCATTTTTGATGGAACACACGCATATGCGCTCACTCCGGGGGTAGTGAATCAATAAACATCACTAGATACAGCGCTAATCGGGCTAAGGAGCTTTGACTGCGAATGGCTCGCTTATGGACTCAAGATTGGGGTTTCTTCAAAACCAACTTGGCGGATATTCCCACTACAACCAACGCTCAATCAACTCCCACCAAAGTAATTTCTGCCATTCGCTCGCAGCGCTTTTCGCCCATTCCCGGTGCTGCCACCATCGCGTTCCGAATTGGCTGCTATCGCTGGCTGCTGCAACCGACCAATTGTAGGAGGGAAGGCGTGCAGCAAAAATAGATAATGCACGGCGGGTGTGGTAATCGGAGCTTACGAGCAGAATCCGTGCGCCTGCAGGCAACTGGGAAAGACATTTCGCGACATATTTGGTCTCCGCTAACGTCGAATCTTCGCGAATGGGGCAGACCCGCACGCGGGCCCTGACATCGGGCGAATTTTCTGCAACGAACTGCCGCGCCCAGTCTGCGTAGGTGTGACCGTAAAGCGTGAAAGCGTCCGATGCATCCAGGAACATCTGTTGCCCATAGCCACGGCGCAGCAATTCAATGCCCTTGTCATAGCGTTTGTCATTCACGTCCCCAGCCAGAACCAAGATTGCATCAGATGGTTGGAGATTCTCTATCACAAGAAAACTTCCCAAATGAAAGAAGCTAGGGATTAGGACTAGGATCACTACGAGCACAGCACCAATGAGCAGTTTCGGTTTCCGCATAAATGAATCTCAGGCGAGTCAGTTTAACAATAGTAGGCCAGTGTCCAGAACTCAGTGTGTCTAGTAGTGGAAATCGGTCTCTAGTAGTGGATATCAGTCTGCACAAGCTTCGTTCGCGCCCGAAGGTGACGAGTGTTTTCCAGGACGACTTCTCGTGCGATGATGTTAGCGGCGTTAGTTCTGAGATCTTTTGCAAACAGAAACCTCAACCCCCGAAGTGTTTAGCAACGAGTACCGGTTGTTGCTTATATGCGCTCGCAGGTCCCTGAACCGGCAGGATGTCGCAGAGGCTCAATCCCTTATCGCGGCCGGTGTTGATTGGAGCCTATTGTGCCGTCACGCGGAAAAGCATGGGTTGGTTCCTTTGCTCTTTCATCATCTACAGGGAAATTTCCCTGAAGCCATCCCCCATCTGGAACAGCAGAAACAAAGATTCCTTAAGGATACAGTTCACAAGCTACTTTGGACACATCTGCTGGTGCAAGTGTTGCAGGCCTTGGAGGCGGCTGGAATTCGCGCACTTGCCTACAAGGGCCCGGCGCTGGCTGCCGCCCTTTATGGCGACGTCGCTTTGCGAGAAATGTCTGATCTCGACATTTTGATTGATCGCGCCAGCTTGGCTGCAGGGCGTGAAGTGCTCCTCAACCTCGGATTTCGACCTCACGTCCAGCATAGTCGCAAACAGGAAGAGGCGCGCTTGCGTTCCGACTGTGAGTGTGAGTTTTCCTCCGCGGATGGGAAAATGATGGTGGACCTGCACTGGCAGATTACGGAACGCCATCTCGCTCCGCGATTCAACTTTGAGGACCTCTGGGATCGCCGACGCATGGTATCGCTGGGAAATCAGTCTGTTCCCACTTTCTCCGCCGAGGACACTACGCTACTGCTTGCCGTCCACGGCGGCAAGCATCTCTGGCGGCAATTAAGTTGGCTGGCGGATTTCGCTGAAAGCCAACGCCAGTACTTGAATTGGGACATCTTGCCCCAGCGGGCGCGGAATGCTCACGCAGAGCGAATGTTATGGCTAGGATTGGTATTGGCGAACCAAATTTTCAGCGTTCCTCTCCCTTCAGAGCTTAAGGCACAGGTCGATCATGACGCGATCGTACGACGCATCGCAGCCAACATGACAACAACGCTATTTGAAGACAGAACCGGCTTGGGGTCAGATCGCGCACGTTGGCTAACGATGGTGCGTCTTGCAGACACTCGCTGGGAAGGATTGCGATGTGGTGCCCGTTTCGCTGTCACGTCCGGGCCGCGCGAGTGGCAGGCGATTCGGCTGCCAGATTCACTTTTTGGGATCTACGCTCTCCTGCGATTGTCCACCGTGTTGCGTGCCGCTCCTTCTCTCTTGTTCCCGCGTCGTAGCCCCGGTCGGGGCTAGTGTATTCACGGCTCGCGCAGCCACTCGAGTGGCATTGTTTTGGATCGGCCAAACTTGGGCCCCGGCGTCTGCCCGTCGGAAGCACGCCGTGCGCTGACTGCGAGAACCAAAACAAAATAGTTCTGGTCGGGGGCGAGCTATCAGACTGAGAAGCTCGATGGTGCACAAAGTTGCACATATCCATCCCAAGAGCTTACGAAAGCCAGGACGTTGCGTGGTAAAATTGCGATCACGCCTTCACGCGCCATGTGGGTCTATTGAACGAGACATGAAATCCGCGCCGTTACAGGTCAGACCCTCAGGTCTGACGAAGAATTCGAGCGACAATTCCATTCAGATTCCGGCTCCTCTGGACACATACTTGTCCTTGCCCCAACGAGAGACCACGATCCGCGATTATTGGGTCATTCTGAAAAAGCAGCGCTGGGCAGCACTCTCATTTGCAGGCATAGTTTTGACTCTCACGTCGATCATCACGTTTAAAACTACGCCCATCTACGATGCGGTCGGGAGGATCGCGATTAATCGGGACAGCGAAGCCTTGCCCTTCAAGGATGCTGCAAATCAGGTTTCTGACTTCGAGGATTACACGATTGCCCTGGACACCCAAGTCCGAATTCTACATAGCGATAACCTCGCGATACGAGTGGTTCGCAAACTTGGACTGGATACGAATCCCGATTTTATTGACGTCGGTTCGAAGCAGACTGCCAGTAAGGACCCCTTGAACGGCACGCCAGCGGTCGATTACCGGTTCGAATCTGAGCTGATCAATAGATTTCGGGCAGGGTTGAAAGTGGCGGCGCTGAACAACACCCGAATCATTGAGATTCACTATCTGAATCGCAATCCCCGGCTCGCAGCTGACATCGTCAATGGGATTGTCAGTTCCTACACGGAGCAGAATTACCAAACAAAGTATGAATCCGCGATGCAAACCTCCGATTGGCTCTCACGCCAGCTCGCAGATTTGAAACTGAAAGTAGAAACATCGCAGGAAAAACTCGTTCGATTCCAGCGGGAAAAAGGAATTGTCGGCATCGATGACAAGCAGAATCTGACAACTTCCAAATTGGACGAATTGAGTAAGGAACTAACGATGACGGAGGCGGATCGTATCCAGAAGGAAGCAAATTACGAACTCGCCTCCACCGGCAATCCGGAATTAATGGCCCGGTCTCCCAGTGAAATGTTAAGCCACCTCCGGGAGCGTGAGAGTACGCTGAAGCAGGAATACGTACAGCTCAAGACCCAGTTCGGTGACGGCTACCCCAAGGTCGTTGAAATCAAGAACCAATTGGACCAGCTTCAGGGGGATATCAACGCCGAAGTGCAGCGCATGGCTACACAAATCAAGAATGAGTACCTGGCCGCACAACAGCGTGAAAACATGGTGCTGGCCAGAATGGAAGCGCAAGAGCGCAAGGCCAATGAGCTGAACCAAAACGCGATTGAATTCAACATTCTGAAACGAGATGTTGACACGAACCGTCAGCTCTACGAAGGGCTTCTCGAAAGGCTAAAAGAAGCAAGCTTGGAAGCCGGCATGCGTTCGAACAACATCCGGATCGTGGACTCAGCCCGCGTACCACTCTCACCCTCTTCCCCCGATATCCCCCGGAACCTGGCAATTGGACTAATTTTGGGATTATGTGGGGGAGTGGGACTCGCTTTCCTATTGGAGTCCCTGGACAACACCATTCGCACACCGGAGCAGGCCGAGCAGGTGTCGGGACTGCCGACGCTGGGAGTTGTAATCCAGTTTTTGCGAATGGGCACAAACCGTTTGCAGCCGATCAATCTGAGTTTGCCGCAGGGTGATTCCGCGATTCGGCATGCCGAACTCATCACTCAACTTCGACCAAACTCAGAAGCAGCAGAGTGCTATCGTTCTTTGCGTACCTCGATCCTGTTGTCGCAGGCAGATGGTCCCCCCAAAGTGCTTCTGGTCACCAGTCCCCTACCCCAAGAAGGGAAAACGACGACGAGCGTAAACTGTGCGGCTGTCCTTGCCCAAAGGGGTTCGCGCGTATTGTTGGTGGATGCCGACCTGCGGCGGCCGGGCGTGCATCGGGTTTTTGGCTTCGAACGTCAAGGAGGGCTGAGTACCGTGCTGGCGGGAACGAGCACCGTGGAGTCGGTCTTGAAGTCCTATGCGGCTCTGCCGAACTTATCTATCTTGCCTGCTGGACCGCCACCTCCCCATCCTGCCGAAATGCTTGACGCCAGCAAGATGAGGTCTCTGATTGCACAGTGGCGGGAAGAATACGACCACGTCATTATTGATACTCCTCCAGCACTTTCTGTTACCGACCCTGTGGTGCTATCCGTGGAAGCCGATTCGATCATCTTGGTGGTTCGTTCCGGAAAAACTACAAAAGACGCCCTCCGCAGGGCGGGTGAGCTTCTGTTTCAAGTAAACGCGCGCGTGATGGGAATCGTTGTGAATGCAATCGATCTGGGAGCGCCGGACCACTATTACTATTACTACGGAGGAACGGGCGGTAGATACTATGACTCGGCAACAGCAGCTGATAATGAGAGAGTTGAGGCCTAAGAGAGCTTTTTAATCGAGTTTCACAAAAGGCCGCTCGCTGCGCACCTTGCACGGGCGACATGTCTGTACTTGCAACAACAACTAGTCTTCTCGGACCATGCGAGAGGAGTTAGATGAGTTCGTCATCGATCCCGACAGCGGATGCTGAATCTGGTCGGCACAGCTTCATCACCACGCAATACGCGCGCTTCCTGCGCAGCTGTGCGGTTCTGAATCGGCGAGTGCCGGGATTGTTTTTCAACCGCTCGGCTCAATTCTTGCTGGATAGTCTGGCGGCTGGATTGTCCATGTTCATAGCCTTTCAGCTGCGCTTCGACGGTGCCGTGCCGTTACGGTATCGTCCTCTATTGTTCACCTGGCTTCTGGCGATGCTCTTCCTGCGGCCCATGTCCATCTGGCTGTCGGGCGCGTACTCGATGATCTGGCGTTACTTCAATTTACACGACTTGTTTCAATTGTCGTTGAGCGCTGCGCTGCCCAGCATCATTCTGTTTTCCGCACGAATTGCTCTGGCGCGAACCTTTCCCATCGCTGCAATCCCAATAAGCATCGTCCTGATCGATTTCGGACTCTTTGTGCTTCTGGCCGGCGGTCTGCGGGCTGTTCGTCGAGCAGGATTTGAGAATTTGAAAAAAAAGTCGGGACAGCGGCAGAGGGCCTTGTTGCTGGGCACGGACGATACATTGGCAGCTGGAGTCCGCCAAATAAGCCTTCATGGGGACATTGAACTGGTGGCTCTGCTCTCCCCGGACAAAAGACTGCACGGCCTACGCCTCGCAGGTTTTCCGGTGCTGGAACTGGAGGATGCGCTGCCGGAGGTGCTGATCAGCCACAGCGTCGATATCGTGTTCATCGCCGAAGCCACGCTCGATTGCATCGCGGAAATTGTGCAGGCGGCAACCCAGTTCGGCGCGGAAGTACGGCTGTTGCCTTCTGCGGCCAATGTGATGCAAGGAGATGTCAGGGTTTCCGCGCGCCTGAACCCTGAACACGTGCTGACGGGTCGGGACCCCGGACTGAAAGAGCCTCATCCCGAAGTGCTCAAGTGTTTCGCTCAGGGGGATGTGCTCATCACGGGAGCAGGTGGGTCCATCGGTTCTGAAATCGCTCGCCAGGTATCGAGGTTAGGCGTGAACCGCGCCATCCTCTTGGACCATGACGAGAATTCGATCTTTGAACTGCAGAACGAACTGTCTGCCATCCGACCTCCAACTCAGGTCGTCGGGATCGTGGGCGACATCCGTGATCGCGATCAAATGGAGCACATTTTCGATCGACACCGGCCTGACATCGTGCTCCATGCCGCCGCTTACAAGCATGTGGGGATCATGGAACAGAATCCCTGTGAAGCGGTACTGAATAACATCATGGGTACCCGGCACCTGGCTGAACTTGCGCTGGAATTCGGGGTGGATCGTTTCCTGATGATTTCGACGGACAAGGCGGTGAGGCCGACCAGTGTCATGGGAGCCACAAAGAGGGTGGCGGAACTGCTGGTTTACAACCGGGCCATGGCCCGTAACGGCGATGCTCCAGAAATCGCGTGCGTGCGCTTTGGCAATGTGGTGGGAAGCCGGGGAAGCGTCGTGCCGATATTTCTCCGACAAATCGCCGCGGGTGGTCCTGTAACCATCACCCACGACGAAATGACGCGCTACTTCATGACGATCCCCGAGGCCGTGGAACTGGTCATGCAGGCATGCACGCTGCCGTCGAAGGGCACCATTTATACGCTAGACTTGGGCGACCCGATGCGAATCACGAATTTGGCACACAAGCTGATCGAGATGTCGGGGCTTCGGCCGAACAAGGATATAAAGATCCAGTTCGTTGGAGTGCGGCCGGGAGAGAAGTTGCACGAACAGTTGTGGTATGAAGACTGTGAAGTAGTTCCTACGAGGTTTCCGCGCGTATTGGCTCTCGAGGGACAGCCTGCTCCCGCAATCGAGGGCAAAATCAAAGAATTGGAGGAGCTAGCGGCGGCACGGCGGGAGGATTCGGTCCTAAAGCTGCTGCGCGAAATACCCATAGATTTTCGCGTGGAAAGCAGCGATGCGATGATCGCGTAGCGACCTGCACTCCTGCCGATGGCCTCTGGCACCGGTTTCAAGTGGTCGAAGATTTGCACTCACCGGCTCGGATACTAATGCGGCTTGAACTTCACTCCCCCGTTCGCAAGATCGTTTTCGCCGTGGCTTGTAGTGCATTTTCGGCTGCCTTTCTTGGATTGTCACTGCGGGAATATCTTGCGACTCGATTGGCCGCAGTTCCAAACGTCCCACGCCTTGAAAAGGCCATCCGGCTGGAACCGGGCGACGCCGAATATCGCGATCTGTTAGGCCGGAATCTCGCATTGTCCGGTGAGAGCCTTGACGCCGCAATTTCGACCTATCGAATAGCCACCCAATTGAATCCCTACGACGCGCGCGGCTGGTTAGATTTGGCCGGAGCTTACCAGGTGGCGGGTCGCGTGCGCGAACAAGAGGAAAGCGTGGAGCATGCGGTCAAAGCAGACCCGAGTACACCGTTCGTAGCCTGGGAGGCCGCAAATCTATTTCTCGTGCAAGGCGAACGGGAAAAGGCACTTCATTATCTGCGCATCGTCTTGGCAAACGACCCGCAGAGTGTCGACACTGCCCTGCAAATGTGCTGGCGCGTCACCGGCGATGCCCAGCAGATTGTGGATATGCTACCTCAAAGATCAGATTTGTATTTTTCCCTTATCAATCTGCTCATTTCCAGACAAGAAATCGCCGCGACGGAGAGTGTCTGGAACCGCCTGATCGCCTTACGACAAGCATTTCCCCTTAATCTCTCATTTCCCTACTTTCGCTTCCTGCTGGCAAAGCAGGAAGTTGCGGTAGCCAACACTTCATGGCAACAGCTGGCGGACCTCGATCCGTCACTTCAGCCGTACCTTCCCTCCCCTGGAAACTTGATTGTCAACGGCGGATTCGAGGAGAACATCCTGAATGGGGGCTTTGACTGGTGGTATCAGCCCAATCCGCACACAACCTTGACCATCGATACGAATGAATTTCGGAGCGGCACGCGATCACTTTCCATCGCTTTCGACGGACAAAGTGCCGCCGAGGCTGGAATCTCACAATTCATCCCAGTCAAACCGAACACTCACTACGCCTTTAGTGCTGAATACAAGGCAGAGGAACTAGAAACTGCCAGCGGCCCGCGATTTTCCATCATCGACCCTTACACCGGTACTTCCTACGTTCTGAGTGAAGATATAGTGGGCACAAACCCGTGGCGTTCAGAGGAGGAGCAGTTCCAAACAGGTCAAAACACCCATCTATTGCTGTTGAGAATCGTTCGTCAGCCGGCGAATCAGCTCATTCGCGGCCAGCTTTGGATTGACGATCTCAAGTTGGTTGAAAGATGACCATGGATCAACCAAATTTGAAGATCTCGAATATCGCCATCCACACAGCTCGTTTTGAAACAGCTCACAGCCGAAGAAGCGAGTCGACCGGTTTTCAAAAGGTCGGCGTTCTGGCCCTGTGCCTGGTTCTTATGTTTGCGATATTGGCGTTCGGTGCGGTTTACGACTGGTCCATATTCGCGCTGGAAGCGGCCACCGCTGCTCTATTCCTGGTTTGGGCAGCACGGCAAATAATTTGCCGGCAAATCACGCTATCAAACCACGCACTTTATCCTCCGACATTTCTTTTCTTCGGAATCATTCTCGCCCAAATTGGATTGCGACAGTCGGCGTATGGGTACGTTACCAAGCATCAAGCTCTTCTCTACATTTCATACGGCATTTTGTTTCTGATCGCGGCAGAATGGCTTACTGACGAGGGCAGTCGAAGATTGTTTGCGCAAGTCATGACCATTTTCGGCGCGCTTTATGCATTCTTTGCTCTGGTGCAGGGACTGCGGCCAAATGGCAGAGTCTTTTGGATCCATAGCCCGCAGGTGACTGGCGCTTTGATCTACGGTAGTTACGTCAACCACAATCACTATGCCGGCCTTATGGAGATGCTGGTC
>Ga0187783_10002981_pt1 | contig 12503 bp, 7 predicted proteins | sample 1015_SJ02_MP02_2_FD_132471 | JGI IMG/M metagenome (GOLD analysis project Ga0187783, IMG submission 132471) | Tropical peat soil microbial communities from peatlands in Department of Meta, Colombia - 1015_SJ02_MP02_20_MG | ecosystem: Environmental > Terrestrial > Soil > Wetlands > Peat | place... | reverse complement strand
CTTCGTGTTCAACTTCGATTCTCCCGAGAAGGTGCTGCGCGAGCGCATGTTGTATGAGTTTTACGGTTATCCGGCGGATTTTCTGGAGCGATTTCGCAGCGGGGTGGAGAAAATCCAGAAGGCAGACGTCGCTAGAGTCGTCGCCAAATACGTACACCAAGATCAGCTGAAGGTGCTCGTCGTGGGGAACACGTCGGAGTTTGATAAGCCGCTCTCTTCCCTGGGGCCGGTCACCACTTTGGACATTAGCATTCCGCCCCCTCCAGGCCAAAGGAGCGAAGTGCCCGCGCCAGAACCAACCGCTTCGAATGATGAGGGGAAAGCGCTGGCGAAAAAGGTGGTCGAGCGCATGGGCGGCTTAGCCAAGCTCGAATCGGTCAAAGCTCTGCGAGCCGAGCTGACTGAGAAGGCGATGGAGAACGGGCCGGCAACTCCGTACAACGTCACCATCGTGTTTCCCGACCGCATGCATGTGGACGTTCAGACACCTCGGGGTATCCTCTCGATTGTCGTCACTCCCGAGGAAGGCTTTTTGTCGGCGACCGGGGTAGGGGCACGCGACTTGCCGGCACCCGAGAAGAATGAAAACATCGCCGAGATCCATCGCGACATGATCTATATCGGACAACACTTGGAAGATCCAAGGTCTATTTTCTTTGCCGACGCTACGGCCCAAATCGGAGATATAGAAACCCGGGTGGTCGACGTGCGGGTGGGCGATACGGCGATTCGCTGGTTTGTCGATCCCAAGAGCGGATACCTCCTCCGCGAGGCATACGATGGCGTGGCCCGCTCCGGACCGTTTCATGGCGAGACCGACCTGAGTGATTGGAAGACGACCGCGGGCATCACCTTGCCCGCATTGCGTAGGAACAGGCAAGACGGACGGCAGACCAGCATCGTCGAGTTCAGGAGCATCGATTTCAACCCCACCATTGATCCCAAGCTATTTGAGCGGCCAGCCGTCGCCACTAAGGCCGAACCCCAATAGCGATCGCGCAGGTGTCGGTTTCTCATTCGTTTTCGCTCTTCGGCTCCAGTAGACTCGGCCCTCTTTTAGAGGAACCATCCTGCTCGCCAGGCATAAGGGACCGCTTTCGCCGGAGAGCAGATCCCGCCCTGCCCTTGACTGTTCCCTCCTGGCGTTCTATAGTAGGCGAATAAAAAGCGAAAATAATCAAACATGGCGACTCTTCCCTTCCTTTCCGATCCGAGGACCAAGCTGGTGGGCATCGCGCGCTTGGCAGCCGAAGGCGAATCTCTGCGTCAGGGCCACGCGGTCGAATATTTCAGCTTGCCCGTCCGGTCTCTATTGAACCACTGTTCGGTGGACCGCATGCCTTTTACCTGGACGATCAATCCATACCGCGGTTGCGAGTTCGCTTGCAAATACTGTTATGCGCGATACACGCATGAATTTATGGAGCTGCGGGACGGCCTGCAGTTCGAACAGAAAATACTCGTGAAGCAACACGCCGCCGAACTGCTGCGACAGGAGCTTCGTCGGGTGAAGCCGGGGGAAGAAATCGCGATTGGCACCGCTACCGATCCCTATCAGCCGGCCGAGCGGCTCTTTGAAGTTACGCGGGCGATTCTCGAGGAATTCGCGAAGCACAGAGGCTATGAGATCGGGATCGTTACCAAATCCAACCTGGTGCTGCGCGACCTGCCGTTGCTCCAGCAGATTGCAGAAAACAACAAACTCTCTGTCAACCTCACCATCACCACCTTAAAAGTGGAGCTCGCCCGCCTTCTCGAGCCGCGTGCACCACGCCCTGATTTGCGGCTGGAAGCAGTGCGCACCCTGACCCAGGCAGGGGTCGACGCGGGCGTAATCTGTGCTCCGGTGCTCCCCGAGATTACCGATTCACCCCAGGATTTGGAGGCACTGGTGCGCGCCACCGCGGAGGTGGGCGGGAAATACATCTTTGCCAATTCTCTATTCTTAAAACCATGCTCAGCCGCCATCTTCCTTCCGTTCCTCGAAAGGGAATTTCCTCACCTGGTAGAAAGCTACCAGCAACGTTATAAGGAGCGCGCCTTCCTCTCGAGTTCGTATCGCCGGCGGCTCTCGGAACTCATGCGCCGGCTGCGGCAGAAATACGGAATCCGCAACGACCACGATCGTTACAGCGGGAGAGGCCGTCCCGCTCAATCTCCGGAAATCCAAGGTCAACTGGCATTGTTTTGAGGTCTCGAGCCAATTCTTTTTCCCGCGCTAGGAACGAACCAGCATTTGTCATCGCTGCACGCCGGCTGGGAGTAGCCATCATGTGGCATGAAATGCCAAGCTCGTCTTGCGCCAGGCAGGACAAGGCGCAGTTTCAGCTATTGCGCGAGCAGACCGTCTGCAATCTGTCCCGGGGACCCGAGATCGGGGGACAGCTGCTGCGCTTTTTGATGGGCCGTTGCGGCAGCTAACGTCTGACCGCTGCCTTGTAAGGCCTTCTCGAGCAGCAGATAGTCGACCGCCGAGGGCTGGATCGAAGCCGAGCGAGAGAATGCGTCGGCGGCCTCGGCAAACTTGCCCAGCTTTTGCTGAAGCAATCCCACCCCGAGCCAAATCTTGGGATTGTCTGGGTCGACGCGCAGCGCCTCTCGGTAGACTATCTCGGCTTGGGAGTAGTTCTTCGATTGACGATAGGCCACTGCCAGGTTCTCCAGCGTTTTGGCCTGCACTTCTGTATCGGGACTTAACCGCAGCACGGCATTGTAGCCGGCGATTGCTGGCTGAATCTTTCCCTGCATTTGGTCATAGACCGCCAAGTTGAAGATCCCGAGCGGCTCTCTGGCGTCAATTGCCACACCAGTTTGAAAGTGTATGCCGGCCTCTGCGATGCGACCCTGGGCGGCAAGCGTCGCCCCCAAATGTTCTTGCGCTTGAAAGTTGGGCCCGGTCACCTCAACCGCGTGCGACCACAGAGCTAAGTCATCATGCCAGTAGCCCAGCTGTCGCCGAGCCGCCACCCCGAGTGCGGTGAGCACCAGCAAAGCTGCCACCGCCGGAATTGCCGCGGATCGGTGTCGTTGTGCGATTTCCGTCGTACCCCAACAGATCATGAGGAACAAACCGACAAACGGAAGATAGGCATAGCGGTCCGCCATCGCCTGACCGCCGACCTGAACCAACCCGATCATGGGCACGAGAGTCCCAAGAAACCACAGCCACCCTACGAGCAAGTAGCGGCGGTGTGCCGTAATGACAAACCCGGAGACCATCACAAGCAGAAGCAAGGAGAGCGCAAGTGGCCAGAGCCACGTCCAAGACCACAGGTAGGGGTACATCACCGAAAGGTGCGATGGCCAGAATGCTTTTCCGAGGTAGCGCGCGTAGGAGACGATCGCATTCCCGAAACGGACGGGCACGGGTATTTGCTGCGTGGTTCGTACGGCTCCGCCCGCGGCCTGAGCCTTCAGGGTGATCACGGCGCTCACCGCAGAGAGCAGGAAGAGTGGCACCTTCTCGAGGATCAGCCGGGAGAAAGGTAATTCCGATACCGCATCTCCCCCCCGGCTGGCCACAGTTCGCATCCGCTCGAGCGGCCAGTAATCCCAAAGAAGCAGTACAAAGGGGAAGGTAATGACCTGCGGCTTCGTCATCAGTCCCAGGGCAAACAAAGTTGCCACCAATCCATAACGTCTTCGGCCTGGCCGCAGAGTGTACCAGCGGTAGGCGGCCAAGGCTGCCAAAAAGAAGAACATGCTGAGCAGGTTCTTGCGTTCCGCGATCCAAACCACCGATTCCACGTTTACGGGGTGAAGAGCAAATAGCCCCGCCACCATCCAACTCGGCCAGACCGATCCCGTGGCTTCGATCAAGACCCAGAACAACAGTCCGCAATTGATTGCGTGCAGCAGCACATTGACGTAGTGATGTCCGGCTGGATTCAGATGAAAAAGCTGGACGTCGAGCTCGTGAGACATCCAGGTAACCGGATGCCAATTGGCTTCCGCATTCGTGGTAAAGGCCCACTCGATCGTGTTCCAGTGGAGGCCCTGGCGCACGTGCGGATTCTGGGTAACGTAGTGATCGTCATCGAAATCGGTGAAGGGATAGGATCCCACGGGATTGTAGAGCACAAGTGAGGACAGCACTAGGACCAAGCCGAGGACCAGGGTAAGATTTTCGAGCGCGGTGAAGGAATAACCAAGAGGAGCAGCCACCGGCTCTCGCGAAATCGTTGGTTCCGAGGCAAATGGCACAAGTGCCCCCCGAGCGATCATAGCCAGCGACAAGCAAGCGGAAGAAATGACGGAAGTAATGAAGCGGATGCAAGATCTCGACTCCGCTCTCCGCGCATCCTCCTGATCCGAGAAGCCCTGACAAAAACTGTCAGGACAGAGCCACAATCTGCTACGGGCCCGGCATAGCGGCGGGACAGCTCGTTACCAGAGTGTGGATCACCTTTGAAAACAAAGATAGTTTGTCCGCCCGGCCTCTGCCATTCGGCCCGATAGCTCTGGCCTTTGACGTGCCACCATACTCGGCAACTGGGTCGATATGACCAAACACAAAGAGAGAAGGGAAAACGAGATGCGGAAACAGAAGGGTTTTTCATTGATTGAGTTGCTGATTGTAGTGGCGATCATTCTGATCATCGCTGCCATCGCTATTCCGAACCTGCTGCGCGCGCGTATTGCGGCCAACGAGTCGTCCGCGGTGCAGTCTATTCGTACCATCAACACATCAGAAGTCACGTACCAGTCGCAGTTCCCGAACGTCGGGTTCGCGAGCGTCATCAGCACTCTGGGTCCACCCTCGAGCGCTGGTTGCGCCGCGGTTACCCCGAGCTCGACCACCGCTTGCCTGCTTGACTGGGTACTGGCCAGCGCTACGGGTGTTGCAACCCCGAAGAGCGGCTACTACTTCACGCTACCGGCGACCGTCGCTGCCGGCGGCATCGTGGTTGATTACACTGTCAACGCTCTGCCTGCAGTCCAGGGCCAGAGCGGCGTTCGCAACTTTTGTTCGAACTCCGACGGTGTCATTCGCTACAGCGTGAGCGATACCGCTGCGGGCAGCAACGCACTCTGCTCCGCGTTTACCGCTCTGCAGTAAGAGTTAGGCGAAGTACCTCGGGGGAGGGTACAAGCCAAGAGCAACGGAGGAAACTCCGTTGCTCTTTTTTTTGCTTCCTTATTGCGATTCGGGGATCGGGCTTCGACTCTCATCGCTCGAGCAAAGAAGCCGCCGCCTGCCGCGCATCTTCCAGATTCGGGGTGAGCTGTGCGGCCTTCCCAACTGCCTCCTGCGCCTGGCCTGGATCCCCGGCCCCAGCTTCGGCTTGGGCCAGTAGGAGATAACCGACCGCGGTCGGTTCCTGTGACATAGCCTGAGAGTAGTAGCGGATTGCCTGGAAGAAATCTCCGCTTTTTTGTGCGAGCAAGCCCATTCCCACCAAGGACCGGCTGTGGTTGGGATTAATCCTCAACGCGGCGGCAAAACTCTGCCGCGCGTGCTCGTCATCTCGAATCTCGCGATACGCAGACCCAAGGTTGCTGTAGGCTTCGAGGATCACGGCCGGTTCGACGCTGGTGCGAACGACCGTCTGATACTCCTCGATCGCCTCCGGAATGCGGCCGTGTTTCTGGTCATAGAGCCCATAACCGAGGTGGATCAAGGGTGCATGCTCAGGGTTGAGCGCCGCTTGCAAATGGGGCATCGCATCATCGAATCGACCTTGCTGATCGAGTGCAATACCCAGTTCCAGCTGGATCTGCTCCGCTCGCCGTGGCGTCACTTTGAGCGCATGCGACCAAAGGGTCACGGCATCGTGCCAATAACTGATCTGACGGTAGGTCAAGAGGCTCAGCGCACACAAGACCGCGGCGACAGAGATCCGAAGCCAAGTGCCAGGAACGTTGTACCGCGAGGCCCACTCCGGCACACCCCAGCACAGGATCAGAAATATTCCAACCAAGGGCAAATACGCGTAGCGATCGGCCATGGCCTGTTCTCCAACTTGCACCAAGCCGATCATCGGCAGCAACGCCGCCAAGAACCACAACCAGCCAACGCACAAGTATCGGTGGCGACGATAGTGTAGGGCGAGCCCGGTCAGCACGCACAGAAGTAGAGCCGAGGCTGCCACCGGCCAAAATCGGATCGAATCCTGTGGATGGGGGTAGAAAGGGGACAGCCGAGTCGGCAGGCAGGCATTTCGCAGATACCGCCAATAAGAAAAAACGGCGTTTTCCAGACGCAACCGGAAACTGTACTGAGACGATCCATGGATGGCACCGCCGGCTTCCTGCGCCTTGATCGTGATGACGGCGCTCATCGCCGACAAAAGAAACAACGGGCATTTGTCCCACAGCAGCCAGGACCAAGAGCGTCGCCCCCCGACCGGCCGCAGGGTTCCAATCAGGGAAGATTCCGACCCATATCGTCCGAGCGGCCAATAATCCCAGAGCAAGAGCAAAAAGGGAAAGGTGATGATCTGGGGTTTGCTCATCAAACCCAGGACAAACGGAAACACCACCCCTAGATAACGCCCGACCGTGGGCTTGCGCACATACCTGTCATAGGCTTGCCAGGCCAGCAGCAAAAACAGCATGCTAAGCACGTTCTTCCGCTCGGCCGCCCAAGCCACCGATTCCACATTCACCGGATGCAGCGCGAACAGGGCCGCGACCATCCAGCTGCGCGCGGTGAGTCCCGTGGCGGACTGAAACAATAAGAACAGCAATACCGCGCTCGCGGCATGCAGCAGCACGTTCACGTAATGGTGCCCGGCAGGATTCGCCCGAAACAGTTGGTAATCCAAGGCGTGGGAAATCCAAGTCAGGGGATGCCAATTCCCGAGATAGAAATGACTAAAGGACCAGCGAACATCCTCCCAGGTCAGCCCGCCGGTGACATGAGGGTTGTAGGTAATGTATTGGGGATCGTCGAAGTTGATAAAGCCATTGTTGATGATCGGGTTGTAGACGATCAAAGTCGCGGCTGCGAGCAGCAGACAGAGCACGACCGTGCGTTGTTCGGGTGAGGAAAACCACCGCCAAGAAGCAGCCGGGGCCCGCTCCTGCTGCGGTTTCATAGCAGCCAGAGGCAATCGGGGATCTCCTGGTGGCGATTATAGTTACCACTGGGCCAGGCTCGAGTTGGCAAGTATTTTGCCATAACACTTTGGTCACGCCGTCCGCAGACAGAAAGAATCAAGGCTGTGTCGAGCCTGTGTTTGGACTATCTACTGGGCAAGGAGATGGTCTGCGGTTTGCCGTGCCGCCCTAAAATCTTCCGACAAAGCTTTTGCCGACTGCCGCGCCGATTCCGCCTGGTCATGTTGCCCGCGACGGTCTAACACTACGGCCAACAGAAGGTACCCGACGTCCGAGCGCTGAATTGCTAGGGCCTGGGTATAGGACTCGAGAGCTAGGTTGAAGTCTCCTGATTTTTGCGAAACAATTCCGAGCCCAATCCAAGCTAAGACTTTCCTCGGCAGCAGTTGTGCTGCCGCCTGAAAGTTCTCTCTGGCGTGATCAAGATCCCCGAGGTGGTTGTAGATGAATCCCAGGTTGAGGTGCGCCTCTGCATTCAGGCGCGGGTCCTTCGTGAGGCGGAGCACCTTGCTGTATTGCTGGACAGCAGCTTCGAAATCCCCGTGCTGTTGGGCATAGAAGCCAAGGTTGAAGTTGCTGATCGGATCGGAAGGATGCATGGCTGCGGCGGCCCGGTAGTGAGGGATTGCGTCCTCGAGCCGACCTTGTTCGAGCCACCATCCGCCCACCCCATCCTCCGCCGCGAAGTTGCCGCTTGTGACTTCCAAGGCATGAGACCACAACTTCAGGTTGTCTCCCCAATAGCCGATCTGCCGATGGGTAACCACAGCCAAAGCCAACAACACAGCGAAGCTCCCGGCCATCACCAGGCCCGACGGAATCTTGAGTTGTTGCGCGCCATCCGCCACCCCCCAGGTGACCAATAGAAAGCAGCCGACGAAGGGCAGGTATGCATATCGGTCTGCCATCGCTTGTGCCCCCACTTGCACGATTCCGATCATCGGAACCAGGGTTCCCAAGAACCAGAGCCAGCCCACAAGAAGATAGCGACGATCGTTCTCGCGAACGACAAAGAACGAAATTCCGAACAACAAAAGAAGAGCACCTATGACCTGGGGCACAGGGAAGGGTGTCAAAGGATAGGGATACAGCACGGCCAGGTGGGATGGCCAAAAAGCTTTGCCGAGATAACGAACATACGAGACAACGGCATTCTCCGCTCGAACCGAAAACGCATACCGTGCAAGAGACCCGACGGCGTCTCCAGTCATTTCGGCCTTCACGGTCAGAACGCCGCTGATGACGGAAATCACACAAAGTGGCACCTTCTCCCGCACCAGCCAGGAAAGCCGTCTCCTGCTCGGATGACCCTCAACGCTGGCTGCATTCGCCACCGCCAAGCGCTCGAAAGGCCAATAATCCCAAAGCAGCAGAACGAAGGGGAGCGTGATCACCTGCGGCTTCGCCATGGCAGCCAGTGCGAATAAACAAGCGAGCGTCGCGTAACGCCTCCAGTTCGGCCGTAGCACATACCAGCGATAGGAGCCCAAACTGAGAAGGAAAAACAGCATGCTGAGCAGGTTCTTCCGCTCTGCAACCCATGCCACCGACTCCACGTTGATGGGATGCAAGGCGAACAGAGCGGCAACCATGAAACTCCGCCATGGGTATCCCGTAGCTTGCTGTAAAAGCCAAAACAAGGCTACGACGTTCAGCCCGTGCAAGAGCAGATTGGAAGAGTGGTGACCTGCCGGGTCGAGTTTAAATAACTCGCAGTCCAGCATGTGCGAGAGCCAGGTCAAGGGGTGCCAATTGCTTTCCTCATAGGAGGTGAAAGCCCACTTCACGCCTTCCCAGCTCAGACCAGCCGTCACGTGGCTGTTCTTGATAACGTAACGGTCATCGTCATAGTTGACGAAAGGGTGGTGAACTACAGGAGCGTACAGCAGCAACGTCGCTAGGGCTAACAGCGAGCCGAGGACAACCGTTCGCTCGACTGGCAAGCGGAGAATATCCGCCGCCGAGGGTCCTATTTTGGCGGGTTGAGGAGCGGCAGCAGGCACATCTTTCTCGCAATCGTTGTCTGTCGTGTTCCCTCTCGTGCCGATCGCAGCCGAACCCGAGTCGTCGGTCGAGTCAACCGGGTTCCACCCAACGGGGGCTGGGGCCGACGGAGGACGGAAATCGACGGATCAGTCGGCGAGCAAAGCCGCTGCGGCGCGGCGGGCTTGATCCGGGTCGGTTGTGAGCCGTGCGGCCCTCGCCGCTGCCGCCTGGGCTTCCGCGCTGTGCCCGGCCTGTGCTTCGGCTTGGGCTAACAAGAGATAGCCCACATCCGTGGGTTCATGAGACATGGCCAGGGAGTAATAACTGATCGCCTGGGAAAGGTCTCTCCTTTCTTGCGCCAGGAGGCCCATTCCGATCAGCGACATACTCTGGTTCGGATCAATCTGCAAGGCAGCCGCGAAACTCTCCCTCGCCTGCGCGTAGTCCCGCATCTGCCGGTAGGCGGAACCTAAATCACTGTAGGCGTCGGCCCTGGTCTGCGAGTCTGTGGCCATGCGCAGAGCGGTTTGGTACTCGGCGATCGCCTCTTCCACGTGCCCGTGCTTTTGGTCGTAGATTCCAACCGCCAAGTGCAGGAACTGGTCTTCCTCCTGATGATCTTGACGATCCGGATCGAGGGCAGCTCGCAATTCCGGAACCGCTTCATCGAAGCGTTCTTGCTCATCCAGGGCGTTCGCCAACCAGGAATGGATGAGGAATTTCCTAGCCGGAGTCACCCGTAGCGCGTAGGACCACAGGGTGACGCCGTCATGCCAATAGCCGATCTGACGGTAGGTCGAAACACTCAGGGCCAAAAGAACCAGGATGGCGACCGGAGCCAAGGGAGCACGGGAAAGCTTCCACGCTGCCGTCCATTCCACCATCCCCCAGGTAGCGATCAGGAACAGGCCGATGAAGGATTGATAGGCGTAGCGGTCCGCCATGGCCTGCTCTCCCACTTGCACGAGTCCGAGCATGGGAACGAGAGTGCCTAAAAACCAGAACCAGCCGACCAGCAGGTAGCGCTGTCGGCGGTAGCGTAGGACGAGCAGGGTGACGACGAGCAAGAGCAGCGCCGAAAAGCCCACTTGCCAAGCTCGAATCGCTCCCAGAGGATGGGGATAGATCGGCGAAAGCCCGGTCGGCCAACAAGCGTTTCCGAGGTAGCGCGAATAGGAAACAATGGCGTTGCCCAAGCGGAGGCGCAGGGTATAGATCGCAGCATCGTGGATCGCGTTCCCGGCCCGCTGCGCCTTCATGGTAATGACCGCACTCAAGGCGCACAAAAGAAACAGCGGAGACTTCTCTAAGACCAGCCATCCGAGCGAGCGTGCCGGCGCGGGTCGCAGGACGCTCATCGATGAGGATTGGGAGCCGTACCTTCCGAGCGGCCAATAGTCCCAGAGCAAAAGCAAGAAAGGGAAGGTAATGACCTGTGGCTTACTCATCAGGCCCAGGAGGAAAAGAAAAAACACCCCTCCGTAGCGTCCCACGGCGGGTCTCCGGGCGTACCAGTCGTAGGCCAAGAAAGCGAGCAGAAAGAACAACATGCTGAGCACGTTCTTGCGCTCGGCGGCCCAGGCCACCGATTCCACGTTCACCGGGTGAAGGGCGAACAAAGCGGCCACCATCAGGCTGCGCCAGGTGAACCCCGTGGCCGATTGCAACCACAGGAACAGCAACACCGCGTTGGCGGCGTGCAGCAGCAGATTGACGTAGTGGTGGCCGGTCGGATTGGCGCCAAACAGCTGGTAATCCAAGGCATGCGAGATCCAAGTCAGGGGATGCCAATTTGCCTGCTCGAAAGTGGAGAACGACCAGAGAATGGTCTGCCAGGTCAGCCCCGAGGTGACATGCGGGTTGCGGGTGATGTATTGGGGATCATCGAAGTTGACGAACCCATTTCGAGTCACCGGGTTGTAAACCGCCAGACTGACCACGACCAGCAATAGGCAGAGCACAAGGCTGCGGTTTTCCGGCGAGGAAAAGAGGCGAAAGGGATTAGGGCGCAGCTGCTCGCCCTGAAATCTGGTCGCAGCAGAAGCCAATCGAGAGTCTCCTGGTGGATAAAATTATAGTTACGGTCCGCCCGCCCTTGAGTTTGCAACGAGCCGGAAGCAACACTTTAGTCACACCCCGGAATCAGCTGAAGGACCAGGGGTATCGTTGTCCAGGTCGTAGGAAAGGACAGGCGAAAACACAGGCGTCGGACTGAGTCCTCGGGGAGCGCTGCGCCAGCACAACCGCGATGGTTCGGCAGGCGCCAGTTGGCTCGCGTCGGCGGGAGAGTTTACCTTCGTAACCTCCCTCCCGCGGCGCTTTGCGTATAATTTTTCCTAGGCGGCTGATGAAGGGTTTCGTTTTCTGTCCATGTCGGCTATCGAAATTCTTGGTCTGGAAAAACATTACTCCGCAGGCTTTTGGCAGAGGCAGCAGAAATGCGCTCTGCGGCCGCTGCATTTGAGGGTCGAAGAGGGGGAGATTTTTGGTTTCCTCGGGCCGAACGGCGCGGGCAAAACCACGACCCTGAAGTTGCTCCTGGGTCTGGTTTTTCCGAGCGGCGGTTCGGCGCGGATCTTGGGGATGGAAATCAACCACCCTCGGGTCAAAGCGCAGATCGGATTTCTCCCCGAGCAACCCTACTTCTACGATTATCTAACGGCAACCGAGCTGCTCGAATACTATGCGCGCCTTTCCGGCGTGGCCGCGCAGGAACGCCGACACAAGGTCAGGGAAGTTCTCGCGAAGGTCGGGCTCGAGGACAGGGGTCGAACCCAGCTAAGAAAATTCTCGAAAGGCATGCTGCAGCGCGTCGGCATCGCGCAAGCGATTCTGCACGATCCCAAGGTCCTGTTCTTGGACGAGCCCATGTCGGGGCTGGATCCGATCGGCCGCCGCGAAGTCCGCGATCTCATCACGGAACTGAGGCGCCAGGGCAAGACCGTGTTTTTCTCGACCCATATCCTATCGGACGCAGAATCTCTTTGTGACCGGGTAGCCATCATTCACTTGGGCGAACTGCGGAGTGTCGGTGCAGTGGCGGATCTTACCTCAACGGTCGAGGGCAAGGTTGAAATTCTCTGGCACGGCACCTCGGTGCCGGCTTCCCTGAAAGCGCTGACCTCGGAATCTCACCAGAACGGGGATACGGTGCGTGCGGTTGTGCGCGAGGCGAATCAAGATGCAGCGATTGATGCGTTGCGGCACCAGGGAATCCGCATTATCTCGATAACTCCGCTTCGCACCTCGCTCGAAGAATATTTCGTGCGCAAGCTGAAACCTTCCGAGACCGCCGCAGGGGTCGGATCATGAGCTCGCGAATCGCTCACATCGCCTCGAACACTTTCCGCGAGGCCGTTCGCGACCGCGTGCTCTACAACCTAATCGCATTTGCCTTGCTCATGTCCGGAGCGGCGATCCTGGTTGGCCAGATCTCGATCGGCATCGAGCGACTG
>Ga0187783_10002980_pt1 | contig 12504 bp, 8 predicted proteins | sample 1015_SJ02_MP02_2_FD_132471 | JGI IMG/M metagenome (GOLD analysis project Ga0187783, IMG submission 132471) | Tropical peat soil microbial communities from peatlands in Department of Meta, Colombia - 1015_SJ02_MP02_20_MG | ecosystem: Environmental > Terrestrial > Soil > Wetlands > Peat | place... | reverse complement strand
GGTAACGTCGCCTTCGCCGTCGGCCTGATCATGCTGCTCACCGGGATCACCTACGGGATCCAGCCCTACGGCGGGCACTCGATGGGCTGGACGAGCCCGCTGGTGCTCACCGGCCTGATCGGCGGCCCGCTGCTGCTTGCCCTGTTCTGCGTCATCGAGACGAGGGTCGAAGCACCCATGTTCGACCTGCACCTGATGAAGATCCGCGCCTTCGCGGCCGGGACGGGCGCCACGCTGCTGGCCGCCATCGCCCGCGGCGGGCTGCAGTTCATGCTGATCATCTGGCTGCAGGGCATCTGGCTGCCGATTCACGGTTACGCATTCTCCGACACCCCGCTCTGGTCGGGCATCTACCTGCTCGCGCTGACCTGCGGCTTCGTGGTCTCAGGCCCGGTATCGGGCTGGCTGTCGGACAAGCACGGCGCACGGATGTTCGCCTCAGGCGGCCTGCTGGTCTCGGCGCTGGCCTTCGGCGGGCTGCTGCTGATCCCCGTCGACTTCAGCTATCCCGAGTTCGCGGCGCTGATCTTCCTGGCCGGCGCGGGCATGGGCCTGTTCTCCGCCCCGAACGCGGCCGCGATCATGAACAGCGTGCCGGCCAGGCAGCGCGGCGCGGCCTCGGGCATGCTGGCGACGTTCCAGAACTCCGGCTTCGTGCTGTCCATCGGCGTCTTCTTCTCGCTGATGATCGCCGGCCTCGCCGCGACGCTGCCGACGACGCTGACCAACGGGCTGACGGCGCAGGGCGTGCCGCACGCCATCGCGGCGAAGATCGGCGGCCTGCCTCCGGTCGGCAGCCTGTTCGCCGCCTTCCTGGGCTACAACCCGATCAAGGAACTGCTCGGCCCGACCGGCGTGCTGAGCCACCTTCCCGCAGACCACGTGGCCAGGCTGACCGGCAAGGCCTTCTTCCCTGGGCTGATCTCGCAGCCGTTCCATCACGGCCTGGTGATCGTGTTCAGCGCCGCGATCTGCGTGCTGGTCATCGCGGCCGGCGCCTCAGCGCTGCGCGGCGGCAAGTACGTGCACGAGGAGGCGGTCGCCGCGGCGACGATCGCCGCCTCGACCGCGACGACGGGCGCGGGAACCGACATCATCAGCGAGGACATCGCGGCGGACGAGGCGCAAGCGCCCGCCGAGGTGCCGGCAGCCGAGGCGGGCTCGGCGGCGGACGCGGGCGAGCACCCCAACGGGGCCGCCCGTGCGACTGTACGGAGCGCGGACGGTCGTGCTACTCCTAACGCATGACGCCAGCCGAGGACAGGGCCGCCAGAGAAGTCGTCGCCAGGGCGCAGGACGCAGACCTTGAGCTTGTCCGGTTCCTGTACGCCGACAGCGGCGGGGTAATCCGGGGCAAGTCCGCGGCGCTACGTTTCCTGCCCGAGCGCATCGCCAGTGGCATCGGCCACACCACCGCCATGATGGCGATGACCATGCTGGACACGCTGCAGACGGTCGACGGGATGGGCCCGGTCGGCGAGGTCAGGATCAAGCCGGATCCGGCGACCTTCGTCGCGCTCCCGTACGCACCTGGCGCAGGCGCCATGCTGGCCGACCTCGTATCGCCCGACGGCACGCCGTGGGAAGCCTGCTCGCGGACGTTCCTCAAGCAGGCGATCGCCGAGCTGGCGAGCGCCGACCTCGCGATGTCAGCGGCCTTCGAGCCGGAGTTCACCATCGGCACCCGGCGGCCCGACCCGGCTGGCGGCCCTGACCGCCTGGTCCCGGCCGATGACAGCCTGTGCTACTCGGCCACGGGATTCGACCAGGCGCACGACTACGTCATCGAGATCGTGCGCGCGCTCAACGCGCAGGGCCTGCAGGTCGAGCACTACTACCCCGAACTCGGCCACGGCCAGCAGGAGATCTCGATCCGGCACGCGCCCGCGCTGCGCGCGGCCGACAACCACGTGCTGTACCGGGAGACGGTGCGCGGAGTCGCGTTCCGGCAGGGCCTGTGGGCCAGCCTGGCACCCAAGCCCATCGCCAATCAGGCGGGCAACGGCACGCACCTGCACGCGTCGCTGAGCCGGCTGACACCGGACGGCTCCCCCGGCGCCTCTGCCTTCACCGACCCCGACGACCAGTACGGGCTGTCGGAGACCGGCTATCACTTCATCGGCGGCGTCCTCGCCCACCTGCCCGCCCTTGTCGCCCTGACTTGCGGGAGCGTCAATAGCTACCGCCGGCTACAGCCCCAGTTCTGGAGCAGCGCCTACACCGTCTACGGGATGGACAACCGGGAGGCGGCGATCCGCATCTGCTCACCGCTGCGCGGTGACCCGGCCAGCACGGTCAACCTGGAACTCAAGCCGTCGGACTCAAGCGCCAACCCGTACCTGTCCCTCGGCGCGTTCATCTACGCGGGCCTGGACGGCATCCGCAGCGGGACGCAGCCCGGCCGGGCCGTCAACGTGGACCCCGCCACGCTTTCGGAGGACGAGCGCGCTGCTGCCGGGGCCGAGCGGCTGCCACGCTCGCTGAGCGAGGCGCTGGACGCCCTTGCCGCCGATGACCTGCTGCTGGCCGCCCTCGGACCGCTGCGGTCATCGGCCTACCTGGCAGTGAAGCGGGCCGAGGCGGCCGCGTTCGCCGAGCACGATGCCGACTTCGAGTGCTTCCAGCACTTCATCAGGTTCTAGCGGCCGCGCCGGCCGATGAACCTGCGGACCGCGATCGAGGACCTGCGCCTGGTCGACCAGCACCTGCACTCGGTGCTGCCCGGCGTGGTTGACCGGCCGCAGTTCGAGCGCCTGCTCACCGAGTCCGACCGGCCCGCACCGGCCGGGACCAGCCAGTTCGACTCCCAGCTCGGCTTCGCGCTGCGCCGCTGGTGCGCCCCGCTGCTCGGGCTGCATGCCGAAGTGCCCGCCGATGCCTATCTGCACGAACGCAATTCATTGGGGGAAACGCCGCCCTCGGCCACGCTGCTGTCCGCCGCGGGCTGCAGCCGGCTGCTGGTCGACAGTGGCTTCGCCGCACCCGGCTCGGCGAGCATGGCCGAGCTCGCGCGGCTGTCCGGCGCGATCGTCCATGAGGTGGTACGGCTGGAGGCCGTCGCGGAGGAACTGGCGGTGGCGGGCTGCGCGGCCGGCGAGTTCGCCGAGCGTTACCGCGATGCGCTGTGGCAGCGGTCGGCGGATGCCGTCGCGGTGAAGAGCATCATGGCCTACCGGCACGGGCTGGACTTCGAGGCTGCGCGGCCCGGCCGCCGCGACGTGGTCGAGGCGGCCGGAGCCTGGCTCAGCCAGGCGGCGTCCTCTGGCCGGGCGCGGCTCACCGACCCGGTCCTGCTCCGCGAGGTGCTGTGGGCCGGGGTGGATCGCGGCCTGCCGATCCAGCTGCATACCGGGTTCGGTGACCCCGATCTCGACCTGCGCCGCGCCGACCCGCTGCTGTGCCGCGACTTCCTGGCCGGCGTGTCCGGCGCGGGGGTGTCCGTCGTGCTGCTGCACTGCTACCCGTTCCACCGCGGCGCGGCCTACCTGGCGCAGGCGTATCCGCACGTCTACATCGACCTCGGGCTGACGATGAACTACGTCGGCGCCCGCGCCGCAGCGGTGCTCGCCGAGGCGCTGGAGCTCGCGCCATTCGCCAAGGTGCTCTACTCCTCCGACGCGTTCGGCCTGCCTGAGCTGGTCTACCTCGGCGCCCGGATCTGGCGTAACGCCATGGCCGAGGTGCTCGGCGGCTGGGTCGGCGCTGGCCAGTGGAGTCAGCACGACGCCATCCGGGTCGCCGGAATGATCGGCGCCGGCAATGCGGCGCGGCTCTACGGACTGCCCGAAGCTGACTAGCTCGACGACGCCTGGCTGCCAGCGCAAGTAACAGACACCGGGCGTAACCGCGATGCCAGCGGCCTCAGGAACTGGTACCGTCCAGTGATTTCTGCATAGAAATCGTTCTTAACTGGTCTAGATATCAGAAGGAGCGGAACATGGCCATCCGCCGGGCGACCCAGAAGGCACAGGTCATCGCCAAGCTGCAGGAGATCGCGCCGCCTGGCGAGACCTTCATCGCCTGCGTACACGGTGAGACCGGGCCGAGCCCGTGGCTCAACGGGGTGTTCGACCAGGTCCCGTTCCTCGGCCTGATCGTGGCACTGACCCGCCGGTTCTACTTCTTCACGCTCACCAACAGCTCGGTGGTGGTGAACTCAGCCAGCCGGTTCACCAACCGGCCGGGCCCGGTGATCGTCTCGTTCCCGCGCGCGGCATTCCCGGTGACCGGCTTCAACCGGGCGGCGGTGTGGAGCAAGTTCTACGTGCAGTTCCCTGGCGCCGGCAAGCCGACGCGGATCAACGTGCACCGGTACTGGCGTTCCGACCTGGACGCGCTGTCGGCGGCGTTCCCGGCCAGTGTCACGGCGGCCAGCACAGCCGAGGGCGGCGCCGTCCCCGCCTGAGCCGGGCGGTCCGGGCCGGCCGGAGCCAGGGCCGGACGACTTACCGCGCGGCCCCGAACGGGTACCGCCGACGACTTTGTGCGAGTTGCAGTCACTCTCGCGCCGGTTATGACATGGTTTGCGTTCCTGAACTCGCACAAAGTCAGTTCCGGGTGCTCGTGCGCCGGCTGAGCGCGGGACCAGCAGGCGACCTCTCGCTACGCGACAGTGATCCCCGCGGCGAGCGCCGCCTGCAGGAGGTTCTGCGCGCCGTCCGCGGCAGTGCGGGCCAGAATGGCGTGCGTGTGCGCGGTGTCGATGTCACCGAGGCCAATGCAGCTTGCCGCCACGCGCGCATCATGCGCGGCCATTTCCAGCTGCCGGGCTGCCTCGCTGAGGTCTATCTGGCCACCATCGGCGTCATGACTGGTAGTCACCGGCTCACCCTCCTCGTCCTTGCGGCCAGGGCCCGCTACGGGCCCTGCCTGGTCCGGATAGCTGACCGGACGGCAGGCGGTTTCCTGATCCGGGCCGGCCAGCTATCCGGCACCACTGGTGTTACCCGGCCGCCGCCCGCCCATGCCAATCCGCGGCACGCTGCGCGCGGGATTACGGCCGCCATTCGGAAGTGTCCTATCGGGGCGGCCAGACAATGACCGGCACGCGCAGGGCCCGGCCGCGGGGTTGACCGGCGCAACCTGCCTGATCGGCCACGGGATGGCCGGCGCTACCTGATCGCATCGGCGGGAAAGTGGCGTCACCGGTCCGGATCGGTCAGCACGCCGCCCATCAGCAGGCTCAGCATCCGGTCGGCCTGACCGGCGTCACCGCCGGCCGACTCGGTCGCCATGATCAGCCCGTGAGTGAGCCGGATCAGGTCGGCGGCCTGCACCTCCGGCCGGACCACGCCAGCCTGCTGCGCCCTGGCAAGCAGTACGTCGGTGCAGTCGCGCAGCACCATGCTGCACGCGGAAATCAGCTCGGAGTTCTTGCCCAGGGTGGCAACCAGCGCCGCGCTCAGGCTCCGCTTGGTGCGGCCGAACGCCGCGAACGCGCGCAGCCACTCCGCCAGCGCGTCACCAGGTGACTCCGCGGAGATCAGCTTCCCGGCGAGTACCTCGAGCCCTTCGACCTGGTCCTTGTAGACCGCTTCCAGCAGTGCCTGCCTGGCCGGGAAGTGGCGGTACAGGGTGCCGATGCCGACGCCGGCCCGGCGCGCGATCTCCTCGAGCGACACGTCGTCGGCACCGTGCTCGGCGAACGCCTCGGTCGCCGCGGCGATCAGCAGTTCGTAGTTGCGGCGCGCATCGGCCCGCTTGGGCCCGGCCGGCATCCCCGCCCGTGCCCCGGTCGCGTTCATCGGTACTCCACCATCCTGACTTGCAAAGCGGAGGAAGCCTCCGTATAGTTTTAACGGAGGGATCCTCCGGATAATCATAGCTCTTCCTGGCCGGGCGTGACCAGCGCTGAAGCGCCGCGGCTTCCTTTCCGCACGCAATTCAATGGAGTGAACCTTGCCTGCAAGCACCGAACGCAGGTCGCCGCCGGCCGTCCGGCAGGAAATACGGCCAGCCAGCGACCGGCGGCACATTACTCTCGCGGTCGTCCTCTGCGCTCAGCTCATGATCGTTCTCGACCTGACAGTCGTCAACGTGGCCCTGCCGTCGATGGCAACCGGCCTGCACCTGTCGGCGACTGGCCTGTCCTGGGTGCTGAGCGCCTACACGCTCACCTTCGGCGGCCTCCTGCTCCTCGGCGGGCGGGCCGGCGACATCCTCGGGCGCCGCAGCGTCTTCATGGCCGGCCTTGCCCTGTTCACGATCGCATCGCTGGCCGGCGGACTCGCGACCTCCTCCGGCGAGCTGCTTGCGGCCCGCGCAATCCAGGGGGCCGGCGGCGCCATCGCCTCTCCAGCCGTCCTTGCCACCATCGTCGCCAGCTTCCCTGAGGGCCGCGAGCGCGTGCGCGCGCTCGGCATCTTCACGGCGGTCACGATGGGCGGCTCGTCTCTCGGCCTGGTCCTTGGCGGCATGATCACCCAGTGGGCATCGTGGCGCTGGGTCTTCTTCGTCAACGTGCCGATCGGCGCCGCCGTGATCGCGGCCGCGCCCAGGCTCCTGGCCAGGCCGCAGCGGCAGCCGGGCCGGCTCGACATCGCCGGGGCGGTCACCTCCACGGCCGGCATGGCGGCGCTGGTCTACGCGTTCATCCACGCCGCGGCCTCGGGCTGGGCCAGCGCCACGACGGTCGCCGCCTTCGCCGCCGCGGCGGTGCTGCTCGGGCTGTTTGTGGCCGTCGAGTCAAGGACGGCCGAGCCGATCACGCCGCTGTGGCTGCTGCGCGACCGCTCCCGCGTCGCCTCCTACGCGGCCCGGTTGCTGCTGGTTGGCGGAATGTTCGGCATGTTCTTCTTCCTCACCCAGTTCATCCAGGACGTGCTGCGGTTCAGCCCGCTTCAGGCCGGCCTCGCGTTCGTTCCGATGACCGGCGCGCTGCTGGCGATGTCCCGGCTCGCGCCGCGCCTCATCCCGCGCTTCGGCGCCAGGCGGCTGCTCGTGGCGGGCCTGGTCCCGGTCGTGGCCGGGATGACGTGGCTTGGCCACGTTTCGACGGGAACGGGCTACGTCCCCGGCATCCTGGTTCCGATGCTGCTGCTGGGCGGCGGAATGGGAATTGCCTTCGTGCCGCTGACCATGGCGTCGCTGACGGGAGTACCGGCCAGGGACTCTGGCGCGGCCGCGTCCATGGTCAACGTGATGCAGCAGGTCGGCGGCGCACTCGGGCTGGCCATCCTGGTCACCATCTTCGGGACCGCGCGCCGGTCCGCCGCGGCGCACCAGCCGGCCGGACTGACCGCCGCGCAGCAGGCCAGCCACGTCCTTGTGCACGGCATGTCGACGGCGTTCTCCGCGGCCGCCGTGTTCGACCTGCTGGCGCTGCTGGTGGTGATCCTGGCGGTCAGGATCAGGCAGCCGGAGGGCGCTGCCGGCTAGCGGTGATCCCGCCCTGGCCGTGCGACGCGACGCCCCTAAGTCGCGCCGCACGGCCAGCGGCTTCCCCGGCCCCGCTACTGCGGCCCGGAGTCATCCAGGCCGTCGAAGATCCCGCCCACGCCATGCACCATCTCATCCAGGCTGCCCGCCACTCCGCGTACCGGATCATCCAGCAGCCGGAACTCGTCGTGGTCCCTGGCCGGAGCCGCACCCTCGCCGCGTTCGCCGCCGGTGCCGGCCCCCTGCGCGGCGTCGCCCGCGCGTAGCTCCTCAGCCATTCGCGGCCATTCCTTTCCTGTCGCGCGCGGGCCAAATCACGAGCCGGCAGAAACAATCGATCGCATAAAGATTCGCGCGATTCATGCGCGCGATCCCCGGAACGCCCAAACGGCCAGCGCGCCCGCTGCCGCAGTTATCCGTACCACCCCGGATCACAGGCATAGGCCGGTGATGATCACTGTGAGCGCTGCCACGTTACAATCCTCCGCTCCTCGGATCCCGCCTGACGGCGCTTGCTCAGCGCAGTCTTGCCGGTCCCGGTGCTCTGGCGGTGTCCTGGCAGGTCACCTGCGCGCGGACAGGCTCCGGGCGGCGGTCGGGTGCGGAGGCGCACGCCGGCCTGCGGCGCCGGCAGGCGCCCGCGAGCACCGGCCCTCGCTAATTGCGGCTGGTTATCTAGCGATATTTTTACTGATCAGGTCTCTCTTTTCTGTCATAGTTACGCCTGTGCACCGTTGCATTTCCCCGGCTGAACCGGCGAGCCCTGGGCGGGCCCAGCGCCGGCCATAGGCAAACGCGATGACAATCACCAGCACGCCGTCGGCCGGGAGCGGTCAGCCCCGCACGGCCGGCCTGACAGTCGGGATCCTCGGGCCGCTGGTCATCCAGTCTGGCGAGGCCTGCACTGAGGTCCCGCGCACCGGGCAGCGGGTTCTGCTGGCGATGCTGGCGGCGGCCGCCAACCAGCCCGTCTCGACTGACGAGCTGATCGAGGCGGTCTGGGGCGAGGACCCGTCCCGGCAGCGAGAGCGCAACCTGCACGTGCAGATGTACCAGCTGCGCCGGCTACTCGCCGGACTCGAGCCGGGGCGGGCCGAGCCGCGCATCGTGACGGCCAGTCCCGGCTACCGCCTGCTGCTCGCCCCGGGCGAGCTCGACAGTGACGACTTCGTCAGGACCGTCGAGCGGGGCCGCGCGGCCGCGCGCGACGGTGACCCGACGACCGCGGCACAGTGGCTGGCCTCAGCCCTGGCCATCTGGCGCGGGCAGGCCCTGGCCGACGTGACCGCCGCCTGCCCGCGGCTGTCGGGCCTTGCGGCCCGCCTGGAGGAACAGCGGCTCGCCGTACTCGAGGACCGGATCGCCGCGGACCTGAGCGCCGGGATCAAGGCTTCCGCCGCGCTCGCGGCCGAGCTAGGCGGGCTGGTGGCCGCCAATCCGCTGCGGGAGCGGCTACGGGGCCAGCTCATGGTGGCGCTGTACGCGGCGGGCCGCCAGGCGGACGCGCTGAGCGTCTTCCGGCAGGGCCGCAGGATCCTCAACGAGGAGCTTGGACTCGATCCCGGCCCAGAACTCGCCAGCCTGCACCGGCGGATCCTGGCAGGCGACCCGCAGATTGCCGGCCCGACGGCCGCAGCGGTGGCCGGCCGGGCGCATGACTCACCGCGCCCCCAGGCGCACCGGCAGGGCGGCCGGGCCGGGACGCGGGCACTGGCGGCCGCCGCACGCGGCCCGGCCAGGAGCCGCGGTCCCGACGCTGCCGCAGTGCCGCGCCAGCTGCCCGCCGACACGGCGCCGTTCGTCGGTCGCGCAGCCGAGCTGGCCGCCCTCGACGGCATGCTGGCCAGGCTGAACGACGCGGGCGAGAGCCGGGCGGCCGGATCGGGGCCGGTAGTCGTCATCGGCGGCACGGCCGGCATCGGGAAGACGACGCTCGCGGTGCACTGGGCCCATGCCGTCGCGGCCGAGTTCCCCGACGGCCAGCTGCATGCCGACCTGCGCGGCTACGACCTGGCTGGAATGCCGGCCACCGCTGCCGAGGTGATCCGGGGCTTCCTGGAGGCGCTCGGCGTGCCGGACCGCCACATGCCGGCCAGCACGGACGGCCAGGCCGCCCTTTACCGGACGATGCTGGCCGGCCGGCGCATCCTGATGGTGCTGGACAACGCACGTGACGCCGCACAGGTCCGCCCGCTGCTGCCCTCCAGCCCGGTCTCGCTCGTCATCGTCACCAGCCGGGCCACACTGCCGGGCCTGACGGTCACGAACGGCGCGGTGCCGCTGACCCTGAGGCTGCCCGGGGTCGCGGAGGCTACCGAACTGCTCGCCGCCCGGATCGGCGCAGGGCGGCTAGCCGCCGAGCCGGGAGCGGCGGCCGAGCTGGTGACCCTGTGCGCGCGGCTGCCGCTGGCGATCGCGATCACCGCGGCGCACGCCGCCGCCCAGCCGGCCCGCCCGCTGTCGGCTCTTGCCGCGCAGCTGGAAACCCAGGCCGGCAAGCTGGACGCGCTGGACACCGGGGATCCGGCCAGCACGCTGCGGGATGTGTTCGCCTGCTCGTGCCAGCAACTGAGCGAGCCGGCGGCCCGGCTGTTCCGGCTGCTCGGACTGCATCCAGGGCCGGATCTGAGCGTGCCGGCCGCGGCCAGCCTGGCCGCCATGCCGGCCGGCCTGACCAGGCATGCACTCGCCGAACTGGTGACCTCCAGCCTCCTCAGCGAGAACGCCGGCCGGTACGGGATGCATGACCTGCTGCGTGCCTACGCCGCCGAGCAGGCTGCGACCGCCGAGCCGGAGGCAGAGCGGGACGCCGCGCTTCGCCGCGTCCTCGACTACTACCTGCACAGCGCCAGCGCGGCGGCCCGCACGCTGAACCCCGGATTCCCCGGCGTCGGCCTGAGCCCCGCGGCCGAAGGAGCGGTGGCTCAGCAGTTTGCCGCGCCTGAGCCGGCGGCGGCCTGGTTCCGTGCCGAGCATCACGCGCTGCTCGCGGCCATCGCGTGCGCGGCCGAGAGCGGCCACGACACCTACGCCTGGCAGCTGCCCATCGTGGTAGCCAACGCCTGGGTGCGCCAGGGCCAGATCGAGGACCTGGCCACTGCCAGCAGGCTGGCGCTGGCCGCGGCGACCAGGCTGGGCGATCCGCGCGCGCTGGCGCTTGCGCGCGAGCGGATGGCCAACGTCTGCTACCTCGACGAGAGCTACGCCGCGGCGGTGCACCACGCGGCGCACGCGCTGGCTTACTTCCGCGAGACCGGTGACGTCGTCGGCAAGGCCGACGCGCACGCGAGGCTGGGCTGGGCACTTGGCGGGCAGCGAAGGTACCGGGAGGCGCTGCGGCACGCGGCGGATGCGCTGCGCCTGCACCGGGAGGCCGGCAATCAGTCTGGCGAGGCCAGTGCCCTGCGGCTGACTGGATGGCTGCATGCGCAGCAGTCCGACTTCAGCGCTGCGCGGGACTACTACCGGCAGGCGCTTGACGCCTACCGCCAGGTTGGCGGCGCGGCCGGCCAGGCCGACGCCTGGGACAACCTGGGGCACGCCTTCTTCGAGCTCGGGGAGTACCGGCAGGCCGTTCACAGTCACCAGCAGGCGGCCGCCATGTCCGAGGCGGCGGGGCACCGGCGCGGCCAGGTGCACAGCCTGATCCGGCTTGGCGACGCCCATCGCGCCGCGGGGGACAGCGCCGCCGCGCGTGCATCCTGGCGCCAGGCCCTGGACCTGCTGGGAGACCTGCATCACCCCGACGCGGACCGGATCCGGGCCGACCTGCACACGGAGTGACAGGTCTGGCAGGCCGTCCCAGGGCCAGGAAATACGATGAGACCATCCAGCTGACCCGAGGACGTGCCAGTTATGCCCGAGTTCCGTTACTCCGATCTTCTGCCAACCGGACCTGACCAGGCGCAGTACCGGCTGCTGACCACCGACGGCGTCAGCGTGTCCAGCGCGCTCGGGCGGGACTTCCTGCAGGTGGAGCCGGCGGTGCTGACTCAGCTGACGGCCGCGGCCATGCACGACATCGCGCACTTGCTGCGGCCCGCGCACCTGCGGCAGCTCCGCTCGATCCTGGACGACCCGGAGGCCAGCGGGAACGACAAGTTCGTGGCAGGCGACCTGCTCAAGAACGCCTGCATCGCGGCTGGCGGCGTGCTGCCGATGTGCCAGGACACCGGCACCGCGATAGTGATGGGCAAGCGCGGCCAGCAGGTTCTGACCGACGGGCGGGACGAGGCGCACATTGCCCGCGGCGTCTACGACGCCTACACCACGCTGAACCTGCGGTACTCCCAGCTCGCGCCGATCACGATGTGGGAGGAGCGCAACACTGGCAGCAACCTGCCGGCCCAGATCGAGCTCTACGCGGCCGATGGGGAGCAGTACAAGTTCCTGTTCATGGCCAAGGGCGGCGGGTCGGCGAACAAGTCCTACCTGTACCAGGAAACCAAGGCGGTGCTGAATCCCGCCCGGATGGCCGCGTTCCTCGAAGAGAAGATCCGCTCCCTGGGCACGGCCGCATGCCCGCCCTACCACCTGGCGATCGTGGTGGGGGGAACCAGCGCCGAGTACGCGCTGAAGACGGCCAAGTACGCATCGGCCAAGTACCTGGACTCGCTGCCGGCGTCCGGCTCGATGGATGCGCACGGCTTCCGTGACCCGGAGCTTGAGCAGCAGGTGCTGGAGATCACCAGGCGGGCCGGGATCGGCGCCCAGTTCGGCGGCAAGTACTTCTGCCATGACGTGCGGGTGATCAGGCTGCCGCGGCACGGCGCGTCCTGCCCAGTGGCCATCGCGGTGTCCTGCTCGGCTGACCGCCAGGCGACCGCCAAGATCACCAGGGACGGGGTGTTCCTGGAGCAGCTCGAGACCGACCCTGCGCAGTACCTGCCGGACACGACCGACGACGAGCTTGCCGATGACGTGGTCAGGATCGACCTGTCCCGCCCGATGACCGAGATCAGGGCGGAGCTGGCGCGTTTCCCGATAAAGACGAGGCTGGCGCTGAGCGGCCCGATGGTGGTGGCGCGCGACATCGCGCACGCCAAGATCGCCGAGCTGCTCGATGCCGGGCAGCCGATGCCGGCGTACATGCGCGACCACGCGGTCTATTACGCGGGTCCGGCGAAG
>Ga0187783_10002979_pt1 | contig 12505 bp, 12 predicted proteins | sample 1015_SJ02_MP02_2_FD_132471 | JGI IMG/M metagenome (GOLD analysis project Ga0187783, IMG submission 132471) | Tropical peat soil microbial communities from peatlands in Department of Meta, Colombia - 1015_SJ02_MP02_20_MG | ecosystem: Environmental > Terrestrial > Soil > Wetlands > Peat | place... | reverse complement strand
TAGCATGCGCTTCCCCAAGGAGACGATGGACGCCACCGGCAGCGGCCGCAGCGCGCGGCTGGACAACTTCCGCAAGGCCACCGTCTGGGCCGGGCGCGGCCATGACACCATCCGAGCCCGAGGCGGCCAGGACAAGGGGCAGCGCGCCGAGATGGCCGGTTTCGTCCAGGCCTGCCTGACCGGTGCGGCCATGCCGATTCCGCTCGAGTCGCTGGTCGCCACGACCAGGGCGACCATCGCGGTTCGCGATAGTCTGCTGAGCGGCAAGCCGGAGCGGGTATGAGCACTGCCGCCGCGTCACGGCTTGACCGGTATCTCCATTTTCCGGCGTGGATGTCCCTGGCCCATATCGCCTGGCAGCTCCGGAACCAGGTGGTCCGCGCGGCTTGGTCCCGACGGCAGGTGACCCGCCATCAGCTGGCCCGCGCTGCGGCGGCGGTGTCCGCCCGCGAGCTAGCGTTCACCACGGTGCTACCGCCAGACACCGCCGCGCGCGTGCCGGAGGAGGCCAGCAAGCCGCTGCTGGAAGCAGCGGACCGGCTGATGCGAGGGGAGTGGGAGACGTTGGGGATGCTCCGCACCGACCTGGAACGGCCCGACTGGTTCCGCGACCCGGTCAGCGGCCGCCGGTCCGCTCAAGACCCGTATGCGTTTCGCATTGACCACCGCTGCGAAGATCAGGTCAGCAACCTGAAGCAGGTCTGGGAGCTTTCCCGGCTGCAGCACCTGACGGTGCTGGCCACAGCCTGGTTCCTCACCCATGACGAGCGATACGCGCGGCGGGTCGCCGATCACCTCCATTCCTGGTGGCAGGAGAATCCCTTCCTCTCCGGTGTGAACTGGATAAGCGGCATCGAGCTCGGCATCCGCCTGATCAGCCTCGCTTGGATCAGACGGCTGCTGAATGACTGGCCGGGTGTGACCAACTTGTTCGAGCGCGACGGGCTGGCGCTGCGGCAGATCCGCTGGCACCAGCAGTACCTCGCCGCCTTTCCCAGCCGACGGTCGTCGGCCCACAAGCACGCGATCGCGGAAGCCGCCGGGCAACTGGTGGCCAGCTGCGCCTTCCCTTGGTTTCGCGAAAGTGAGCGCTGGCGGCGCAAGTCTGCGCGCCTGCTAGAGCGGGAGCTCATCGGCAATATCATCCCGTCAGGTATCAGCCGCGAGCTCGCCTCGAATTACCAGTGCTTTATCGTCGAACTCGGGTTCGTCGCAGCGGTTGAAGCCGACGCGAGCGGTCATCCGCTGCGGTCGGCTACCTGGGCCCGGCTATGCGCCCTGGCAGATAGCGCTGCGGCGCTCGTCGACGAACGGTTGCGACCGCCCTGCCGGGATGATTCCGACGAAGGCCGCGGACTCCTGCTCGACGCACCGACGCCGAATCGCCGGATTTCGATGCTGGCCCTGGCCGAGGCGCTCGTGGGCCGCCAGGACTGGTGGCCACGGACCCCAGCCAACGCCGCAAGCTCGATCGTGGGAGCATTGGCCGATCGCAGGCACCAGATTGGGGGCAGGCCCAGTCGGCGGCCTTCACGCTTCGCTGACGCCGGAATCACCCTCCTGCGTACGAATGGAGAAAATGAGATCTGGTGCCGATGCGACGGGGCGCCGCCCGGTTGCCGCAGCATCGCGGCGCATGCCCATGCCGATGCTCTGTCCGTCGAAGTGCGCTATGCGGGCGTCGATATCCTGGCCGACCTAGGCGCCTTCTGCTATGGCGAAGGCGGCCCCTTCAGGCGTCATACGCATGCGAGCGAGATCGAGGTACTCGATTACGGCGACATCGTCAGATGGACGGCTAAACACGACGGGTGCGGCTCGCTTTACCCATCGGTCGTGCACCGTCGCTCGGTTTTTCTGGATCGGGCATCACGCAGTATAGACATCATAGATCAGATTGACGGCGGCAGCCGCGACATCCGCCTGGCTTTCCGTCTCGGCCCTGAAGTGCGGGCGGAACTCGAACAGTTCTGCGCAGTACTGGACTGGCCTACCGCATCCACACCTGGGACGGCACGGCTGGAACTGCAGCCTGGGCTGCAGTGGAGCCTGCACCGAGGCGAGATCGATCCCATCCTAGGCTGGTACTCCCATGGCCTCGGTCGGCTTGCTCCCGCTGCTATGCTCCTGGGTTGCGGGCACTGCGCGACCGGGGTACCCCTGACCACTCGGCTAGAGTTTCAAGTCGGGGATTTGGCAAAATTGGCTGTTTCCCAGCAAGCCATATCACGGACCGCGTCCACGGCCTCGGCGGATAGAGCGCCGGAGATCCTAACGGAGGCCCGATGAGCCAGAAGGCGCTGGATCTGCGGAGGTCAACGCAGATCGCGCGGCGGCACAAGGTACTCCTGGGGATAGTCGTGGCCTTGGGTATCTTCGGTGGCGCCGCTTACGCCGCCGTCAAGCCGGCGATGTTCACGAGTACCGCGCTGATCGCGGTCACGCCTCCGGCGAGCTACCTGGAGTCAACAACCATCACCGGCGGACCCGATCCCTATACGGCAACCCAAGAGGTTGTCGCGGGTAGTAATCAAGTGCTCCTGGACGCACTGCCTGATGTCCGTCCAGCTATGTCGCTCATTGAGCTTCGCCTCGATGTTCAGGTCGCAAGCCCGGCCGCCGACATTATTTCAGTATCCGCACAAGGCAAGAGCGTCGCCGATGCTGAAGCAACCGCCAACGCTGTGGCCGATTGCTACATCCTCTACGTCGGTTCTTCACACAGCGCCGTCGGGCGCGTCCAGGCGCAATTGCTCCAGTCAGCCACGGACGCAACGCGGCCGACGCCGATAGAGCGGACGGTCACCTTCGCGCTGCTGGGCGGCGTGGGCGGTGTGCTGATCGGAATCATCGTGGCCCTTGCGATCGGCCGCAATGACCGGCGACTCAGAGAGCGTGATGAGATAGCGAATTCGATCGGGGTGCCCGTCCTTGCTTCGGTCCCGGTTGCTCATCCCTCCACCGCCGCGGGTTGGATGAGGCTCCTTGAGAACTACAATCCGCCCGCCATGCACGCCTGGCAGCTGCGTACAGCCCTGCACCATCTAGGAATCGCCAGACCCGGCTCCGGTCGGCCCGCATACGACCGCAACGGCAGTTCCTCGGTCGACGACGGCCGGGCCTCCATGTACGAGAGTGGGCGCTTCTCTCTCATGGTGCTGTCCCTCTCATCCGACCCCGGCGCTCTCGGCCTGGGGGCGCAACTGGCGGTCTTCGCTGCCTCGCAGAAAGTTCCGACGTCGCTTGTCATCGGCCCGCAGCAGGACGCAGCCATCACGGCTACCCTTCGCACTGCCTGCGCTGCGCCTTCTTCCGAGGCTTCGATGCGCCATGGCCTGCTGCGAGTCACCGCCTATGACGAGGGCGGCGACCGCGTCCATCCGGACACCGCCTTGGTCATCGTGGTCGCGGTCGTTGATGACCGAGTGCCGAAGCTGCCCGACCCGATGCGGACCAACGCCACGGTACTGGGGGTTTCGGCGGGTGCGGCGACCGCCGAGCAGCTGGCGCGGGTCGCCGTGGCCACGGCCGCCGACGGCCAGGAGATCACTGGAATCCTCGTCGCCAATCCAGAGCCGACCGACCAGACCACTGGCCGCATTCCGCATCTGGCGGGCCCGGCACGACGCAGGTTGCCTCACAGCTTGCGAGGCGTAGTAACGGAGATCAAACGGTGAACGATCCAGGCCGGACGACTACCTGGTCGCGTCGCGATGACCTGCTTGGCCGCGTGTGGGCCGACGATATCACGGTCGACGAGGAACGCTCCGCGGCCGAACCTACCGCCGGAGCGCTGGTCAGCCTGGGGTTCTTCACAGGTACCCTGCGGCGCAGGGCCTGGGTGTGGTGCCTCGCCGCCATACTCGGGCTAGTGATTGGTTGCGGGCTCTACCTGAAGTATCCACCGGCTTACCACGCTACCGCGACGGTCCTACTCGTCTACGACAACCCCGACGCGAACCCCGCGGCGGAAGTGCCGACCGAGCAGGCCGTTGCGCAAAGCCGGCCTGTAGCAGAACGTGTTGTGCAGCAACTGCAACTGCCGGAGTCCGTCGTCAGCTTCCAAAAGACCTATACGGTCACGATCGCTACTGACAACGTGCTGACGTTCGACGTCGGCGCGCGCTCCAGTGCTGCAGCGATGGAGCGCGCGTCGGCCCTGGCGGCAGCCTACCTCGAGTATCGTGCCCAGTACGCGCAGACCCAGGAGCGGCTACTGTTCGCCCAGCTCCATCAGCAGTACAACGCGGCTGAGCAACGCCTCATGATGCTTGATACGCAGGTCAACCAGATACCGCCTCTGCAGGTAGCCTCGCTTTCGCAGAAGGCCAAGTACGACAACCTGCAGACCCAGATTGGGCAGCAAGAGCAGATCATTGCGTACGTGACCAGTGCCAGGTCGACTGCAATGACGGATACGAATGCCCTGATGACAGGCAGCTACGCACTCGACGCCGCCACCGCACTCCCACGCTCGCGCATCAAGGGCCCGACGCTTTACTTCGCAGGTGGCCTTTTCGGCGGCCTCGCGGTAGGCATAGGTGGCGTCATCGTGGCGGCGCTGCTGTCTCACCGGCTGCGCCGCCGTGACGATGTCGCGGCCGCAATGGGCGCGCCCGTGAGGCTCAGCGTCGGCAGGCTCCGCCGCCGCCGCTGGCCGCCGGCCCTGCGCCCGCGTGCGGCCAAGCGAAACCGTGACATGAGGCGGGTCGTCGGATACCTGCAACGGGCGGTGCCAGGAAGTTCCCGGGGCCTGGCCAGCCTCGCGGTCGTCGCCGTCGATGACGCCCAGGTTGTCGCACAGGTCGTCGCGTCGCTGGCGACCTCGTGCGCCAGCCAGGGAAAGCAGGTTGTGGTGGCCGACCTTTCCAGCGAAGCCCATCTGGCACGCCTGCTGGGGGTCAGGGAGCCTGGCGTCTATCCGGTCAGGCGGAACGGCGCGAACCTCATAGCGCTACTTCCCGAGCGTGATGAGGTTGCGCCGGTCGGTCCAGTGCCCAGTGGCGCCTCGCCGGCAGTTCCAGCCCAGACTAATACCCTGGTTACCGCCTGCTCCTCGGCTGACCTTCTGCTCACTCTGGCCGTCCTCGATCCGGCCTTCGCTGGCGATCACTTGGGGACATGGGCGACCAACGCGGTCGCAGTGGTAACCGCCGGGGCGTCCTCGGCGGAGAAGATCCACAGCGTGGGCGAGATGATACGGCTCGCCGGAATGCACTTGGACTCCGTCATCCTGATCGGGGCGGACAAGAGAGATGACAGCCTCGGCGTGATGGATCCGGCCGACCAGTCCGCGCCGATCAATCAGGTCTAGTACGAAGCCGTGGAGCTTCATCGGTCATAGTGGCTCCCGCGAGAGGACGGAGCGTGTTGCCAGCGCGCCGGAGCATGCCGACGGGTCGTACAACTACTGGGTGCGCCCGTTAAGTCGAATGGCCGGGCGGTGGCGTTGTAGTGCTGCTCGAAGGCGAGGATCTGGGCGGCGAGGCAGTCCAGGTCCTCGAAGTCGTCGGGGGTGAGCAGCTTGCGCTGCAGGACGGAGGCGTAGACCTCGATCTGGTTCAGCCCAGGAGGGGTGGACCGGAAGGTGCACCATCTGCGCGTTGGGGTAGGCGTCCCGGAGTCGGGCAGCGGCGGCCGGGTTGCGGTGCGAGGCCCTGTTGTCCGCCGCCCAAAACACCCGCCGCGCCGAGGCGTACGGCTCGGCGCTCATCACCTGGTCCACCAGCGCGGTGAACGGCTTCATCCCGGTGGAGGCGGGTGCCGCAGCGAGCGTACTCGCTCTCGGCCCGCATCGCCCGTCCCGGCCCGGGCGGCAGCGGCAGGTGGATGCGCATGCGCGCCTGGATACCGGGCTTAGCATCAGGTTGGCCATAACAGCCGTAGAGATAATCCCGAACTGTTCATCCGGCCGTAGCGGTGAGGGAGTAGGAAGACACGCCGAATGACTCCGGGACGCCTCCGGTCGAGCAGATCTCGAAGGTGAAATCGATCAGGCTGACGGTGATGTTCGAGACGTACCCGTGCGACTGCACCCAGTCCAGCACGCCGAGGATGTTCACCGTCCCGCTCGCCTGGTTCGCGAACGTCCCGGTGCCGCCGGCGCCGTCAAGAGAGAAGATGATCTCCCCGCCGGGGCCTTTGTTCTGGTAGACGGTGAAATCCTGCCCGTCGATATCCGCCGTGCCGATCTGCTTGGCACCCCCAGAGCCCCGGTTCACGTTGTCCAGCCAGATCATGATGTCTTTCGGGTAGTTCGTCCAGATGTCGTAGGCGGCCTCGGCCACCGTCTGGGAATTGTGCGGCATGAATTCGCTGTATGAGCTGGTCAGCGTGTTCAGCGATGCGATGGGCACATCCTCTTGGCCGTCGGGGCATCCATGAGCAACGAAGATCGCCCAGTTATCCTTGGCCGGACACCAGTCGTCCATCTGCTGCTGGAGCTCGGGACCGGTCTTCACGGAGGTATTCCCAGCGGGCTGGGTGCTGGTGACCTGCCAGTCCTGCGGGCTGTTGGCGCTGAGTGTCTGGACGCAAGAAGGATCAGCCCAGCAGTTGTTCCCGACGTAAGTATTGTACCCGTTGGAATTGGTGATATCGGCCGTGTCATCGTAGTCGAGACCCTTCGGGCATTTCCCGTGCGCGCCGGATACGATGCACGCCCATTCCGTTCCCGTCGGGCCGGTGGTCGGGGTCGGTGAGGTGCCTGTCGGGCCGGTGGTCGGGGTCGGTGGGGTGCCTGTCGGGCCGGTGGTCGGGGTCGGCAGGGTGCCTGTCGGGCCGGTGGTAGGAGTCGGCAGGGTGCCTATCGGGCCGGTGGTCGGGGTCGGTAGGGTGCCTGTCGGGCCGGTGGACACGGGGCCGCCGGTGGACACGGGGCCAGAGATGTGCCCGGTGGCCAGGGAGAACGGGTTGCATCCAGCAAGCCCGAGCGCGAGCAGGACGAACACGACGCACCCCTTGCCGCGCAGGGCCACCCTGCCGCCCTTGGTGTTCGCCCGCGCCCTGACGTCCGAAACGACCTTGCACGACTTCCTGGCCCGAATCTCCATGACAATGCCTCCGACCCGCAGGCTAGCTGCCCTAACGCTTCTCCTCGTGGCGCCACCAGCGCTTTCCCTTGTTCGCTCCCGCTTCTGGGCCGGTTCGGGGCTCGGAGGCGGTTCATAGCTTGTCCCCTCGCCGCAGACCGTGCCGTGAAGGATTCTTCCACAGCACGAGTCCTCATCGTGGCTGTTTCTCCAGGTAAGTCCCCAGTGAGGTCCTATAGGAGGCGTGCCGTATCCATGCCGGTTCGGACGGAGTGCCGCGGGCTGAGCCCCAGCCTGGCCTGCGGGAACCGGTGTTTGGGCATGAGCCACGATCCGTTCAAGTCAACGTTCCTGTTATAGAACTTGATAGCGAAAATATTTATGAGGAAGCAGATATGCCCAGCTCGGCGACGAGGCGATGGGGCGTTGACGGAAGAGGAGCTAGTTCGCTATGACGCGGCGCGACTTAGGCCATGCTGGTGGCACGGCGGTGGGCTGCCGATTCCTCATAGAGAGGCCGCACGCCCTCGTCCCAGACCTTGCTGATCTGCTGCGGGATGTCCGCGGCCATTTCCACTGCTCCTGAGTTTCAGCGCTCGAGGAAGTATGCTTGCCCGTCTATACATGACCCCGCGATGCGTGTATCAAGACCAGTAGTCGCGGGTCATGTATAGACGGGGTGGTATTTCGAGCCCGAGCACTAGGAGGACCGCTTTAGCCATGACGTTCGAGGTGGGTCGCGGGGAGAAAGCAGGTCCGCTGCGGAGGCTACACGCACCGGCATCGGGGCGTCTGGAGGACTCTGCGCGCCACATCGGGCGCACCTGCCTCGGCCCTGCCGCAGCTCGGCCCGGTCAGGTGATCACCGGATCCGGCAACAATCGCCAGGACGGGACGGGATGGACTTCTCGCTGAGCGCCGAACAGCGTGAGCTGAAGGAGGCAGCGGTCGCCTTCGCCCGCGCAAAGCTCAACGAGGGCTTGGCGAAACGTGAGGAGGCGGGCGAGTTTCCCCTGGAGGCATGGCAGGCCTGCGCTCGGTTCGGAATCCAGGGGCTGCCGGTCCCCGCTGAACTGGGTGGCGGCGGCAGCGACATTCTCACGACGGTCCTGGTCATGGAAGCCCTGGGATACGGCTGCCACGACAATGGGCTCATATTCTCGCTCAACGCGCAGATCTGGAGCCTTGAAATGCCGCTGGTGAAGTTCGGCACACCAGCACAGCAGCAGGCCTACCTGCCCGGACTGATTTCGGGGGGCATCATCGGCGGGCACGCGATGACCGAGCTCGATTCCGGCTCCGACGCGTTCAGCATGCGGACCCGCGTTGAGCGCCAGGGAGATCATTACCTCCTTAACGGGACCAAATCGTACATCACCAACGCCCCGGTCGCAGACGCGGTGCTGGTCTTCGCCTCGCATCCCGACCGCTCCAGGCAGGAGGGCATCTCTGCGTTTCTTGTCGACAAGGGGATGCCTGGGCTTACCGTGAGCCGCAGCCTGGAGAAGATGGGCCTGTGGACCTCGCCTATGGGCGAGGTCGTTCTGGCGGACTGCCTCGTCCCGGCGGAGAAGCGGCTGGGCCCGGAGGGAGCGGGGATGGCCATCTTCACCTCAACGATGGCATGGGAACGGAGCTGCATCCTGGCCAGCGCCTTGGGCGCCATGCAGCGCCAGCTTGAGACATGCGTACAGTACGCTCGGGAACGGAAGCAGTTCGGGCAGGCCATCGGGAAATTCCAGAGTGTCGCCAGTAAGGTGGCCGACATGTACCTGCGGTTGGAGGCCGCCCGGTTGCTCGTCTACCAGGCCGCTTGGCTGGTCGAGCAGGGAAAACCTGCCCTGGCCGAGGCGGCTGCCGCCAAGCTGTTCACCAGCGAGGCGTGGGTCCAGTCCAGCCTGGACGCGATCCAGATCCACGGAGCCTACGGCTACATGAAGGAAGCCGGGATCGAGCGCGACCTGCGGGACGCGGTCGCCGGTACCATTTACTCGGGCACCTCGGAGATCCAGCGGGTCATCTTGTCTCGGATGCTGGGTCTGTGAGCAGGTGTGGACGGTGACCGGTCTGGGAGGAAATGAATATCTGCAGAAGCGCCCGTCGACAGACGGCGCGGCGATGTCGGATTGCATGGTGCCGGATGTCTTGAAGTTCTGCGGATCGCCACAGAGGATCTCGACTGGTCAAGTTGACCGTGCCAGGCTCGCGGCTGCGCGGTCGATGATAAGGATGAGGGAGCCGCAGGCCGCGCTGGAGGTAACTCAATTGGAAGCCGATTGCATCAGCCGGGAATTCGTCCACGGCGCGGGTCAGATCCACTCCATGGCCAGCGGAAAAGCGGGCCAGGAGGGCAGCCATGGATGAGACGGCGACCAAGACGACATGCTCCCCGCCTGGACGACGGCTGGTTGGGGCTGGCCGACCTGGAATAGTCTTCTCTGCGGCGCGGTTGCTGCGCTACGGGGAGAGCTTCGTCTATTGGATGGCGATGGCGCCGCTGGCGGCTCGCCTGCCCGCCAGCCTTGCCTACCGTATCGCCTGCTGGCGCGGAGACCTGGATTTTCGGTACCGGACCGGGAAGCGCTCCGAGATAGTACGTAACCTGCGCCGGGTGCTCGGTGACGAGTTCGACCTGGAAGAGGCTGAGGGCGTGGCCCGGGAATTCTTCCGGATGATCTCCTGTGAGATCATCGATATAATGCTGCTGCGGGGCCGGGCCCGATCCCTGGCGAAACTCGTCGAGGTCCGCGGTCGCGAACACTTGGACGCTGCCCTGGCCTGGGGCAACGGAGCCATACTTTGCAGCTCTCACTTCGGCTCCTACAACAGCGGCTTTTCCGTGCTCCATGCCGGGGGGTTCCCGCTTACCTCCATCGGCCGCTCCCCATCCAACCACACACCTGATATGCCCTCCGCCGAGCGGCGCCTCCGGGAATTCGTCTACTTCAGGCGCCTGCGGCGCCATCGGCAGCGGCCGATGATAGAGCCCATGCCGGGCAGTATCCAGGCCGCGGCGCAGGCCGTAGTCGCACTTCGCGCCAACGAGGTGGTGACGATCTCGAGCGACGCCCCGCCACTAGACGCTGACCAGGCCCGCGCGGTCGAAGTGACCTTCCTCGGGCGGCAGGCCAGGCTCCTGCCCGGGGTCGTGACCCTCGCCCGGGTGACCGGTGCTCCGGTCCTCATGGTTTCCATGCACCGCCTAGCCGACTATCGCCACCAGGTGTTGGAAATATCGCCGCCGGTACCGATGGAGGGTGAGACGGTGAAGGCGTTCACGCGCTGCGTGGTTGCGATGGATGCCGCCATCAGGGCAAACCTCGCCCATTGGGTCTACTGGGCCAATACTGATGCCCTTATCAGGCTCGGGCTACTCCCGGCCGCTCCGTCGACCGGGAGGTCGGCCGTCATCCCTCAGGCCGCCGTCGACGACCCGCTCGGCCGACGATAATTTGACCATACCTTACTACGTAGGGAACTCAGGGCGTGGCGCTACATAGTACAGTCGCCGCTTTCGCCACCCGCTCAGGGTATTTGTGCGTCGGCGGGGTTCCCGTGGACGTGCTCGTGGAAAGAGTTGGCGAAACGCCATTTTTCGCGTATGACCGGGGGTTGCTGACAGCCCGGGTACTCAAACTGCGGGAAGTGTTGCCGCAAGAAATCGATCTTGGATATGCTGTAAAGGCCAATCCAATGTCGGCTATAATGCACCATCTCAGCGGCCTGGTCGACCATTTCGACGTAGCGTCGGCTCGCGAGCTTCGGGCTGCCCTTAACACCGCGATCCCACCGAGCCGAATCAGTTTCGCTGGGCCGGGCAAGGTGCCTGCTGAGTTGTCTCAGGCGGTGGCCGCAGGTGTGACGATTGAGATTGAGTCCGCCACTGAGGCCAGGCGGCTGATAGGGATCGGGGAACGCCTTGGAATCCGTCCCCAAGTGGCGATCCGGGTTAATCCGGACTTCGAGGTCATGGGCTCAGGCATGCTCATGGGTGGCGGTCCGCAGCAATTCGGGGTCGACGCGGAGCAGGTTCCCGCGCTGCTCAAGGAGCTGACGGATGCCGAGGTGGACGTCCTGGGTTTCCATGTATTTCCGGGTTCACAGAATCTACGGGCCGACATCCTGGCTGAGGCACAGCGCAAGACCGTCGACTTGATACTCCGGCTGGCGGAAGGCATGCCGTGGCCCGTCCAGTACCTCAACTTGGGGGGAGGGTTCGGCATCCCTTATTTCGAGAAGGACACGCCTCTGGACCTGACTCCGATCGGAATGAACCTGGCCGAGCTGTTGCACACGAGGATCCGGGTAGAGCTGCCTGGGGCTCGTGTGGTCATTGAGCTAGGCCGGTATATCGTTGGTGAGTGCGGCGTCTATATCACGCGAGTGGTCGACCGAAAAGAATCGCGGGGACGGACCTTCCTCGTTGTGGACGGTGGACTTCACCACCAGCTTGGCGCGTCCGGCAACTTCGGACAGGTAATCCGGCGCAACTATCCGATAGTGATCGGCAACCGCATGGACGAGGAAGCTGCGGAAACGGTAACGATCGTAGGCAAGCTCTGTACCCCACTTGACCTTCTTGGCGACCGTGTCAGGCTTCCGCACACAGAGGTGGGGGACCTGGTCGCGATCTTCCAGGCTGGCGCCTATGGTCTTACGGCGAGTCCGACTGCATTCCTAAGCCACCCGAAACCCGCGGAGGTCCTTCTGTAGGACTGCCTGCTCGCGCCTCGTTAGCCAAGCGCAGGACACCGTTTGCCGGAAACCCCGCACCACGTACGAGAAACCTGCCGCCACCAGCGCCAGTCTTCAGCCATCCGACTTGCATCCCACTCACCCCTGGTGACGTCGTTGTGTTGGACGTCCGCTCGGACTACCCTGGCGTGGGCTGACTGGATCAGCCCGTCCGGTACCCGCCTTGATCGAAGCGACCCGGGTTGTCGCGATGGGACTCGACCAGTTCGAGCACAGCATGGTAGTCGGCCTTCCCTCGAGAGCCACGCGGTAGCTCGCCGACGGGCAGGATGACATCGGGGACCATGTAGGCGGGCAGCAACCTGCGGCAATGGCCGATCACCGCATCGTGCTCCAGTATCCCCTCGTTGGCGAGGCGTACTACAGCAGCCAGAACTTCGTTTTCGCCCTGACGGTGCTTGACGACGGCGGCTTCGTGAATCTCGGCTCGCTGCTCGAGCACGTGCTCCACCTCTTCGGGCTGCACGCGATGTCCGCGAACCTTGAGCAGCCGGTCGACCCGGCCACGGAAAGTGAACCCGCGGGCGTTGTCTCGTGATACGAGATCACCCGTCGCGTAATACACGCGCCCATCGGACCCGGTGGAAAATACCCGGGATGTCGCGGCCGGAAGCTTCCAGTATCCCGACATGAGCGTGTCCGAGGCGACAAGCAGCTCGCCCGCCGCACCATCCGGCATAACGGCGCCATCCTCGGCCGCCAGTGCCGTGCTGGCGTAG
>Ga0187783_10002978_pt1 | contig 12506 bp, 13 predicted proteins | sample 1015_SJ02_MP02_2_FD_132471 | JGI IMG/M metagenome (GOLD analysis project Ga0187783, IMG submission 132471) | Tropical peat soil microbial communities from peatlands in Department of Meta, Colombia - 1015_SJ02_MP02_20_MG | ecosystem: Environmental > Terrestrial > Soil > Wetlands > Peat | place... | reverse complement strand
CTATTCCTATTGTTATACGCAGGGTCGCCGTCGATGGGTTCTAACCGGCTCCAATCAACCGTATCGTTAGGATGTTGCGAAGTAGCTCCAAACGGAGGCGGCTGCGTAGGGAACGGTTGAATGACGCCCGGTATTTCTGGCCCTCCCGATGTGCTCAAAAATGGCTGCGCGAAGAGAACCGAGTTGGGGACGTAGTTGTAACCGTAGGGCGGAATCGAATACATGATCGCGGCCGTAAGGCCCGGGATGGCCGTATAAAACATGCCGAAGCCAGCGCGGATGCTCGTCTTGCCACCTTCTCCCGCAATTTTTCTCATTATGCTGTTCTGGAAGCTAGGAGCGAAGACCAGTCCTACGCGCGGAGCAAGGTTTTTGTAATCGATTGGTGCGATTGTCCTCGGTACGCCTGGATCGGTTGGAACTAGAAAGCCCGCAGGTGCACCGGGGAATGTGAGAGATTGCTCTCCCACGACCAGCGATTGAAGTTGATTGTACTTTTCGTACCAGGGACTGATGATGTCCCAACGCAAACCGTAGTTCAGCGTTAGGTTCGGTTTCATTTTCCACGTATCCTGGACGAAGAGACCTCCATATGTGTTCCTCGGATAGAAGCTCCCTTGGTCAGCCTGCACGTACGTGCTGGCGACACCGATCAAGAAATCGGCAAAATCGGAACCTGTTTGCGAACCGTTAAATTGAAAGCTGCCGTTGAACGTGGCGTTCGGAATTTCGTTGACCTGGTCGTAATGAATTGCACCGCCAAACCTAAGCGTGTGGGTATTAATGACTTTGCTCAGACTGTCTGTCCATTGAAAGGTATTTTGGCGCTGGACGGCATTGGTGATTGCGGTGCCTATCGTGATGCCCATGTTCTGCAAAGCAACGTTCTCGATGCCTTCGATGCTGGGATCTAGCGGATAAATGCCGGTCGGGCCGGACGGTGGACCATTTGGGCATTCCGAAGATTCGTCCACAGCCGTCACGAAACCCTGGCATGCCAAACGAACCCCTACGCCGCCTTTCGGTTGTCCGATGTTGTTCGCATAACGTAAGTAGCTAAAATGAAATTCGTTGACTGTAGTCGTGCTGATTGTTTTTACGTAGCCTAGGTCGATCAGTTGCGCGAAACCAGCGGAAAGCGCATTGAAGGCTCCTCCCAAACCGTTTGGCACGTTGGCTCCGCCCTGCGCTTGCGGATATGGATTGTCGAGGAAGTAATTATCCGCGGCATAGTAGGCGAAAAAATTCCCGTAGCGCGTGTTGGCATCGAGCCTGACACCGCCTTTGTCATCGCGCACCGTCTGATTCAGACTGACACTATCGAACTCATTTGTGCCTAAGTTGGGCGCTGGAATGTACGGCAGCAGGAAGGTTGCCGGCGCCGCCCAAGCAGTTTTTGGTATGACGGCCCCAGGGAATACACAGGTTGCGCTGGTGCATCCCGGTGTGTAGTAAGGCTCTCCCTTCGCCACGTTATATCCGAGTTTGCTGGTGAGCATGTTAGCCAAGAAAGCAGTGCTAACAGCGGTCGGCTGCCCATCTGAAGTGACGAAGGAACTGGCAGTGTCCGCTAGATTGCCAGACCGGTCGGCTTCGGACGGAACAGTTTGGACACCGGAATCAACACCCTCGGTGGTTCGGGTCCCCTGATAATCGACAAAGAAGAATATTCTGTCACGCCGGATGGGTCCACCTAGGGTCGCCCCGAACTGGTTCTGATCGAATTCCGCCTTTTGGACCGAAAAAAAAGGCTTGGCGTCGAATGCCGTGTTTCGCGCGAACTCGAACGCGTCTCCATGCATCTGGTTTGTCCCGGATTTGGTCGCAACAACGATCTGGCCCCCCATGTAGTTGCCGTACTCGGCGTCGAAATTGTTCGTTAGGACGCGGAATTCGCTGATCGAATCGAGATTCGGCAAGACGGCCACACCCATGTTGACATCTTCTTCCACGTTGCTCCCGTTGACGATGAAGCCATTCGCGTTTTCCTTCTGACCGTTGATGGACTGATTCCCCGGATTCGAATCTCCCGAGGGCGGAGTATTAGTTAGGCCTGCCATGACGATCTGATTCTGTGCACCAGTGCTTATGGGAGTCACGCCTGGCTGCAGTCCGAGCAAATCAGTGAACGCCCTGCCATTCAGCGGAACTTGTTCGATCTGAATGCCAGGCATCACTTCACCCATCTGGTTACTCTCAGTTTCGACGTGCAGCGTCGTGTCACTGACCGTCACCTGCTCGGACTGCTCGCCCACCTGCAAAAGCACGTCTCCGTCGTACTTCGTGCCAACATCGATCACGATGCCGATGCGCTTGTAGGGCTTGAATCCTGGGAAGACAACATCAATCTCGTAGGTTCCGACACTAAGGCTCGGGAACGCGTAAAAGCCCTCATCGTTCGTAGTCGTGGTTTGCTGAATACCGGCGGCGGAATTTCGAATTGTCACAATGGCTTTGGTAATCTCAGCACCGCTCGGATCACGCACGGTCCCGGAAACACTTCCCCCGGCGGTCTGTGCCCGTGCCTGTGCACAAATGAATAGGAACAGGCCTGCCAATGCGACGGTGTAAACGATCACCCCAGACGGTGTTTGCTTTCGCGGCCGGACTGTTAGCCGCATGGGAAGTCTCCCGTAGTGCATGTGACGGACTATCCCTCGGCGGTAATTAGATACGAATCACTGGGCTTGTCCCCCAAAACCGGGGGCACCCGCCATTACGGTAGCGGTCGCGATTCGACGTCCCTCGCCAAAGGCCATGGGTGCTAGAAGAACGCGATCGCTCGCCCTGCAAAGATCAGAACGATCCATAAGAACAGCGAATCTGAGTTCAGCGCGTGCACCTTCCGGTGCCCCTTCCGCTTGATCCCAACTCGCCACCGTTCGGTATGCCCCTCGATAGAAAATCAGCGCATTAATCCCGGCGATTACCAGCAGCGCGTCGGAAATCCAGAACATGAGTCACCATAGTACTCGATCGGATCCGACGCGGCCATAAGGGACCCGTTACAAGAAGGAGCACAAGGGGCTCCATTTCCATGGTCTGAACTGCACCATGGCTTCCGATACCGGCACGCTTCGCATCGCCCAGCCCAATACGCGCAAATTTCCCATCACAACCATGCTGCCGAAAAGAGCAATCGTCATCACATGGATCATCAAAAGTACTGGATATGGATAAGGAGCTTCGCGAAGCCAAATGCTGAACGGTGTTTGACTAAGCCATCCACAAAATCTAAGAGAGACATTTTCTGTGCGCCGGTTATAGATTCCCAATCCAGAGACCGCTCACTACCACGCATAACCAAAGTCCGAGCGAAAGCAAGGCTGCGGGACGGCGCCAGCCCAATGGTGCGTCATCGGCACCCGGAGCAGCCGCTTTGTGAATCACCGTGAGGTGATAGATCAGAGCCAAAGCGAGAAACGCGATCTTGGTGCGGAAGGCCGTAACCTGAAGGTACTCACGAGGGTCCCCTCAAAAAAAATACGGTCCCGTGACCAATTGAATTGCAAGCCCGGCCAAGATCCATCGGGATAGATCCTTGGCAAGTTGAGAAATCGGCTGTCTCGGCAGAAAAATCCCCAACATCCTGAAATCGAGAATCAGAATCGTGCCGACGAGCAACATAAATCCACAGATGTGAACTGACCCCACAACGGGAAACACGCTCTCCCAGCGTGCAATCGGATTCTTCGGTAGCGATTTGGGAATCCTTGCAGGACATCCAAAATCACCAAGCTGCCTCCGACCTGCGGAACGGCCTCTACCAATACCTCGGTCTTTCGAACAGCCTCTGAGCTGCGCTCCGATAGACTGGCTAGAAACGGCCAGGGCAATGGACAAATTGCCTCACATGATTACGCCCTCCCACTTCCATCCGTCCGATGGTCGTACGATCTTGTGTAGTCGGATGCGATGCTCCGCCGGATCGCGACCGGGATTTCCAGTAACAATTACACGATCGCCGGGCTTGAGCGTGTCTCGCGTGACGTGTTCCTGCGTAAGCTGCGCCCCGCCGCCCCATTCAACAGACCACGTTTGCACGCCGCCTTTGTCATCTTTCGCTTCCACCTTCACAAAGGAGTGCGGATTCCGATACAAGAATTGAGTCAGCGTTCCCTCAATAGTGATTTCTTGGTCTACGAAATACGTTGCCGCGAAGGAGTGGTGAGCGTAGGATCTACTCCCAAAGATTAGGATAGGCGCCAGCACACAGAACAGAACTGCGCGTCTCACAAATTCTCCTTGCCCATAAAAATGGAACCGGAAGGACGAATCTGTCCCCTAGGATCATAATCTGGAACTGTTTTTGGCTTCCGTAAAATCCGTGTAAAAGCTTCTTAACGCCGATTTAATTTGCTTGCGAAGGCGATCGAGGGAATAACTGTGCGTCTAACCCAAATGGCCATTGTCGAGTCCTTTCGACTCTACTGGCTGTGCTGAGTTCTGCAAATCCGGGAGTCGGTCTCATGAAGGGCTGGTCTGGTTTTTGGTCAGTCGTCACAATTGCCATACTGTCTGTTCAAACAGCCCACGCGCATCATTCGACCGCTATGTACGACATGGAGCACCCGACAACAGTGAAGGGGGTGGTCAAGAATGTCGAATGGACAAATCCGCACGGCTACATTTACCTTGACGTGAAGAATGACAGGGGTGGTGTGGATGAGTGGGCCATCGAAATCAATAGTCCGAACTACTTGAAGCACAACGGCTGGACGAGCAGCATGGTGAAGGCCGGCGACATCATCACGGTTACCGGTGGCGCGGCTAAAAGCGGCGCCAAGACGATGCGCTGCACTACGGTCTTATTGGCAGATGGCACCGAACTGAGATCATAGGTTCATCCTAGGTTTTGGGGCTGACGTGGCACGATGTATTATGGGCCCGGGAGATCGCTGCGATGGTTCAGTTCTGCGAGTGGCTCGAACACAATTCGTGGATTGTCTGGATTGATAGTTCGATTCCGCTATCTTTGCTTTTCGAAATCATGCACTACTCCGGATTCTTCTTATTGGTGGGCCCAACGGTAATCGTCGATTTGCGCGTGATGGGTCTTGCCGCGCGAGACCGCTCTCCTGCCGAGGTCGGCAGGCAACTTTTTCCGTGGATGTGGACGGGTTTATGTATGGTCGCACTTTCCGGCTTTTTCATGTTTGCTGGCGACGCGGGTGATTTCTATGGAGCGATCACATTCCGTCTCAAAATCCTTGTGGTTGTGGTAGCGGTCGCATTTGGTCTGATCGTACGCAGTCGAGTGCCGCGGTGGAGTGAGTTACCTACCATCCCGGTCGGAGCTAAGATCGTGGCGTTTCTTTCTTTGGTATTGTGGATCGGATCCATCCTGATTTCAGTGGAAGTTCCCGCAATTTCCGGTGTCGGGTAAGGTTGACAGAGAAGTATTGGCGGGCGGCTGTCAAGGTTGGCGCGAATGTATGAATTCTTCATGGCGCTTGCGAAGTGGCTGCAAAACACCTGGTGGGCTCTCGACATCAGTAGTTCGACCTGGGCCTATCCGTTTGTTCAGTTGACACACTTCACGGGCTTGTCGCTGTGGATCGGCACGAACTTGTCTCTCGACTTGCGCCTGCTCGGCGTGGGGTCGAAGCGCCAAACGGCCTCTCAGCTCTCCGGTGCGCTTTTTGTCTGGAACTGGACTGGTTTGGGCATCGCGATCCTTGGCGGGTTCATGCTTTTTTCAAGCGCCGCGACAAAATACATTCCGAATCTTGCATTCGAGGTCAAACTCGGCATCCTCGTGCCGCTGGGTGTCCTCTGGCACATCCTCGTGCAGTGGCACGCGCGCCGACGGGAGCAGGCGGAAAACGTAACTCCCTTCGGAAAGCTCGCGGGTCTGATTGAATTGTTGTTGTGGTTCTCCGTTATCACAGCAGCAGTGTCGATTCCCAATTACGACACGTCGCACTAGCAAGTGGGATGAAAAGTCGAATTCTCGCCGTAGTGGCATCGCTCGCGATGGCGAGTTGCGGCAACCAATCGACCTCAGCTCCCCTGGCGACGGTTGGCCCCTCCTTGAGGAACCCTACGGCGGCGCGCGGACTGCTTCGATCGAGCCCGCAGTCGCAAATGCAACATTACACCCGAATCTCCTTCCGGGCAGGGTGGCTTAAGCCACTGTGTTGCGCGGCTTACCGACATTTCACGGTCCGCACGGCCTCACTCCGGGATGTCGATGTGCTTCACTAGGTCGTCGAACCTAGGGTCCGGCGGCCTCCCACTCTCTAGTGTGGCGCTGAATATGCACGCGGACCTTCGCCACGGAACAATGCCAATCGCGCCGCCACGAATCGCAAAGTCAACAGTCGAGGCGGTTGGCAGACGAATCGACGCGCTCAGGAGATTCGGCTATCCCGAGACGGAAATCCTCGGCGAGGCCTCTTACAGCCAGACGCCACTGCGTTAAGCCGCTTTCGGCCCGATTCCCACAATCTTTGTTGCCGCAAACTCGCGGAAGCGTACGATGCGCCAACCAAAGCGCCGAATCGGAGAGGTCGGGACCGGCGCTTTGGCGGCGCTTCATATCGCGGTTCAGTGGTCGCGGAGCGCCACATATCCACAGTGCCAACCTGCCACCGCTAGGAAAGAAAAATGACGCTGGTACATCCGTCATTCAGCCACGGATGCCAACACCTTCCCGTTGGGATTTTGCGTCGAGGCAACTTGGCTCTGGCTGCAGGCTCCGAAGTCGGTGACGACATCTCGCACGCGGAAAGCGTACCCCGCAGATCGATCGTTTTTCACGAATCCTTTAAGTTCGACGCGCTCTCCGGCTTCTATGTGTTTACCGGTTGAAACCAGCACATAGCTTTGGCCGTCTTCTTCGCTCTTCAAGCTGATGCCGTTCGGTTGAGACTGAGTACAGCCGATGAGCAAGGCTTGGGCTTGCGAACTTGCTTTGTGGTGATGATGAACCAGCAACGCGATTCCCACGGCTGCGGCTGCGCCCACGCCTACAGCAATCCCAACGGCTGCGCCGGAACCGGAGCTGTGGCTGCTTCCGGTCCCTGTTCCACCCACGGAGCTTCCGCCTGTTCCTCCGGTTCCTCCCCCTGTTCCTCCTCCTCCCATTCCTCCTCCCCCGTACTGAGCAGATGCAGTTGCTCCCATAGCGAGGCAAAGTGCGACGACTCCAGCCAATTTGGATAAGATCTGTGAGCGCATTGATTCGTCCTCTCTTCTCTCAATTTTCTATCGGCGCATCACTGGAACGCGCCGGTTTACCGTTCAGAGGTAGATTGCACGTACAAAAAAGGCGAGTTGTCGCGATTTAGCAACGTTTTTGTCACACTTCTGTCGCACAGAGCCATCGAAGGCAAGGTGCCGACCCGCTTTGAGGTTCCCGTTCCAGCGGTGAGGAGGGGCAGTGTGAACGCGAAGATCTCGACCTACGATCTTCTCTCAACGGTCCGAGAGAATCGGACGTCCAACGATTCCGATTTCAGCCACGATCTAGGCTGCTCTCACGGCCCTAGGCAAAGAATTTGCCGCAGACTTTTTAGGAGGATGACCGTGTTCGGAACCCCCTGCATGGTCTGCAAGCCAGCCTGCTGTTGTGGTTTCCGCGGGCGCTATGGCACGCGCCACTTAACTACCACGGCCTCGTGGGATGCAGCTTGGCGGGCTATTTGCAAACGCGTGTGGTTTCTTTGCTGTTGGTCGCGGTCACACCGACATGGCTTTACAACCGTTCCGGCGACAATGTTCTGTGCGTGGCGGTTTTTCACGCGGGGATGAACGCGTTTCCATTTGGGCTTCCTTCCTCGCCCGTATCACTCGGACTGGTTCTTGTATGGGTCGGATACGTGATCGTCGCGGATAAAATGTGGCGCCGTCTCGGAGTTCAAGGTCGCGCAAGTTTTTCGCCAAGTCCTGGTTAACGCCGTGCCCGGACATTTGCCACAAGCTTCCCATAAGCTCACATGAGTGGGCCAAGAGAACCCGACAAACGGAGTCCTAGACGACATTTTCTGCACGCGAATCCAGGGGCAACTGTCACTCCCGTTGGAGAAAACACGCGTAGCGGTCTCGGCTGCCGCGAATTATCACTCAATTAAAGGGAAGGTGAGCGAAAGTGTCCCGGGCCCTTTCGAATCCCAAGGGGCGTACGTGAACGATTCCTTGAAAAGGTCGGTCGATATCGGCAATGGTAACGAGAGTGAATGAGATCAGCAGCGTTAAAGATAGGACTTGTACCGCGTGAAGCTTGAAATTGTCTGTGCCAAAAAGGAAGAAAGACAAGGTCGTGATCGCGCCCCCGAGAATCATTAAAATCCACAGAATGTTGGGAAGCCTCGACTCGGATTCGATCTCGCGGACTCGCCGATATTGAGTCATGTTGGAAATCTCAGTCAACGTAAGACTCATGCTCGTTTGTTCCGCGAAAGTGACTGGTTTGGCTTGCACGACCGCAGCCCACAATTTCTCTACAACGGGCTGACCAGCCAGCTTTGATTCACCTCTGCTCATCTCTGGCCATTCTTGATCGACAACAACATTCGCATACGTCTGGGCGAGCTGATGGACCTGATCCCTCTGTTCCGCTGGTAGTCCGTAAGCCAAACGAAAAACATTGACGACACAATTGGCTTCGTGGTTAGCATTTATTTCGGCCGATTGGAATGCGGTCCACACCGCGTACAACATAAAACCCATGATGACGGCGTAGGTTGTGCCGAGAATGCTGACCTGCCAGCCGATGATATCGTTGTTGATGCGGCGTCTAGAACCCGGCCAAAAATGTTGCAAAATCAACAGGATTAGCAGTGACAGTAGGAAGCAGATAAGAATGATGGCAACGTCTTCGAAGGTGGTAAACATAGCCGCTCCATCCTATCCCGTCTGAACACCGCAGGATCACGCAATCTTGCGCAGCCTGTTCCCCGCCAGCGACGTGGCGGGATCTTTGCATAGCGCAGCGCTGTTCCTCTGCGGAGAAAACGGCACCAACGCAGTCCGTCTCTTTTTTGGAACGCGTCACTCACAAGCGGGCCGGTGGCCAAAGTGCTTTCGAGTGGCTGCACAGGGATCCCGAGTTGACCAGAAGACACGGACGGGAACGCAAATCACCTTCTGCCGATCAGCCAAGCGACTCCGGCGCTGAAACGGAAATTGTTCTGCTGGTTGTTAAGACCGTCCGGTATTTTTGTAATGAAGTATTCGGCCTGAATGGGACGAATCGAGAGCTGTTTTGAAACCTTGACGTCGATCCCACCACCTCCAGTCATCGCGAAGTGGTCCTGCCATCCTGAAGTCTGGATTCCAGAGCTTGTTGCCACGCCTCCCAGGAGAACCTGTGCGAAGGGCGTAACGACGCGCCGCCGGAAATCTAGCCTCGGTCCGAACAGATAGGGAATAGCTGCTCCTGCTGCCCGACTGGTCGAACTCGTCGCCCAATAGCCCCCAACGTCTCCCAGCACGCCGAGCCACTCATTCACGTTGTATACGAGCTGGCCGCCTCCTCCGTTTGCATTAAAGGTCTGCGACGGAGGTTGGCCAATGACGTTGGTGTGTACGTTAAAGCGAACGTAGTCGTATCCGCCGTAAAGTTCCATCTTCGAGGGTTGATCTTGTGCGCGCAGCAACGGCGCGGCGCCGTTAGCTGTAAACACTAATGCCAGTACAAGTAAGTACCTCATTTCTAGTGCGCCTCCTCGGAACGGTCACCTGCCCCGGTTCGGTGGCTGGGCTGTAGGAAGCTTCCGAGGAACATTGTGTTGCCTCACATCTAGGCGATTCGATTAGCTTGCCCTAGCCTGGCTTCGGCCAGTCAGCTTCAGGTTAGCGGGCCGGTACCACAACCGGGGGATGCAGGGTTTTCGCGGTGGGCACGTTTTCGAGGTCGGATTTGGCCGCGCACAAGTTGGCCAAACGTTCGTCTAGGTCGCAGGCTTCAGGGACCGCCACACGAATGGCATTTCTTACGCTGCTATAGATTGAACGAAACGCTGGCTTCAATTCCTCCGAAAAACACGCTCGCATTCCCCAGTTTGCGCGGTCGCCAATGGCACGCATGATTCGGTGCGCCTGGAGGGGAGTAATTTCTCGATCGAGTCCGCGATTAATCTGTTCTTGCAAGGCGCCGAGATGACCGATGGCTGCATCCTTTTCCGCTTCGCTCATTACAGCGTTACTGATGATTTCGAGTAAGGCCAGTTCCAACGGCCTATCGATGACGTCGGCTGCATTGATTGTTGCCTTCGACTCGGAAAGAACAGTTTCGATCTTGAATGTGTATTCGCTGATCTTGCGATGGACAATAGCAAACTGCCCGCCAGCGGATTGTGCTGCCTCCGTAGCGGGTTTCCCTTGCTGCAGCGCAGTTCTATACAACTCGTAATCGCCAGTTGGCATATTCCAAATCGTTTCGTCTACCAAAGCCTTTGCGGAATTTCCATAAGTAAGATCGCGTCCAGGGCGTCTGGGGAAGGGATCTTTTTCTCGTCCGACCTTTGCGGCAGCGACGCGGCCCACAGTTTCCGATGGAACGTAGGCGCTCTGCTTCGCGTCAGCCGATTCTAAAAGTTTGGTTTGTGAGTCGTTCTTTAGCGAATTATTGCCGTCGGCCGACGGGGCGCCTATCAAACGGACACCCGCGACGCAATTATCATCCGGCCTTTCGATCGCCGTAGCGTGAGATGCACATAAGAAGACAGGATCGCCCTCCCTGTAAACCGTGATGAGCGCGGTTCCATAATCGCAGCCGAGCTGGTAATGCACAGAAAGACGCTGCGCAGGCTGTCCACGTAGCAGCCGCCACTCCGCTCGTTGTGTGCAATGATGCTTTTGCACACAGTGATTCTAGCGGAGTTTGGGAGCGCGTGAATTTCTGGTTATTTGGCTTGTCGCTGAAAATAAAACCTCGTCCCTTTCGCCCCTTTCGCTGCGATTAGCCTAGAACGATCGTCTGCCAAACGCGCGATTTATCGCTACTGGAGACTGTTCCCTACGGTCCTGGGAACTCATTCGGTGAGGGCCGTTCGAGTAGTGGTTACACCACTCCGGACGAACTGACCCCGTTTGTTTCCAGGAAAATTCCGACACCGGTGCGCTTGACTTGTTTTTTGGCCAGAAGCTGAACGGCTCCACAGTCATCTCTCAGCCGGACATCAACCGCATGCTGCAAACCTTGCACAAGATTTCGCGCGAGACAGTGGCGAGAGCGAATTTGTCTGCTGACTGGGCAAACGCGTGCCGTGGTGAGCTGAGCGGGCCCCGAGACCGACAATGCGGGAGCCGGTACTCAGACTTCTTCCCGTCTACGGGGAGCTGCACCACAACCCCGGAGCCGAATCTCGTTGTGCCGCGAGTCAGACTGTCGTATCGTACTGTGGCTGCTTCTGGTGGACTGACATAATGGAGGTCTAGTTATCTTGCGAGGTCATGGCTCCGTCTTTTTGTTGGTGACGGTTCTGTTTGTCGCAGGTCCGGTGCGTGCTCAGTCCGCTTTACCGGACAGTGCCAACGCCGCCGATGAGTCGTCGAGCCTTTCTGCGTTTGCGGCTGTATTGTCCGCCCCGCTGAGCGACATCGCAACGAGCTCCTCTGCTCCCTACGTCCCACCAACCGAGGAGCAGAAATTGCATGCCCTCGCCTGGAACGCCCTGGGGCCGGTGGCCTTCGCTGGGTCTGGGTTCGCCGCTGCGATCGATCAGGGCTTCGACTTTCCACACGAGTGGGGAAAGGGGGAGGATGCGTACGCTGCAAGAGTGGCCAGTAATCTGGGTATTAACCTCGTTACGGCTACGGTCCAATACTCGCTGGCCGAGGCGTTTCACGAAGATACAACGTATTATCGGTGCACCTGCGTCGGCTTTTTTCCGCGCCTCTGGCACGCAACGGTTTCGACCGTCGCCGCACGTCACGGGGAGGACGGCGACATTTCGTTTTCGGTCGCGCTGACGGCCTCGCCTTTCATCGGTTCAATGACCGCTGCAAATACTTGGATCCCGGGCCACGACGGTCCAATTCTGGGATTTCGAATGGGCACTGACAATTTCCTCGGGCAGTTCGGGCAGAACGTCGCACTCGAGTTCCTATATGGCGGCCCGCACACACTGCTGGGCCGTATCCAACGTCGCTTTTTCAAGAAGTCCTTTGATTGATCCCGATTCGAAGTCTTGACAGGAGTATCTGCGAGTCAGCCACAACCGCGGAACGTGCTCCGGATCGCGTCGAACGTTGGAACAATCCGCTTTCTCGCAGCCCGCGCATTTGATATTTCTTGACATTCCACCAATCGATCGAAGTCCTGGCGAGCTGGTTCGTGTTTGCGTCTGTTGTCGTCAACATGCTCGGGCTTGGCATGGATTTGAGCGTCAAGGAAATCCTGGCGCCACTGCGCGACAACTCCCTCACGACCAGGCGCTTGTTGCCAATTTCGCGCCGGGTGGGGTCGCCGTGGGGCGGGCGCGACCGGTTCAGCGGCTCGACCAGCACCTGGCCGCCTTGTTCCAGGATCAGCGCGGCAACGGAAGTTGAGGCTCTCT
>Ga0187783_10002977_pt1 | contig 12523 bp, 10 predicted proteins | sample 1015_SJ02_MP02_2_FD_132471 | JGI IMG/M metagenome (GOLD analysis project Ga0187783, IMG submission 132471) | Tropical peat soil microbial communities from peatlands in Department of Meta, Colombia - 1015_SJ02_MP02_20_MG | ecosystem: Environmental > Terrestrial > Soil > Wetlands > Peat | place... | reverse complement strand
TCGCGACCGGCAAACGCATCGGCAAGTCGCTGTGCGAGCCCAAGTTTGTTGATGCTGCGCGGAAAGTTCTGGCGGAAGCAGATGCGGGTAAATGCAAGCTCGTGCTGCCGGGGGATGCAATCGTTGCGACGGCGCTCGAACCCAACGCGCGCACCAGAACCGTCGATGTCGATTCGGTGGGCGAAGACCAGATGATTCTCGACATCGGCCCGCGCACCATCTCGCAAGCCGTCGGGATCCTGGCTTCCGCCCGCACGCTTGTCTGGAACGGACCGGTCGGGGCCTTCGAGGTTGCGCCTTTCGAGACCGGGACGTTGACGATCGCCAAGGTCGCGGGGCAGCTCACCAAAGTGGGCGCGCTCGAGTCGATTGCTGGCGGCGGCGATACGATTGCGGCGCTGAACCAGGCCGGGGCGGCGGGCGATTTCACTTACGTCTCGACGGCGGGCGGCGCCTTTCTCGAATGGCTCGAAGGCAAGAAGCTCCCAGGCGTCGAGGCGCTGCGCTGGGCGAGCGACAAAAGCGGGAGAGCTGCGCTCGCGGCCCCCGGATCGGCGCGCGGCTGAGGCCGATTGTCGCCTATCTGAAATTCACGCCAAGCGCAACGTGGAACCCGTTCTGACACGGGAGCCGCAGCTCAAGCTGGTTGAGCCGATTATTGAAGCTGATTGATGAGGGCCGCCGCGTCTGCCAGCAGCACCTGGGGCGCGATTCCGGTGATATGTTTTCCGGTCTGAGCGTCGACCTCATTCGTGAACGCCCCCAGCACGTTTGCCGCCGTTTTGGTGTCTCCCCCCGTCTCGGCCACGGACGCTGCGTTTATCTTGCTTGACAACGAGTTGGCTATGCCCTGGTTATCGATCAGGCCCAACTGAAGGCTGTTGCTTATGTCTTGGAGCGTGCTGTTGAACGTGGCGGCAGAGCTGACGGTCGCCGAACCTGAAGAAGGTGAGAATTGCACTTGAAAGGATGAAATCGAGCCAACCCCAGCGATCCCCGGCACCGTCACAGAAGCTCCCGGATTTCCATTGGCATCAAAAGCATTCACCGCTAGAGCGTAGGTTGCGACGGCAAGACCGTTCAGTTGGACGGTATAGGTGCCGACTGGCGGCAGGCCCCACTGAACGGAATAAGTCGTAGACGTGGGCGGTATGCTTACGACGTCTGTGTCAACAGCATTGTCTATAGCAAAATATGCAGATTGCGGCGAGCCCTTGAGGACCTGACCCGTGCTCGGGTCAAAGCCTGTTTGCGTTCCATCCGGTGCGGTGACCAAGAGGGTCGCATTGTCAACGACCGAAAAGTCGAGCTCGCTCGGATCGTTGCCGGACGATATTTTCACAACTCCGTCGATAGTCAACGGGTTGTAATACGATAGGCTCGTTCGTGAGAGGTATCCCGGATCAACAATGGAATAACTTCCGCCCGTTTTTCCGGTAACAACGACGGAGTGAACGTGTCCACTGGTAGGATTAGATACCCGCACCAGCACTGGATGCGGATCAGACGAGCAAAGGTAAGAGTCGAGGGCCTGTGTCGTGAATGGGCCAGAGTAAGTCTTGTCGAACTTTAGTCCGGACAAGAGACCCAGGACAGCCGTGCTATTATTGATTCGTCCCCCAGATCCAACATCGTTGGGCTCTGGTGCCGAATAAGCATTCGGTATTGTGTTCAATTTATTGTTGAGAGTCAGGGGATTGTAGTTTTGTCCCACTGAATTCAGCGCATAATTGAGCGCAACTAGTGCACATCCCTGATGGCCGATATCATTGTCCGGCCCACTCACATCATTGTAATGAAAACCTGCCCAGTTTGAATCCAACTGGTACCAATGACTTCCGCGAATCGGAGGGGGTACGGCAGCCGTCTGGCAGCCGGGGGTCACCTTGAACACCACGCCGTTATTCGAAGCGCCGCCGCCTGAGGTAGTCCCATAGAGGTTGCCCTTGCCATCGGCAATCAGGCTGGTGAAGGGAGCAGCTCCATCGCTGCAGTTAGTCATACTGCAGAAGGAGTACAGCACTGTCTCGGTCCCATCCGGCATGACCTCGAACACCACGCCTGCTCCCGACGCGCCGCCGTCGCCCGTTGTGCCATAGAGATTTCCGGCACTGTCGGCAATCAGGCCGGCTACGGGTTGAGCCCCATCGCTGCAGTTAGGCTGACTGCAAAAGGAGTACAGCACTGTCTCTTTCCCACCGGGTGTGAGCTTGAATATCGTGCCGGCACCGGACGCCCCGCCGTACAGTGTCGTGCCATAAAGATTGCCGCCGTCGGCAAGCAGGCGGCCACGCGAGGGTGTGGCCCCGTCCGTGCAGGGAAAACCCTGAGTGCAGAACCGGTACAGCACTGTATACGGCGAGAGCTGGAACACCACGCCATGTCCCAAAGCGCCACCGTTCTGCGTTGTGCCATAGAGATTGCCGTTGCTGTCAATCAGGCCGGTTGGATTGCCCCCGTCGCTGCAGAGAGGCTGACTGCAAAAGGTGTAGAGCACCGACTCCTTCCCGGTCGCAGCGAGCATGAATGCCACGCCAGCTGTCGGCCCTCCCCTATACCCGCCGCCATTGTACGTCGTCCCATAAAGATTGCCGCTGCTGTCGGCAACCAGGGTGCCAACCGGAGCGACCCCGTCGGGGGGCCCCGAAAAGGAGTACAGCACTGTCTCTGTCCAGGGCCCCCCGGCCGTGGCAGGCGGCGAGAGCTCGAACACGGTGCCAAAACCAAAACCGCCGCCACCAACTGTTGTGCCATAGAGATTGCCATTGCTGTCGGCGATTAGGTCGGCTTGGGGACCAACCCCGTCGCTGCAGTTAGTCATACTGCAGAAGGAGTACAGCACTGTCTCGGTTGATGCGGCCGAGTTGCCTGCCGGCAGCAGCGCGACCACCAGCAGAAGAGTGGCGCTGCGCGTCCAGCCACGGATTGGCGCGGTCACAACGCCCGGACGGGAGCCCGCACCCGTTTTCGCGAGAGCCCGAGAAAGGAGCAGGAAGTTCGAGGCGAGGTCGCGACCCCCCATACGATCCCGATTACCGGCAGGGGCCGCTCGCAATTCGAGGACAACGCTCCTCAGGCGCCAAAAAATCAAATCAATCGATGCGAGAAACCCCGTATGTAGCCTAAGCTAATCGGCGGACTTGACCGCCGCAAGACCCATTTGGGGGGAGCACGTTTCTCGCAACACCCCGAGCCGGCGTCGGCGCCAAATGGCAGTCTACGAGGCGGCAAATTTTGCCATAAGCGCGTCGGACACCTCGAAATTCGCATAGACGTTTTGAACGTCCTCATTGTCTTCGAGCTGGCCTACGAGACGCAGGACCATTTCGCCGGTTTCGTCGTCAACGCCGATGGTATTCTGCGGTTTCCAGATCAAGCTTGCCTTGCGCGGTTCGCCGAATTTTGCTTCCAGCGCTTGCGCGACCTCGCGCAGGCTTTCAACCGAGGTGATGACCTCATGAGTCTCTGCGTTTGATTGAACGTCTTCGGCGCCAGCTTCGATTGCCGCTTCCACCATGTCGTCCTCCGAAGCCGCCTTTCGCTGGAACTCGATGAGGCCGATATGATCGAAAAGAAAGGAGACGGCGCCGGTCTCCGCAAGTGAGCCGCCGGCTTTGCTAAAATACGAGCGCACCTCGCCCGCCGTACGATTGCGGTTGCTGGTCAGGGCCTCGGCGATGATGGCTACCCCCCCTGGCGCATAACCTTCGTAACGGACCTCATCATAGGTCTCGGCTTCGGCCCCAGACGCCTTCTTGATGGCCCGCTCGATATTGTCCTTCGGCATGTTTTCGGCCCGGGCGGCAAGTATGGCGACGCGCAGCCGCGCGTTCATCGAGGGATCGGGCAGGCCCAATTTCGCGGCAACGGTGATTTCCCGGGCGAGCTTGGAAAAGAGCCTCGAGCGGATCGCATCCTGCCTGCCCTTTTTGTGCATGATGTTTTTGAACTGGCTATGTCCAGCCATCGCGCCTTTCTCCAACAGCAGTGCGCACCGGTTCCCGGAAACGAGTTTCGAACCCTTGATCCCGTGGGGTGAGCCGGGCCAAGGTGATCCGTTAAGACGCTGATATAGGCTGCCAATTTCAGGAAATAAAGCAAGCCAGTTGGCTCGCGGACTACCACGAAACGGGAGCGCCAGAGGCGATCTGCCGACGGATGGGGACGGTCGAATTTGGTTGCCAGTGGGTAGAAATACCAGGTGACAGAACCTCCCCTTTGGCTTATGTTCATCTTGAAAGTGGCTAATTAGTCCCGAAGACGAAGTTTGTTCTTTTGCTCACTGAGCCTGGGGGAACGCAATCGGTGCAGGATTCAATTCTATGCGCTGCAAGGGCGGCAGTAGTTTTTTTTGTACACGTTGTTCTCGCAGTTTTTTGCATAGCTTGCGTGAGGGGATTTGAACTTTCTGTTCAATGGCTGTATTCAAACTCGGACCCCTTACTGTTGGACTTCCTACCTGTGCGCTATATTTTCGAGGCGGGAGAGGTGGCAACTTTCATTGTGTTCGCCTACCATGGCTTCAGGCAAGTCATTGGCGCGTTTCAGAGTTTGCCGCCAGCACCAGCCACGCTGGCGATACGCACTGAACAAGCGCCGGGGCACAAGGGTTAGTCTCGTGGTTAAATGGTCAAAACCTAACGCACTCCTGCCGGATCAGCCAATAGGTTGGGTTCTGAAGACCCTCCTATCCTATCTGATCATTGCCGGATCAGCGATTGCTTTTGCATTATTACTTGCAACGGCAACACGCTTTCACCGAGATATCTTTATGGTCGTTGAGGTTGGTCTGCTCGCAGTTCTTGGCTTAGCTCTTGTCGTAGCCCTTGTCGTAGCTCTTGGTGTAGTGTTCGAAAAGGTGAAAGAAATTTTCTATTCCTCATATAATTATATTTCTCGGGACTAAAAATCCAAACCGGGCGCTTTACTTTTACCGGCACAGTCATCCAGGTCATAATGCAGCCTGCTTGCACGCGCGGAGCGCCTCCGCAGCCTGCGGCTTTGGGCATTGGCCTTGGCCGCAATGCCGCGAATCCTGCGTGCTTACCAGCCGTAGCCGTAATATGGGTAGCAGCCGTATCCGTAGTACGGATCATAGGGGTTGCAGTAGGCCGCGTAGTCCCAATAAGGCCAGTCCCAGCCCCAGCCACCGCCCCAGCCGGCATATCCGAAACGGCCAAACCGGCCAAAGCGGCCAAAACGCGCGAAACGGGGGTCAGCAATTGCTCCGCGGCCGAAAGCGCCGACCGCCGCGCTCCGGCCTGCGAACATGGGACCGCCACGGAAGCCACCAAAGCCGCCGCCAAAACCGCCGCCAAAGCCTCCGCCGTGACCGCCGCCTCCATGGAAGGCCGCGGCGGGCTCGCTCGCCACCAGCGCCGCGCCCAAAACGGCCGCAGCCACTAACACACCCGAGCGTTTCATCTCTCTCTCCTCACACGACTTAGAATTGCGACCCGCAGCTCACGAAGGGCAAATTCAACGCTTCAGCTGCAAACCACAAGCAAGCAAGGCCAAAACACTTGCAGCGCCAGAGTCGTTCCATAAATTCTTTGTGTCTCGCGGCCACGCCAAGCCGCTGGTAGATCTTTGGGAGTCAAGCAGTGCTCAGGGCTGAAACCGCCGGATCTCGTGCCGCCATATTACCGCACATGCGCTCCGGTCTGTGAAAACAAGATATTCCATGATTTCTCGTCAGGAGCGATCGGAGCTTTGTTGATTTCGGCCGCCCGCGCATATGCGCGCTCGGTCGCCGGCCGCGCTTTAATCGACTTGAACCAGCGTTTCAAATGCGGCGAATCCTCAAGCCTCTGACCCTGCCGCTCATAGGGAACGATCCACGGATAGATCGCCATGTCGGCGATTGAATAATCGCCTGCCACGAAGCCGCGATCCGAAAGGCGTCTGTTCAATACCGCGTAAAGCCGGTTGGTTTCGTTCTGATAGCGGGTGATGGCGTAATGATGCTGCTCGCGCGCATATTGTTTGAAATGGTGGTTTTGCCCGGCCATCGGGCCCAGGCCGCCGACCTGCCAGAAGAGCCATTCGAGAACTTCGATCCGGCCGCGCAAATCCCGTGGCAAAAATTTTTCTGTCTTCTCGGCAAGATACAAGAGAATCGCGCCCGACTCGAAGACCGATACAGGCGCGCCTCCGTCCGAAGGCGCGTTGTCGACAATCGCAGGAATGCGATTGTTGGGCGAAATTTTCAGAAATTCCGGCTTAAATTGCTCGCCCCGGTTCAAGTCAACCGGATGGATCGTGTAGGGGATCCCCGCCTCTTCGAGAAAGAGCGTGATCTTGTGACCATTCGGGGTTGTCCAATAATAAAGATCGATCATGGGCGAAAACTCGCGAAGCTTCAGGAGAATGCCTGTAGGCCCGTAATCGCGCGTCCAAGGATCAGCGCGTGGATATCGCTTGTGCCCTCATAGGTATTTACCGTTTCGAGATTGGCGAGGTGGCGCATGACCGGAAAGGCGGCGGATATTCCGTTGGCGCCGAACATGTCGCGCGCCTCGCGCGCAATCGCGAGGGCCTTGCCGGCATTGTTGCGCTTGACAAGCGAGATCGCTTCCGGCGCGAGTGTACCCGCGTCCATGAGCCTTCCGATACGCAGCGCGGCCTGAAGTCCAAGCGCGATTTCGGTTTGCATATCGGCAAGTTTTTTTTGAACGAGCTGGTTGGCTGCCAAGGGCCGCCCAAATTGGCGGCGTTGAAGCGTATAGGCGCGTGCGGCTTCGAAACATGCCTCCGCCGCGCCCATCGCGCCCCAGCAGATGCCGAAGCGCGCATGATTGAGGCAGCCGAAAGGCGCTTTGAGGCCCATTGCGCCAGGCAACATATTTTCTGACGGCACGGCGACGCCGTCCATCACAATTTCGCCGGTCGGCGAGGCCCGCAATGACAGCTTTTGCGAAATCGCAGGCGTCGAAAGACCTGGCATTCCGCGTTCGAGAATGAAGCCTCGGACCGCGTCTTGATCGGTGCTCGATTTTGCCCAGACGATCAAAATATCGGCAACGGGGCTATTGGTAATCCAGGTCTTTTGGCCAGTGAGCCGGTATCCGCCCGCAGCCTGCTCCGCCCTGGTGCGCATCGCCTGCGGATCGGATCCGGCATCGGGTTCGGTGAGGCCAAAGCAGCCGATCAGCTCTCCCTTGGCGAGCCTCGGCAAGAATTTGCGACGCTGCGCCTCGCTGCCGTAGGCGAAGATTGCCTGCATCACCAGCGAAGATTGCACGCTCATGAGCGAGCGGTAGCCGCTGTCGATGCGCTCGATCTCGCGCGCGGTAAGCCCATAGGCAACATGGTTCAATCCCGCGCCCCCATATTGCTGCGGGAGCGTTGCGCCAAAGAGCCCGGCGCGCCCCATCTCGGCCGCGATCTCGCGCTCAAATCGCTCTTCGAGATAGTCCTGCGCCGCACGGGGCACGAGATGCCGTTGCGCAAATGCGCGCGCGGCACCGCGCGCGAGCCTTTCGTCTTCCGTGAGCTGGCCGTTAAGGTCGAACGGATCGTCCCATGCAAAGGAACGTGCGGCTTCGCTGGCCTGCGTCATGTTTTCTCCCGCCAAGATCCCAGCGCGATCTCAACCCCTTTGGTTAAGCAAAATACTTTTTAATGGCCAGATCCAAACGGCCGGTTGCAGGCAATATGTGACAATGCCGACTGTCACGCCCTCGATATGGATCGAGCCTATCTCATCTTGGCGACTCACCACCAAGGAATGGAAAGTCCCTCGGGCGTTCCCCCTCTGGTGCGGGAGGGCAAGGGTTCTTGGAGCTTGAGGTTTCAATAAGCCTGAAGCTGTGGAGAATTTCGTCGCGAAATGGATCATCGGTCTTAAGATCAAGCTGATAGATGAGATCGTTCCTTATGAACATGTATTGCTCGTACGGCGCGTCCTCTTGCATGGATGACGCATGATGATGAAAATGCAGGGCGTTAAATCCGTTTACGGAAACGATTCCACTGGAGCCCTGTGCAAACCCTGCTTTCGTATAATCTTCCAGGCTACGGTAAACTTGTCCTCTATAGCTCATCGGCTGCTTTATGATCGCAACTCTGGCAGGAATAACGTGGAGTACATAGAAAGAAATATCCATCGGATCAACTATATCGAGGAATCTCCTTCGGCCTAAGTTTGTGAGTATCGGCTCAGCAAGCGCGGTTGGAGAGTATGTAAACGGATATTTAATTGTGAACCCATATTCGTTGTTTTGATAGGTCAGCCATTTCACATAGCCTAGTTGGTGATGGATCTGTGGCTCTGATCTTTTAACGAGGTAGATCATACCGGTTGCAAGCACGAGGAGCGCGATAAGAATTATTACGATAAATGTCTTCATACGAAAATCCAAGTGGAGGCCTATAATTCACGGGGTATAAGTAATACCACTAGCAAAATACCATACAGTATCGCCGCTATTAGCGAAATAACAGTAATTGCCCACGCTGCCTCGGGTTGCCTCCTCCTCTGCAGAGTATACGCTGACAAAGTGAAGCCAATCAGCGCCGACCACGGCAGCGGGATAAGAAGGACAAAAATTCGATTGCCAAACGGTGGGCCAATCATGCCGGGATTATGCACGTATATCGACCATAGGAGTAGTCCAATTGCTATCCAAGCCGAAGAGGCAATTGCAATGGCACCATGGAGCACGAAACTTAAACTGGCCCTTGTCATGAGATTTCGCTCGTAACTGGGGTGTCTGCTTCTATGCGCGGCTAGGCAACATTAATAAAATAAGTCCAATATCAAAGAGCACCCAGAGCGTTAGCGAGAAAAAAGTGGTGGCCCACGCGGCATCGGAGTGACCTCTGTTGTGCAGAGCGCAGGCCAGCCAAAAGAAGCCGACCGCCGCTCCGCACGGCAGTGCGATCAAAAGCAAAGAAAATCCATTGCCGTACCGCGGATGAAACATTTCCGTGTCAGATGGGTACGTTACCAACAAAAGGACGCCGATCGTTATCCAAGCCAGAGATGCAAATATTGTAGCAGCGTAAAACAAGTAACTTAATTTTGGTTTTGCCATATATCACGTCATAATGAACGTTAAATTGTCGCTGGTGAAATGGCTTGAAAGCATAATTGCGGCAGCACTCCTCACCGATACCGTAGGACTAAGACTTGGGCAACCGCTGCCGGCGGCGTGGCGGGCCACGTAAAGGCGAGTGCGCACGACCTTTTCCGGATCAAGTGCTCAGGCGCTCTTCGAGGCGGCTGCGCCGCAGCTTGCGCGGAAATACTCGGCTAGGGCAGCTTTGCGGGGACGCCGCAGGCCCGCGCGCCGATGCTGGCGGAGAAGCCGGCGCCTTCGCTGCTTAACACGATCGAGCTCTACCGGCGGCTTGGGGCAGGAGAGGCTGTCTCTGCGGCCGGCTGCCCGCTCGGGGTGCCGAAATAGCGGAAAAAATCCGACTTCGGGCTGATGACCATGCGCGTATCGCCGCTTTTCAATCCGGCCTCATAGGCCTGCATCGACCGGTAGAAGGAAAAGAAATCTGGGTCCTTGCCGAAGCTCTCGGCAAAAATCCGGTTTCTTTCGGCGTCCCCTTCGCCCCTTGTCTGGTCGGCTTGGCGGCGCGCATCGCCGAGCAGCACGACGACGTCGCGGTCGGCCTTGGCCTCGATTGTCTGCTTTTGCTCCGAGCCTTTGGCGCGAAATTCGTTTGCCTCGCGCGCGCGTTCACTCTGCATGCGCTTAAAAACCTGCTCGGAGATCTGCCGCGGCAGATCGGCGTGGCGGATCCTGACATCGGTCGCGGCGATGCCAAGCCGGCTGCCTTCCTGGTTTACTTGATCGCGGATCTTGACCATGAGCGCATCGCGCTTTTCGCGTACGATTTCGGTTTGAGTCGCGTCGCCGAGTACCCGGCGAACCGCCGAGTTCAGGATAAAGCCGAGCTGACTGCTCGCCAGCTCGGGCGAGCGTACCGTCTGATAGAATTTGAGCGGATCGATGATCCGGTAGCGCAGGAAAGAATCCACCTCGAGCCGGTTATTGTCGGACGCGAGCACTTCCTGTTTCGGCGCTTCGACAATGAGGATGCGATTGTCGAGATAAACGACACTCTCGATGAACGGATACTTGAAGTGCAGTCCTGGCGTGGTAACGAGACCGCGCCCGGGCACCGGCTCTCCGAAGCGCAACACGATTGCCTGTTCGGTCTGCTCGACGGTGAATACCGCGGACAGGCCAACAATTAAGATGACGACGAACGCTGCAATGGCAGCAAACGCGGCCGCGCCTTTCATTTGCGCCCTCCCTCGGCGGCGCCTGTGAGCGCGCCTAGCGGCAAATAGGGAATGACGCCCTGACCTTGCCCTGTGCTTTGGTCGATAATAATCTTGTTCGCCGGGGCGAGCACGCGTTCCATAGTTTCTAAGTAAAGCCGCTCGCGCGTTACGTCCGGTGCCTTTTTGTATTGCTCATAGATTTTGTTGAAGCGGGCGACCTGACCGGTAGCCTCGGCGACAGTCTGCAGCTTATAGCCTTCAGCCTCCTGGACAATCGCCGCGGCCTTGCCCCGCGCCTCGGGCACGACCTTGTTGGCATAGGCTTCGGCTTCGTTGCGCATGCGGTCCTGATCTTGCTGGGCCGCGATGACGTCCTTGAAGGCGGCGATGACCTGCTCGGGTGGGTCGACCGATTGCAGCTGCACCTGCAGCACCAGGACGCCGGCCTTATACCAATTGAGAATCGCTTGCATGAGTTCCTGCACGTCTTTCTCAATGGTCGGGCGTTCGGTGGTGAAAATCGGCATGATGTCGTGGCGGCCAATGACTTCGCGCATCGCACTCTCGGCGACCGCTTTGACGGTTTCGCGCTGATTGGCGACATTAAAGGCATAATCCTCGGGCCGCGCCGGATCGATCTGCCATATCACCACAAATTTGACGTCGGCGATGTTGTTATCACCAGTCAGTATCAGGCTTTCTTCCGGGACGTCGAGCTGCGTTTGCGAACCCGAACCCCGCAAGTCTTGCCGGAAGGCGAAGCCGATATTGAGCGTATTCCGGTCAGTGACCGCGAGCTTTTGGACGCTACCGATGGGGAAGGGGAGATTATAACGTAGCCCAGGCGCGGTCTTGCCCGTGTAGCGGCCGAAAATCATGTTGAGCCCCACTTCATTCGGGCCGACCGTGTAAAATCCGGACACCAGCCAAATGATTGAGCCAATGAGAACCAGGGCGAGCAGGCCGCGCCCCCTCATGCCGCCAGGCGTGGGAACCCATTGTTTGAGCTTCTCCTGCGCCCTCCTTAGAAACTCCTCGAATTCGGGCGGCGGCGCGCCCGGCTTTTGCCCCCAGGGCCCCGGGCCGCTGCTCTTCCAGGGACCACCATTTCCGCCTTCATTGCTCCACGGCATGAGACTCTCTTTCCCAAGGAAAGGCCGGCAAGGCCAGCCACGGTTTCACTGTCATATAGAAGAGCTCCGGTTTGACTACAATGACAGGCAGCCGCGCCGGTCAAAGTCGACGAATGCGAATGTTGCCTCGTCCTTGGCCGTTGGTCGCGGCCGCACACGCGAAGTTTCTAGCCAATCAGACCAGTTGATGAGAGGAAAGCGCACGCTGCCTCTCGGCGCGAGATCGACGAGGGTAAGATGCAGGCGGTCAGCGCGGCCAATCAATCTTTCGTATAGGCTTCCGCCGCCTGCCAGAATGACTTCCTCCGCCCCGAGCTGCCTTGCCCGCGCCTGAGCAAGATCGAGCGCGGCCTCAAGGTCATGCGCCACGTGTATAAAAAACCCGCCCCCGCTGCCGCCGCGCGGCGGTTCAAACGCAGGATCGCGGGTTACGACGATCGTTTCGCGGCCGGGTAAAGCACGGCCGATCGACTCCTGAGTTTTGCGTCCCATCAGCACCGGCTTGCCGATGGTAATTTCGCGGAAATGCTTGAGGTCGCTCGGCAACCGCCACGGCAGGCCGCGCCCGTCGCCAATAACGCCATTTTCGCCGATTGCGGCGACGATCGCGAGTGGGCACCGCACGGCGCCCCCAAGGGGTAAGTCCGAAGGTTTGGCACATTCGGTTATTTGCTGCCCGTTGGCCATTGCGCCTCTGCTCCCGGTTCACTTCCGGCTCCATTTTTTTGCGCGGATCGACGCCGCCGGGCGCAGCCTTGTTAAGGCTCCGCAGAGGGCCAGCGCCCTTTCATATAGTTTCCATGCGGCGCCAAGGCCAGCCGCTTTTTTCCGCGCAGGATGACGAACAGGCCTGCAGCGGCAATCAATGCAGCGCCGACGATTGCGCGCGCGGGCGGAGCCTCCGCGAAAATTACGAGGCTGAACAACGCCGCCCAAACGAGCGACATATAGCCGAAGGGGGCAATGACATTGGCGGGCGCAGCCGCGAAGGCGCGAATGAGACAGAAATGGCTCGCAAGCCCCGCGAACCCCAAGAAAAGCATCATGCCGCAGCCGGCGGGCGAAGGCATTATGGCCACGAAGGGCAGAAATCCGCCGCAAAACAAACTGCCCGCAAGCGCCGTGTAAAACAAGGTCGTCAGCGGCG
>Ga0187783_10002976_pt1 | contig 12525 bp, 10 predicted proteins | sample 1015_SJ02_MP02_2_FD_132471 | JGI IMG/M metagenome (GOLD analysis project Ga0187783, IMG submission 132471) | Tropical peat soil microbial communities from peatlands in Department of Meta, Colombia - 1015_SJ02_MP02_20_MG | ecosystem: Environmental > Terrestrial > Soil > Wetlands > Peat | place... | reverse complement strand
GACCCCGGCGCCGACCCCGAGCCGATGGACGTCTCCGCCTACGACTACGGCGCCGTCATCGCGTACAACACGGCCCGCACGCCCGGGCTCGGCAGCGCGATCTTCCTGCACATCAACATCGGCATGCCGACGGCGGGCTGCGTGACGTTGCCGGTCGGCGAGCTGCTCGAGATCTTGCGCTGGCTCAACCCGTCCGCCTCGCCGCAGATCACGATGGGCGTCGGGACGCCGCCGTCAGGGTGAGCCGCTGGCACCGCGCGGCTCAGCGGCTGGCGAAGAAGTCGAGGTAGGCCCGGGCCAGGGCGGCCGGGTTCTCCAGCGCGATGTTGTGACCGGAGGCGGGGATGACGGTGCCGCGGACGTCGGAGGCCACCTGGGCCAGCTGCCCGGCTACCTTGTCCCCGAGATAGGCCTGCGCGCCCACGGCCAGCACCGGGCAGCCGATGGGGTCGGCGTAATGCGGGCGGTTCTGCTCGGCGTCGGTCTGGCGGGCCCGGTACATCTCCAGGATGGCCCTGGTGCCGCCCGGCTGCTCGACCGAGCGCACCATCTCGTCGATGTCATCCTCGGTGAGGGCGCTCGGGTCCCACATCTGGCGCCTGGCGAAGTACGTCCAGAACGGCCGTTCCCGCCCGGCCAGCAGCAGCTCGGGCAGGTTCGGCAGGCTGAAGAAGCTGAAGTGCCAGCCGGTGCGGCCGTCATCGGGGGCGAGCGAAAGGTCGGGTTCGCCGGCTGGCAATCCTGGCAGCAGCGTCTCCTGGAACACCAGCTGCTGCACCCGGGGACGGTGGAAGGCGGCCACGGCGTAGGCGATGGCCGCGCCCCAGTCCTCGCCGGCCACGCGGAACCGGTCGAAGCCCAGGTAAGTGGCCAGCTCGGCCACGTCGCCGGCCATGGTGGCGGTGTCGTATCCGGCCAGGGGGCGCTGTGAGCCGCCGAAACCCCGGTTGTCGACCGCCACCACGGTGTAGTGCGGGGTCAGCAGCGGCACGACATGGCGCCAGTACGACATGGTCTTCGGCACGCCGTGCAGCAAGAACACCGGCTCGCCCGCACCGCCGATCGCATAGTGGATCTCGACGCCATTGACCTTGGGCCTGCCGTGCGCGAGCCGGACCCCGGCGTGGTCGGCGAGGGTAATCGGATCTGTCATGCGGCCACCGTAGGCACCAGCGCCGGGCGACGGCTTCAGTCAGCTGACTCAAGCCGGGGGATCGGCCGCGCTCTTAGCATCTGAGCCAAGCCAGCGCCCAGGTTACGGAGAGCAATGACTGGAAGCGGGATGCGGTGACCGTGCCAGCGCTCGTCGGCCGGCAGCGCGAGCTCGAGGCGATATCGGGGATCATCGCCACGGCACGCAGCCGGGGGCAGGCCGTCGTCATCGTGGGCGATCCGGGGATCGGGAAGTCCGCGCTGCTCGCGGCGGCCGGGGAGGCCGCTCGCACGGCAGGCTTCCGGGTGCTGACCGCGGTCGGGATTGAATCCGAGGCGCAACTGCCGTTTGCCGGGCTGCACCAGATGCTCAGGCCTGTCCTTGAGTCGGCTCAGCGGCTGCGGCCCTCGCACCGCGACGCGCTGCAGTCGGCATTCGGGCTGGCCGAGGGCCCGCGGCCGGAGCTATTCCTGGTTGCCCTGGCCGCGGTGAACCTGCTCGCTGACATCGCCTGCCAGCGGCCTGTCGCCGTCCTGGCCGACGACGTGCAGTGGCTGGACCCGCCAAGCCATCACGCGCTGGCATTCATGGCGCGCCGGGCGGGCCCGTTCCCGCTCGCCGTCATCGGCGCCATCAGGACCGGGTACCCGGGTCCCTACCTCGACGCGGACCTGGCGCGACTTGACCTGCGCGGTGTCGACGAGGCGGCGGCACGAGAAATCCTCCGTATTCACGCCGGGACGCTGAGCGATGCCAGCAGGCGGCAGATCCAGGCGGAGGCGGAAGGAAACCCGCTGGCCCTCATGGAGCTGCCGGCGGCCTGGCATCAACCTGTCGCCGGGACCCAGTGGCAGCCCACGCTGTCGGCGCGGCTGGAACGCGCGTTCGCGGGCCGGCTGGCGGAGTTGCCCGCATCAGCCAAGGACGCCATCCTTGTGGCCGCGATCGATCCGGTCAGCGACCTGGCTGAGATCCTTGCGGCGGTTCGCGTGTTCAGCGCGTCATCCGCGGGGGCGGAGGCATTCGGCCCGGCCGCCGCCGTCGGCCTGCTGCGGACTGAAGCCGGGCAGGTCCGGTTCCGCCATCCGCTGGTGCGCTCGGGCGTCTTGCAGGCCGAGACCCTGGCGCGCCGCCTCGCGGCCAACGCCGCGCTGGCCGAGGTCCTCGCGCACGAGCCGTATCGCCGGACGTGGCACAAGGCGCAGTCGATCCTCGGACCCGACGACCGGGTCGCCGACGAGCTTGAAGCGAACGTCGCCATCGCGCTCAGCCGCGGCGGGGTGATGTCGGCGATCAGGGACCTGGAGCGGTCAGCGCAGCTGACCTCAAGCTCGGCCGCTCGCGGGCACCGGCTGCTGATGGCGGCCGAGCACGCGTTCGGACTCGGCCGCCCGGACCTCGTGCGCCAGTTGATCGCCGCGGCCGGCCGAACACGGCTGTCTGAACTCGACTGGGCCCGGATGCAGTGGCTGCGGGAGATCTTCAACGACGGCGTGCCGGGCGACGCCACGCGGGTGCTTGAGCTGTGCGACATCGCCCGCACATCGGCTCAGGCAGGCGACCCCGACCTGGCGCTGAACCTGCTGCTTGGCGCCGCACTGCGGTGCTGGTGGGCGGACACCGGTCCGGCTGCCCGCGCCAGGGTCGTGACGGTGACCGGGGAGCTTCGCGGCCAGGAACGTGATCCTCGGTATGTCGCCGCGCTCGCGGTCGCGGAGCCTGTGCTGCAGTGCGGTCAGGTCATGGGGCTTTTGTCACAGTTCGCCGCGGACCAGATAGCCGATGCCGACGCGCTGCGCCTGCTCGGCATGGCCGCTCACGCCGTCGGCGAAACGGTCGCCAGCGTGGACTTCCTCGGCCGTTCTGAAATCATCCTCCGCGAGGAAGGGCGGTTGGGGCTGTTGTCCCACGTCCTGAGCATGCTGATAGCCGACCGGCTCGAGCTGGGGGACTGGGACCGGGCCGCGGCCGATGAAGGAGAGCGGCTCGCCAGGGAAACGGGCCAGCCCATCTGGCGGACCGGCACCCTGTTCTGCGACGCGCTGCGCCATGCGTTTCTCGGCCGGCCCGAGAAAGCCCTTGCTTATGCCGCCGAGGTCGAGCTGGTGGCCAGCCGGCACCAGCTCAACGACATGCTGTCGTGTGTCCAGCGGGTCCGTGGGGCAGCACTCGCCAGCACGGGCGACCACGAGGGCTCCTACCGGGAGCTACGGCGCCTGTTCGACCCGGCCGATCCGAGCTTCCACCAGCGCGAGCGATACGGCGCCGTGATGTTCCTGGCCGACGCCGCAGTCCGCGCCGGGCAAGTCGGCGACGCCAGGGGCATCATCGCCGGACTTCAGGGCGTGGCCGCCCATGCGCCATCACCCATGCTGCACGTTCACCTGATGTATGCGCGCGCCGTGCTCGCCGATGACGGTGCCGCGGCCGGGGCCTATGCTGCGCTTATGGGCCAAGACCTGTCCCGCTGGCCCTTTGCCCGGGCACGCGCCGCACTGGCATACGGTCGCTGGCTCGGCCGCCAGGGCCACCTCACCGCGTCGCGGGAGGCGCTTGGGGCCGCTGAGCACGACTTCCGCACCATCGGCGCGGCGACATGGGCCGACCAGGTCGTCCAGGCGCTGTCCGAAGCGCGGGCCAGCCGCGGCCCGGACCGCAGCCCCGCTACTCCCGGCTCCGATGTTGGCTGACATCTGATGGCTCACAGCCTGCTGGGCCGCGACCGGGAGCTGAGCGCCCTGGCCGGCCTGATCGACCAGATCGGCGAGCACGGCGGGTCCATGGTGGTGCTCGGCGAGCCGGGCGTGGGAAAGTCGGCCTTGCTGCGGGCCGCGGCCGGGCACGGCCGCGCAGCTGGACTCCAGGTCCTTGAGACCACCGGCGTCGAGTGCGAGGCGCGGCTGCCCTTCGCCGGGCTGCACCAGCTGCTCCGGCCGGTACTCGGCCTGGCCGATCAGCTTCCTGACGGTCAGCGGCGTGCCCTGGGCTCGGCCTTCGGCGCCGGGGCCGGGCCGCAGCCGGAACGGTTCACGATCGCGCTGGCCGCGCTGAACCTGGTGGCCGATGCCGCGGCCACCACGCCCGTCCTCATGGTCGTGGACGACGTGCAATGGCTCGACCGGCCGACCCAGGAGGTGCTGGCGTTCATGGCGCGGCGGATCAGTGCCGACCCGATCGTCGTGGTCGGCGGCGTCCGCACCGGCCACGACACCGCCTTCACCTCGGCTGGCCTGACCGAGCTCGATGTCGGCGGCCTCGACGACGCCAGTGCCCGCGACCTGCTGGCAAGACATGCGGGCGACCTCAGCTCGGCCGACCAGGAGCGAATCCTGAGGGCAGCGCAGGGCAACCCGCTGGCCCTGATCGAGCTGCCGGTGGGGCTGCGCACGGCAGCGGCGGCCGGACTAGAGCTGCTGCCGCCCGCCCTGCCGCTGACCACCAGGCTCGAGCGTGCCTTTTCGGCTCGCGCTGCCAGCCTGCCGCAGCCAGCCAGGGACGCGGTCCTCCTGGCCGCCGTGGACTCCGCCGATGACCTGCCTGAGATCCTGGCGGCCGCGTCGGCATTGTCGGGCCAGCAGATCAGTGTCGCGATGCTTCAACCCGCCGCCGACATGGGGCTCATCCGGTTCGATGACCTGCACGTGCGCTTCCGCCATCCGCTGGTCCGCTCCGCCATCTTGCAGGCCGAGACCTCGGCCAGGCGTCAGGACGCGAACACGGCCCTGGCCGGCCTCCTGGCGGACGAGCCCTACCGCCGCGCCTGGCACCGGTCCCAGGCGATCGCAGGTCCCGACGATGAGGTGGCAGATGAGCTGGAGGCAAGCCACCTGATATCGCTGCGCCGCGGCTCGGTGGCGGAGGCCATCTGGGCCCTCAAACGGTCCGCGCAGCTGACTACCGACTCGGCCACCCGGGGCCGGAGGCTGCTCCTTGCCGCTGAGCACGCCTTCGGCCTGGGCCGCGCTGACCTTGTCGACGAGCTGCTCGGCCGCGCTGCGCGGACCCGGCTGTCCAGGCTGGACCTGGCGCGGATGGAATGGCTGCGAGAGATCTTCCACGACGGCGTGCCGGGCGACCCGGCCAGGGTGTTTGAGCTCTGTGAGAGGGCCAGCCAGTCGCTCAAAGCTCAGGATCGCGACCTGGCGTTCAACCTGCTGCTTGGCGCCGCGCTTCGGTGCTGGTGGTCCGACACCGGCCCGGCCGCCCGGGCCAGGGTGGTGGCAGGTGCCGGGGAGCTGAGCGGCATGGAGCATGACCCGCGTCACATAGCCGTCCTGGGCGTGGCCGACCCGCTGGGGCAAGGCAGCAAGGTCATCGAGCGCCTGCGTGCCGTGGTGCTTGAGGGCGTCGCGGATGCGGCCGGGCTGTGGCTGCTCGGCATGGCCGCCCATGCTGTCGGGGAGCCGGTGCGGGCGGCGGACTTCCTGGCCCGGGCCGAGTCGAAGCTTCGCGACGACGGCAGGCTCGGGCTGCTGTCGCAGGTGCTCACCCTGCAAGTTCTCGACAACGTGGAGCTGGGTGACTGGGGCAGGGCGGGGGCTGCGCTGGAGGAGGGTCGCCGCCTCGCGCTGGAGACGGCCCAGTCGATCTGGGACGTCGGGACGCTGACGCTGACGGCGATCATGGCCGGGCTCCACGGTGACTGCGATCGGGCCCAGTCGGTGGCCGCCGAGGCCGAGCACGTGGCACACGGACGCCGGCTCAACGACCTGCTGTGCTGCGTGCAGCTTGCTCGCGGCATCGGGCTGGCGGCGTCGGGCGAATACGACGAGGCCTATGACGCACTGAGCCGTCTTTTCGATCCCGCCGACGCCGCCTTCCATCCGACCGAGCGCTTCCACGGCGTCATGTTCCTGGCTGAAGCCGCCGCTCATGCCGGGCGGCTCGCCGAAGGGCGCGCGGTCATCAAGGCACTCGAAGAGGACGCGAACGCGACCAGCTCGGCGACCTTGCACCGGCACCTGTCTTACGCGCGGGCGGTACTCGCCGACGAGGATGAGGCGGAAGAGTTGTACCGCGAGGCATTGCGGGCGGATCTCGTCCGCTGGCCATGGCTGCGGGCCCGAGTGGAGCTCGCCTACGGCAGCTGGCTGCGCCGTCGGCGCAGGGTCGCTGAATCGCGTCGGTACCTGCGGTCAGCCCGGACCTCATTCGATTCGATCGGCGCCCGCAGCTGGGCCGAGCAGGCACGCGCTGAGCTGCGCGCGGCGGGCGAACGTGCCGCCACGCCAGCGCCCGCCGCACTCAGCCTGCTGTCCGCGCAGGAACTGCAGATCGCCAGGCTTGCCGCTCAGGGCCTGTCCAACCGGGAAATCGGACAACGGCTGTACCTGTCGCCCCGCACGATCGGGTCCCACCTCTACCGGATCTTCCCCAAGCTGGACATCAGTTCGCGCACCGAGCTGGCATCGCGGCTGGGCGCTGCCTAGCGGCCGTCTCCGGTTTCATGGATACCGAGCGTTCTGAGTGAAAGGCATGCGATGGCGCAGCGCACCTGGCTCATCACCGGGGTGAGCACTGGCTTCGGCCGTGAGCTATCCGGACAGCTTCTCGCCCGCGGCGACCACGTGGTCGGGACGGTTCGGCAACCTGAGGCGGCCGCCGACCTCGCGGCGTCGTATCCGGGCCTGTTCCGCGCCGAGATCCTCGATGTCACCAACCCCGCGGCCATCCGCGACGTGGTCGACCGGACGTTCGCCGGCCTGGGGCGGGTCGACGTAGTGGTAAGCAACGCCGGCTATGGGCTGTTCGGCGCGGGTGAGGAGTACACCGACGAGCAGATCCGGCACATCATCGACACCAACCTGATCGGGTCGATCCAGCTGATCCGCGCCGCCCTGCCGCACCTGCGCGGCCAGGGCGGCGGGCGGATCATCCAGCTGTCCAGCTACGGCGGGCAGGTGGCGTTCCCCGGCTCGTCGATGTACCACGCGACCAAGTGGGGCATCGAGGGCTTCTGCGAGGCGGTCGCGGCGGAGGTGGCTCCGTTCGGCATCGGCATCACCATCGTCGAGCCGGGCGGCGCGCGTACCGAGTTCCGCTACGGCAGCGCACAGACCGCGCCGCCGATCGCCGCCTACGACGGCACCCCGGCGCACGGGTTCCTGGCCATGCTCGGGACTGCGGCGCCGGGCGATCCCGCCAAGATGGCCGCCGCCATCATCGGCAGCGTCGAGGTCGAGCCCGCCCCGCTGCGGCTGCTGCTCGGCTCGGACGCCTACCAGCGCACGCACGAGGTCCTAGCCGGCCGCCTCGCGGCGCTGGAGGCCCAGGAATCCCTCGCGGCCACCACCGACGTCACCGGCGAGGGGTGAGCACATGAGCATCACCAAAGCCGCGCAGGCCAACCACGACGAGCTGTTCCCCGGCCACCGGTCCACCCTCCAGGTGACCGACCCGGAGTTCGTGGAGCTGTTCGACAACTTCGCCTTCGACGAGGTGATCGCCCACGGCAACCCGCTGGAGGGCCAGTCCACCACCACCGCCGAGACCCGCCACCGCGACGGCCTCGCCGTGCAGAAGTCGATCTTCGGGGACCGCATCGACGCGATGTACGCGAGTTCCCCGCCCGACCAGCGGCATATCCAGCGGTACCTGTCGGCGAACTGCTTCGGCGACTACTACACCCGCACCGGCCTGGACATCCCCACCCGGGAACTGCTGACCTTCGCCGTGATCACCCAACTGCTTCCCTACATCGGCTACCCGCGCGCCCTGAACGCCATCGGCTGCCTCAACGAAGTAATCTCCGAATCCAGCGCGCCAGCCGGCGGCTGAGAACTGGGCCAGGTGCGCGTAGCTTGCCGACGATCTGGCCGGCTTCGGCGAGCCGTGCTTCACGCCGGCGGGGTGTACTGGCTCACCTGCGGGGTGAACTGGGCCAGGTCGTAGATGCCGAGGTTCTGCTCGATGCTGGCCACTCGGGCCACCATCGCGGCGAACTCATCGGTGCCGAACTGCTGGTGCTCCAGGTCGGCGAAGTGCTGGCCGAGGCTGGCCAGCTCATCCGCCGGGATGATCTGGCGGAAGGCCGGGAACACCACGGTGTCCTCACGGGCCTCGTGGGGCTCGTACATGCGGTCGAATGCCTGCATCGCCGCCGCGATCCTCGCGCGCGTGCCCGGGCTGGCCACGCCCTGAGCCGTGGCCTGGCCGAGCAGGAACTGGGTGATCACCCGTCCCCGGGCGTGCTGGACCAGCAGCGTGGTCACGGTGCCGGTGAGCCGGCCGGCCCCGACCAGCCGGGGGAACACGTAGCCTTCCTCCAGGCCCTCGTGGAACCCCTCGATGTAATCATGGATGATCAGGGCCGCGTCCTGCACGTCCCGCGCGTCCAGCGGTCCGCCCGCCTGGACCCGGGCGGTCATCTCCCGGTAGCACAGCAGCACCCGCTTCAGCACGCCGTGTTCCCGCATCAGGTCATCGTCGGGCGGGATGACGGCCGGGTCGGGCGAGGCCGATGACGTGCTGAACGCCCAGCCGGCGCTGGCCGCCGCCGCGCCGGCCGCCAGCCCTCCGCCGGACAGCAGCACTGCCCGCCGGCCGGGACGGGCTGGTCGCTGGCCGGCGGTCATGACGCGGGGATCAACGGCTGGCCTGAGGGCCGGATGACATACCACACGCCGTCGTTGAGATCGATGTCCTGCCCGGTCGCCTGCCCCGGCTGCACGTCACCGGCGTAGGTGTAAAGCGGCCAGCCATCGTAGGTGACCACACGCCCGCCTGCCGGGTCGGGATCGGAACCAAGCAGCATCAATTTCACCCCCGGGCCGGCGGCAATCCTGGCCCCGGAGGGAAGCATCAGCGGCGGCCATGACCCTAGGCAGGTGCCGGTGCACATCATCGCCCGGTGATCGTCCGGGGCGAACACGTACAGCGCATAGCCCTGGCTGTCCACCAGAACCGTCCCGACACCGGGCAAGGACCGGGCCATGACGGTTACCGTGCCCCCGCCGGCCGCCGCGGCTCCGGTTACCGCACTTGACGACGACGATCCGCCGCAGCCGCTGGCGAACAGGATCGCCGCCGCCGACACCAGCGCAAGCCCCGAGCGTGCCGGCACCGCCGGATGCCTGCCCGTATCGGCCCGGCGGCTATGCCGCATCGTCGCTCGCCTCCTCGGATCCTCCGGCCCCCGCCTGCGGCAAGTTTCCGGAAGTATTACTACGGTTCGTAGTTGTTAGGGTAACCTTACCAACCCTCCACGCTGCACGATGCCTCACCGAGCCGGTTCTTGGCAGCTGTTCAGGCCGGCCGACTCCGCCGTCACCGACCTGCTCGCCGCGGCAGGCTGCTAGATCATGATCACCAGCATGAACGCCATGGTGATGCCCATGGCGATCCGGCAGCCGGTGGCCACCCACGGGGCGAGCACGCCGGTGCCGTCCGCCGGACCGCTGGCCGGAGGCACCTGTGCGATCCCGGCCGGCTCGGCGACCGGCTCCGCGGCCACCGCGGCGCCGGCCGCCGGGGAGAGCGTGGTGGCCCCCATCCCGGCCATCGCCCCGGCCCCGGCTGTCATCGCCCCGACGCCGGCCAGCACCGGGTCGGCCGGCGCCGCGCGGGCGACGGCCAGGCTGTAGTAACCGCTGGTACCAGGGCCGGAGAGCTGGTCCAGGTCCCAGATGCTGTACCCGACCAGCGCCAGCGCGAACACGAACGCCAGGGACGGCAGTTCCAGGGTGCCCATGCCGCTCATGGCGCCGCCCATCCCGCCCGATCCGTGGGCGGCGGGGGCCGACACGGCCGCGAACATGTAGAGCATGGCCGCGGCGTGGGTGAGGTGCGGCGCGCAGTGGCCACCCGCCAGCGCGCGGACGCCGCTGACCTGGGCGTCCAGGACGACCCTGTAGGCGAACCAGGCGGTCATCACGCCGAAGACGGCTTCCCACGCACCTCCGGGCAGGGTCCACAGGCCGGCGACCAGCGTGCCCGCCATGGCGATGGCCATCAGCAGATGCGCGACGTCGATGTCGGCCAGCGCGGCCCGCCGCGCCCCCCGCTGCCATGGCCGCGCCGCGACCAGGCGGCCCGCGCTCACGGCCGCGACCACGAGCATGATCGCGGCGAAGACGTCAAGGATCCAGGACGGGATCATGATGCCGTCGTCCTTTCGAAAGCCGAGGCGGCACGGCCCGGCGCCCTGGCGGGCCAGTAGGTCAGGGCAAGCAGCGCCAGCAGAGGGCCGGAGTTGGGGTCGGTGGCGCCGCCCGCGATGATCCCGCCGAACGCCTCGCCGAACACCCAGATCACCGCGGCCACCACGATGGCCAGGACCAGCGTGCCCCGGGCGGCCGGGGAGGGCAGGTACACGCCCGCGGCGACGATCACCAGCGCGATGGCCAGCACGATGGAGGCGGCCAGCCCCTGGTGGGCGACGAGCGAGGCGGCCCCCCGGTCGAGGGCGGCCAGCCAGCCAGGCTCGCCGCTTTCCATGCCCGCGATCATGCCGTTCAGCGCCTGCGGCGCACGGTTTCCCGGCAGCAGCGCGAAGTAGGCCAGGCTCAGCCAGAGCACGAGCCACAGCGCCCGCGCGAGCGGGGCGCCCACCGCGCGCGCCGCGGTAAACGGCGCCGGGCTGGCAGGCGAACCGCGGTCGGACGGCCACAGCAGCACCGCGAGCAGAGCGTAGAGGATCACGGCGCCCGGCGCGCCGTTGACCGGGCTCGCGTCGCCGGTCAGCACCATTCCGAGTCCCTCGCCGAACCACCACACGCCCAGCGCCCAGGCGACCGAGGCGGCCAGCGCCACCCGCACCGTGGGCCGCCAGGCGATCCCGATTCCCAGCAGCACCTGGATCGTGGCGAAGACCGCGTTCAGCAGCACGAGATGATGCTCGACGAGCGTGGCGTTCCAGTTGATCGGGCTAGCCACGACGCCCGGGTTGCCGGACGCCGTGCCCGCCAGCATGTCGCTGAACCCTTTGGAGAACATGAACGCCTGGTACTGCAGCACGCCGTCAAGAAGCCATATCCCGGCCAGCATCAGCTGCAGCAGCCGCCTGGCGTCGGGCCCTCCGCGGGCCGCCTCGGCTCCTGCGCCCGGCGCGCTCCGCCAGGCGGGCTGGACGCCCGCGGCGGCGGTCTCGCTCATCCGGCGCTCCTCGCTTGCCCGGCCCGGGCGCCAGTACCCGGGCTCACGCCACTTCCTGATGTGCATCAGGGACCGGGGTCATCACGGCGTCCCTTTCGCTGCGACCCGGAATGCTAAAGAAAATATATAGGGCCGCTTCACCGGGATTCAAGAGTTAGCATGAAAAGCCATGAGACTGGATACGCGCAGCATAGACAGGGTAGGCGCCGCCTTTATCCTGGTGTTCCCAAAAACCCCGTGGCGGTATTAGATAAACCGGGGGAGGGTATTCGGAAAACCCTGTCAGGGTATTTATCGCACGCTCGGCGGACGCCACGCACTGCGGACTTCACAAGTGCCGGCGGCCGGAGCGCGAGGCAATTTCCCGGCTGGCAGTAGGTGAGCCTGGTACTGGCCGGGCCGGTCGCCACCTGGGGAGCCTGGCCGCTGTACCGGGCCGCCTGGTACGGGCTCGGTTACGGGTCGCCGGCACAGGTCGGTGCGCTGGTCATCCCCGCCCACGGCACCCTCACGCTGACCTTCCGCCACGCCGGCACTGTCACCATCGACGCGACCGTCACCGGCCCCGGCACCCCATTAGTCCGCGTGCCGCCGTGACGAATCTCGGCACCCGGCCAGCTCCCCGGATTGCCGCGGCCCGGTGGCACGGCCCGGTATTTCAGTACGTGATGGCGGGGAACTGCTCGCGGGCTCGCTCGAGTTGGCCCACCCACTCGCGGGGCCAGCCGAAAGCGCGGGCGGCCTGGCCGCTCATGTCGGCGGCCGCGGCACCGCTGGTGAAGTGGACGTACTCGCCCCAGTTCATCCGCCGCGTGTAGGCGCCGCGGGGATCGCGCGGGAAGTGCCGGGCCAGCTCCAGGAAGAACCTGTTCATGACCTCTGCCCGCCCGCAATCCCGCCACAGCGGGTAGAACCAGTCGCGGAACCAGCGGGTCCCCCGGCGAGGGAAATCGTCGGTGTTGCCGGTGAACCGGCGGTAGACGCCCTTGGCCTCGCGGTCCATGCCCAGCGCCGTGTACAGGTCATAGATGTAGAACTCGGCCCACTTGCTGTCGCCCCAGATCTCATACGCAGGTGAGCCGTGGACGCCGTTGTTGGCGCTCTCCACGGAATGCCCGATCTCGTGAGCGGGCAGCTCGCGGGCGAGGGTGTTGCCCTCCCGCCAGGTGTCCAGCCCGCAGTCGCTGACGTTGTGGTAGTCGTGGACCGGGCTGACGTAGTAGCCCGCGTGGCCGCCGCCGTGCCGCCCGGCGTGGTGGATGGAGTAGATGCGCGGGTCG
>Ga0187783_10002975_pt1 | contig 12526 bp, 10 predicted proteins | sample 1015_SJ02_MP02_2_FD_132471 | JGI IMG/M metagenome (GOLD analysis project Ga0187783, IMG submission 132471) | Tropical peat soil microbial communities from peatlands in Department of Meta, Colombia - 1015_SJ02_MP02_20_MG | ecosystem: Environmental > Terrestrial > Soil > Wetlands > Peat | place... | reverse complement strand
TTGGTACAGAGTTTGCGACTCGATCAGATCGCGCACGGCTTCGGCTTGGGTGAGATCCATCCGGCCATTCAGAAAAGCCCGCATGGTGAATTCGCCCGGTTCGGCAAGGCGCGCGCCGCGAGCAATCGCCGTCTCGACAATATGCCGCAAGACCACGGGAGAGCCATGGGCAGAAATTTCGATGATGTCATCGGTGGTGTAGGAATGGGGTCGGGCAAAATAGGTGACCACCACTTCGTCGATGCGAGCTCCTTCCGGAGTCCGCGGTTCTGCGCCAGCAGAAGCGGAATCGACTGGACCGGCAAGCGCTCGCGGACCATTCGCGCCGGCCCAGGCGTTCGAGCCAACCGGCTCCAGCAATTCGCCGAACACCGCGTGTCCCGGTTCGAGGTCCCGCCGCAGCCGTAACATCGGTAACGCGATTCTTCTCGCCTCTGCCCCCGCTAGCCGGACCACCCCGATGCCGCCCCGCCCCGGCGGCGTGGCAATGGCGACGATCGTATCATCGAGATTCACGGCTTCAGTTTCCCGTTTCTCTTTACGGCTTGCAACCGCGACGAGAAAAGGTTCAGGAGTGGAATCTCCCCGCCACACTTCGATCGAAACACCGCCGATCGGGCAGGCGGAGGAGGAACTCCAGCCGTCACCGGCCCGGGCGCAGGATGGCAACGGCCTTGTCAGGGCAGCGTCTTCGGGGTCGGGCGGGGGGCTTCCGCTGGCGAACTCTTGGGATAGACCACCAGGCATCGCCGCGGACCTTCGCCTCGGCTTTCCGTGCGCAGATCAGCATGGTTGCGCAACGCCAGATGCACAATGCGGCGCTCGCGCGATGACATGGGGGCGAACGCATACGGGATGCCACTGGTACGAACCTTCTCGGCGGCGACGGCCGCCGCCATGCGCAGCTCTTCGATCCGTAGGGCGCGCTGATTCATGCAATCGAAACAGATTTTTTCGTGTTCGTTGCCGGTCAGGCGGAGCATTTCGATGGCCAGCAGCTCGAGACTGCGCAGCAGCTCCCCTCCGCGCTCGAGCAGCAAGGTCGAATCCGGCCCGGAAAGCTCCACCAGAATCTCCGGCCGTTCCCAATCCCGCTCCTCGACCAGAGGCGGGTTCACCGTGATGCGATACTTCAGCCGCAAACCGCCGTGGGTAACCACAGCGCGGAGCAGCTCATCGATCTTCCTGGCGGCAGCGACTTTATCAACAATGGGCATTGGCTCGAGACCCCCCGATTGTCGCACACAGCGACTGGCTACTTCTTTTCCCGTTTTCTCGCCCGCTTCAGAGCAATGGCGCGCATTTCCTGGCCCAGGCCGGTGCGGTTCATCAGCGCCTGCTGCACGATCGCGATCACGCTGCCCTCCATCCAATACAGACACAAGCCGGCTGCCAAGTTGAAACTAATCACTCCAAACATCACCGGCATCATCAGATTCATCATCTTCTGTTGCGAGGGATCGATTCCGGCCTGCGGCGTCATGCGCTGGGTGAGGAGGCCGGTGACGATGATCGCGATGGGCAGAAGATGGTAGGGATCGGGAGAGGAAAGATCACGAATCCACAGCCAGGGAGCATGGCGCAGGTCCAGAGCCGAGCCCAGCATGCTGTAGTAGGCGAACAGGAACGGCATCTGGATGAGCATGGGCAGACATCCCCCCACCGGGCTCACACCTTCGCGTTTCATGAGCTCGCCGATTTCCGCGTTCATCTCCTGACGTCGCGGATCACGGATGTTGTATTTCTTATATTTTTCCTTGATGGCATTCATCTGCGGCTGAATTCTCTGCATCTTCAGCGCCGATTTCATACTGGAGACGCGCAGAGGCAGCAGGGCCAGATTGATGATGAGGGTTTGCACTACGATTGCCCATCCCCAGTTGTGAACCCCGAGGTAGGGAGCGCTGTAGGTCCAGCGCAGCCAGATGAACAGCGGCCGGGCGATGAAACCGAAGAAGCCAAAGTTAATGAGTCCGCGCAAATCCGGCGTCGTCCCGGTGATGGTCGGAACCGCAACCGATTCGAGCGTCTTCAACTCTTTGGGACCGACGTACATCCGCCCGCGCGTGGCCGCACCGAGAGCGCCGGCAGCAAAGCCCAAAGTGTCCACCTTGGTGGACTCTTGCGGGTTCCTGGCATCTTTCGGGATCTCGATCGGATTCCGCAAGGTGACCGTCACCGCGTCTTCGGGATCGTCGGGAAGGAACACGGCGGCAAAATACTGATCGGAAACTCCCACCCAGTCGAAGGGCCCGCGCACCGTGCTGCCGCCGCTGACCTTCTTGAACGTGGTTCGTTCGATCGCGCTATTGAACTGCCACTCGATGCGGGTGGCGGCGTATCCGGCGGGCGTGATTTGATCTCCAAACCCGGAAGGCCACATGGGGAAGGCCGTAACTGCGCTCCCCTTGGTCAAGACGGAGGTTTCCACCTCGACGAGATAGGAATGGTCAAAGCGAAACACCTTGCGCACCGACTCGTCCGCATCGGCATATTCGAAGCTGAGGGTGGCGGGAGCGCTCAACCTGCCGGAGGCCGATGCGACATAGAGCACGGCGTTGATCTTGTTCCGCTGGTTTTCGTCATACGTCCACAGGCTGAGGGGGAAACCGTATTTCTCGGCCGCTAGGCGGTTCACCAGTTCGAGGGGGCGTGCGTGATCATCGTCGAATTTCTTCAGGATCCAAGATTTCACCTGCGCGCCGCGGTTGGTGAAGGTAATGCGATACAGGTCATTTTCGACGACGGTTTCCGCCTCTGCACTCGCCAGTTTGGTCCCGCTGATCTTGGCCGGAGTTGTCGCTTGGGCCGCCGCCTGGGGCGCAGTGCCGGCGGTCGCCGAGGTCGGAGCCGGACGGTGGGTCTCGTTGAGGGCGGGTTGCGGCGGCGGCGCCGGCGCATATTTTCTGAAGACCGCCTGGAAGAGCATGATCACCACAAAGGTGAGCAAGAAGACGAGCAACACCCGCTGCTCCATGCCGGGTTCTTGCTGGGGATTTTTGAATTCGGGCAAGGTTCGTTCTCAGTGACTGCCACGCCGAGCGAGGCTCGCTTTGCTGACCGGATCCACTCCGCCCTTGGCCAAGGGATGACAACGAAGCAGCCGCCAGATGGTCATTGCGGTCCCCCGGGCAGCGCCGTGATGCTCGACCGCCTCGATCGCATATTCCGAGCACGTCGGCACATAGCGGCAGGCAGGCGGCAACCATGGTGACACGACCCGTTTGTAGGCGTCGAGCAGCAGGAGCACGAGGGTCTTCGGCCCCTCTGTCAGGCTGCGCCCGAGTGCCGAGCTCTGGTTCATCGGAAGCGCGGTCCTCCTGCGCCCGCGAGCGCCCGTTCGACCGCCTCCAGGGCGCGCTGGACTTGCTCTTCCAAGCTAGCGAAATCAACCCGAAGGACGGACTTTTTCGGATGCACCACAACATCGACGGGGCTCGACAACTCCGAGCGGTGCAACCGAATCGCCTCCCGCAGACGGCGCCGGATGCGATTCCGCTCTACTGCGCCGCCCAACCCACGCCCCACGCGAAATCCAATGCGAGGTCCATCTCCCCGCTCTCGCCCCCGGTAAAAGACGGTAAGATGGGCGGCAAAATGCCGCCTGCCCTGCTGATATACCTTTTCGAAATCCCCGCGCCGCCGGAGCCGCAAACTCCGCGGGAACTTCAAGCGTTTGCCGGGGCTGGGCACATCAGGACGGCTCTTCGGACGAAGCCCACTCACATTCACCATCCGAACTCAAGTTGCGGAGCTCCCGCCCCATCGCCTCGCGGGAAGGAAAGTCTACTCACGAAAGCCGGGCTTTACGGAAACCCGACTGCGTCCTTTGGCGCGCCGGCGGGAGATCACCGCGCGGCCGCTCTTGGTCTTCATCCGCACGCGAAATCCGTGGGTTTTGGAGCGCCGCCGCCGATTGGGCTGGAAGGTGCGCTTGGGCATGATAACGAATCTGCTCCCTCGGTCGTGACCGCGGTGGTTCGATGGAAGAAAAAGTATAAATGAGTACCAGCAGCGGGAGCAAACCGAGGAGCGCAGCCGCGGGGAAACCCCTCCCACGATCGGGGCGCCAGTCTGCACAACTCGCGCGGCAGTTATCAAGTCGCTACTTGACAGAGTTTTCCTTTCGCGTTTTGAATCGGGGAGTTCACAGAAAATCTTTGCCAAAGTTTTCCGAAAACGCTAGAAATTTGTGCTAGTATGCCGAACTGATCTTACGGCTACTGTTTTGCTCGCTCCAGCGAAGCCGCCACCCGGGCGCGGTTTGCTCCGCTGCACAACGAGACATTGTGGACAGGGTGTTCTGACCGGGCACTGACTTCGGCGGCAGGCCCACACGAAATTTCATATGTCGGTTCCAACTCCAACTCTCATCACCAATCCGTGGTCGCGTGTTCTCGACGCCCTGGAAAAGAAGATCAATCGGCCTGCCTACGATCGCTGGCTGAAGCCCACTCGCTACAGTCATTCCAGCGGAGGCGTTCTGTTCGTGCGGGTGGAAACCGAGGAAGCTCGCCGACAAAACGACAAGTACCTCGATTTGATTCAGGAGGCCCTCGACAACCTCGGGCTTGACTACCAGGAAGTGCAGTTCGTGACTCCGGAGAACGATCCTGCCTCCACTCCGGTCCGTCACGACGGAGGGCTGACGGCTCCCGTCCTCCCGGCCGAGCATCCCGCGCAAGCCCGCTTCGATTGGGACGGGGCCGCGCAACTCAATCCCCGCTATACCTTCGACGCCTTCGTGATTGGCAGCGGGAACCAGTTTGCCCATGCCGCCTGCCAGGCCGTCGCCGAGCGTCCCTCGAAGGCGTACAACCCTCTGTTCCTGTATGGCGGGGTCGGCATGGGAAAGACCCATCTCATGCAAGCCATCGGACACGAGATTGCCAAACGCCAGCCGCAAGCCGCCATCTGTTACGTGTCGAGCGACAAGTTCACCAACGACATGATCAACTCGCTGCGCTACGACAAGATGACCAGCTTTCGCGACAAATTCCGCAACATGGACGTGTTGCTGATCGACGACATCCAGTTCATCGCCCAGAAGGAGCGCACGCAGGAAGAGTTCTTCCATACCTTCAACGCTCTGCACGAGTCGATGAAGCAGATCGTGATCGCCAGCGACCGTCCGCCCAAAGATCTGGCGGAAATCGAAGATCGGCTGCGCAGCCGCTTTGAGTGGGGTCTGATCGCCGACATCCAGCCTCCCGACCTGGAAACGAAAGTAGCCATCTTGCAAAAAAAGGCGGAGCAAGAGAAGGTTACGCTGCCCACCGATGTTGCGCTTTATATCGCTTCCAATATTCGGTCGAATGTGCGGGAACTCGAGGGTGCGCTGATTCGCCTGATCGCGCATTCGTCCTTGATTGGGGCGGAGATTACCCTTCCCTATACCCAGCAGGTGCTGAAGAATTTCATCGACTCGCAAGCCCGCAAAGTCACCATTGAGTCGATTCAGAAGGCGGTAGCCGAGCAGTTTGGTTTGCGTCTGGTCGAAATCAAGGCCAAGAATAACTCCCGGGCCATCGTTTATCCCCGGCAGATCGCGATGTATCTGGCCAAGCACCTGACCGAAGCTTCGTTGCCCGAGATTGGGCGCCAGTTCGGCGGCAAGCACCACACGACCGTGCTGCACTCGGTGGAAAAAATCGATGAGGTCCGCAAGTCCGACAAGGATTTGAACCGGTTGCTCAACAAGCTGACCGAGCAATTGGGTGGATAAGGCACTCGCGTTCCTGGTGATTCGGGTCCAGCCTAAACTTGGGAACCAGGATCGCCGTCACAAGCCGGCGCTGAGACTGGTTACAGAGTCCCGATGTCCGCCGAGCGGACGTGGCACGCTGGTGGAGCGGGTTTTTCTTTTGATATAAGGGAAGTATTCAAACTATCCCTCTGCCTGGGAGACTCGGTCTATGCCGGTAGAAGCCATGGCGACAGCGGCGGGAACCACGACGATGGAAATTATGGTCAGTAAGTCTGAGCTCTTACGAGAGCTCACGGCGACGCAAGGCGTCGTCCAGCCCAAGACGACCATTCCGATTCTCTCGAATTACTTGTTGGAAGCCAGCGGTGACAAGCTCTCTCTCACCGCAACCGACCTGGATCTGAGCCTGCGCACTGCGTGCAACGTCAAGATCATCCGCGAAGGCTCCTGCACGGTTCCCGCTCGCAAACTGTTCGAGTACGTCCGGCTTCTGCGGGATGCCGAGATCACCATCAAGCTGCTCGAAAATCATTGGGTCAGCATTCGCTGCGGACGGTCCCACACCAAGATGGTCGGCATGGCGCGGTCCAATTTCCCCAGCCTGCCGGCCTTTCCCACCTCGAGCCTGGTCAAGATTCCCGTACCCATCCTCCGCACCCTGATCGAGAAGGCCGGATTCGCCGTGGCCAACGAAGAATCGCGCTACACCCTCAACGGGGCCCTCATGGTGCTCAAACCGGAATCGATCACCATGGTGGCAACCGACGGACACCGCTTATCCCACATCGAATGCAGCGGAGCCAAGTTCGACGGGGTCTTCGGGGAGATGAAAACTCTGGTGTCGAAGAAGGCCATGGACGAGCTCAAGACCCTGCTCGCGTCCGCCAATACAGAGGACGTCGAGTTTGCCAAAGATGAGTCCACCCTCTACTTCCGCCTGGGTACGCGATTGCTGACCGCGCGTCAGCTCACCGGACAATTTCCCAACTACGAGGCAGTGCTGCCGAAGGAGAATCACAAGGTCGTGACCGTGCGCGGCGACGAATTGTCCGCGGCCATTGCGCGCGTCGCCCAGTTTGCCGACGAACGCTCCCGCGCCCTCCGCCTGCGCCTGGAAAAGGGGGAACTCAAACTGTCGGCTTCCTCGGCCGATATGGGGGAGTCGGAGGATTCGCTCGAAACCGACTATGATGGCGACACACTGGCGATCGGCTTCAATGCGCAATATCTGCTGGATTTCCTGAAGGCCGTGGGCGGCGACGTAAAGCTGGAATTCAAGGATTCACAATCCGCCGGCCAGATGCGTCCGGCCGAGAACGCAGACTGCAAGTACCGATATATCATCATGCCGATGCGGATCTGAGGCCGCGCGCTGGCGGCGCGCCACAGCAGCCTTTGCTCTTCGCCGCGCAGCCTGCGGGAGGGCGCCGCTGCGGATACCCGACTGGCGTAGCCCATGGCTAGCATATCCGAGCCTTGCACTGCCTGATACCGTCGCCCAGGCGGCTCGGGAGTGCCGCGTGTGTCGTGCCCCTTGACTGTCTACCCGGTTCGCCTTAAAGTGGAACGCCACTTGTCTCAGGAGGCACTCTATGTTGAGCGGATTCAAGCAGTTTATCCTGCGCGGTAACGTCATCGATATGTCGGTGGGGGTGGTGGTTGGCGCGGCCTTTGCCGCCCTGGTTGCGGCCTTCACCAAGGACCTGCTCACTCCCCTGATCGCAGCCATCGTGGGTAAGCCCGATTTCTCGGCCATCCGGTTCACCGTGAACGCCAGCACATTCGCCGTCGGCGATTTCATTAACGCCGCCGTGTCCTTCCTGCTAGTGGCAGCCGCCGTCTATTTCTTTGTGGTAACTCCAATGAATCTGCTGCTCACCCGCATGCGCAAAGCTCCGCGTCCCGCCGATCCCACCACCAAGAGGTGTCCGGAATGCTTGAGCGAGATCCCCATCGAAGCCAGGCGGTGCTCCCACTGTGCCCAGCCGGTTGCGGTTGGGGTGGCGGCAGATTGACGTGGTCCCGCCGCAGGTGATCCTTACTCCTGCGTTTCCCTCTCGCCAGCTTCTCCCCCCGGGCAACGAGACTAGGCTGAATGCCGGCCAAGAACGCCGGGGAGGAACTGTCCTGTAACATAGAGCGCATGGGCTGCCATCTCTGTCCGACTTTCCTGGCGGTGGTGCTGATGTTCGGCTTCGAAGCTCCGCTGGCATCGGCTCAGCAATCCGGGTCACAAGCAGCGGCGTCTCCCGCAGCCGCCTCCGTCGAGCCGGGGGAATTGCTAGATGGTACGTACCACAATCGAACGATCGGCTTCCGCTACCAAGTCCCGTTTGGTTGGGTCGATCGCACCGACGAGATGCGCCAGGCGGCAAGCGATCAGGACAAATCAAGCGTGCTGCTGGCGGTGTTTGAGCGGCCTCCCGCAGCCAAGGGCAACACCGTGAACTCGGCGGTCGTCATTGCCGTCGAGCCAGCTTCCGCTTACCCAGGCTTGAAAAGCGCCGCCCAGTATTTCGGACCGGTTACGGAACTCACCACCGCGAAGGGCTTCCAAGCGGTCGCTGATCCCTATGAGTTTCCCGTCGACGGCCGGCCCATTGTGCGACGCGACTTCCTCCGGCCCATGGGCAGCATTAGCATGCATCAGAGCACCCTCGCGCTGCTGACGAAAGGTTCGATCGTCTCGTTTACCTTCCTGGGGGGGAGCGATGATGAGGTTACCGCACTCATAGAGCAGCTGGCCTTCGAACGAGTCCGCAAGCCGGCCCACAAGTAGCGCCGGCGCGCGGCGTGCTCGCCTATCCTGGGGGACCCATCGCGGAGCTTCCGATTTAAGAAAGTGAACCGGTTCCTGCCCCCTTCTTTTACCCATCAGGAAGGCCCTGCGAACATCCGCCTAACTGCCGCCAAATCGAGGGTTTACCGGGGCGGTTCCTGGTCGAAAAAGAGCTCCGAATATGGTAAGATACTACCCAGCACCTGACAGCCTAACTATTAGTAATTTCAGTAGCTTGACTTGATTTCGAGAACCGGAAACGGCCGGCCGGCTGGGTCTGGATTCGCGACATCTCCACGGAGCGGAATGGCAACCAAAGAGATCACCGCACCCGCCATCGATAGCGAGAGCCGAGGCGGGAAGGCTAATCCTACGGACGGAGGCAACGGCACCTACACCGCCGAATCGATCAAAGTCTTGGGGGGCATGGAAGCTGTGCGTAAGCGCCCCGCGATGTACATCGGATCGACGGGCGAGCTGGGGCTCCACCATCTGGTTTACGAAGTGGTGGATAACTCCGTCGATGAAGCATTGGCGGGGTTCGCGGACCGCATTGACGTCACCATTCATATCGACAACTCGGTTACGGTGGTAGACAACGGTCGTGGCATTCCCGTCGATACCATGGAAATCGATGGCGAAAAGATTCCCGCGGCGCAAGTGGTTATGACCCGTCTGCACGCGGGCGGCAAGTTCGATTCCTCTTCCTACAAAGTCTCCGGCGGCCTGCACGGGGTCGGGGTGTCCTGCGTGAATGCCTTGAGCCACGAGCTCGAGCTTGAGATCTGGCGCGACGGTTTTACCTGGGAGCAGCAATATTCCAAAGGCGAGCCCACCACCAAACTGAAGAAGGCGGGCGCCACGAAAAAGCGCGGGACCAAAGTGCACTTTCTTCCCGACAAGGAAATCCTCACCGTCACCGAATTCAACTTCGACACCTTGGCGCAGCGGTTGCGGGAGCTGGCGTTTCTGAACAAGGGATTGTTGATTATTCTGACCGACGATCGCACCACCGATGCCAAAACGGGCGAGCCCAAGACCGTCGAGTTCAAGTACAACGGAGGCATTGCGGAATTTATCAAACACCTCAACCGCGGAAAATCCCTCCTGCATGACAAGCCCATTTACATGGAAGCCGAGCGCGAGGGCGTGGCCATGGAAATCGGCTTGCAGTACAACGACGGCTATTCGGAAGCGGTCTTCAGTTTCGCCAACAACATCAACACGGTGGACGGGGGATCGCATCTTTCGGGCTTCCGCACGGCCTTGACCCGTACCATCAACTCTGCCGGTCAGCAGATGGGCTTGTTTAAGGATGTCAAAGAGAACCTGACCGGCGACGATGTGCGCGAGGGCTTGGTTGCGGTCATCAGCGTCAAGCTGTCACAACCACAGTTCGAAGGCCAGACCAAAGGCAAACTGAACTCCGATATTGCTGGGGTGGTGCAGGCCTTCGTCAACGAGCGGTTGGGCGCTTATCTCGAACAGAATCCGACCGTGGCCCGCAAGATCATCAACAAAGCCGTGGAAGCGGCCCGGGCCCGCGAAGCGGCCAGAAAGGCGCGCGATCTGACCCGGCGCAAGGGCGCCCTCGACGGCGGTGGCCTGCCCGGCAAGCTGGCCGACTGCTCCGAACGCCAGCCCGATCGTTGTGAGCTGTTTCTGGTCGAAGGCGAGTCGGCGGGCGGCACCGCCAAGCAGGGACGGGATCGTCGCTTCCAGGCGGTTCTGCCGCTCAAAGGGAAGATTCTCAACGTGGAGAAGGCGCGCTACGACAAAATGCTCGGCCACGAAGAGATTCGCGCCATGATTACAGCCTTGGGTACGGGCATCTCCAAGGAAGATTTCGATGCTGCCAAGCTACGTTACGGCAAGATCATCCTGATGACCGATGCGGATGTGGACGGAAGCCACATCCGAACCCTGCTCCTGACCTTCTTCTTCCGCCATATGCAGGAGCTGATCAAGCGGGGCAACGTGTTCATCGCCCAGCCCCCCCTGTTTTCGATCAAGAAGGGAAAGTCCTTGCAATACATCAAGGATGAGAAGGAATACGTCAAGGTCATGGTGAAGCGCGCATCGGAAGGCCTGATCGTGCGCCATGGCGAGGGCGCGGCCAAGCTGGAGGGCGCGGCGCTCGCCAAGTTCATCACCACCCTCGATGAATACTTGAAACTGTTTGAAAAGGTGGACAAACGAGTCCGCGACGAGAAAGTCACCGAGCTGTTGCCCAAACTCGACCTGGGGAAACGCGGTGATTTTGAAGGCGACAAGAAAACGCCGCCCAAGAAAATTGAAAGGCTCGAGAAAGAGCTGAAACATCTGCAAAAGGAGCGACAGTTCAAGGCGGTCGAGATGCGTTTTGACGAGGAGCACACCCTCTGGGAGGTGGGCTACGTCAACGCGCAAGGTGCCGAGCATCTCATCAATTGGGAATTGGCTGCGACTGCTGAATATCGCCAACTGCTGTCCAAGTTCAAGCAGATCGAGGCCTACCTCGAACCACCCTTCGTAATCGAAACGGTGGGGAAGCCGGCTGCAGCGGATGGCACTGCCAATGGTGAGAAGGAAGAATTAAGCGACGCCGAACGCGAGGACTTGGAGAAGGCACAGAGAAAAACCGCCAAGGAAGTGCCGGGCAAGACCGCCAAGAAACGCTCGGAACCGGAAACCGCGGAAAAGGCCACCGCTCGTGATCTGCGCGATTACATACTCGCAGAAGGGCGCAAGGGCTATGACGTGCAGCGCTACAAGGGCCTGGGAGAGATGACCGCGCCCCAACTCTGGGAAACTACCATGGATCCGGAAAGACGGACCCTGCTGTCGGTCAAGCTGGAAGACATCGCGGAGTGCGAGACGATTTTCAGTACCCTCATGGGGGAAGACGTGGAAGCACGCCGCAAGTTCATCGAAGACAACGCCCTCGACGTAAAGAACCTGGACATCTAAGGGGGTGGGCGGACAGAATCGGTCTTGCCGGCACCGTTCTCGGTCAGGCTAGCGGAAGCCAACCATTCTATTTGGCTCGAACTACCGGCTACTACGAATTCCTCAGCGAGATCGGCTGGGGAGGAAGCGTGCGGCCTCCGGCGGCGAATGGAGTTCCCGGATAGATCCGATCAAAGGCCGCCCAGCTTGCCGCGATCACCACAAACACCAGCACGCTTCCCTCCGGTCCAACCGTCCCCCCAGTCAGCCAACGCGAGCCATGGAAGGAAGAATTGAGCAGGTGTCCTACGGTTGTGCCACCGCTGTCCGGGACCGAGTAGAGATAGCTTTCACTCCAATCCCACGAGGCATGCATTCCGACGGCAAACCACAGGCTTCCGGTGCGTCGTAGGGTAAAGCAAAAGAACAAGCCGATCAGCGCCGCGCAGAGAGAGCCCAGCGCAGACTCGCCGACATTTCCCCAGAGGTGAAGCGCGCCAAAGAGGAACGAAAGAACGCCGGCGGCCGGCCAGAACCCGATCCATTGCGAGAGGGTAAACTGGGTATAGCCGCGGAACGTGAACTCTTCAAATACTCCCACCCAAAGGAAGAATACGCCCCAAAACAGCCCGAACTTCAAGATGTGCGTGCCGTTGAGGCGGAGGCTGCCGTAGGAGAAAACGCCCACCAGCCACAACAGAAGCATGAGCGCGGAAAGAGCCAAAATCCCCCACACAACTCCCACGGCGAACAGCCCACTCGCCGCACGCCGGGGGCGGAGCCCGTAGCTGGCGAACGGGCGTTTCTCAATGGCCCCCATGACGTACGCTGGCAGCAAACAGGAGACAGCGAGTACGGCCTCGAGCAACATGTTGCGCCAGAGCCGTCCGCTGCCGCCCTCCGCGATTAGAGGCTCAAAACTCGAGAGCACCAGAAACAGGACAACCGCCATTGCCAGATACACAAAAAGGCGCCATCCGGGTCGCAGTCCATCCGGACCGATGAAGATCCGCTGCGGCCATTCTCGCGCAGTCGGGGAAGGGGACAGCGGCGGGGAAGGCGAGGGCCCTGCGGCTTGGGCTCGATGGTTCTCGGCCGCCAAATCTGGTTTC
>Ga0187783_10002974_pt1 | contig 12532 bp, 8 predicted proteins | sample 1015_SJ02_MP02_2_FD_132471 | JGI IMG/M metagenome (GOLD analysis project Ga0187783, IMG submission 132471) | Tropical peat soil microbial communities from peatlands in Department of Meta, Colombia - 1015_SJ02_MP02_20_MG | ecosystem: Environmental > Terrestrial > Soil > Wetlands > Peat | place... | reverse complement strand
GCGCGGCGGGGGATCGAGCCGAAACGCTGCGTCTGCCGTGGTATAGTGCGCGGCCTTTTTTGGGGGAGGTCTGCTGATGGACGCCAGCATGTGGCTGTGGGCCGCGATCGCGGCCGGCGTGCTCGCCGTGCTCTATGGCGTGTTCTCGATGATGGCGATCCTGCGCCTGCCGGCCGGCAGCGAGCGCATGCAGGAGATCGCCGCCGCGATACAGGCCGGTGCCAAGGCGTACCTCAACCGCCAGTACAGCACCATCCTGATCGTCGGCCTCGTGCTGTTTGCGGTCATCGGCTTCTCGCCGCTCGGCTGGGCCACGGCCGGCGGCTTTGCGGTCGGCGCCGTGCTGTCGGGACTCACCGGCTACATCGGCATGAACATATCGGTGCGCGCCAACGTGCGCACCGCGCAGGCCGCGACCGGCGGCCTGAACGCCGCGCTCAGCGTCGCCTTCCGCGGCGGCGCGATCACCGGCATGCTGGTGGTCGGCCTCGGGATGATCGGGGTGGCCGGCTACTACACGCTGCTGCGCCAGCTGCCGTCGATCGGCCCCGAGGGCGCGCTGCACGCGCTGCTGGGGCTCGCCTTTGGCGGCTCGCTGATCTCGATCTTCGCGCGCCTCGGCGGCGGTATCTTCACCAAGGGCGCAGACGTCGGCGCCGACCTGGTCGGCAAGGTGGAAGCCGGCATTCCCGAGGACGACCCGCGCAATCCCGCCGTGATCGCCGATAACGTCGGCGACAACGTCGGCGACTGCGCCGGTATGGCCGCCGACCTGTTCGAGACCTACGCGGTCACCATCGTCGCCACGATGCTGCTCGGCGGGCTGCTGTATGGCGGGGACAGCGCCGCCTCGCAGGCGGCGGTGATCTATCCGCTCGCCCTGGGCGCCGCCTCGATCGTCGCCTCGATCATCGGCACGTTCTTCGTCGCCGCGCGCGAGGGCGGCAAGATCATGAACGCGCTCTACAAGGGCGTGCTGGTGTCCGGCCTGGTGTCGGCCGTCGCCTTCTACTTCATCACCCGCGAGCTCATGCCGGCCAACGCCGTGCAGCTCTACGGCTGCGCGCTGATCGGCCTCGGGCTCACGGCCGCCATGATCATGATCACCGAGTACTACACGGCCACCGAGTACAGCCCGGTGCGCAAGGTGGCGGCCGCCTCGCAGACCGGGCACGCCACCAACATCATCGCCGGGCTCGGCGTGTCGATGAAGGCCACCGCGCTGCCGGTGATCGCGGTATGCCTGGCGATCTGGGGCGCGTTCACGCTCGGCGGGCTCTATGGCATCGCCATCGCCGCGACCGCCATGCTGTCCATGACCGGCGTGATCGTGGCGCTCGACGCCTACGGTCCGATCACCGACAACGCCGGCGGCATCGCCGAGATGGCCGGGCTGCCGAAGGAGGTGCGCAACATCACCGATCCGCTCGATGCGGTCGGTAACACCACCAAGGCGGTGACCAAGGGTTACGCGATCGGCTCGGCCGGGCTCGCGGCCCTGGTGCTGTTCGCCGACTACACGCACAACCTCGAGGCCGCGCACCTGTCGGCCAACTTCCAGCTGTCCGACCCGGCGGTGATCATCGGGCTGTTCGTCGGTGGCCTGGTGCCCTACCTGTTCGGCGCCATGGCCATGGAGGCGGTGGGACGCGCCGCCGGCGCGGTGGTTAACGAGGTGCGGCGCCAGTTCCGCGAGATCAAGGGCATCATGGCGGGCAGCGAGAAGCCGGACTATTCGCGCGCGGTCGACCTGCTGACGCGTGCCGCCATCCGCGAGATGATCGTGCCGTCGCTGCTGCCGATCCTGGTGCCGATCGTGCTGGTGCTGGCGATGAATTCGCTCATGGGGCATGACGCCAACAATGTGCCGGCCGGCGTGCGCGCGCTCGGTGGGCTGCTGATCGGCACCATCGTCACCGGCTTGTTCGTCGCCATCTCCATGACCACCGGCGGCGGCGCCTGGGACAACGCCAAGAAGTACATCGAGGAAGGCAACTACGGCGGCAAGGGCTCGCAGGCCCACAAGGCAGCGGTCACCGGCGACACCGTTGGCGACCCGTACAAGGACACCGCCGGACCGGCCATCAATCCACTCATCAAGATCATCAATATCGTGGCGCTGCTGCTGGTGCCGCTGCTGTAGCGGGCGCGCCTCAGGCGGCCAGCGCCAGCGGCTGCGGGCGGCCGATCGCGTAGCCCTGCAGGTAGTCGACGCCCATGCGGCGCGCGGCCTCCGCCGAGGTGCTGTCCTCCACCTGCTCGGCGATCACCTTGAAATTGAGCGTGCGCGCCAGCTTGATCATCGCGGTCACCATCGCCTGATTGACGCTGTCGCGCGCCAGATTGCGCATGAAGGAGCCGTCGATCTTCAGGTAGTCGAGCGGCAGGTTCTTCAGGTTGGAGAACGAGCCCACTCCCGAGCCGAAATCATCGAGCGCGAACTGGCAGCCCATGCCGTGCAGCACGCCGACGAAGCGGCGCGCGTGATCGAGGTTGGCGATCACGGCGTTCTCGGTGATCTCGAAGCACACCTGGGCCGGCGCGACGCCGGTGCTGTCCAGGCATTCGACCACGAACTCGAGAAACTGCGCATCCCCGAGTGTCTGGCCGGAAATGTTGATCGCCACGCTGCGGTTCGCCGGCACGGGGATCGCGCCGCGTCCGAGGGCGGCGAGCGTGGTCTGCACCACCCAGCGGTCGACCGGCGCCATCAGCCGGTAGCGCTCGGCGGCGCGCATGAACTCCGCGGGCAGCAGCTCGTGGCCGGTCTCGTCCTGCAGGCGCACCAGCACCTCCATCGCCGGGCCGCTCTCCTCGTCGTGGGTGGGCACGATCACCTGGTAGTAGAGCTGGAAGCGGTTCTCGCGGAGCGCCGCCTGCAGGCGCTGCAGCCACTGGATCTCGCCGGTGTGTCGCGCCAGCGCCTCGTCGCGCGCCGAGTAGACCGCCACGCGGCCCGAGCCCTGCTTCTTCGCCACGTAGCAGGCGGTATCGGCGGCGGCCAGCAGCTCCTCGAGCGTGCCGCTCTCGCGCGAGATCTCCACCAGGCCGATCGAGACGCCGATGTTGAAGATACGGTCCCGCCACACGAAGCGGTGCTCGCCGACCGCGCGCGTCACGTCGTCGGCGATCTGGCGCGCCTTCTCGAGCGGACAGCCGATCAGCAGCGTGCCGAACTCATCGCCCCCCAGGCGGCCGACGGTATCGCTGTCGCGCACCGCATCGCGCAGCAGCTTCGCCACCTCCCGCAGCATGCTGTCGCCGGCCAGGTGGCCGCTGCTGTCGTTGACCAGCTTGAAGCGATCGAGATCCAGGTAGCACAGCACGTGCTGGCCGTCGCCGCGCTGGCCGCTCTCGATGGCCTCCTCCAGGCGGCGCTCGAACTCGCGCCGGTTGACCAGCCCGGTGAGCGCGTCGTGGGTCGCCTGGTAGGACATCTGGCGCGCCAGCCCGCGCATCTCGGTGACGTCGTGCAGCATGACCACGGCTCCGACCAGCTCGCGGGCAGCGTCGCGGATCGGGGAGGCCGACAGCTCGATCGAGCGCTCGTTGCCACTGGCACGCGATACCAGCAGTGCGCGGCGGCTGAGATTCACCGGCGTGCCGCCGCTGAGCGCCTGATGTACCGGGTCCGACAGCAGCCGCCGATCGGTCTCGTCCACCAGACTGACGATGTCCTCGAGCAGCTTGCCGGCGGCGGCCGCGCTCTCCGCGCCGGTCAGCTGCTCCGCGGCCGGATTCATGAAGGTGATGCGGCCGTCCTTGTCGGTGGTGATGATGGCCTCGGCGAGTGCGCTCAGCGCCAGCAGCTGCGGCCCGGCTGCCGGTTCCTCCGGCAGGCGCAGCGTCTGCTGCGTTTGGGTGGGAATGATCTCGACGCCGGTGATCAGCAGCGCGTTGCCCTTGTCGTACTCGACCGGCGTGGCGGTGATCTCCAGGCGGCTGATCTGTCCCTGCAGGCCCACCATGTCGATCTCGTAGCGCTCGGCGGCGCTCTCGCCGGCCAGCCGCCGGCGGATGTTCTCGCTCACCAGCTCGGAGTACTCCGGCGGCACCAGATCGGCGAGCCGCCGCCCGATCAGCTCGACCCGATCGACACCGACGTAGCTGGCGAACTGGCGGTTCGCGTACAGGATCACCTCGCGGTGCACCAGCACCGCCTCGTGAATGCGGTCGCCGAGCTCGGCGAACATGCGCGGCGCCTGGGCGGGGGCGTCGCGCTCGTTGTTGGCCGGGGCGGCGCGCGTCAGCAGGTGGTTGACGGCGGTGACCAGCGCACTGATCTCGGGCTTGTCACTGTCGACATCCACCCGCCCGACGAGCCGCCCGCCGATGGCGATGCGCTGCAGCTGCTGCGACAGCTCGCCCAGCGTGCGCAAGTCGCGGCGCTGCAACGCATACAGGATCAGAACCAAAGCGGCGATGAGGGCGAACAGGACGCACAGGAGCCCGACAATCGACATCTGTATTCTTCTGCGTTCTTTTCGAGCCTTCCGCTCGGGTACCCCGCATTGAGGGTCCGCCGGCGCTCTGATTCGACTTGTCGCGCCCGTGGCTTGCGGACCGCCCAAGCATAGCGCAGGCGGGACCTCGCCCCGTCGGTATTTCACCATATCTCGTCGCACGGCCGCTTGGCAGCGCGCCCGAAAACCCTTAACTTCTCCGGCCTTTTCTCAGGGTGGCAATAAGTCCAATCGGGAGGCAAGCGTGCAGACGGCCGGTGCCCGCGAACAGATGGTCGAGCAGCAGGTGCGTGCCTGGGACGTGCTGGACGAGCGCGTGCTGGCTGCCATGCGGCGCGTGCCGCGCGAGCTATTCGTACCGCTCGCGCAGCGCTACTGCGCCTACGCCGACGCCGAGGTGCCGCTGGCGCGCGGCCAGCACATGTTGCGTCCGAGCGTAGTCGGGCGGCTGCTCCAGGCGCTGTTGCCGCGGAACGGCGAGCAGGTGCTCGAGATCGGCGCGGGCAGCGGCTTCGTCAGCGCCTGCCTGCGCGTCATGGCGACGCACGTGCGTACGCTCGAGATCTTTCCCGAGCTGGCTGACCAGGCGCGTCGCAACCTCGCCCTGCTCGGCATGCGCGACGTCGAGGTGGTGGACGCCGACGCGCTGCACGCCGACACCGGTGCGCGCTACCAGGTGATCGCCGTGACCGCCTCGCTCCCGGTCTATGACCCACGCTTCGAGTGCATGCTCGAAGTCGGCGGACGGCTGTTCGTCGTCGTCGGCGAGCCGCCGGTCATGGAAGCGCTGCTCGTGCGCCGCACGGCTGCCGACACCTTCGCGACGCTCAGCCTGTTCGAGACCATTATCGATCCGCTGGTCAATGCCTTCCGGCCCGCCGAATTCACTTTCTGACGACCAGCCGTATCCGGCTGCTTGAACCGAAGGGAACCGCCATGAATCGCGCCGCGACTCTCGCCCTGCTATGGCTCGCGTTCTCGGCCAGCACACCCGCCAAGGATCTGATCGGGGTGTTCGAGGATGCGCTGCAGAACGACCCCGTGATCCGCCAGGCCGATGCCAACCGGCTGGCCGCGCGCGAGGCGCGGCCGCAGGCCCTGGCGGCGCTGCTGCCGCAGTTGAACGGCACTGCCGGCGCCACGCGCGACCACCAGTCGGGTATCCAGACGCAGCTGTTCAGCGTGCCGAGCCCGACCAACCCGAACGTCACGCAGATCATCGCCGCGCAGCTGCCGGACACGGCCGACACCACCACTTACCAGTGGGGCCTGAACCTCAGGCAGAACGTGTTCTCGTGGAGCAACTGGATGGCGCTCAAGGCGGCCAGCCGGGAGGTGGCGCAGGCGGAAGCCAACTACGCCGCCGCCGAGCAGCAGCTGATCCTGCGCGTGGCGCAGGCCTACTTCGCGGTGCTGGCGGCCGACGATACGCTGGCCGCGGACCAGACCGCGCTGGAGGCGATCGCGCGGCAGCTCGATCAGGCCAACAAGCGCTTCGAAGTCGGGTTGATCGCCATCACCGACGTGGAGGACGCCAAGGCGGCCCGCGACACGGCCGCCGCAACCGTGATCGCCGCCAAGCGCACGCTCGCCACCACCGAGGATCAGCTGCAGGAGATCACCGGGCAGCAATACGACCGGCTCGCCAAGCCGGGCGCCAGCATGCCGCTCGCCAACCCCGAACCGGCCGACGAGAGCCGCTGGGTCAACATCTCGCTGGAGCAGAACCTGTCACTGGTCTCCAGCCGCCTGGCAGCGGACATCGCCCGCGACAACGTGCGCGTCGCCATCGGCGGCCACCTGCCGACGCTCGATGTGGTGGCCGGACGCTCCTACCAGCAGAGCACGGCCGACGAAGCCTTCGGCAGCGCTCCGGGCACGCCGGCTTCCTCGTTCTCCGATGTCTTCAACAAGTCGAACGACCGCCAGGTCGGCCTGCAGTTCACGCTGCCGATCTTCAGCGGCGGCCTCACGCAGTCGAAGGTGCGCCAGGCGCAGTACCAGTGGATCGCGGCCAAGGAGGCGGTCGTGCAGAGCTCGCGCGCCACCGAGCGGCAGGCGCGCGACGCCTATCTCGGCGTCATCAGCGGCATCGCCCGGGTGCAGTCGCTGCGCCAGGCGCTCGCATCCAACGAGACCGCGCTCAAGGCGACCGAGGCGGGTTACGAGGTCGGTACGCGCACCTCGGTCGACGTGCTCACGGCGCGCAAGAACCTGGTGCAGGCCCAGACGGATTACGCCGGCAGCCTGTACGACTACATCGTCAGTGTGCTGCAGCTGAGGCTCGCGGCCGGCAACCTCGATCGCACGCAGCTCACCGAGCTGAACAACTGGCTGACCGTCACCGCGCCCACCTCGCCCGCCACCGAGACGCCCGAGACGCTGATGCCCAGCACGACCGGCAGCGCGCCGGCAGCGCCCTCTGGCGGCACGCCGCCGCAGGGCACGGCGCCGCCGCCGCGCCACCGGCCCTAGCGCGAGGCGGCGAGCAGCGGCTCGATCAACGCCAGCAGCTTCGCGAGCGCGCCGCGATTACCGTCGACCGAGGCACGGCCGGCGGCACCCATGCGGGCGCGCGCCTGCGGGTCGGCGAGCAGCTCACTGACGCGCGTGCCGAGCCCGGCGGCGTCGGTCACCACTTCGGCCGCGCCGCGCGCGAGCAAGAGCCGCGCGATCTCCGCGCTGTTGAAGGTGTTGGGGCCGGTCAGGACCGGTATGCCGAGCGCGGCGGGCTCGAGCAGGTTGTGGCCGCCGACCGGCACCAGGCTGCCGCCCACGAAAGCGACGTCCGCCGCGGCGTAGAAGCCGAGCAGCTCGCCGAGCGAATCGAGCAGCAGCACCGCGCAGTGCGCCGCCTGGTCGGCGGCGTCGGGCGCGGAGCGGCGCACGAAGCTGATGCCCTGCCGGGCGAGCGCCTGCGCCACTTCGTCGAAGCGCGGCGGATGGCGCGGCGCCAGCACCAGCAGCGCCGCGGGATGCCCGCTGCGCACGCGCTCGTGCGCCGCGAGCACGGCCTGCTCCTCGCCGCCGCCGTGCGTGCTGCCCGCCACCCACAGCGGCCGCGCCGCGGCGTACTGCGCGCGCAGCTCGGCGCCGCGCGCGCCGATGTCCGCCGGCAGCTCGAAGTCGAACTTGATGTTGCCGGTCACGTGCGTGCTCGCGGGGTCGGCGCCGAGCGCGCGGAAGCGCTCGGCATCCCCCGGCGCCTGGGCCGCCACCACCGCGGTGCGGGCGAGCGTCTCGCGGAACAGCGCCCCGACGCGCCGGTAACGGCCGAGCGAGCGTGCCGAGATGCGCGCGCTCGCCAGCACCAGCGGCACGCGCCGGCGGCCGCACTCGCGATACAGGTTGGGCCACAGCTCGGTCTCGAAGATCACCGCCAGCTGCGGCTGCACGCGTGCGAAGAAGCGGCGCACGGCCCCCGGCAGGTCGAAGGGCAGGTAACGCACCTGCGCGATGTTGCCGTACAGCGCACGCGCGCGCGCCGCACCCGTCGGCGTCACGGTGGTGACGGTGAGCGGCACCCCCGGATGGCGCTGGTACAGGGCGCTCACCAGGGGCGCGCAGGCCTGCACCTCCCCGACCGACACCGCGTGCAGCCATACCCCGTGCGGCGCCAGCCGTGCACCGTAGCCGAAGCGCTCGGAGAAGTTTCGCCAGTAGCTGCGGTCGCGCAGGCCACGCCACAGGAACACTGAGCAGACCGCCGGGGTAGCGAGCCAGAGGGCGAAGAGATAGAGGAGTCGCAAGCTGGGCCCTAGTCCTTCGCGCCGAGGTCCCTGGGGCCCGGCTCCTTGGTGCTCGGCTCCTTGGTGCTCGGCTCCCTGGCGCTCGCCAGCAGCTCACTCCTGCCGGAGGACTGGCGATAGCCATCGAGCAGGCCGTGCCAGTCCGATTCCCCGAAGCGCTCCGACGGCAGCGACCAGGTGACCTTCTCGAGCGAGCGGCGCAGGCGCACCAGATTGCCATCGCGCCACAGTCCCGGGGCGCGCAGCTCGCCGCGGTCGAAATCGATGAGATACACGTGCTCCTCGCTCAACAGCACGTTGTGCGCGTTGAGGTCGGCATGGCAGACCCCCAGATCGTGGAAGCGGCGGATGCAGCGGCCGATCGAGATCCAGGTGAGCACCGAGAGCGCCGCGGTGCGCAGGCACTCGGCGAGCGAGCCGACCACCGCCAGTCGCTCGGTGATGATGTCGCCGCTGTAGGTGGCGCCGCTGCGCCGGTAGCGCGCCGCAATCGGCACCGGCACCGGCAGCCCGGCGCGGTGCAGCTGGTAGGTGAGCTGCCATTCGCCGAAGGGGCGCGTGTCGTCCTCGTCGCTCCACAGGTAGCGGTCGGCCAGCATGCGCGCCAGCAGGCCGCCGCGATGGTAGTGGCGCAGGACGTAACGCTTGCCGTCGGCGCACTTGACGAAATGCGTGGCGCCGCGGCCCCGCGCGGCGCCCTCGAGCTCGCCGCGCGCCTCCCAGTACTTCGGGTCGAACCAGGCGGCGCTCAAATTGCTCACCCGGGAGGCGTCATATAGCATGGCGCCGCCCGCCAGGGCGCCGCGTTTTACCTCGGAGCCGAGCGCCCAGCGCCCCGTCACAAGCCAGACTCCATGCCGCTGCCTCTCGCCGCACCGCCGCGCAGTGTCTGCATCCTCAGGCTGTCGGCGATCGGCGATACCTGCCACGTGGTGCCGATCGTGCGCACCTTGCAGCAGGCATGGCCGGCGACGCAGCTGACCTGGATCGTCGGCAGGAGTGAAGCGCGTCTGGTGAGCCTCATGGAAGGCGTCGAGTTTATCACCGTCGACAAGCGTGCAAGCCTCGCCGGGCTCGCGGCGCTGCGCGCGCAGCTGCGCGGGCGGCACTTCGATGTGCTGCTGCACATGCAGCTGGCGCTGCGCGCCAGCCTGGCCGCGCTCGCCGTCAGCGCCGCGGTGAAAGTCGGCTTCGACCGCGCGCGGGCCCGCGAGCTGCAATGGCTGTTCACCAACGCGCGCATCGCGCCGCGCACGCGCGAGCACGTGCTCGACAGCTTGTTCGGCTTCCCCGCGGCGCTCGGCGTGCGCGAGCGGCTGCTGCGCTGGGACCTGCCGCTGCCGCCGGCGGCCCGAGCCTACGCGGCGCGCCTGGTGCCGGACAGCCGCCCGACGCTCGTCATCAGTCCCTGCTCGAGCCACCCGCTGCGCGACTGGCGCGCCGAACGCTACGCGGCGCTCGCCACGCATGCCGCCACCCGCCACGGCATGCGCGTCATCCTCGCCGGCGGCCCGAGCGCGCGCGAGCGGCAGATGGGCAGCGCCATCGAGCGCTCCTGCACCGTGCCGCTCGTGAACCAGATCGGCCAGGACACGCTGCCGGAGCTGCTGGCGCTGCTGGCGCGCGCCAGCGTGCTCGTCGCCCCGGACTCCGGCCCGGTGCACATGGCTACCATGGTGGGCACGCCGGTCGTCGGGCTGTATGCCGCGACCAACCCGGCACGCAGCGGGCCGTACCTCTCCAGCCGCTGGTGCATCGATGCCTATGCGCAGGCGGCACGCCGCTTCCGCGGCTGCGAGCCCGCGGCGCTCCCCTGGAATCACAAGATCGAGGAGCCGGGGGTCATGGAGTTGATCACGGTCGATCAGGTCACCGCGAAGATCGACGAGTTGCTAGGATCGCGTCCATGAAGGACATCCTGGTCCCCATCTCCCCGGGCGAGCTCCTGGACAAGATCACCATCCTGCGCATCAAGGTGGCGCGTATCCAGGACGCCGGCAAGCTCGCCAACATCCGACTGGAGCTCTCGCTCCTGGAGCAGACCTGGCAGGACTCCGGGGCGCCGGCCCAGGAAGTGGCGCTCGAGGAGCGGGCGCTGCAGAACGTCAACGAGCGCCTCTGGGACATCGAGGACCGCATCCGCGACAAAGAGGCCCGTCAGACCTTCGATCGCGAGTTCATCGAGCTGGCGCGCGCGGTGTATGTCTGCAACGACGAGCGCGCCGCGCTCAAGCGGCGCATCAACCTGCAGCTCGGATCTCGCCTGGTCGAAGAGAAGTCCTACCGACCCTATCGCTAGTCGCGCCGGCGAATCACCCGTCACTCACCAGAACGGAACGCTGACCGTGCACGCGCCAAAGCCGCACCTGATCTGCCTGCTCAGCCTGATGCTGCTCGCCCCGTTCGTGCGAGCGGCGTTCGCGCAGCACGCGCCCGCCGGCGCCTACGACGATCTCGCCTGGCGCCTGATCGGTCCGCACCGTGGCGGGCGCACGCGCGCCGTGGCCGGCGTGCCCTCACAGCCCACGGTATTCTTCATCGGCGCGGTCAACGGCGGGGTGTGGAAGACGACGGATGCGGGGCGCACCTGGCAGCCGATCTTCGACGCCCAGCCGACGCAGTCGATCGGCGCGATCGCGGTCGCGCCCAGCGATCCGAACGTCATTTACGTGGCGAGCGGTGAGGGTCTGCATCGCCCCGACCTGTCGGTCGGCAACGGCATCTACCGCTCGGTCGACGGCGGACGCAGCTGGTCGCACCGCGGGCTGAGCGACGGACAGCAGATCGCCGAGCTCGCCGTCGACCCGCACGACGCCAACCGCGTATTCGCCGCGGTACTCGGCCACCCCTACGGTCCGAACGCCGAGCGCGGCATCTATCGCACGCTCGATGGCGGTGTCAGCTGGCAGCGGGTGCTCTACCGGGACGCGGATACGGGCGGCTCGGCGGTCGCGCTCGACCCGCAGCACAGCGAGGTGGTGTACGCGGGGCTGTGGCAGTCGCGCCTCGGGCCCTGGGAGGACAAGAACGAGTACGAAGGCACGGGCGGCGGGCTGTTCAAGTCGAGCGATGGCGGCACGAGCTGGCGGCGGCTGAGCGAGGGACTGCCGGCCAATCTCTCGCAGATCAACATCGCGGTCGCGCCAAGCGCACCGCAGCGGTTGTACGCGGCGGTCGGCACCAACGAGGCGGGCGAGTATTCCTCGGCGGCCGGCCTCGGGGTGTTCCGCTCGGACGACGCCGGCGAGCACTGGGTGAAGATCACCACCGATCCGCGGCCGGCGCTGCGCATCGGCGGAGGCGATCTGCCGATAATCCGTGTCGATCCCAGCAACGCCGACGTGCTGTACAGCACCGGCATCGTCACCACCAAGTCGAGCGACGGCGGCAAGACCTGGCTGTCGCTGCGCGGCGCGCCGGGCGGTGACGACTATCAGAACCTGTGGATCAGCCCGAGTGACCCGCGCGTGATGGCCCTGGTGAGCGATCAGGGTGCGGTCATCACCGTGAACGGCGGCGCCAGCTGGAGCAGCTGGTTCAACCAGCCGACCGCGCAGCTCTATCACGCGAGCGTCTCGCCGACTTTCCCCTACCGCGTGTGCGCCGGCCAGCAGGAGAGCGGCTCGGTATGCATCGCGAGCCGCGGCAACGACGGCAGCATCACCGAGCGCGACTGGCACCCGGTCGGGGCCATCGAGTACGCCTACGTCGCGCCCGACCCGCTCGATCCCGACCTGATCTACGGTGCCGGTCGCAACGAGGTCTCGAAGTTCCACTGGTCGACCGGTCAGGTACAGAACGTAACGCCGATTCCGCTGCGCGGCCCGGCGGTGCGCGTCGACCGCACCGCGCCACTGCTGTTCTCGCCGCTCGACCCGCACACGCTCTACTTCGCCGCCAACCGGCTGTACCGTACGCACGACGGTGGCGCCACCTGGCAGGCCGTAAGTCCCGACCTGGCGCGCGAGGCGAGCGGTGCGCCGCCGAGCGTCGGCGCGCTGCATCCGAAGGGCGCCGAGCGCCAGCGCGGCGTGATCTACGCCGTGGCGCCCTCGCCGCTCGAGATGGGCACGCTGTGGGCCGGCACCGACGATGGGCTCGTGTGGGTGACGGGCGATGGCGGCGATCACTGGACCAACGTCACGCCGCCCGCGCTCACCCCCTGGAGCAAGGTGACGCAGATCGACGCGTCGTATTTCGACCCCGCGACCGCCTACGTCTCGGTGAGCCGCATGCGCATCGACGATCTGCACCCCTACATCTACCGCACCCGCGACCGGGGCCGCAGCTGGGAGGCGCTGGCCGCGGGGCTGCCGGCAG
>Ga0187783_10002973_pt1 | contig 12533 bp, 11 predicted proteins | sample 1015_SJ02_MP02_2_FD_132471 | JGI IMG/M metagenome (GOLD analysis project Ga0187783, IMG submission 132471) | Tropical peat soil microbial communities from peatlands in Department of Meta, Colombia - 1015_SJ02_MP02_20_MG | ecosystem: Environmental > Terrestrial > Soil > Wetlands > Peat | place... | reverse complement strand
CTGCCGTTGGTCGGCATGATCGTGCTGACGGCCGGCATAGCCGTCTTCCGTGTCGAGGTGCCCCCGAGCCAGGCCCTGACATTGGTGGGCTCGAGCCTGACCGGGATCGGGCTCGGGGCGACGGTCGCACCAGCACTCTTCGTCGCCGGCTTTTCGCTGGCGTCGGCCAACCTGCAGCGGGTGTTCGCGATTGTCGAGCTCCTGCGAGCGGTCGCGGCATTCATGGTCGCGCCTATATTCATCTATTTCGCCTCGACGATCTCAGGCAGTCTCGACGAAGGTACCGGCGTGATGCTTTTCGTCGGCATCGGGCTGGCAATCGCCGGCGCCATTTCCGGAGTCGCCATCTACGCGCTCAGCGGTGCGCGACCGCAGGCGCCCGACCTTGACCGTTTCCTGTCAGGCAAAGCGCCGGCATGGGGCTCCCCACCCCTCATGGCCAGACTTGGCTGGGGCCGGTCCGACCGGGCTCTCGAGCCCGAAAGCGTCAACTGACAGGGTGTCAACTGACAGGGCGCCGACCCCATATGGCTCGGTCGGGCCGATCGGTCCGGTGCTTTTCGCCTACGACGGCTCTGACCTAGCCGGGTTCGCGATCGGGCACGCCGGCGGACAGCTGAAGACCGGCCGAGATGCGCTGGTGCTGTGCGTGTGGCAGCCGGTAGATGTCGGGTTCGTGCCCGTCTCCGAGCGCCGTTTCGACGCGGACGACGCCACCGAAGTGCGAAAGGCCGCGGAGGAGACCGCCGAGCACGGAGCGTCGTTGGCACGCCGGGCCGGGTTTCGAGCCCGGGGGACGACTGTCCAGGCCGCCCCGACGTGGAAGGGGATCGTCGAGATCGCCGAGGAGCACCGAGCCGGCCTGATCGTGCTGGGCTCCCACCGTCATGGCGGCCTCGTGGGGCACTTTCACGGCAACGTTGCCGCCGCCGTCATCGCTCGCGGGAACTTCTCGGTATTGGTGGTGCACCCGGGACCCTGAACCGGGAAGATGAGGACGATGAACATGAGACGGACGCGGGGCCAGTTGCCATGACCTCCCTGAGGTGCCACAACCGAACGCCTCCCCGTATAGCGGTGGCTGGGGACCAAGACCCTCAGCCGGCTAATACCCGGGAGGAAGGGCGGTGAAGGTCCGCTTTGCGGTTTCGCCGGGTGCAGGCAAGGTCGACCCGGACCACCTGGCCTCGCTCGTCACGGGGGCCGAGGAGCGGGGGTTCGACACTCTCTGGTTCGCCGACCTGCCGCTGATGGACGCGGCGGACCCGACGTTGGCGGTGGCCTTCGCCGCCGGCGTTTCCCACCGGCTGAAGCTGGGCGTGGACCTCGTCCCGTTTGGCCAGGAGAGCTTCGTAGTTGCCCGCCAGCTGGCCCAACTGGACCAGCTAACCGGCGGGCGCCTGCTGGTCACCCTCGTCCCTGGCCTCGACCTACCGGGCGAAAGAGCCGCCCTCGGCATCGCCGGCCGCCATCGCGGACGCCTGCTCGACTCCCTCTTGCCGGAGCTTCGCACGTGGTGGGCCGGGTCAGCGGTGACTGTGGGCACGGGCGAGGCAACCGCTGAGGTAACGCTCCCGGTGCTTCCCCGGCAGGACCCCCTCGAGGTATGGCTCGGCGGGCACGGGCCGCAAGCCGTTCGCAGGGCTGGCCGGCTCGCCGACGGGTGGCTTGGCTCGGGCGCCTCGCTCGGGCCCCGCCAGGCCGGGGAACTGTGCCGGCGCATCAAGGAAGAGGCGGCCGCGGTGGGCCGAGAGATCGACCCCGAGCACTTCGGGTTGAGCATCCGGTACGCCCGGACCGCCGATGACCTGAGCGCGCCGGGCACCCGGGCTATCGCAGCTGCCGCCAACCAGGGTTCGGCGCCAGCACCTCCCGTCGGGGCCAGCGCACTGCGCGACTCGGTTCGGGAGCTGGTCGAGCGGGGGATGTCGAAGTTCGTGGTGCGCCGGGCCGCGCCCGTTGCCTCGTGGCCCGACGAGCTGGACTGGCTCGCCGCGGCCATACTCGACCTGCAATCCTGAGCGTAATCGGAGGCCAGTTCGGGCTCTGCCAAGGGCACCCACCCACCCATCCACGTTGCTCAACCATCCCCTTGGGCGGTGTTGCGGCCGTGGGTGCTCCCGGGGAACGAGAACCGCGAGGCTTCGGCCAGGGCCCGGGCGATATGTGCGACTGCTGCGGCGAAGCTCTCTTGGCCTTTGTCGGGCGTGGCCAGGGTGGGGTCCCCCACCACCCCGGTAGGGCTCAGGTCGTCGGAGAGCCAGGCGAACTCTGTACCGCCGGTGAAGCTGAGCGGCCCATAACCGTTGACCCAGGACGGCACCGACCTTTCGGCGCGCGACATGTCGACCAGGTCAGGCCGAAGGTGGAGGACCACTGACGTCTCTGACAGCGAGCCGTGGATCCCGAGGCCCTCTTCCCCGGGGTCAGGTGGCGGCCCGCCATGCTCGGGCGGGGCATAGCCCTGGAGTACGAACGTGTAAAGGTGGTAGCGGGCGCGGATATCTCGCGCCGCCACTCTCAGCAGGTGGGTGTTGCCGCCATGTGTGTTTAGAAACGCAAACCGCTTGGCCCCCGCCCTGGCGACCGAAGCGGCGATGTCGTCCAACAGGGCCAACAAGGTCGAGGGGCTGAGGGAGACCGTACCCGGGGCCCATACGTGCTCAGTCGACAGGCCGTAGTGAAGCGTGGGCAGCAGCAGCAGGTCGAGGTCAGGCGCGTCGTTCGCTACGGTCCGAGCGAGAGCGTCCACCACGAGAGCGTCGGTGGCCAGCGGCAGGTGGCTGCCGTGGTGCTCGACAGCTCCGATGGGCTGCAGTACGACGGTTGACGGCGTAATCGCGGCGGCCAGATCCGGCCCGCACAAGTCCGCGAAATATCGAGCCTTCACTGTGTACGGGCGAACAGGACCACTTTCGGCGGGAGCGGGGGGCAGGGGAGCGGGCATGGTCACTTACGCTAAGGCAGTTGCGCTCGCTGAAGTCAACAGACCATCAGGGCCCGGCGTTAGCCACAGCCGCGCCGCGGGCTACCGCGTCACTGATGACCTTTCCCCGGCGCACGACGACCCGGGCCGTACCCGCCTCGGCCATGGCCTCGCGCAGGCCCGAGCCCGGGAGGGCGACCAGGTCCGCGGGGCAACCCACCTCCAGGGCGACGCGTGGCCAGCCGCACACCGACCGGGCCGATGCGGCCACCGCGTCGAAGGCCGTGGCTGGGTCGAGCTGGCCGGCTGAAACGAACAAGGAGGCGGCCTCCATTGGGTCGGCCCGGCCCATCGGGTTGAACGGGTCCTGTATGTTGTCCCCGCCCGCCGCCACCTTTACCCCCGCTCGGTACAAGGCCGACAATGCGGTCAAGCCGCGCGGCTTGGCCTCCTCTGCGCCTCGAGCCTGCAGGTAAAGGTTGGTCTGCGGCAACGAGATGACCGAGACACCGGCCTCGGCCAAAGCCTCGGCGGCCCGGCGCTGAGTTTCGGGAGGCTGGACGCCCAGGCTGACGCAGTGGGAGGCGGCCACCGAGTGACGGAAACCGGTGCGCTTCACTGCGTCGGCCAGGACCAGGACGGTCATGCAACTGGGGTCGAGGGTCTCGTCAGTGTGGAGGTCGACTCCAATGCCTGCGTTGGCCGCCTCCTCCAGGCAGACGTGGGTTTCGCCGACCGGGTCGTCCGACCAGTACGGGTTACCCCCCACATGCGTGACGCCCATGGCGATGGCGTCGCGTAGCAGAGCGCGGTTCTCCCGGCCTGCAGTGCCGTGGACCGGCGGGGTGATGTGGGCCACCACCTGCACGTCGACCAAGTCGGCGAGCTCGGCCACCACTCCTGTGACCGCCTCCACCGCCTTCATACCGAAGAATGTGCCCACGACCACGTGGGTCCGAACTGACAGGCAGCCCTTGGCCACAAAGGCGAGCAGCGCACGGCGAGCGCGTGCCGCAATTTCCTCCGTAGTCGCTTCGGTGAAAGAGCGGGCGCTGGCAACTATGGCCCCGTCGAAATCAGTGGCCGGGTTGGGGTAACGGTCGGCGGTATAGGCCTTGTCGACGTGTGTATGGGGTTCGACGAGGGCCGGGAGAAGGACCATGCCGCGAAGGTCGATCTCCGTGGTTGGTGGCGTCGTCACGCCGCCCCCGCGGTGGACGGCGACGATTATTCCACCCGCGCACTCGACGTCTACAAGCTCGCCCCCGGCGTCCACTGCCCCCACCAGCGCAACGCGTGGCTCGGCTTGGGACGGCATATTTGTCACTATTACCTTGCCTTCTCGTGATGCAGGTGGCAGTTTTTCTTTGCCCGCCGGGCGTGTCTTTTATGGTCATCGGCGGCCTCTAGTGCCGACCGGACGCGTCGCAAGGAGGTCACACCAGTTTCCCCGGGTTGAGCAGCCCTGCCGGGTCCAGTTTCGCCTTCAGGGCTCGGGCCTCTTCCACGTTGAAGTCCACGTAGTACTCGTGCGGGCTGTGCACCAGGACGTTGAGCTGATGGAGCCGCTCGTAACCGGCGACCACCTCTTCAGCGCTCACGAAGGGCGCAACCAGCATGCCGATCGGGAACTCATGGGCCGCTTCGACGTGCAGCATCCCGCCCGGGTAGACCGCTTCGACCTCGGCAAACCGGTCAATGAGAGGCTCGTCGGCCACCTCGACGTGGAAATAGGTGGTCTGGGGGACGTTGCGCTGCAGCCAGTAGACCGGGTGGTTGTAGGACAGTAGGCTCAACCGGATGCCGGCCTGAGAGCCGCGTCTCAGCGCGTGTACAGCTCCGCCGGCACGGTCGACCAGCTGCTGAGCGAGCGCGACCGTTGAGCCCTCAACGATGGCGCGCAGGCTTGCCCTCCCGGGAGGGGTAGCAGAGTCGGGGGGTAAGGCGTTCACGATGGGCGCGGGATCGGCCGACACCAGCCGCGGGCACGGCTCGAGCGCCCTGAACTCCCTCACCAGGTGAAGGGCAGGCGCGTAACTGTCGAAGCTGGCGTAGAGAGCGTGCCAGTCCTGGAGAGGCTCCAGCCGGACTGACGCCCGGGCTATGACCCCGATCGTGCCGTAACTGTGAACGTACGGCTGGGCGTTGGGCCCGTCGAGGTGCACGATCCCGGGTGACCGGGTGAGGTGAACGACGTCGAGGGCGAGCACGAAACCTTGCCAGGTGGCGCCGTGGGCGATCGTCCCGGTGCCCGCCGAGCCCCCCGAGAGGAACCCGCCGATGCTGCTCTGCACGGTTGAGGGGTACATCCACAACTGCTGGCCGCGTTCAGTAGCGGCTCGCTCGAGCTGCACCATCGGAGTCCCGGCCTCGGCCGTTATGCAACCATCAGCCACCTCGGTGATGGCCCGAGCTCTGCTCGTATCAAGTACCAGTCCCCCTAAGAGGGGGAGGCCCTGGCCGTAGTTGCCTGTTCCCCTGCCGCGCGCCGTGACCGGCACTCCGTGACGCGTCGCCGCGGCGACGGTCTCAGCGATCTGTGTGGCGTCTTTCGGGAACGCGACAATATCGGCCAGGCCGATCGGGAGCTGGGGGGCGAGGATCGGCGACATGGTGGAGCCATCGATAGATGCCTTGCGACGCACCCCGAGCGACGTGGAGACGCCATCGCGGCCGAGCAGCTGCACCAGTTCACGCTCGAGCGCCTCGACGGCCGGCGCGGCACTTGCCCCGCTCATGAGACCGTCATCGCGCTGGCGCCCATCAGCGGCTGAAAAGCGGGTAGCCGGGCGGCATGTCTCAGGGTACAAGACAGAGCCCAGGGGCGAGACGACTTCGCGGTGCGGGTCGTCGTCGCCCTGGGTACGGGTCGTCGTCGCCCCGGGCGAGCTCGTGCCGGCAACATTTCTCCTTGCAGCTTGCGTCACCTAACCTCGGTGCCATGGAAGTCGTTCGGCTCGGATGGTTGGGCACGATGACCGATCGGGCCGAGGAACTCGCCGCCTTCTACCGGGACGTGCTCCAGCTTCCTCTTGTCCGCAGCGAGCCGGGCTGCTGGGTCTACGGCCTCCCGGACGGGTCTCTTGTCGAAGTGTTCGCCCCGGGCTACGGGAGGGACCACTTCCAGACCGGCCCCGTGGCCGGGTTCGCCGTGGACGACCTGGCAGCGGCGCGAGAGGAACTGCTCCAGCGGGGCATCGAGCTTCTAGGCCAGCCTGGCCCGACGTGGCAACACTTTCGAGGTCCTGATGGCAACGTCTACGAACTCGTGGCAAGCGGAGCAGCCCCAAATTCGGGTCCTGAATGATGTTGCGGCTGTCGAGGCACCAGCGCGACCGAGGCCTTTTCGGGTTCGGCCGGTTCGGGTGCGGTGTGCCAGTGCGCACAAGTCGGAGGCCCCGCTTCTCGGAAAAGGAGCGGTTTTGGCCGATCTGGGGCAACAAATTGTCGTGGGAAGTACCTTTCTTGCCCCAGTTGGGCGCGCTGGCTCTCATTCGGCCGCACAACCCGAAATAGAACGCCCGCACGCCCGCACGCCCGCACGCCCGTAACTCAGGGCCGGGGGCGCACGGATCGTAGCCCGGCGGCGGCACCACCTTCTCCGGTTGGGCTCTGCCTCGTCCCCCCGGCCAGCAGCCCGAGGCCCGCTTTCACCGGACCGCCACGGAATGCCTCTCCGCTGGCAAGATCAATGGGTGCGCCTTGTAGACCTGAGCCATGTCATCGAAGACGGGATGACTACCTACCCCGGCTTACCCGGCCCCGAGATCTCTGAGCACCTCAGCTTCGAGGCTTCGGCAGAGCGGTACGCGCCTGGCACCGAGTTCAGCATTGGCCGGATCACAATGGTCAGCAACACCGGCACGTACCTCGACACGCCTGCACACCGCTTCCGGGGTGGTTACGACCTCTCCGGTCTGGTCCTCGAGCGCTGCGCCCTACTCCCTGTCGCGCTCTTCGACAGCGATGGCGCCATTGGGCCGCAGTTGTTCGCCGACGTCGAGGTCTCAGGCATGGCAGTCCTGCTGCGCACCGGTTGGGACCGGCACTGGGGCTCTGCTCGCTACGGCGCACGAGACCACCCTTACCTCACCGAAGCTGGTGCTCAGGCCCTCGTCGAAAAGGGCGCGGCGCTGGTGGGCATCGACTCGGTAAATATCGACGACACGCGGACCGGTCATCGGCCCGCCCACACCGTGCTGCTCGCAGCTGGTGTACCGGTAGTTGAGCACCTCACCCACCTCGGAGAGCTACCTAACACCGGTGCCCATTTCTGCGCCGTGCCGCCGGCCGTCCGAGGGCTCGCCTCGTTCCCTGTCCGGGCCTTCGCTACGGTGCCTGACGACGGCCACGTCGCCGTCATTTGACCAATCCGTAGTACCCCTACGAGCCGGCCCCGGCCACGTGCCTTACCGAGTTGCGTCCCGGCCTGCACTTGCCCAGGCTCAGACCGTCCCAATGGTCACCGCGGGCTGGCCGACGGCGCTGCCGAACGCCCTCACCATCCTGTCTGGAGCTTGCTGCAGCACCGCGTTCCCGGCCACGAAATTGGGGCCATAAATCGAAAGGTCAAATCCCAGCACCTGGGCTATCCAGATCCGCGTGATGGCGTAGCTGAGTGCGGCGTAGTGCGAGCTAAACGCGATGATCGTGAACCCGTAAAACGGATAGGTCTGGAACTCTGCGCCGCATGTCGGGCACTGGAAACTCGCTGAGCTCTCACATTCGAACGCCCCGCAATTGGTTGGCCCAGAGACCACGAGGCCGGAGAAGCGGTCGTTCGGGAGAAAGAAAACGATGCCGTTGAAGAAACGCTGTGCCAGGCCGATCGTCGGGGGAGGCGGGGGGATCCCGGCGATGGCGGCCAACGGCAGGTTGGACTGGAGGCCACCGGGTGCTGGCGCCACTTTCGCACTGCCGAACCCGTACACTTTGCCGTCCGAGCCGGCCATGTAATAGCCGTCCTCGTCCTGGGTAAGGGCGATCCCCACGATGTTGCTCACCTTGACACCGATCCCCGGCAGCGAACCGTAAAACCTGACCCCGGTGCCGAAATTGAAGACCCCCCCGTCGGATCCCACCAGGATGTAACCGGTGCCGGCCGAGGCCGGCAGGATGCCCCGGATGCTAGTGGTGCGGATGTTTATGCCAGGCAGCGAACCGTAAAAGCGGGCATTGCCGAAGGTGAACACGCCGCCGTCGCGGCTGACCAGTAAGTAGCCCGTGCTGGCCGGGTAGGCCACCATCCCCACCACGTGCTGGGTGCGGACGCCGATACCCGGCAGGGAGCCGTAGAACCGGGCGTCGCCAAATGTGAATATGCCGCCGTCCGACCCCAGCAGGTAGTACCCCTTGTCGCCGGAGGTCACGGCGATGGCCACGATGTTCGAGACGCGCTTGCCGAGGCCGGGTACCGAACCGTAGAACCTGGCGTCACCGAAAGCGAACACCCCGCCGCCGGCGCCGACCACGTAGTACCCCTTGCCGCCGGCAGTGGCGGCTATCGCCCGGCCGGCCGTGGTGTTGGCGTTCCCCAGCGAACCTGCGGTGCCTACTCCGAACACCCTGCCATTGGTGGTAGCCAGCCAGTAAGCGGGGGGGCGGGGATTGACGAGCAGCTTGTAGGTGCCTGGCCCGGAGGAGCTCAAGAAGAGGCCGTAACCCGAGTAGCTGGCTGACAGGTTGTGGCTCCCGGCCAGCAGGTAGGTGCTCGTGCAGGTGGCGATGCCGGTGGAGGCATTGACTGGCAACGCGGCGCAGCCGAGGACGGGGCTCCCGTTGCCGGTCATGTACACGGTGCCTCCGTTCGGCGCGGGGGTCACCGTGGCGGTATAGGTGACCGGCTGGCCAGCCACGGCTGGGTTCGGTGACGCCGAAACGGACGTGGTGGTAGTCGTCGTCCCGGCAATGATCGTGAGCTGTTGCACGGCGGTGGGGCTGATGCCGTTGGTGGCGGTAATGGTGACCGTAAAGGCCTTGCCGGCGACAGCAGGGGTCTGGTACCCCGAGATCACCGCAGCGCCGTACCTGTTGGGCCTGAATAGCAGGCCCGAAGGCAGGGCACCGGACTCGCTGAGCGTCGGGGTGGGCGAGCCTGAGGCGGCCACCACGAAGGTCCCGAAGTCACCGGCAGAATATTGCCAGTTGGAGGGGCTTATGATCCTGGGGGCGGTCTCCGCCGTCGCCTCCACTACGGAAGCTGGTGCAGCTGGTGCAGCTGGGGCCGCATAGGCCAGCAGGCCGGCGAGCACGGCCAACGCCAGCACCACCGCACGCCACTGACGCCAGCCCGGCGGTTCGTGTCCCATGTTGGCCCTCGTTTCAGGTCGTCAGCTGTGGGTATGCCTGGGCCGGTCCAGGGTCACACGTGCACGACCGACGCGACGCCCACGCGCTCGCCTGGCGCCTTTTGCGACGCCGTAAGGCCGTAAGACCGTGAGACGCCGTGAGACGCCGCTCAAGTCGAATTCTACATTTCTTTCGCCTTGCTGGACAGATTATGACCCTCCGAGCCCTGTGGAATAACTGTTCGAGCTCTTGCTGCGAGATCGACAAATTTCACTTAGAACGCGTCGCCGTCACAACGCGGTCTGCAAGCCGCAAGCGGTGCAGGGCATCAGACCATTTAGGTCGATCGCGGTATCGTTATATTGCCTCCCGGCTTGGCCGGGCAAAGCGGCCCCCGCGAAGCGAGTTGCACCCCAAACATGTGCGTGGCGGTCGGCATGACCGGCGCCACGAACCTCAGCGCCACGTCTGGTAGCTCGGCCGCCAAGCCGCTCATACGCGAGAGTTGACGAGCGGGCCCGGCGTGGCCACAACGCCAGGTCAGGCCGGCGCCCCTTCCGGCCCCTGGTGTCCCGCCCGACGGGCACCTTCGCGCGTTGGCCGACGAGGCGCGCAAGATCCGATGTGGCGCCCTGAAAGAAAGCCTGACCCAGACCGGGGTGCGCCCGGCTATGTTAGTAGCTAATATATTAGTCACTAATATATGGAGGTCGATCGGGTGCAGGCGAAACGATGGTGGATGTTGGCCGTGACGTGCCTTTCGGTAGTCGTCATCAACTTGGACCTGACCATCTTGAACATCGCGCTACCTGACATATCGGGAGCTCTCCTTGCTGGCACCGACGATCTGCAATGGCTTGTCGATGCTTATGCGCTCGTCTTCGCTGGGATCGTGGTCCCTGCCGGGATCCTCGGGGATCGCGTCGGTCGCAAGCGAGTGCTCCTCGGCGGGCTGGCGGTGTTCCTGGCCGCCTCGCTCTGGTGCGCCCTGTCGGTCTCGGCCGGAGAGCTCATCGCCGCGCGGGCAATAATGGGGCTGGGTGCCGGCGCCGTCTTCCCGCTGTCCCTGGCGCTGGTCTCGGCCGAGTTCGGAGATGATGACCGGCCTACGGCGGTTGGTGTCCTGGCCGCGGCTGTAGCCGTGGCCCTGCCGCTCGGGCCGGTGCTTGGCGGCTTCTTGCTCGAGCACTTTTCGTGGAGCTCAGTGTTCTGGGTCAACGTACCCGCCGTGTGCTTGGCCCTCGCCGCCGGTGCCGTCCTGATGCCCGAGTCCCGCAACCCGGCTGCGCCCCCCCTTGATGTCCCCGGGGTGGTGCTGTCAACCGGCTCCGTGGTCTGCCTCGTCTGGGGCTTCAACGAAGGACCCGAACGTGGCTGGGGCGCCGCGCCAGCCTGGGGGTTGTTGGCGGGGTCGGCGGTCCTTTTGGGCGCCTTCGTCTGGCGCCAGCGCCGCACCCTGCACCCCCTCATCGACCCGGCACTGTTCCGGGACAGACGGTTTTCCTGGGGTACGGCTGCCACTGTGGCGGTGTCTGTGGCGCTGTTCGCCACGTTGTTCGTCTTCCCCCAGTACCTCCAGAGCGTGGTCGGCGACGACCCGATGGCCGCAGGGCTGCGCTTGCTCCCGATGATGGGTGGGCTGCTAGTCGCGGGTGGCCTGGCCGGGCCGCTTGGGCGGGCACTGGGCACCAAGCTCTGCGTGGCCTCGGGGCTCGCCCTGCTCGTGGGGGGGCTCGCCACGCTAAGCCAGGTCCACCTCACTACCGGCTACGCCTATGTTGCGGCTGGCCTCGCACTGTGCGGGCTCGGGACGGGCTTGGCCATCGCAGCCGCCATGAACGCGGTCATGGCCGCTGTGGGCGGCGACGAAGCCGGCACCGGTGCCTCGCTGAACAGCGCCCTCCGCCAGGTTGGCGGAGCAGTTGCGGTGGCCGTACTGGGCGGTGTCCTTTCCAGCGCCTATGCCCGCCACCTTCGCCCCGCCCTCGGAGCGCTGCCTGCCATTGATGCCAAGATGGCCCGCGCTTCGGTTGCTGAGGCTGTTCAGGTGGCCAAGCGCCTGCCCGCAGGTGGCTCGCTGCTGCGAACCGCAGTGGGTGCAGCGTTCCTGCATGGCATGAGCATCGTGATGCTGGTCTGCGCAGGCATCGCCGTCGCCGGCCTGTTCACGAGCCTGTGTTACCTGCCTCGCCACGCCGCCTTAGCTGCCGCTGCGCCCCCACGACCTCCCGCTGAAGCGCCCGAGCTGACTGGTACGCGACGATAACCGTGTGACCGAGGCTGAAACGGACTGGCGGCAGCGTAAAAAGACCGCCACTCGCGAACGCATCCGGACGTGCGCGCTTGAACTGTTCCGGCAACAGGGCTACGACGCCACCACCGTCGAGCAGATCTCCGCCGCCGCCGGCGTCTCGCATATGACCTTCTTCCGCTATTTTCCCACCAAGGAGGACGTCGCCCTGTCCGACAGGTACGACCCCTTGATCGTCGAGGCGATCACCCGCGCCCCCGCAACCCAACCCCTCATCGAGCGGATCCGGACCGTTCTGGTCCAAGGCCTGAGACAGGTCTACGAAACCGACCGCGGCACCATGCTCGCCCAGAACAAGCTCATCGTCTCCACCCCCGCCCTCCGCGAACGCCTGTGGGCAAACCAGGTTGCCACCCAAGAGCTGATCCTCGACGCCCTCCACCATGGCCAGGCGGGCTCCCACCCGGATTTCTTCCAGGACAAGGTTGTCGTCGCCGCCTGCCTGGCCGCTGCGAGCACGGCAGTCCTCACCTGGACCGAGAACGACGGCACCCCCGAGCTCCCCGATCTCATGGAACAAGCCTTCGACATCTTGGCCGACCCCACCGGCCGCGCTACGAAGAGCTGAAGGCCCTGCGTCCCCCGCCGCGCAGAAATGCCCCGCGACACGTTGCGCGTACTGAAGGTGGTATTGCGGCCCGTCGAAGAGCCGCCTAGTTTTGCGGGTGCAGCGTTCGTTTGCCAGCCGGGAGACCGCTCTCGATAGGAGGCACAATATGGCAACAAAAGGCAAAGCGCAGCTGTTGATTACGTTCGTGGCCACTCCTGACCAGGTCGAAAAGATCGATTCACTGGTAGCCAGCCATGGAGCCTGGATGGAAAAGACCCATTACAGAGACGGGCCAAAGGCCTTGCTCAGTTACAACTTCTCTAAGGGGCCCGAGTTGGCCAATGCGCTCGACCCTGGCTCCAGTGCCACCGGCAACACCCGGTACGTGCTCAACGAGATCTACGAATCTCCCGCAGGCATCGAGGACCACTGGCAACAGGCACAGCAGTCGTGGGACG
>Ga0187783_10002972_pt1 | contig 12534 bp, 11 predicted proteins | sample 1015_SJ02_MP02_2_FD_132471 | JGI IMG/M metagenome (GOLD analysis project Ga0187783, IMG submission 132471) | Tropical peat soil microbial communities from peatlands in Department of Meta, Colombia - 1015_SJ02_MP02_20_MG | ecosystem: Environmental > Terrestrial > Soil > Wetlands > Peat | place... | reverse complement strand
CGCATCGGATGGGAGCAGCGCTCACCTATGCTCGGCGCTATGCTCTCTTCACCCTCGTCGGCATTGCCGGCGAGGATGATCTTGATGCGCCGGACCTCGGCGGACGAACCATCAACCCCTCCGGCGCCCAGAAACCCGCCACGACGACGGCGACCGAGCGCCACAATGGCGGGCGACGCTATCCCCGGGACGTGCCGCATTCGCAGCAGGGTAGTAGTGGCGGCGCAAGGCCGGCCGCAACGCTTCTGGAGCCTAGAGCCTCTGCAGCCCTGGTGGAGAGGATTCTTGTTGAATTACAGGCTCTCACCTCGGCCGAGGAGGCCGCGACCTGGGCGCACCGGGTTCTAAGCGCCAAGAACAGCTTGACCGATGCCGATGCGCGGCAGCTCGAAGACGCCTTCCAAGCCAAGCTGGCAGGGCTCAAAAGCACGGCTCCCGTCGGCAATGCCCAGATGGCAGCAAGTACCCCTGCACGCCTGCCTGCCTCATCGCGCGGCCGGCGGCCGGATGAACCGGGTGGAGCTACCGTTGCAGCCGGCATTGACAAGAGCCGGTTGGCTCGCCCCCCGCGCCGGGTCCGCGACAAGGACCACGTCAAGTTCGTGGCCAGACAGCCGTGTCTGATTTGCGGCCGAACGCCAGCAGACGCGCATCACCTGCGCTTCGCCCAGCACCGCGCGCTTGGCCGCAAGCCGAGCGATGAGTTCACCGTGCCGCTGTGCCGCGGCCATCACCGCGAGGTGCATCGCTGCGGCGATGAGGCCACATGGTGGAGCAAGTCCGGGGTCGATCCGACCGGCAGCGCCCGTTCGCTTTGGCTTCGGAGGCACCCGCAGCCGTCGGCCTCGGCAGGACCGGAGGGTGTCGGCGCGTTTGCGGCTGCCACGGCGGCTGGTACCGATCCGAGAAGCGGCGAGCCTGATCAGTCGATCGGCCAACCGGACCCGAATCGCGAAACGAACCCAATTATCGCCTCAGGCTCGCAATGACGTCCTTTCGGCAGATCGACGCCAACCGCCGCAATGCTAGCAGAAGCACCGGTTTCGACGACGGAGGAAGGCAAGCGGCGCTCGCGCTGCAACGCCATCCGCCACGGGCTGACAGCCGAGACGGTGATCGGTGCACTCGAGGATGCGGAAGACTACAAAGCGTTCGAGGCTGCGATCACGGCGGATTATGACGCTTCATCGGTAGTGGAGCGGGAGCTCGTGCTGCGGCTAGCGAGCCTGCTGTGGCGGCTGCGCCGCGCCACGACAATCGAAACCGGCTTGTTCGAAATCCAGGCTGACCACCTGAGTGAGTTCAGGCAGTCCCGCCAAGTCAACCCGGCCTCTCGCCAAGCTGTCTACGCGCTGTTCGGGCGGGCTGAGTCAGTCGATTTCGACCGGGTTCGAGTATCCCACTGCATTGCCGACGACACTGAAGCTGCGTCCCGCTCTCGGCCGATATCGAGTGAAGCGGCGGTCGATCCAACCGTCGAGCTCGCGCGCTGCTTTTTGCGCCTCGCCAATCTGTCCAACCTCGCCCTCGATCGGCTTAGCCGATATGAAGCCGCGCTTTGGCGCCAAGTCGCGCAGACCTTGTTTGCGCTCGATAGCCTCGATCGCGGCAAACCGCAGGAAAGGGGAGGTCGAATTTCCGTTTGGAAAACCGGCCACAGATGCCGCCGTGCCGGGTGACCCGGTTTGCGAGGTCGTCGTCGTTTATGTTGTAGGCGAAGCCGATCGCAGCGCGCGAAGATGCCCCTGGTCGGAGTGAGCCCGAGTATTTACTGCGGTATCTCAACCTCACAAAGTCGGGGCGGATCGGCACCTCGACGCTTGCAGGTCAGGGCCGCGCAAGCGGCGGCGAAGGTCAATGCGCGCTCGAGTTGGCCGGCATCAAGCTTTGCGAGCAGCTCGGCGCTAATGCGGTTCATTTCCCGCAAGATAAACAGCAGCGCAGCCTGAAAGCTGTCGCCCGCTCCGATCGTGTCCACGATCTTGACACGCGGGGCATCGACTTGGACCGCTCCCGCTAGCTGGTGCCAGGCGCGCACGCCGCGCCCGCCGCATGTCACGATGAAAAGCCGGGGGCTTCCGGCGAGCAAACGCTCCGCGACCTTTGCGTAGTCGCTGCCGTTATACAGGAACGCAAAATCGCTATCCGACATCCGCACGATGTCGGCGCGCTCGACGAATTGATTCATGCGGCTAACATAGGCGGCCTTGTCGGTGACCAGGCTGGGCCGGCAGTTCGGGTCGAACGAGAGGGTGCTCGAGCGCGCGTTCTCGACCATTCGCATCGTCTCAGCCGCCAATTTGTCGTCGATGAGCGTCGTCGATCCCACGTGGATCGCATCGATCTGCGCGAACGGAATGGAACCGGGGCGGTAGGTCCAGTGCCGGGAAGCGGTTTCCTCGTCGTAGAAGGTGTATTGCGGCTCGGCTTCGCCGGTCTGCACGAAAGCAAGTTTCGTCGGCCGCGCGATCCGCGTCGCGTATTGCAAACTCACCTGTGACGCCAGCGCATGGTCTGCGATCATACCCCCAAACAGGTCGGTCGAGATGCCGCCGACGAATGCCGCCGGCGCGCCCAGCCGTGCCATGCCGATCGCGACGTTAAGGCATGAACCGCCGACCACTGGCAGGAAGGCGTCGCTTCCGTCGGTCGACTTGACCGGCAGGAAATCGATCAGGGCATCGCCACAGCTCAAGAGCATTGCGCGCGGCCCAGCTCCGCAGCGGCAAATCGGCCTGCGTCGAGGGCCTGCATCGCTAGGCGACTCTCCCGGTCAAGCTGCCGCATGCGCGCATGGATCTGGCGCTTGGCGGAATGGAATCGTGTCAGCTCCGGTGCTGCCGCCGACCGCGTGAGCGGTCCGAGCCGTGACATGTTCGTCATCGCGTCCCGCAGCGAGGCGAAGGCGCCGGCCGCAACAGTCCCCAGCATGGCCGCGCCAAGCAGCACCGGCTCCCGCGTCGACGGCAAGGCAACGGTCAACCCCGTCGTGTCGGCCATGATCTGTCGGACCAGCGGACTTTTGCTGGCGCCGCCGCTGATGACCATCATGCGGCACGGAATGCCGTGCTGGCGCATCACGTCAACTACGTCGGCGAGTCCGTAGGCAAGCCCGCAAAGGCCGGCAACGAACACGCGCTCCAGGCTCTCCAGGTCGGAGTCGAGATCGAGCCCGGCTACCATCCCGCGCGCCAAGGGATCCGCGTAAGGCGAGCGATTGCCGAGAAATTCGGGCAGAACGTGAACGTCGCGCGCCAGCAACGCCGCTTTCCCGGGGCTTCCCCGGCGCGATATTGCGCGCCGCTCGAGATATTCGAGCGGCGGCAGGCCTGCGGCCTGCGCCGCCGCCAACGCTTCCGGATAGGCCGGATGCGATTTCACCAGATGATCGATGCCCACGCCGGCCGCAGACTGGCCCCCCTCGTTCAACCACTGGCCAGGAATCATGCTGGAAAAATAGGGGCCCCAGACACCGGGCACGAAGTGTGGCGTCTGCGTCGTCGCCATAATGCAGGCCGACGTCCCCATTATGTAGGCGAGGCGATCTATAACATCGACCGGCGCGCCATTGGCCCGCCCGCCGATCGTGCCGATACCGCCAGCATGGGCGTCGATCAAAGAAGCGCCGACCGGCGTACCCGGCAAAAGGCCAAGCGCCGCGGCGCCGTCGACGCTCAGGCCGTCGCCGAGGGCAGTGGCCGGCTCGGCGATCGCACTGCCAATCTTCTCGCAATCATTGGCGAGAAGATCGGCAAGTCCGATCCGTTCGAAGTAGCGTCGGCTCCAGCGCCGCTCGTGCGCAAGATAGGTCCACTTGCAGGTCAACGTGCACATCGACCGGGTGGTGGTCCCAGTCGCGCGATAAGTCAGGTAGTCGGCTAGGTCGAAGAAATGCGCGGCGTATTGATAGATCGCCGGCAGATGTTCCTTCAGCCACAGCAGCTTCGGCGTTTCCATCTCCGGCGAAATGACGCCGCCGACATAACGCAGGACCTCCTCGGCGGTCTCGTTGATGCGGTCCGCCTGGGCGATCGCCCGATGATCCATCCAGACGATGACGTTTCGCTGCGGGTCGCCGGACGAGCTGACGCTGAGCGGATTGCCGCCGCGGTCAAGGACAACGAGAGAGCAGGTGGCGTCGAAGCCGATGCCTTTGACCGCCGATGGCGAAAGTTTCGCGTCCTCGAGAACGTCGCGAACCGCGCCGGCACAGGCATCCCAGATGTCGGTCGAGGACTGCTCGACGATGTCGCCCGGCTCCTGCCAGATCGCGATCGCGCGCCGCGCGGTCGCGATCAGGTTGCCGCGCGCGTCGAACAGACCGGCGCGGGCGCTGGTCGTGCCGACGTCGACACCGATGAAAGCCTGCTCCATGACACGGCCATGGACCTTGGGAATTCTCACCAGCACGTGTAGCCGCCGTCGGCAAGGACGACGCTGCCGGTCATCAGGCTCGCGGCGTCGGAAGCGAGGAACAGGACGACCGAGGCGATTTCCTCAACCTTGCCCAGGCGGGCCATCGGGGTTCCCCCGATCCAGGCATCATACATCCTGGGCTTGGACTTGACGAATTCATTGAGCGGAGTGGCAACATAGGTTGGTGCGACAGCGTTGACGCGCACGCCGCGAGCGCCCCATTCGGCGGCGAGCGACTTGGTGAGATGATGCACGGCCGCTTTGGAGGCGTTGTAATAGCTTTGCTCCTGCGGCTTGTTGACGATGAACCCCGACATCGAGCCAATGTTCACGATGGTGCCGGACTTCGCCTTGAGCATGTAATTTCCGAAGGCCCGGCAGCACCAGAACGTACCGTTGAGATTGACGTCGAGCACGTTGAGCCAATGCTCGTCGGTGACCGTCTCGGCCGGCGTTTCGCTGCGGGCGATGCCGGCGCTGTTCACCAGGATGTCGACCTTGCCGTATCGCGCGATGAGCTCTTGGGCGACCTGGGTTACGCGCTTGGAATCGGTGACGTCCATGATAACGACGTCGGCGTCGAGGCCCTTCGCGCGCACCGCTTTGCGTCCGCCTTCGGCGAGCGCCGGGTCGTGATCGGCGATGATCACCTCGGCGCCGGCCTCGGCCAGCGCCTCGACGCAAGCGAGCCCGATGCCGCGCGCTCCGCCGGTGACCACGGCGACGCGACCGGGCAGCTTGAACATTTCGAGATACATGACCGGTCTCTTTATTATTGTCGGAGCGCCGGGCCGCTACCGGCCGCTCAGGTGCTCATCGCCTTGCCGTCGCGATCGAACCGATAGATGCGATGGGGATCGGGTAACAGACGGACGCGATCGCCCGGCGCGAGGCCGAGTTCGCCGACCGCGCGGGTGTTGAGACTGCCGATCTCCGAGACCTCGACATGAAGAAACGTGTCGCTGCCGAGATGTTCGGCGACCGAAACTTTCCCCTCCCAGCCTTCGCCCTCACGGCTCGCTTTGAGATGTTCCGGGCGGAAACCGATCGTCACGGCGCCGTAACGCTGCGCCGCCGGCCCGCCGATGAAGTTCATCCGCGGCGAGCCGATGAAGCCGGCGACGAACAGATTGGCCGGCCGTTCATAGAGCTCGAGCGGCGAGCCGTATTGCTCGATATTGCCGGCGTTGAGCACGACGATCTGATCCGCCATGGTCATTGCCTCGATCTGATCGTGCGTGACATAGATCGCGGTCGTGGCTAGTTGCCGCTGCAGCTTGGTCACCTCCAGGCGCATCTGGACGCGCAGCGCCGCGTCGAGATTCGACAGCGGCTCGTCGAACAGAAACGCCTTCGGCTCGCGCACAATCGCTCGGCCGATCGCCACACGCTGACGCTGGCCGCCGGAGAGCTCGCGCGGCTTGCGGTCGAGATAAGGCGTCAGGTTGAGGGTGGCGGCCGCGGCCTCGACCCGGCGGTCGATCTCGGCCCGCGGCAGACCGGCCATCTTCAGGCCAAAGCCAATATTGCCGCGCACGCTCATGTGCGGGTAGAGCGCGTACGACTGAAACACCATCGACAGGCCGCGTTTCGCCGGCGGCACCCCGACGACGTTGACGCCATCGATTAGGATACGGCCGCCGCTGACGTCCTCGAGCCCGGCGATCAGCCGCAGCAGCGTGGTCTTCCCGCATCCCGAGGGGCCGACAAAAACGACGAAGGAGCCGTCGGCAATGTCGAGATCAGCGCCCTTGATGATGACATGGGGTCCAAACGACTTGCGCACGCCTTCCAGTGAGATCCGGCCCATCTCTATTCCCGTTTGTGATTGCTCCCGCGCAGCGCTCGCCCGTTGCCTATTTGACGGCGCCAAAAGTAAGCCCGCGCACGAGCTGGCGCTGGCTGAACCAGCCAAGGACGAGGATCGGCGCAATCGCCAGCGTCGAGGCGGCGGAGAGCCTCGCCCAGAACAGCCCCTCGGGACTAGAGTAGGACGCGATGAACACGGTGAGCGGCGCCGCCTCGGAGGTTGAAAGGTTGAGCGTCCAGAATGCCTCGTTCCAGGCCAGGATGACGTTGAGCAGCAGGGTCGAGGCAATGCCGGGCACCGCCATCGGGGTCAGCACGTAGACGAGCTCGCGGCCGACCGTCGCCCCGTCCATGCGCGCCGCCTCCAGGATGTCCTTGGGAATCTCCTTGAAATAGGTGAACAGCATCCAGACTACGATCGGCAGATTGCCGAGGCACAAGACGATGATTAGGCCGGCACGGGTGTCGAGAAGGCCGAAGGTGCGGTAGAGCAGATAGATCGGCACCAGCACGCCGACCGGCGGCATCATCTTGGTCGACAGCATCCACAGCAGGAGGTCGCGAGTGCGCCGCGTCGGCGCGAACGCCATCGACCAGGCGGCGGGGATTGCGATTAGCAACGCGATCAGCGTCGAGCCGCCGGCAATGATGATCGAGTTGAGGGCGTGATGGACGTAGTCGCTGCGGCTCTGTACCGCCGCATAGTTCTCCAGCGTCCAATGGAAGGAAACAAATGACGGCGGGATCGCGAACGCCTCGAGCTCGGTCTTGAAGCTCGCGAGAACCATCCACAGGATCGGAAAGAAAATCACGAATCCGACGGCCCAGGCGAGGACCGTCGTCAGCCATTTCCGCCCGGGTGAGACCGCTCGCGGCATCGTTAAGCGTCCAAATTGCGGCCGACGATGCGGACGAGAAAGAAGGCGACGATGTTGGCCAGAACGACGGCGACCAGGCCGCCGGCCGAGGCAGTGCCGACGTCGAATTGAATGAGCGCCTGCAGATAGATCAGGAACGCGATATTGGTCGTGGCGAGGCCAGGGCCGCCGCCGGTGGTGACGAAGATCTCGGCGAACACCGTAAGCAAAAAGATCGTCTCGATCAGGATGACGACGGTGATGGGGCGCGCCAGGTGCGGCAGCGTGATATAAAAGAAGCTGGAGAGCGCACCGGCGCCGTCCATCTCCGCCGCTTCCTTCTGCTCCTCATCGAGCGACTGCAGCGCCGTCAAGAGGATCAGGGTCGCAAACGGCAGCCATTGCCAGGCGACGATGAGGATTATGGCGAAGAGCGGCGCGTCCGCGAACCAATCGATCGGAGTGAAACCGAGCGAGGTCGCGATGAACGCGAACAGGCCCGATACCGGGTGCATCAGTAGGTTCTTCCAGACCAGCGCGCTGACTGTCGGCATGACGAAGAACGGCGCGATCACCATCAGCCGGACAATGCTGCGCCCGATGACGGCCTGGTCGAGGAGCAGCGCAATAAGCGTGCCGAAAACGATGGTGATGGCCAGCACGGAGCCGACCAGCACCAGTGTATTGCGCATCGAGTAGAGAAACGCCGGATCGGTCAGGAAATAGAAATAGTTGTCCAGACCGATAAAGCTCTCCGTCCCAGGATTGAGGAGGCTGTAGTGCAAGAGCGAGAAATAGATCGTCATCCCGAGCGGGACGATCATCCAAACAAACAAGAGGGCGACGGCCGGAGTGAGCGCCAACCGGCCGACGCGCTGCGTTTGCTCGGTCACTTGATATAGCCTGCCCGCTTCATTTCGCGCTCGGTTCCAGATTGCGCGGCGGCAAGCGCCGCATCGACTGACGTTGTGCCGGCGAGCGCCGCGGAGAATTGCTGACCGACCGCGGTGCCGATCCCTTGGAATTCGGGAATAGCGGCGTATTGCACGCCGACGTAAGGCACCGGCTTGACCGTCGGGTGGTTCGGGTCGGCCGAGTCGATCGAGGCGAGCGTGAGCTCGGCGAACGGCGCCGCCTTCAGGTAGTCGGGATTCTGATAGAGCGACGTGCGCGTGCCGGGAGGCACATTGGCCCAGCCTTCTCTCGCGGCGACCAGAGCGGTGTATTCCTTGCTTGTCGCCCAGGCGATGAACTTCGCGGCGACATCGACCTTTTTCGATCCAGCGGGGATGGCGAGATTCCAGGCCCACAGCCAGTTGGCGTTCTTGCCGAGGCCGGTGTTCGGCGCCAGCGCAAAGCCGACCCTGTCGGCGACCGTGGAATCCCTCGGATTGGTAACGAACGAAGCGGCGACCGTAGCGTCGATCCACATCCCGCACTTACCGGCGTCAAAGAGCGCGAGATTCTCATTAAAGCCGTTCGAGCTTGCGCCCGGAGGGCCGGCTTCATGCATCAGGTCGACATAGGTGGTCAGTGTCTTCTTCCACTCCGGACCGTTGAACTGCGGCTGCCATTTCTCGTCGAACCAGCGCGCGCCGTACGAATTGGCCATGGCGGTGAGGAACGCCATGTTCTCACCCCAGCCAGCCTTGCCGCGCAGGCAGATGCCGTAGACGCCCGCGGTTTTGTCGGTGAGTTTCTTGGCCGCTTCGATGACGAAATCCCAGGTCGGAGACGCCGGCATCGTGAGTCCGGCCTTCTGGAACAGATCGGTCCGATACATGATCATCGAGCTTTCGCCGTAGAACGGCGCGGCGTAGAGCTTGCCGTCGACCGAGACCGCGTCGCGGATCTTCGGCAACAGGTCGCCGACGTCGTAATCGGAGCCGAGCTTGTCGAGCGGAACCAGCCAGTTCTGTTTCGCCCAGATCGGCACCTCATAGGTGCCGATGGTCAGGACGTCGAACTGCCCGCCCTTGGTGGCGATGTCGGTGGTCACGCGTTGCCGCAGCACATTCTCTTCCAGCGTGACCCATTTGACGTTGATGTCGGGATTCTTTGCGGTGAATGCGGCGGTCAAACCCTCCATGCGGATCATGTCGCCATTGTTGACGGTGGCGATCGTGAGCGTTGTTTGGGCGAATGAGGGAGCTGCGGCAAGGAGCGCCAGCGCAGCCGCAATGATGCCGATGCGGTGCTTCACGGATTCCTCCCAGGTGAGCAAATGGAGCATACGCCACGTTGAGCATATGTTCTCAGATTGATCATATGCTCACATCGGGCCCCCGGCGTGTCAAGTGGGCGCGAGCGCGAGAGCTGGCGATCAGCGTGCCAGGAGGGCCTTGGCCGTCGCCTCATCGGTGATCAGGCCGTTGATGAGGCGCCCCTTAAGCGCCCCGTAAATCGCCGGGACCTTGGCGGCGCCGAGCGCCGCAGCGACGGTATGCGTCACCGCGGGCGCCGGGTGAGGAACGCTGGTCAAACGCAAATTGGTGCTCCGCTTGATGAAACGTCCTTCGGCGTCGAAGGCCCAGCCGGTCACCTCGCCAACCGCGCCAAAGCGCATCAGTTCCAAGAGCTCTTCGCGGCTGATGAATCCGTCGACGTGAAGTTGGGCGTTCTTGTCCAACTGTCCGATTCCGATCAGCCGCAGATCGGCCTTGGCTGCTACCGCCCGAACCCTGGTAACCGGACCAATTTTCAGCATCTGGTCGCGTTCGGCTTCTGACGACATCAGCACCGGCAGTGGCATCGGGTAGTGCCGAGCCTTCGTGAGATCGGCCAAGCGCGCAACGGTGTCGAAAAACGTCGCCGAACCATCTGGCGAAATATTGCCGACGAGCGAGACGAGCTGATGATCGGGACAATTCATCGGCGGGACCTGCTCCACCGCGGCGCGCATCGCGCGGCCGGTGCCGATCGCCACGATGGTCGGCTTCTCGCTGCGCAACGTCATCTCGAGAAGGTTGGCGGCGCGCTCGGCAATGCCGGCGACCGGCGTCGGCGACGCCGGATCGGTCGGCACGACCTCGCAGCTGCGCAAGTCAAACCGCTCGGTCAATCGCGCCGCGAGATCCATGCAAGCCGCAATCGGATGCTCGAAGCGGAAGGTGATCAACCGCTCCGAAAGGCAAAGCGAAACCAGACGCTGCGCAGTGGCACGCGAAACCTTCAGTCGCTTGGCGATCTCATCCTGCGTGTGGCCGGCGATGAAATAGAGCCAGCCGGCACGCGCGGCGTCATCGAGCCGCGATTTTTCGCTATCGGGCAGCATGGTCGAGCAGCCTCGCCTCGCGGAGGTCGAAGTCATCCATGCGATCAAACACCCGATCGGCGCCGGCCGCCGTGAGTAGTGCTTGACCGTCGCGCCCAGCATAGTGACTTCCGCCGACGAAACCCCAAACGGTCATTCCCGCCGCCTTCCCGGCCCTCACACCATTGACGCTATCCTCGATCACCAGAGTATCGCCGGGCGCCGCACTCATCCCCGCTGCCGCATGCAAAAACAGATCGGGAGCCGGCTTGCCTCGCCGCACCATTTCGGCCGAGAACACCCTGCTGTCTGCGAAATTCGAGAGGCCGCAAACACGCAATGAATGCTCTATGCGAACGAGATTGCTGGACGACGCCACGCAATAAGGGACCCGCAGATATTTCAGGACCCGCGCCGCCCCAGGAATCGGTTTGAGTGCCGCGGTAAACGTGGCACGAAGGCTCGTTTGCAGTTGCGCGTAGAAATCATCCGGCAACGCGCGGCCCGACTGTGCGCAGTATTCGGCAATCGCCACCGGACTTTGGCCAAGCAGCTTGTCGAAAACCGTGTCGAGATCGACCTTAATTCCCTGCTGGCGCAAACAATCAATAACCACTTGGCCGCTGAGTAGCTCGCTGTCGACCAGGACACCATCGCAGTCGAAAATGATCAGGTCGTAAGGATGCGTGCCCTGCATCAGGAGCCTGTTGGTTTAGTCCGCGGGCGGATGCACATATGAAATCATATGTTCAGCAGCCGGGCAATTGCTCGTCTCATCCCATCGCTCCAATATGTGCCGAGTGGACCGTCTGCGCGGAACCAAGCCTGGCGATATTCCAGTGGAGCAGCCGACCAAATTAGATCTGGCGATCCAATCTCAAGGCCGCCAAAGTTCTCGGTCTTACTATCCACCTCCCGGTGCTCGCCGACGAGGTGATCGAATAGCCGGCTCGATGTCGCTTCCTGGCATATCGCGTCATTTCGCTGCCGCGGCAATTCGGTCGCTTTCGGATTAAAGCCGGACATTGGACCGGCTTTTTATGAGTACAGCCTACGCGGATTTCCAAAAATTGGCTGGCGGTCTGGAATTTCCTCAAGTCCGTCTTGCTGTAGACGGCCCTCCGTATTTACACGTCTTTGCACGCTTGAGGATTTTGAATGAAGCCGCGCCGACCATTGAATTTATGAGCGCGGAAGAAGTGTTGCAGGCGCAAGCTTGTCAACGCGCGATTCAAAATCTTCTGCACGATTCGATTCACGAGCCAAAGCATTACGAGAAGCTTCGTTGGTTGGCGAACTATTGGAATAGCACCGTTGTCTCAGAAACTTCTGGTCAAGTGCTGGAAGCAATCGTATTTCCGATCAGTCGCCTTCGGTTAGGTTAGCGCGGCGCCGCCAGCCCGCGTATCCCCCAATGAATGGGGGGGATTGAGCGATCTTGGATCGGCCCGATAAGCTACGGTACGATGGCTCGTTTTGTTAGTGGAGTGTGTGTGATGGCGTTGAATTTTACGATCTTGGATACGGAACATGACAAGATCTTCGACTCGGCAATCGCGGGCATTCCGAGGGTAGCCGAAAAGATCGTGGCCATGCCACCAGAGCAACGCGCCAGGGCCTTGGACGCCGCGGAGGAGAGTTACCAAAAAACGGCGGCAGACTTGGGTTATGCGGAAGCCACCGCTAAGGAATGGGCTTCTGACCTCATGCTTCGATTGTTGATATACCTCAAATCGGCATAGTTCCGCGCAAGCGCCCGGCGGTGTTTCGAACCTAGCCAAAATGGAGAGCCCCAAGCGGAGGCAAACGCCTGGGGCTCATTAGCGCGCCGGATAAGATGGGGACGGACGCGCTAAAAACTCGGTCCCGACCAAACCCCGAGCGCGGGATGGGTCTCCTAACGCGCTTGGGGCGAGGCAGGCGGTATAGCGGGGACGCGCTGCCCCGGCCATGATCGGAGCACGCGCCGATCGTTACCGCCACCGCGATCAGGGATTAACGTTTACGGGCTAGCGAGCGGCCGGCGCTGCCACTTCTGACGGCGGGCCGCCTTCCGCAACAGAAAATATTTCAGCAAGAATTTGCCGTCGCCGGCGGGAAGTAATCCGTCACAAATCGCGCATTTTGTTTGACGGTCGACAATTTCCGGCGCAGCCTCAAGTTTGATGACGTGATAAAGCGCCTCGCAGTGAGGGCAAT
>Ga0187783_10002971_pt1 | contig 12534 bp, 9 predicted proteins | sample 1015_SJ02_MP02_2_FD_132471 | JGI IMG/M metagenome (GOLD analysis project Ga0187783, IMG submission 132471) | Tropical peat soil microbial communities from peatlands in Department of Meta, Colombia - 1015_SJ02_MP02_20_MG | ecosystem: Environmental > Terrestrial > Soil > Wetlands > Peat | place... | reverse complement strand
TTGCTATCGCCCGGCGCACCTTCATTTTCTGATCTATAAGCCGGGTTTCAAGACTCTGATCTCGCAGGTTTATGTCAATGACGACCCCTACCTCGACTCCGACGTACAGTATGGCGTGACAAGGACGCTGGTCGGCGACTACCGTCGCCATGAGAGTGATCGGGCGCCCGCCGAGGACGTCGAGGGCCCGTGGTATTCACTGGACTACACGTTCATCATGGAGCCTGGCGAGGCGCGCTTGCCGCGGCCGCCGATCAAGTGACCCGAATGCAGGGATCGCCCTGCGGGGAACGCTCGATAACGCGCGGGCCTTTGCGTCGGGGGCCATATCTGAGCGCGAAGCGCCCGGCCCTAGTTCCAAATCGCGCATGACGCCGTTGTGTTTATGAGGCGCAACCGGACAACATGTCCCGCCTCATCGCCGCTTGGCAGGATCGTTCGTCGACTTGACCGGGCCGACGTTGGCCGTGGCAGCGTTGAGGTCCCTGCCCGCGCAAAGCTCTTCTATTCGGCGGCGACCGGCACTTTGGGCTCGCGCCAACCGCGCAACGGACGCTCCTCCATGGCCAACAAACAGCACAGTCCGACCGCGAGGCAGATGGCGGCTGCCACGAACACCCAGCCGAACATATTCGCGAGTTCCGGGCCAAAACGGTCCGGCTGACCGGCCTGCGAATTTGGCGTCGCGCCCTGCGGCCCGGCGGCACCGCCGCCGAAGACAATGGCGCCGAAGGCGGCCACCAGAATCGCCCCGCCGAGGGAGCGGCAGAAGTTCATGGCGCCGGTTGCGGTCCCCAGCTGATGTGGCGACACCGCGTTCTGGATTGACACCGTGGTGATCGGAAACAGACTGCCGATCCCGAGCCCGATCATTCCAAGCAGGATGGCGACGATCGGTACGGTTTGGCCGGAGGGCCGCATCGCCAGCGGCGCAAACGCGAGAATTGCGATGGTGAGGCCGATATAAGGCAAGCGCTTGTAGTGTTGGATCAGTGGCATGAGGCGTCCCGTCGTCGTTGAACCAACGACCACACCTCCCATCAGCGCCATCAAAGCCAGCCCCGAACCGCTCGCCGAAAGACCGAGGACCAACTCGAAGTAAAGCGGCACGAAGATTGAGAGCCCGATCATGGTGCCAAACACGCAGGATACCGACGCAATGCCGACGCCGACCACCGGGTTGAGCAGCACCGCAAGCGGCAGGAACGGCTCACGCGCCGTAAGCAGACGCAGAACAAACGCCGCCCACATGACCGCCGAGAGCAACAACAGGCCGATGATCTGCGGTGAGTTCCAAGTATAGACTTTGCCGCCCCAACTCAACGCCAGCAACAGCGCGACGGTGGCCAGCATCATCAGACCGGCACCGATGAAATCCAGCCGACGAGGCCGGTCGTGACGGGGCAGCTGCTTGAGCGCGCGGTTGGTCATCTGCAGCGCAAGCAGCCCCAAGGGGACGTTGATCCAAAAGATCAACGACCAGTGCAAATGCTCGGCAAAGAACCCGCCGAGCACCGGACCTCCGATGCTGGCGACCGCAAACACCGCGCCAATGAGGCCCTGATACCGGCCGCGTTCAAGAGGCGAAACCACGTCTGCAATGATGGTTTGTGCCAGCGAAATAAGACCGCCGCCGCCGAGACCCTGCACGGCGCGCGCGACGATCAGCGCCGGCATGGTCGGCGCCAGAGCTCCGGCGACCGACCCGAGAATGAAGACGCCGATGCCGATTAGCAGCATGGTTCGCCGGCCGTGAGTATCACTGAGCTTGCCGTACAGCGGGGTCACTGCGGTGGCGGTGAGCAAATAGGCAGTGACCACCCAGGAAAGGTCGTCGACATCAGACAGAACACGTCCGATGGTCGGCAGCGCGGTTGCCACGATGGTCTGATCAAGCGCGCTGAGAAACATCGCCAGCATAATGCCGAAGATGATGGTGCGGATCGTGGCCGGGTCGGGCGCACGGTTGCGCGCTCCCTCAGAAGTAGCATTCATTTCTACAGACCATCATAAAGTGCACCACCCGGTCCATAAGCCCGTTCCAATGTCCCATGACGGCTAACCGGCGGCAGCCAGAAAAAACGCAGGGATAGTATGCGCAATGCCGCAATGAACGCACGCAGGATGGGCCGCCCGCAGGCCGGGCGTGAACACAATCTTCCCGTCCATCCGCCGAAGTTTCCACCGGGCGCAAAGCATCCGCGGCCGGTCAGGCGCTGCTGCAGCGACGATGCCGCCAATACGCCGGCATGACCGGCGCTCAAGACGATTTTCAAGGGGGTGTTAGTAAGATTGCGCAGTTCCGTCGATTTGACGGGACAGCATGGCACGCCGAGGGCTTTCGACGGGGAGGCATTCACAGCCACGCAAGGTCTTCACGAAATCGGCGAACCACCTTTCAAGGGACGAGGCTTCAAGTTCCCGCATCATCGCTGCCCAGCGTTCGCGACGCTCATCGCCGGACATCGCGAGCGCGAGCGCGATGGTGCGCGCCAAGGCGTCGACGTCGTGTGGATTAACCAGCAGGGCCGCCTCGAGCTGGCGGGCCGCACCGGCGAATTGCGAGAGCACCAACACGCCAGGATCGAGCGGATTCTGCGCAGCGACATATTCCTTGGCGACCAAATTCATGCCGTCGTGCAGGGGCGTTACCAGACCGACCCGGGCGGTTCGATAGAAGCCTGCCAGAATCGACTGGGCAAATCCCTTGTTAAGATAGCGGATCGGCGTCCAGTCAACCTCGCCATGGCGACCGCTGATCTCGCCGACCAGGGCGGCGATCTCGTCTTGAAGACGCCGGTAACAGTCGATCTGGCCGCGCGAAGGTACGGCAATCTGGAGCAGGGAAACGGCGCGCTTGAGCTCCGGTTCGATCTGTAACATTCGGTCGAATGCCCGGAAGCGATGCGCCAGTCCCTTGGAATAGTCGAGGCGATCGACACCGATGACGAGTTTGCCGCCCTGCAGGCTCGTGCGCAGCCGTGATACCTCGGGTCGTGTGGCCGCCCGCGTTGCCCGCTCGGAGAATGCCTTCGCATCGATGCCGATCGGGCAACTGGCCAATTTGGTCGGTCCGTGCGCGGTCATCACGCTGTCACCGACCATCCTTTGATGGAGTTCGTGCTGAGCATAATCAGCAAAATTGTCGCGATCCTCATCAGTCTGGAAGCCGATGAAATCATAGGAAAGCATCGCGGAAATCAGGTCGCGGTGATGGGGCAGACTGAGCAGAACGTTACGCGCCGGAAAAGGGGTATGCAGAAAGAAGCCGATTGGTCTGCGGATGCCGTGGCGCCGTAACTCGGCTCCCAGACCCATGAAATGATAATCGTGGATCCAGAAGAGAGCGTCAGACCGCGCAAAGCGCAGCAGCGCCTTCGCCATGAAGGTGTTGATCGCCCGATAGGAGTGGTAGTCTTCCTCGGTTGCGCGAATCAGATCGGTCCGCGAATGCAGGACTGGCCACAGGCCTGAATTGGCAAAGCCCTCGTAGTAGCCGCGGTAATGGTCGGCCGGGAAGTCGACGGTTGCCACCGCGCCGGCTCCGAGCGCCTCGACTTGTGCAAAGCCTTCCTTCTCGGACGGCAGGTGCGATCGGGTGCGACCGCTTGACCCAACCCAGATGGCCCCGGACAAACTGACTGCCGGCAGCAGGGCTGCAGCCAATCCGCCATCGATCGGGGCATCTGCCCGAGGGCGAACCACACGATTCGATACCACAATCAGCGTCATGAACCTCTCCGCCTGAGCGGGTCAATAACGCGGTACCGCCGCGCTGGTTCCCTAATGATTAATGGGTATTCATGGTGGAGGGGCCGCGATCCGGCTGTCCTGCCCAAATAGTCCGCAAACACGGGGTTCTGACTGACCGCACCTAAGGTGGGAGATCTCCACATGAAGTCCACATAACAATTTGCGCATTTCTGAACAGCGCAGGTTCTGCCTCGATTGTTCCACAATTCTGAACCCTTGATGTCATCGTAATCTCAGAGAGTCGCAGCGAGTCGCCCCGGAAGCGCAAAATAAAGGAAGGATCAGAACGCAACTCAGGCCAAAAAATCCCAGGGTTCCAGACCTTGAGGGTTGGTCATATTGAGGAGGAATTGAGTGTTGGGAACTGGGTCGTGGGGACCTTCGAGGATCGGGAGATTGAAGCTCAGATGAGTCTCAGGAAGCCGCTCACCAGAAGGCCTGCCCACGTGGGAGCCGATCGGCTCAGGGCCCCAATAATCCGGTCCGCTCAGGACACGAAACCGGAGGCCGCGAAACAATGATCGTGAAGCCAAGGAATCGTGAACCGAACGGTCGGGAACTCAACTCAGGAACTCAACTGAGATACGTGGCGTTCCACAAACGCCGATTTTGTCGCTGTTGTTAGGTGTCGATCAACTCGGGAGTTCCGGGTTCACATCCCGAGCTGACCGGGGGCAGTCAAGGAAACCAGCCATGAATATCGTTACGACGGGGAAGCCAACGGAAGTAGTGCAGTCCCATGCAGAGCAGGTCGAAGGAGCGATCCGCGGTTTGGTTCGCAGAGAACTTGGATCCGCTCGGCGGCCGCAGCCGGCGCAACCGCCGCAGTCGGAATCCGTTGAGTCTCATCCACCCCAAGTCGGCGTGCTGATCCAGCGGGTGGCGATCACGTCGGTCAAAGAGATTGAAAAACTCATCAATGAACTGGCGAACCTTCGCGACTTTTTGACCAATGAAAGTCGCAGAGTGCAGCGGGAGATCGAAGGTTATGCCCGATTGAGCGAAGAGGCATTGAAATCCACCAGGATCATTGCTGAAAGCGTGACTCAATGGAAACGTGCTGTCGAAAACACGGGGGACACCGAAGCGAGATAGATTCTCGCCGACGAGTCGTCGTCGGGACGAAAGCGTCTGTGCGGCGTTTTGGTGCCGGCGATGGCTTGTCACACAATCGTGCCGGGCGATGAGCGCACGGCACGTTTACCGATCCGACCTCAGCGCACGGGTGTCCGGCTGGACCGTTCATGGTCTAATCGCGGCACCAGAAATTTTTTTCCAGATTGTTCATTTTATCTCTGGGTGGCAGCTCGCCGGCGGCGTCCTTTTTCTGCCTGGACATCCGGCGGAGCGTCGATAATGGCAGCGGCCGCCGCGGAAAACGCCACGTCTGAGCCGGCGGGTGTGGTGCTCGAAACCGATATTCCGGCCCGCCTCGATCGGCTCCCCTTCGGCCGCTTTCATGTCCTGGTGATCGTCGCTCTCGGCGTGACCTGGATCTTGGATGGTCTGGAAGTAACGCTCGCCGGTGCGCTCTCTGGCGCGCTCAAGGCAAGCCCTGTGCTGGCGTTCAGCAACACCGAGGTTGGGATAGCGAGCAGCGCGTATCTGGCTGGCGCCGTGCTCGGCGCGATGTTCTTCGGGTGGCTCACCGATCGACTGGGACGCAAGCGGCTGTTCTCCATCACACTGGCGGTTTACCTTCTGGCCGCCGCGGCCACGGCCACGGCATGGGATATCGCAAGCTTTTCGGTATTCCGATTCCTGACAGGCGCCGGGATTGGTGGCGAATATGCGGCCATCAATTCGACCATTCAGGAACTGATTCCCGGTCGCATGCGCGGCTTTACCGACCTGGTGATCAACGGCAGTTTCTGGGTTGGCGCCGCCATTGGCGCCACCGGATCCATCGTCCTGCTCAACCCAGCTTTGTTTGGCCCCGACGTCGGCTGGCGAATAGCCTTTCTGATCGGCGCCTGCCTCGGACTCGTCATTCTGTTTATGCGAATGTGGATTCCCGAAAGCCCGCGCTGGTTGATCACGCATGGCCGCCAGCGCGAGGCACAGGCGGCGATCGGCGAGATCGAGCAAAGCTTCCGCCGCCGCGGCCATGATCTTGACGTGCTATCGCCGTTAGCACGGCTTCGGTTGCGGACGCGGCACCATACGCCACTGCGCGAAGCGATGGTCACGCTGTTCCACTCGTACCGCCAGCGAGCCCTGGTGGGACTCTGTCTGATGTCCGCGCAGGCGTTCTTCTATAATGCTATTTTTTTTACTTACGCCCTCATCCTCACCGATTTCTATGGAGTGAGCCCGACCAGAGTCGGATTCTATTTGCTGCCGTTTGCGATCGGCAATTTTATGGGGCCGCTGCTTCTGGGGCGGCTGTTTGACACAATCGGCCGCAAACCGATGATCAGTTTCACCTACGGCTTATCAGGAACGCTCCTGGCGCTCACCGGATATCTGTTCGCCCGTGGAGTGCTCTCTGCAGACGTCCAGACTGCGGCATGGATGATCATTTTCTTCTTTGCTTCCGCGGCGGCCAGTGCCGCTTATCTGACCGTGAGCGAGACCTTTCCGCTGGAAATCCGCGCGCTTGCTATTGCCCTGTTCTATGCAATCGGCACTGGCGTCGGCGGGATCGTCGGCCCGCTGCTGTTCGGCGCGCTGATCGACACCGGTTCACGCAACAGCGTCTTCGGCGGCTATCTCGTCGGGGCGACGCTAATGGTGGTTGCCGCCGGCGTCGAATGGCGGTTCGGAGTTGCGGCCGAACGCCGCCCACTCGAAGCCGTGGCCCGACCGCTGACGGTGATTGATTGAGCGCCTTGCAACGTTCTCAAACGGCAACCGGTTTCTCGGCGCGGGGGTGCGGTCAGACCCCTGCGGCATGGCCGGACAGCGCCGCCGGAACCCGTTGGGCGGTTCCTCGACCCGAGGCCTTGACATCCCTCTGGCTTCTCGCGCATGGCGCTTACCGAACATCGATGCGCCGCCGCGCCGGGACTGCCTCAATCAACGCCACTGGGTCACGTTATGGCCGTGACTCGGCCGGCAGACGAGCTTTCGGGGGATGATCGAACCGGTACTGAGGTATTATGTTGCGTCCGCTCGAAGATCACGACAATGCCTTGCGGCCGCACCGGGCACCGCACCGGCTCCGCGATACGCTTGGCCTATGATCAGGCGTCCACTCCACTTGAATGCGAAGAGACATGGTTCCCGACGCTTCATCCCTTCTCGTTCGTCTCGGTGACGTTGCCATCCTGTTGGATGTCGATGGCACCCTGCTGGACATCGCGCCAACCCCTCAGGAAGTGCGCATGTCGGCCGCCTTACAAAGCAGTCTGGCCCGGCTGCACGTGCGCACCGGTGGTGCGGTTGCCCTCGTGAGTGGACGAACACTCGCCGACCTCGATCGTCTGTTTGCGCCATTGCGGCTGCCCATGATCGGCGGCCATGGGGCGGAGACTCGCTTGAGTGCCGACCCCGACGCCCCGTCAACGGTGGCGACGGCGCTCAGTGACGAATTGCGCCGACGTCTCCTTGCGCTGTCCGGCGCGGGTGTCGTGGTGGAAGACAAGGGCTATTCGATTGCGCTGCATTATCGGATGGCGCCGGAAAAAAGCGAGATCCTCGCCTCGGCTGTCTCAGCGATCATCGCCGGTGAGACAAGGCCGATCGAAATGCTTCCCGGCAAGGCAGTCATCGAAATCAAGTCCTCGGGATTCACCAAGGGAACCGCCCTGCGTCAACTGATGGGTCATCCGCCCTTTATGGGCCGCCGTCCTATTTTTATCGGGGACGATGTCACGGACGAAGCGGCCTTTGCGGCGCTTCGTGAGTTCAGCGGAACGGGCTTCTCGGTCGGTCGGCGCATTCCAGGCGTACACGGCCATTTTGGGGCGCCGAGTGATGTCCGACGCTGGCTTGAGCAGATCTCACACGCAGAGGAAATTGCACTGCCATGATCGATCAAGGCCTAGATCTCGCTGTTATTGGCAACGGACGCACGGCTGCGTTGCTGGAACCGACCTCCCGGCTGGTATGGTGGTGTTTTCCGCGCTTTGACAGCGAGCCGATCTTTTGTCGACTCCTGGCCGGGGACGAGGAAAAAGGCTTTTCGGATGTCGTGCTGGACCAGATGGTCGATTGCCAGTCCGACTATCTGCGCAACACCGCGGTGGTATCGACGATCCTGACCGACCAGCGCGGTGGGGCGGTGCGCATAACCGACTTTGCGCCGCGCTTTATTCATCTTGGCCGCATCTTCCGGCCCCCGCAGCTTATCCGCATCATCGAACCAATCGCCGGGCTGCCACGGATTACCATTCGGTTTCGGCCTACCTCGGGGTATGGCCATCCGATGACGCAGCACTCGATCGGCAGCAACCATATTCGCTATTTCCAGGATTCAACCACCATTCGGCTGACCACCGACGCGCCTTTGTCCTTCATCGAGCGGGAAGCGCCCTTTGCACTCACGCGGCCGCTCCACTTGGTATTCGGCACCGACGAGCAGTTCCTCGGCGAGATCGCGACAACGTGTCGTGAATTTAGCGATCGCACCCGCGATTATTGGATGGACTGGGTGCGTGGCTTGTCGATTTCGTACGATTGGCAGGATGCGGTCATCCGTGCCGCGATCACGCTCAAGCTCAGCAATTTCGAGGAGACTGGCGGAATTGTTGCCGCCCATACCACTTCGGTTCCCGAGGCACCGGGGTCGACGCGGACCTGGGACTACCGCTACTGCTGGCTGCGTGACGCGTATTTTGTCGTCAAGGCGCTAAACCGCATCGGCGCTACGCAAACCATGGAGGACTTCATCACCTTCGCCCTCGGGATCGCCTCCAACACCGACGAAATGCTGAGGCCCGTCTACAGCATCGTGCCGACTGATCCGCTGGATGAAAGAATAGCGGCATCTTTGCAAGGTTACCGCGGTGACGGCCCAGTGCGGATCGGTAATGCGGCCGTCGAGCAGGCTCAGCACGACACCTACGGCAGCCTGATCCTTGCGGCCATGCCGATGTTCTATGACCGACGTCTGCCGCGGCCAGGCGACCGAGGATTGTTCGAACTGCTGGAGTCGCTCGGCACCAAGGCCGCCCAGCTTGCGCTCGAACCCGACGCCGGAATTTGGGAATATCGCGGCCGCCAGCGCGTCCACACCCATTCGGCGGCCATGTGTTGGGCTGGCTGCCAAGGGCTTGCGGCGATTGCCACGCGACTGGGTCTTCCCGAGCGCGCCGAATACTGGACACAAGCGGCCAATCCAATCCGCGCCGCCCTTTTGGAGCGTGCCTGGAATCCGTCCCGGGGTGCTTTCACGGCAGCGTTCGGGGCGGAGGAACTCGATGCCAGCGTGCTGCTGTTGCCCGAACTCGGTGCAATCGAAGCCAGCGACCCGCGATTTGTCAGCACGGTTGCGGCGATGGAGCGCGAACTGCTTCGCGAGAAACATGTGATGCGGTATGCCGGCGCGGACGACTTCGGTCTGCCGGTCACGGCATTTCTGATCTGCCGTTTCTGGTTGATCGACGCCTGGTGGTCACTGGGTCGTCATGAGGAAGCGCGTGAACTGTTTGTCGATGCGCTCTGTCACCGCAATCGCTACGGCCTGTTGTCGGAAGATGTCGACCCGAAAACCGGCGCATTGTGGGGCAATTTTCCCCAGACCTATTCGATGGCGGGACTGATCTTGTCCGCGATGCGGCTGTCGCGCAGTTGGGAGGATCGGTATTGGCGCGGATCGTCATAGTATCAAATCGCGTTGCCGTACCGACCCGCGACGGCGATCGGGCGGGAGGATTGGCAGTCGTCATTCGCGCGGGCCTCAGGCATCATCGTGGCATTTGGTTCGGATGGAGTGGACGGATCGCCGCCAGAGGGACCACCGAGGTCCGCGAAATTCGCCGCGCCGGAATGTCTTATCTGGTTACGGATCTCGCCAAGGAAGACTACGAGGAATATTACAACGGCTTTGCCAATCGGGTGCTGTGGCCGGCTCTGCACTATCGGCTGGACCTCGCCGAATTTTCCCGCCGCGACCTGAGCAGCTATATGCGCGTCAACGAGCAATTTGCTGCGGAGCTGCAGCGGATTCTCACGCCCGATGATCTGGTGTGGATTCATGATTATCATTTGATGCCGCTTGCTGAGGCGCTGCGTCAACGAGGCCAGCGGCAGAAAATCGGCTTCTTTCTCCATACCCCCATGCCTCCGCCAGACATTCTGACCGCGCTACCCAATCACGAACGTCTGATGCGGGCGATGTGCCATTATGATCTGATCGGCTTTCAAACTGAAAATGATGCGGCCAATTTCGCCCGCTATCTGGCGCATGAATGCCGACTGCCCTCCCGCGATCCATTTACTTTCCAGACGACGGAGCGCACCGTGCGGCTCGGCGTTTTCCCGGTCGGGGTCGAAACCGACGAGCTCAACCGCCTGGCAAGGCGCTCAGTGCGTTCGCCGTTCGTGCGCGAGCTCGTCGACAGTCTTGCCGAAAGTTCGATGATCATCGGTGTCGACCGCCTCGACTACAGCAAGGGGATCGCGCTCCGCATGGAGGCTTTCGAGCACTTTCTGGTCACGCACCCCGATTGGCGCGGCAAGGTGACTTATCTGCAGATCACACCGAAGAGCCGCTCGGATATCCCCGAGTACGGCGAAATGGAGCGACAGATCGGCGCGACAGCTGGCCGCATCAACGGCACGTATGGCGAAGTTTCGTGGACACCGATCCGCTACATCAACCGCGCCCACAGCCGTGCCGCGCTCGTTGGACTCTATCGCTCCGCGCGCGCCGCGCTGGTCACGCCCCTGCGCGACGGCATGAATCTCGTCGCCAAGGAATATATCGCCGCCCAGGATTTCAACGATCCCGGTGTGCTCATCCTCTCGCGGTTCGCCGGCGCATCGGTTGAATGCCAGGCGGCACTGATCGTCAATCCCTACGATCCCGAGGCCGTGGGTTCCACCATCCGGCTCGCCCTGACCATGCCACTCAAAGAGCGCCAGGCCCGTCACGAGGCCCTCATGCAGGTACTGCGCGCCAACGATATCAAGTTGTGGGCCGATCGGTTCCTGGAAGCCCTGGTGCGTCCGCGCGGATGGCGCGGATGGCTGCAGAGAACCGCGGGACGCCGCCCTTCGGCCAACGATCGACCCATGAGGGTTCCCCTCTGGCACGGGCCAAATGATCCTTCGGGCGCCGTGCGAGCGCGTCGACCTCCCGACCTAGACTGATCGCCGCGTTGACCAAGACCAGGTGGGAGAAAGCTTGCGGAAGATTTCCGACCAGACGCCTGGTACGGGAATCGTATTCCTCGCTCAGCAGGCCGAGGTCATTGCTCAGCGCCAGCAAGGTCTCAAACCGGCGCCGCGCATCGGTTAGTCGGCCGAGCATGATGTAGGCGTCAACCAGCCAGAAGCTGCAGGCCAAAATGCACCCTCACCGGGCGGCAGGCCGTCGTCCTATGTCCCCATGCCGTAACGCCAGCGCCGCGGTTTCGCAGTCGCCAATCATTGCGAGCGGCCATGACCACCGATCAAAGCGAAAAGTCCAGAACGGTCTTGATATCACCCGGCCGCGGCTCAAACGCCTCAAACCAGCGATCGATCGGCACACGTCGTGTTATCAATCGCGTGAGCCAGGTCGGATCGGCCCTCTCGAGCACGGCGGCGGCCTCCTGGTAATGATTGCGATTGGCATTGACGGCGCCGAACATGACCTGGTTTTGCAACACCATATCGGTCAGTTGATTAGGATCCACTGATCGTCTGGTGGAATCGTTGGCGATGCCGGCCAGACAAACAACGCCGCTCGGTGCGCTGCGGCCGCACAACGCCAGCATGACGCTCGGGGCTCCGCTGCATTCCATGACGATGTCGGCGTCAAGCTGATCGATCAAGCTCAAGTCACCGCTGTGATAGACAGCTCCGAGCTCGCGGACGAGCTCGGTTTTGAGACTGGGGGCCGATCGATTGAAAACATGGACCTCGAGACCGCGCTGCGCGCCGATCAGCGCCGCCAACAAACCGATCGGACCGGCGCCCGTCACCAGCAGCCGCTGTGGCGCAAATGCGCGCGATCGCCGGCCGATATAATCGACCTGATCCCAGGCTTTGACCACGATGCTGGTCGGCTCGACCAGCACGCCCGACAGACCGAGTCCTCGATCGATCTTGACGGCGAATTCCGGCTCGATGCGAAAGCGCTCAGCGGCGTAACCATGTCGCTGCTTGATGCCGCGCTCGGTGTATCGCCCGTTGCGGCACATGTCCCATTCGCCGATGGCGCAGGCCGGGCAAGGCAACGGATCGGGGCGACGCACGATGCTGACGACCAGATCGCCGGAACCAAACCGCTGTCGGACGGGGCGGCCTCGACACACCCAAGCGATTCATGTCCCAGCACCAATCGTGCCTCACCGGGCGGCACGGAACCATAGGCGCCTGTTACGATATCGTGATCGGTTCCACATATTCCGAGCGCCGGACTACGGACCGCCACGCTGCCATCCTCCGGGCGCGGCTCACCGACCTCCTCAAGCCTGACGGAATTGCCGATGCCTGGCGACACGGTGACGGCGCGCATTGAAAACCCCGATTGGTTGACTGTTTTTCGGGCGCAGCCGATGCCGGCCCGAAGGCGTCGGGCGAACTGGTCAAGGACAGAAGCCCGACGCGGGATAATGGTGAGCCGGCGCGGCTGGTTCCGATCGCCGTTCGTGCCCCATCGCGGCTGCATCGTTGCGCGCTCATCGGTCA
>Ga0187783_10002970_pt1 | contig 12535 bp, 6 predicted proteins | sample 1015_SJ02_MP02_2_FD_132471 | JGI IMG/M metagenome (GOLD analysis project Ga0187783, IMG submission 132471) | Tropical peat soil microbial communities from peatlands in Department of Meta, Colombia - 1015_SJ02_MP02_20_MG | ecosystem: Environmental > Terrestrial > Soil > Wetlands > Peat | place... | reverse complement strand
TCAGATTATTTCCAACCGAGCCTAAGTAGGTATCTCCAGGGATACCTCCATTGCCAAGATTCTTAGAAAGGATGGTCCAGGCGCGCCCAATCGTGGCGTTGGGCTGGGCGAATGGCCCCAGCGCACCGATTCCATAGTTCATGTTTAGTTTGTCGCGAATCGGCCCGTTAATGATCATCGAAAACGCGAACGAATTTGTGGAGCTGAACAACGCAGCGTATCCGGAAGAGGCAACCGCCAAGATGATGGGGAAATACTCCGGCTTGGCGCCCGCCATTACTGCGCTGATCGCGACGTGCTTGACTGTGAACGTCCATGGCGCATAGGCGCCCGCCGCCATCTTGCCGATAACTTCGTCGGGATGATGGCTCGTGCCCGCGAGCATCGCGTCAACTTCCTCTTTGGTGGGAATGATGATGGGAAGGTAGTCGGTAAAGCCGTTCTCGAGATAGTACTCCTGAAGATTTTTCGCGGTATCGGGACCGTATGTCGGCGGGCCGATGGACGGCGTCACCACTCCTGTTTTCGTGTCCTCCGCGCTGAGGGGCTTTGTAAGCGCATCGACCACTTCCTTCATTATTGGCTGTCCGGTGATTGGATCGGGGCCCTTCACGTAGGCGGCGAGTTCCTCGTCACTCTTGCCCCAAACTGGATGCGGCACGAAAACGATGCGCTCGTGCGGCATTCCCCGCTTGGCGGCATTGAGCGTCGCCAGTTCCTTGAAAACCTTCGTCACCATTGGGCAGGTGGGAATTCCTAATTTTTCGACTGTTATGCAGTGACCGACGGTCGCTGGTGTGCAGGTGCTTCAATGGCCGATGGCCATAATCGCGGCGTTGCCTTTGGCTTTGATTTCCGCCCAGAGCTGGGGATCGTCTTCCGCGTAAGGGCCAGCCTTTCTCTTGAAGACGGTGGTCACACTAGGCATGTTCTGCTGGAACCAGACCTGAATCTGGTTCAATAAGGCGCCGCCGCCGTGAAATCCTGTGTCCACCAGGTATACCGTCTTGCCGTCGAGGCTGCTCAGGCGCGGCGCCATCGGGATCAGCGTGATGCTGGGCGGCATAGCCTTGGGATTGAATCCAATGAATTTCTCAGAGGCAGCCGCTTTCGGCGATTTGGCGACCTTGTTGCCAGTCGGAGATTGGTTCTGGGCGCTCTGCTGAGCGCCGAGCCGAGCTCCAGCCAAAAGAGCTGGTGATATTCCGAGAGCTGACAGAAGCCGGCGCCTATTGATCTTCATCAAAGCGTCCTCTCATTTGCTGATAGCCCGCACCTATTATGCCTGAAAACTTATAGCCCCGATTAGTGAGCGTGGCAAGCGGGTAGCGGCGATTCACGCTTCAAGGCAGAACGCAAAAAAGAACCCCATTCCTTCGGATCTCTCCTAAGAAGGAATGGGGCCAATTAGTTGGCGTTATGCCGGTCGCGCCTCTAGTCAGCATGGACGAACGGACCCGAGGTTCGGTCGTTCGTCGCCTGCAAAATAAGAAGACCGACCCTCCGTTTCGCGTATGCGTGGGTTACGCTGCCGAAGCAGTGCAGAGCCACATTCGAAAGGAGAGCCGGCCAGATGAGCAGCATACGATTTGTTGGTTTGGATGTCCACGCAGACACCATTGCCGTCGCAGTCGCTGAACCAGGACAGGAAGTTCGATCTTTGGGAACGATTCCCAACCGCCCCGAGTGTGTACGACGATTGGTACACCGCCTCGGACCCGCCGAGCAACTCCGCGCGTGCTACGAAGCCGGACCGACCGGCTACGTGCTGTATTGGCAACTCACCGCGTTGAACGTCCGATGCGAGGTTGTCGCGCCTACGCTGGTCCCGGTGAAGTCGGGCGATCGCGTGAAGACCGATCGGCGCGACGCCCTGAAGCTGGCTCGTTGCTATCGGGCCGGAGACCTGACACCGGTTTGGGTGCCCGACGCCGCCCACGAAGCGCTGCGCGATCTGGTCCGGGCCCGCGAAGCCGCCAAGAGAGATCAACACCGCGCCCGACAACGACTCGGGAAGTTCCTCTTGCGTCACGGCTGGCATCGTCCGCTGCATCTGAAAACGAACTGGACCAAGAGGCATCTCGAATGGGTGAAGACCAAGGTGCACTTCGAGCAGCGCGCGCAGGAGATCGCCCTCGCCGATTACGTCCACGAAGTCGAGCATGTGGCTGTTCGCATCGAGCGATTGGAAGAAGCCATTTCCGAGGCAGCTCGCTCGGCTCCGCCCAAGATGCGCGCCGTCATCGAGGCGCTGCAAGCCATGCGCGGGATCGCCGAAATCGGGGCTATCACCATCGTCGCCGAGATCGGGGAGATCTCGCGATTCCGGGGGGCGCAGCAACTGATGGGTTACAGCGGCCTGGTTCCCAGCGAGTACTCCAGTGGCGAGCGACGAAGGCAGTACGCCATCACCAAAACCGGCAACGCTCACTTGAGACGCGTGGTCGTCGAAGCCGCCTGGGCCTATCAGTTCCGCCCCTGGTGCGGCGGCTACTTGCTCAAGCGTCAGAAGAACCTCAGCGATGAGGTGAAAGCCATCGCCTGGAAAGGTCAGATTCGATTGAACGCGCGGTATCGCGCCCTGCTGGCGAATGGAAAGAACAAGCGGCAGATCGTCACGGCTGTCGGTCGCGAGATGCTGGGATTCATCTGGGCTATCGGAGTGAAGATCGAAGCCGAACAGCGGCGACTGGCCGCTTGAATCAGCAGTACGAAATTCAGTTACAGAACCACAGAGAGGTGAAGAGGCAGTGGAGGCGGCGGCCGAGGGATCAGCGAGAAGGAGAACCCTCCTATTTTTTATGCGGCAAGCTCTTCGAGCCCAACTCGCGTTCCTAGTGCGAGGCAGCTCCCGACGGATCATGACCATGCGGATACCCAAACCCGCGAATATCAGAGTGATCAATCGTCGCGATGACCGCCTCGGCCGCTCCCTGCTCTGCTTTTCTTCCTCACCAAGAAAAAAGCGCAAACCACCCCCGCCAAATTTTCCTTGACTCGTTCGTCTATATCAGAAAAGGAACTTCAGGGCGAATTGTACGACGCGCGGTGGAACGGAGCTGCTGCTAATGACGCCGAGTGTTGCCGGGCTTCCGAAGTTCTGGGCCGGCGGATTGAATTGGGGGTGGTTCCAAACGTTGTAGAATTCCGCTCTGAACTGAAGGCTCGTGCCCTCGGTCACCTTGGTGTTCTTTAGCAGCGAAATGTCCCAATTGTGCTGGCCGGGTCCCATAATCGCGCCTACGCCAGAGTCTCCAAAGCCAGTTCCGCCGCCCGAGCCCGCGCAGTCGCCGGGAACCGTTCCGCCTATGCACGGCGTGTTGGTGTAGGCCGCGCCGTTGATCCAGCCGCCGTGGCCGGTGAGTCCACTAATGACGCGAGCGTAGTTGCTGCCCGAGGTGCCTACGCCGAGCGATTGGCAGACGCCGGCCACATTGCACGCTCCGGTGTTCGGCACCGCCAACTCCGCGCGGACGTTGCAGCCCGTGCAAAATGCAAGGCCGCCGGCGCCGAAGTAAATCTGGCCGCCGTTGGTGTCAGTAACGGTGAATGGCTCGCCGTCTTGGATTGTGGTGATGCCGGAAACTCCCCATCCGCCGAAAACATGGCCCATGAAGCCCTGCTGATTCTTGTACGGAAATTCGTAGCTGTAAGCGACGACCAATCTTTGCGGACGATTGAAGGCCGCCAAGCCGTATTGCTGGCCCAAGTCTAGCGGGTCGTTGCTCCCGGCACTTCCCGAGAGAACGTTTCCAGGGGCGGCAATGCCCGCGCCAGCTACGGCGGCGTTAATGTTCGTGATGAGCTTGCTCCAGGTGTATGACGCTTGCACAAGGAGGCCATTCTGGAACTGGTGTCGGAGTTGCGCCTGCAAGCTGTTGTACAGGGAATCGCCGTCGGTGTTCGTCGAAGCGACTCCGCTTGCGCCGAAACCGAGATAGCTTACGCGGCCAAGATAGTTACCGGGGTCTCCTGGGCTGAACAGCGTGCTATTTCCCAGATTGTCGATAATGCATGTAGACGCAAGTCGGGTCGCACCACCGCAACCATCGTTGAACGGGAGAGAGTTCGGAGTCCCTGGCGCGCCAGAGCCGATGATCATGCGCTTGTTCTGGGCGTCGGTCGGCTCGTTGGGAGCACCCGGAGCCAAGAACGCGACATTGATGGGCCGCGACCAGTCGTAGAGATGGGTTCCGTGCGTACCCACGTAACCGATGTCTGCCACCCAGTTACGCGCTACTTCGTACTGCAAGTCCAAGTTGTATTGCTGAACCTTTGGAATTCCGAGGAATTCGGAGTCCGATGTAGAACCGAGACCAAGGGTTCCTGCATTGTCCGTGATCGTAATAGCGCCCGTTGCGGCGGTTCCAGCTGCAACTTGTAGCGTTCGAGGTTGCCAACCCAGGATGAAACCGGTCGAACCCGGCGTTACTGGGGTGTCCAGTGAGTTGAGCGGAGTGTTGGAGAAAAACCCGTTGTAGGGCGGATTGCCGGCATTGTTGTTGGCCAACAGGTTCGCGTACACCGCATCAAAAAAGATCCCATAGCCTGCGCGAACGACGAGTTTGTTGACCGCCTGCCAGGCCAAGCCAACGCGCGGCCCAAAATCGTCAACCGGGGCGCCGTGCACGAGGGTCTTGTTCGTGTTGAAGTACACGCCTGTGGCCCCACCCGGATAGCCGGGATAGATGCCAGCTGGGGCAGTTAGTCCGCACGCAGACGGCGCGATCGGATTGCCGCAACGCGGAATGTTGGGGTTGTAGTTCGACTGCACCGCAAAGCCGGCGAGGGTGCCGATCTGGTTGCTCGGTGTACCCGGACCCGCCGTAATTTCGTTACCCAAGAAGAAGGAACCCGTATTTACTAAGCCGATCGCTGACGGCCACGTATTCGTGAACAGACCGGAGACGTCTGAAGGATAGCCGTCGTACTCCCAGCGAACTCCAAGGTTGACGGTAAGCTTCCTGCTCACTTTGATGTCGTCTTGAAGGAACGATGCGAATTCGTTGCTGCGCTGATAGTGGGGATTCCCGTTCGCTTCGCCGATTCCATAGAAATTCACGACTATGCCGCCTGGGGCCGGGGCTGTCCCGGTGGCAGGGGCACCGCTAGAACTGGTTAGGAAATCGGCGGTATTCCAAAAATCCAATCCGCCTCTTCCCGGCAGAGTCCAGTTGTACTGGATTCGATTTACCCAGAAGCCGGTTCGGATGGCGTGCTTGCCGTGGTTCCAGGAAATCTGCTCATTACCCTGGAAATAATTAAAGAAGTTTGTAGCTGACGCGAAGAAGTTCCCACCGTTGTTCCAGGGTCCTTCGTTCGGAACGCCCGACCCGAACAATGTAAGGCCGAGGGTCGACAAAGTCGGTATCTGAAGCGGAATGGGATTTATTCCCTTGACGCCGCTAAGGTTGGCACAATCGCCGTCCGCTAGGGGCGGTGTGATTCCAACCGAGCAAGCCGAGAGGTATTGGCCGGGAGCGGCAACGGTTGTGGAGCGCTGGAAAGAGAACGACGCTTCGTTGACGAGATTGCTCGTTACCACAGTCGTGAGTTTGAGGACCGCGCTGTCAGCCGTGTAGGTGACGTTTTCCGGAGCGCCCGGAGTGCATGGACCGAGACAGACGAACGGCTGGTCCTGAGGATCCTTGGACGTGAAGAAACGTTCCGATATCGTGTTTTTCGAGTTGATCACATAATCGACGTTGCCGAGGTATTGGTCCTCGTTCGCCTGAATCGGGCTGGATACAGCGATCGAGCTGCATGGTCCGGTGAAACAATTCACAACGGGAGCGCCGTTTCGAAACGGGATGCTCGGAAAATAGAATCCCTGGTTCAACCCGCTTTTCAGACCAGCGGCCCGGAGGACATTGACTGCAACCTCATTGATGTTGGAGCCGTCCGGCGCGATTGTGACGCCGGTCCCGAACCCACGCGTGCCGGCGAATACGCAGCCGAGATATCCACGATAAGTGGTGTAACTGCACGGCGCGTTCGCAGGATTCCAATTCAACGGTATGGTGCCGGACTCGTCATTTCGAGTGCCGTCAGGCTCGCTGAACGGGAGCAGGGTGAGCCCCGTCGTGAGCCCGGTCGCGAAGCCGTTCGTGCCGATGCCGTTCTTTTGCCGGATTCCCTGGTAGGAACCAAAGAAAAAGAGCTTGTTTTTCTTGATTGGGCCACCAAAAGTCCCGCCGAACAGATTCTCATTCAATATTTCGGGCTTGTTGGGAGTGTGGAGGGTGTTCGCCTGGGTGTATTTGTTGAAGAAGTCGTTGGCGTCGAGAAAGCTGTTGCGGAAGAACTCCCAGACGTCGCCGTGGAAGTTGTTTGTCCCGCCCTTGGTAACCACATTCACGCTCGCGCCGGGATTTCTTCCGTACTGCGCGTCGTACTGCGAAGTTTGAATCTTGAATTCTTGAATTGAGTCGGGATTCGGAATACCAATTCCAGGAAAGTTGCCAGACTGTGCGCCACCGCCGCTGCCATAATTGGTGAGGACGGCACCGTCCATCATGTAGTTGTTCTGGTCTGAGCCCATTCCATTTACGTTGATGTCCTGCGTACCATTGCCCACCGCGGCCGCGCTCGCCACATTCGCCACCACACCGGGCGAGAGGTCGATGATCTGTGTATAGTTGCGCGAATTCAGAGGCAAGCTGGTAACGGTTTGCCCTCCAACGAGTGTACCCACCGTCGCGTTTTGAGTTTGAACGGTCTCGGCAGTGGACTCGACCGTCACTTGCTCGCTTTGCGCGCCCACCTCAAGCGTGCGATTAAGAGCGACCGTTTCAGTGACGTTCACTGTGACAGACGCAACCTGGGTGACCTTGAATCCGGATGCCGAGAAGGTGACCTTGTAATTTCCTGGAGGTAAATCCGAGAATTTGTAGTTGCCGCTGGCGTCGGTCGTAACCGTACGCACTTCGCCTGTGCCAAGATTCGTGCCCGTCACCGTGGCGCCGGAAATGACTGCGCCCGAAGGGTCCGTGACTACGCCGGTCAAGGCGCCGGTTGTGGACGATTGAGCCAGTGCAGGGCTGGCACAGAGAAATACCGCTAATGCGGAAAGACACAAAAGAAAAAGCAATCTGGCCCCGACCGCTCGCAGACCACGCGCTCGCTCATGTACGCTCATGAATCGACGCCTCCTTGGGCAAAAGGCTGAACGTTTCCCTCTTAACCACGGGGCCGTATTGCTCGGAAATGTCAGTTGAGATTTTCGGTAGCCCCCACACCCAGGGGCTCTTCGCCACTCGCACTCAATGAGGAATGGGACGGGATATCAATTGCGCAGAACACTTCGCCCAGCAAACCCGTTCCCCACCCGCCGAGTCAGCTGACATATTCTGAGGCTGCTCTTACTCCCGCATATTAGGCTTGTCAAGTAACAAAATTGTATCTGGCGATTGCATGCAAGTTCGAGTGATGTGGATACAACTGGAGCCTGCGCGGCGCGGCCAAGTAATGGGACTCGCGCGAAGAAATGCAATTGCGGCGACGGCGTGAAGGCGCGCGCAACGGAAAGCACGCTTTCGATTTTGAACAGCTCGTTGCGAATCTTACGAATCAGGCGACTTTTTCGCGCTCGTCGCCGTGAAATCGAGCGTAAAGGAATAGCCGGGAAGCCTTATGACCTGCTGATAGGAAGCGGCGAGGTACGCCGTCTGAAAGTCGGAAGGGCCGGTGCGTCGTACAGTTATCCGAGTTGTGTCAAGTTGAATGCCATACTTTTTGGCATAGTCGATTATCGCGGCCCTGAGTTCATCATCGGTGCTTGGTTGAGGTAAGCCAATGTGGGTGCCGACTTGCGCGGAAAGATCGTGCAAATCGTCTTCGAACTCGATGTGCGTCAGTTCACACGAACCGATTTGCCAGCCAAGACTGATCAAAGGAACAAGGACCACGAGCCCGAGAATGACTGCAAGCTTTTTCATGAATAGCGAATCGTGCCACTGCGGATTTTCGCTGATTCGTTTGCTCGCGAGCGTGCCGTGGCGAGGTCCTGGGCGGAGTCGGCAATGAATAATTCCGTTAGAGAGCTGAAATCCATACCGGCGAAATGGCTCGCGCTTGAAACCCTAGATGTAGTCGCACATCGATAATACTGCGCCTAGGTCTGGAAGCTGTTGTTCTGCGTGTGCGGTCCTCCACATGGGACATCCCGCGGACTTCGGATGGAGCACATTGAGCTCATCAGGCGATTCGGCGAAATTTCCGGTTTGGCCGTGAATCGGGACCTTGCATAGACGATTGGGTTCTGATGTAGAATCTTTCCCCTGCATGTTTGTAGCAATAGGGTCTCGACCGGACGCGTATGAAATCGTCTCCGCCATCGGCGCGGGTGGAACGGGTTTGTCGTCCCCGTGAGCCTCCGCTTGGAGGCGGCGCAGCCATCAAAGTCCTGCGCTTAGCGCTCGCAAGGGCTGCCGACCGCGTGGCTCGATTCCAGCGCGAAGCCAAGCCCTCCCCTCGATCAGCCACCCAAACATAACCAAAACTTACGGACTCGAAGATTCGGGATAGCACTCGTGTCAGTGATAAAGCGTTGTGGACTGGCCCTCACTGGCAGATTGAAAAACGAAAGCTTCCTAACTAGGACAATAGGGAGACGCAAATGGGAATTTGCTCGGAACGAGACACTATCGCCACCAGCGGGCCGTGTCAGGCCGTGCCCCATCAGATCGACATTGTTGTGCGGGCCTGCTGCGCTGAAAAAGAAAGCGTCTCCCGACAACGGAAAGTGCGGCTCAAACTCTGCATTCGACTGCTGCTGCTCTGCATTCCGTTGTTAAGCGGGGCAGCCACATTCGCACAGTACAATCCGCTTCCCAGCCCGATCGCTGAGCAAGAAGTTGCCGGTCCGGCGCAGGCAGCCGTGCGAGCCGGGCAGAATAATTCTGCAGCTTTGTCGCAGAACCCCTACCTCGGCGGAGTTCCTACCGGGGAACTGAGCACGACACCGATACCGCTCTCGCTGGAAGACGCCGTCGCACGTGGTCTCAAGCAAAACCTCGGAGGCTTCTTGGCTACCGATTCAGTGACGGATGCACGCGGACAGAAATGGCTAGCCCTGAGCGCGCTACTTCCGAATGTCACTACCGGTACCGGATTCGGCGTTCGTCAAATCGATTTGAAGGCGCAATTTGGTCTGAATATCCCCGGAGTGCCAAAAGTGATTGGCCCGTTTGGCTATTTCGATTCGCGGGGGTACCTCAAGCAAACCGTTTTTGATTGGGAATCCATCGAGCGGGAGCGCTCTTCAGACGCGCAACTGAAGTCGGCTCAATACGGCTACAAAAATGCGCGCGAGCTTGTTGTGACCGTGATTGTTTCCAACTATCTGCTGGTCATTGCCGACCAGTCGGAGGTTGAATCGGCGCTCGCGCAAAGGGACACCGCTCAAGCACTTTCTCGGCAGGCGTCCGACCAGAAGACCGCAGGCCTTGCCGCGGCCGTGGACGTTCTTCGGTCGCAAGTCGAGTTGCAATCACGTGAACAGAAATTGATCGTCGCGCAGAATAATTTGGAAAAGCAGAAACTGGTTCTCGCGCGAGCAATCGGTCTTCCTTCGGGCCAAAAGTTCCAAGTAACTACGCAGGTCGGTTATCACGATCTTTCCGTACCGCCTCTAGATGACGCGATACAGAGCGCGTACAGGACTCGCGCTGATTTTCAAAGCCAGATGGACCAGGTCCGTTCAGCCGAGCTCGAAAGAAAAGCCAGTTCTGCGCAACGTTACCCGTCGATAGAACAGGTCGCCGACTATGGAACCACCGGAGTGAATCCGGCCTCCACGCACGGGACCGTCGATGCGGCTGTAACGCTCCGCCTCCCCATTTTCCAGGGCGGAAAGGTACACGGCGACGTTTTGGTTGCCGATGCATCGTTCCAAAAAGCAAAACAGGTGCTCGAAGACTTGCGAGCCCAAATCGATCAGGAGGTTCGCGACTCCTATCTCGATCTGGAGGCGGCCGCGCAAGAAGTCTCCGTCGAGAAAAACACGGTAGCGCTCGCTACCGAGACGCTGCAGCAATCTCGGGACAGGTTCAGCTCGGGAGTTACGGACAATATAGAAGTCGTTCAGGCACAAGACGCGCTCGCAACAGCAAATGACGCCTATATCGCAAGCCTCTACAGCTACAACCTCGCAAAAATATCTCTGGCAAGGGCGACCGGGGTCGCGGAGTCCCGCTTTGCCGAATACCTCAAAGGAGAGTAACTATGACTGAACAAGGTCAGACATCGAATCCACCGCAAGCTACTCCGGCTGGGCGAAACACGCCAACGAGCGGTTCCGGCGCATCTGAGGCGTCAATTCCGGCCTATCCCAAAAGGCGTTCGCACAAGCGTCTGATCCTTCTTGGCTCGCTCGTGATTCTGGTCATTGCCGGCATCATTCTCTGGGTTTATTTTTCCGGCTTCGAGTCGACCGATGACGCCCAAGTGGACGTCCATCTCTACCCCGTCAGCGCTCGCATTTCCGGATATATCCAACGCGTCAACGTTGGCGATAACCAGTGGGTCGAGGAAGGTTCTACGCTGGTGGAAATTGATCCAAAAGACTATCAAGTCGCGGTGGCCAAAGCGCAGGCGAATGTCCTAACCGCGGAGGCTTCCGCTCGCGCCCTGAACATCGATGTGCCCATCAGCTCGGTGGACACTACCAGCGAGCTGAAGTTCACATCTTCGGACATCGAGAACGCCAAAGCGGCAATCGCCGCCGGCGAGAAGCAAGTCACTGCCGCACGGGCTCGCATCCAGGAAGCCGAAGCGGCAAACGTGAAAGCCCAGGAAGATGTTCGGCGTTACAACCTTCTGCTTACCAAGGACGAAGTGCCCAAACAGACCTACGACTATGCGGTGGCTGCGGCACAAACGGACGTTGCTGCAGTAGCAGCCGCCGAAGCGGAAGAGGCGAGTGCCGAGCAAAATGTGATGCAGGCGCGTAGCCGGCTCAGCGAAGCGATTGCGCGGGATCAATCCGCACAGGCAGGACCGCAACGCGTAGCGTCCACGCGCGCGCGTGCGCTTTCGGCCCTGGCGGATGTCGCAGAGAAAAGGGCCGAGCTCGACTACGCAAAACTAAACTTGGACTACACGAAAATATTTGCACCCGTAAGTGGGGAGGTGAACAAGAAAGTGGTGGTGGGATTGAATGTGGACCCCGGCGAACAACTGCTCACAGTGGTTCCGCTCGATGAGGTGTGGATCACTGCGAACTTCAAGGAAACACAACTCAAGCGCATGCGGCCCGGACAGAAGGTAGAGATCACGTGTGACTCGAACGGGCGTACCTACAAGGGACATGTCGACAGCATCGCCGGCGCCACGGGCCCGTTATTCAGTCTGCTACCTCCGGAAAACGCCACGGGCAATTACGTAAAGATCGTCCAGCGTGTTCCGGTCAAGATCGTGCTGGAACCGGGTGGCAACGCTGACCATCAGCTTCGTCCCGGCATGAACGTCGAAGCCAAGGTTTTCCTGCGATGAGTGCTGCGGCACAAACCTGGCCGGCGGAGGCCGTCTGGCGTCCCAAGGTAAACCCGTGGGCGATTGCAGCCACGGTCTCGATGGCCGCGTTTGTCGAAGTTTTGGATACCACCGTTGCCAACGTTGCCTTGCCTTACATCGCCGGAGGTTTGGGAGCTAGTTACGACGACAGCACGTGGGTACTCACGTCGTATCTAGCAGCGAACGCAATCATCCTGCCGATCAGCGGATGGCTTGCCGAAATGATCGGCCGCAAGCGTTATTTCATGCTCTCCCTCTTTATTTTCACGACGAGTTCTGTGCTTTGCGGACTCGCACCGAATCTTCCTATATTGCTGCTTTTCCGAGCTGTGCAAGGAGTCGGTGGGGGCGGACTGCAGCCGATGGCACAGGCAATTCTCAACGACGCATTTCCTCCCGAGAAGCGCGGCCTCGCCTTTGCTCTGTATGGCATCTCTGCGGTTCTCGCGCCGACAGTGGGCCCGATGCTCGGAGGATGGATTACAGATAGCTATTCCTGGCGCTGGATCTTTTTCATTACGGCGCCCGCGGTTTCTCTGGCTCTGTATCTGACCCATGCACTGGTCGAAGATCCACCGTTCCTCCCTCGGCTAAAAAGAGGGGGGATTCGCGTGGACTACATCGGAATATCCATGCTGGCGCTCGGAGTTGGTTCGCTGCAGGTGCTTCTGGACAAAGGGCAGGAAGACGATTGGCTGGGCTCGCATTTCATCACCACCTTAGCGATAACCGCAGCGGTTTGCCTGATCACACTGGTCATCTGGGAATGGTTCCGAAAAGAGCCGATCATCGACGTGCGTATGTTCAAGAGCTTTAACTTCGCGGCGGCGAACCTAATGATGTTCATGATGGGCTTCATGCTTTTCAGCACGTTGGTTTTGATTCCCGAATTTCTGCAGACCCTGGTGGGTTATACAGCCGGACTCGCAGGTCTTGTTCTATCGGGAGGTGGCCTTGTCTTGTTAATAATGATGCCCATCACTGGCCGACTTACTTCAAAAATTCAGGCCAGATACTTGAT
>Ga0187783_10002969_pt1 | contig 12536 bp, 9 predicted proteins | sample 1015_SJ02_MP02_2_FD_132471 | JGI IMG/M metagenome (GOLD analysis project Ga0187783, IMG submission 132471) | Tropical peat soil microbial communities from peatlands in Department of Meta, Colombia - 1015_SJ02_MP02_20_MG | ecosystem: Environmental > Terrestrial > Soil > Wetlands > Peat | place... | reverse complement strand
TGGAGCTGGGGCTCGGGGCGGGCTGGTACGCGGCCGAGCACACGGCCTACGGCATCCCGTTTCCGGACGTGGGCGAGCGCTTCGCCCGGTACGAGGAGCAGCTTGAGGTGATCACCGGCTTGTGGGACGTCCCGGACGGCGGCACCTTCTCGTTCAGCGGCAAGTACTACACGGTGGTCGACTCGCCGGCGCTGCCGAAGCCGGTGCAGCGGCCGAGGCCCCCGGTGATCGTCGGCGGGAGCGGGCCGCGCCGGACGCCGCGGCTGGCCGCGCGGTTCGCCGACGAGTACAACGTGCCGTTCGGCAGCGTGGACGACACTGCGGCCGCGTTTGGCCGGGTACGGGAGGCGTGCGCCGCCGCCGGGCGGCACGAGACGTCGATGATCTACTCGGCCGCGCAGACCGTGTGCTGCGGCCGGACACCGGCCGAGCTGGACCGGCGGGCCGCAGCGATCGGCCAGAAGGCGGATGAGCTGGCTCAGAGCGGGATCGCGGGCCTGCCGGAACAGGTGGTCGAGAAGATCAGGAAGTTCGCGGAGATCGGGGCCGAGCACATCTACTTGCAGGTGCTCGATCTGCAGGACCTTGATCACCTCGAGCTGATCGCCGCCGAGGTGATGCCCCAGGTCTGAGCCCGCGACGTCGGCTGGGGCGCCCGGGCGGCCAGCCACCGCTGTTCAGCGGCGGCCCGTCGGCTGAGCGGTCGCCCGGTGGCAGCGGTCCAGCCGCGGGCTCAGCAGCGCCGCCGCCGGTTCTGCGGCGGCGCAGAGGCAATACCCAGAGTCCGGCCAGCAAGCGGTGTCACGCTGGCGAGCCGGAACGCGACGCGCCGGGGACCGGCGTCGCCGGTCCCCGGTCGGCCGGAGCCGGGCGGGTCAAAGCCGAGGAGTCGCAGCATGGCATGGTCGAGACGGCGCCGGTGGGCGCTGTGGCTGGTCGGCGCCGCGGCCGCAGTCGTGGTGCTGGCCGTCGGCGGCACGTTTCTTTACATCCACGTGATCTCCGGGCCCACGCCCGCCCCGCTGGGCCTGAAGCAGGCGGGCTCTGGGACCGGCTCGGCCGCCGCCGGGGCCGGCTCGGCGACCGCCGGCGAGTCCGCGGCCACGTCGGTGGCCGGGACCTGGCACGTCGCGGCCGGGTCGGTTGTGGGCTACCGGGTGAAGGAGGTGCTGTTCGGGCAGAACCACGTCGCGGTCGGCCGGACCAGCGCGATCACCGGCCACATCACGATCAGCGGCACGACGGTGACCGCAGGCGCCTTCACCGTGCAGATGGCCACCATCAAGAGCGACGAGAGCGAGCGCGACGTTCAGTTCCGGGGCCGGATCATGGACACGTCCACCTACCCGACCGGGACGCTCACGCTGGCCCGGCCGATCGCGCTCGCATCGCTGCCCGCGCCCGGCGTGGTCAGGACCTACACCGTCACGGCCGACCTCACCCTGCACGGGCACACCCGGAGGGTGACGTTCCCGCTGTCCGCCGAGCGCACGTCGGGCGAGATCGCGATGTCGGGATCGATCCCCATCCTGTTCGCCGACTGGGATATCCCGAACCCCAGCTTCACCGGGTTCGTGACCACCCAGAACCACGGTGTGCTCGAGTTCCTGCTCAAGCTCGCCCGATCCTGACGCAAACGACGAGAGCCGGCCGGACCCTGGTCGGCCTAGCCTCCCCGCGCCCACGGGTCGTAATCCACTTCGAGCGGTTCCTGCGGCGGCCGCTGGTCCTCGGCCACGTTGCGCAGGTTGAGCCGGATCCGGGTCCAGGTGGACGAGCGCCCGCGCATCGAGTCCACGAGCACATCGGCGGGCTCCAGGCGGGACCAGGCCTCCGGGTGGCGCTGCTTCCAGCGGTCCAGGCCGGCCATGGCCTCGGCCCGGGTGGCGGCTCGCGCCACCTCGATCAGCGGCATGGACGAACGGCGGCGGCCGGCCGGAGAAGGCGGCGGAGACGCGGCGGGCTGGGGGGACGCGGCCGACCGGGACGAAGGCGTGACGGACCGGGAAGACGCGGCGGACCGGGACGAAGGCGCTGCGGCCGGGGGGCGGCGCTTGGACGGCTGCACCCTGGGTTGCTCGCCCTCCTGCTTGGTGAAGTGGGGCGGCCACGGGGCATCGGGCAGGCCGGCCGCCTCGTCCCGGGCGGCCAGCTCCAGCAGCGGCCCGAGGGAGCCGACCGCGGCGTCGATGCCCGCCGCGACATCGCCCAGCGCCGCAAAGCGAGCGGGCATGGTATCGATGGTGAACTCCTCCGGCCGGCAGTCCGGAACCTCATCCCAGTTGAGAGGGGCCGACACCCGGGCGTCGGGGGTAGGCCTGACCGAATAGGCCGACGCGATCGTGCGGTCCTTGGCGTTCTGGTTGTAGTCGACGAAAACGCCGTGCCGCTCTTCCTTCCACCACCGCGACGTGGCATCCTGCGGCGCTCGCCGCTCAACCTCCCGCGCCAGTGCCACCGCTGCCCGGCGGACCTCGGGGAACGTCCAGCGAGGCTCGATCGTGGCGTAGATATGTATCCCGCGCGAGCCCGACGTCTTCGGCCACCCGGTGAGCCCGAAGTCCGCAAGTACCTCCCGGGCGACCAGCGCCACCCGGATGATCTGCCCCCAGCCCACTCCGGGCACGGGATCAAGGTCGACCCGGAGCTCGTCCGGATGATCAAGGTCGTCAGCGCGCACCGGATGCGGGTTGAGGTCGATGCAGCCGAGATTGACCACCCACACCAGCCCGGCCGCGTCCCGGATCACGACCTCCTCGGCGGTGCGCCCGGACGGGAAGCTGAGCTCGACCGTCTCGATCCAGTCCGGCCGCGAGGACGGTGCCCGCTTCTGGAAGAACGGTTCACCCTCCGCGCCGTTGACGTACCGTTTCAGCACCATCGGGCGCCCGGCCGCGCCGCGCAGCGCACCGTCGGCCACGCTCAGGTAGTACCGGACCAGGTCCAGCTTGGTGTGCCCGGTCTGCGGGAAGTAGACCTTGTCCGGATGGCTGACCGGCACGCTGCGCCCGGCGACCTCGATGATCTCCTTGCGATCGGGCATGCCGCCACGATAACCGGCCCGCTACGCCGCGCCCGCGCTCGCCGCGCCCCCGGCCCGCCCGGTGGCGAGCAGCCGCGCCGCCACCGCGCACAGCGCGGCGAGCGGCAACGTGACGCCGATCCGCTGCGCCGTGCCGTCCCAGCCCGGGAACGCCCCGGCGAGGAACACCACCAGCACCGCGACCGTGGCCAGGCTGCCAGCGACCAGCGGGACGCGCAGGACGCTCCAGCGCGGGTCGCCGCGGAACCGGCGGGCCAGCAGCAGCGGGACCACCACCAGCGCCAGGTAGATCGGGATGCTGACCAGGTCATGAGCGTGGTTGTGCCAGGACTCGCCGGCGGGCGAGGTCAGCAACATCCGGTCCCGGCGCAGCAGCCCGGCGGCGATCGTGAGCACCCCGACCGCCTGGATCAGCCTCGGCCCCGGCCCGGCCCGACCGGCGCCGCCCAGCTCGGAGTACAGCGCCGAGCCGAACGCGACCGAGCACCCGCCCAGCACCACGAAACCCGTGATCATGATCCAGGGATCCCGGGCGTCCGGCGCGGCCAGTCCGCTGATCTGCACCTCGGCTGCGGAATGGCCGGTCTGCAGCAGCGAGGCCGCGACCCAGGCCGCGGTGAAGGCCACCGGTCCGGCGATCCCCGCGATGACCGCCAGCCGGAATCCGGCGCCCGGGCCCGACGGGGCAGGCCGCCGCAGCAACCTGCGTCGCGTTCGGGTGACCATGACCGCATACGCCTCCGGCCACCAGTATGAACCGGGCCGCCGGCCTCAGACGGTCGGCACCCGGACCGCCCGCGCCCAGTCCGGTGCCTCGGGCGGATCGTCGCCCAGCAGGCCGACCACCACCCGCATCCCCCGGGGCGGCTCGTCCGGCCACGGCGTGAATCCGTCGGTCAGCACCACGGTAATCGCGGGCCTGGGCCGCAGCAGGCCCGCGGCCTCGATGCCCGCTCCCATGTCGGTCCCGCCGCCGCCGACCAGCTCGACCTGCCGGGCCGAACTGACCCGGCGGGCTGGCCCCACGGCCGTGTCACAGGCCAGCACCCGCAGCTGGCGCGCCAGCCCGACGGCACGCAGCAGGCCCTCCACCTCGGCCAGGGCCATGGCCAGCAGATCTTCGGACATGCTGCCGGAGGTGTCGCACACCACCGCGATGTCGGGCACGGGACGGCGCAGCGCGGGCAGTACCACGTCACCGGCCACCGATGCCCGCCGGGACGGCCGGCGGTACGAGTAGTCGACGGCGCCCGTGGTGTCGGCGACCGCCCGGCGCAGCTCGGCGGCCAGGGCCTTGCGCCAGTCGACGGCCGGCTCGAGCAGCTCGTCGGCCCAGCGCAGCAGGCCTGCGGGCACGTTGCCCGCCTCCCGGCCGTGCCGCACGCAGTCCTGCGCCACCTGGCGGGCCAGCAGTCGCGCCTGCCAGGGCGCGAGCCGCGGGCCGCCCGCGGAATCCCAGGGCCGCCCGTATCCGTCGGCGCCGCTGCCGCAATCCAGCGCCCCGCCGCCGCCCATCCCTTCCGGACTCCGCAACGGGTCGTCGCGGGGCCAGGCCGCCCGGAAGTACTGCTCGGCCAGCAGGCCAGGCTCCTCGCCCAGATGCGCGGGCAGGACCGGCGTACCCGGCAGCTCGAGCCCGGCGGGCACCAGGTCGTCGTTGATCTCGGCGTCGCAGCAGCGCACCCAGAGCCTGGCCTGGTCCGGGGCCACCCCCGCCGCGGCGGCCCGCTCCGCGTGGGTGCGCAGCAGGTGGCATACGTGGTGCACGAGCACGCTGCCGAGTTGCGCCGGGGTCCACTGGGCGGTCAGCGCCGGGTCGGCGTGCAGCCGCCAGCCCTCGTCCACGGCCACGGTGCCGATGTCGCGGGCCGCGGTCACCTGCGCTCCGAACAGCCCGCTGGCCAGGTAGGGGAACCGGGTAGCGGCCCACAACCGGCCCGCCGCCAGCCCGGGTACTGCGCCCCCGGCCGTCCCCGGCGCGGCGCCCGGGGCCGCGTCGCCGTTCACCCGCGCAGCAGCCCGGCGTCCCGCAATACCGGGGCGAACAGCTTGACCTCGGCGGGCGGCGGGGTGCCGTCGGGTCGGCACCGGGCCAGTGTCCGGGCGGCGACCGCGGCCACGTCGGGCGCGCCGGACGCGGCCTGGCCAAGGACCTGCCAGCCGGCCACCCAGCGCTGCGGGGTCGGGTCAGCGGCCACCACGGCGGCTACCGCGGCCACGGCCGCGTAGGCCCGGTCGCCGCGCTTCGGCAGCACGAACGAGGCCGGGTCGGCCAGGACGGCCTCCGGGTCGGGCAGATCCATCTCCACCAGCCAGGCGAGGAACTCGACGCCCGCGCCCTCACCGACGCAGCCGCGCACGAGTGCGGAGCGCGCCTCCTCGCCCGCCTCGGCCGCGTCGCCGGCGGCCAGCAGGCGGGCGGCCATGTCCCAGGTACGCGGGCTGGGCCAGCCTCGTCCCGCCGATGCCGCGTCGGCCGGGGGCGCGCAGGCCAGGGCCGGCCGTACGTGCAAGAACGCGGCCACCAGGCCCCGGGCCAGGCCGACCCCGCCCTCCCAGCGGTCGGGCAGGGCAGGCGCGGTCGGCGCCCCCCAGCCGCCGGCCAGGCCGTCGGCGACGGCCCGGGGATCGATCTCCCAGGCCAGGTGGCACAGCCGATTGGCCAGCGGCGCGGACAGGTCCCAGCCGTCGGCGGCCTGTTCCGGCGGGTTGGCCGCCGCGACCACGGCGACGTCCTCGGGCAGCGCTAGGTCGCCGACGACGCGTTCCAGCACCACGCGCAGCAGGGCGGCCTGCACCGCAGGCGGCGCGGTGGAGAGCTCGTCCAGGAAGAGCAGGCCCCGGCCGGCCTCGGCCAGGCGCTGGGCCCAGCCCGGGGGAGCGAATCGCACCCCGTTGCCCATCACCACCGGCAACCCCGCGAAGTCCGACGGCTCGCGGATCGAGGCGATCACGGTCTCGCAAGGCCAGCCCATCTGCTCGGCCATGGCCCGGATCGTGGACGTCTTGCCGGTGCCGGGTGCTCCCCACAGCAGCACCGGAACCCGCGCTGCCACGGCCACGCCGAGCGCCGTGACCGCGGCGTCGTGCTGCTGCGCGACCGCGCTGAGCCTCCCGTCCCTGCTCATGGCGCCCCGTTTCGCTCGTGGCCTGCGGCAGCCAGCGTCCAGCCGGCGCTCGCCACCGCCTCGTCCCGCTCCGCTGCCCGTACCTCGAGTATCACCGGGTCTGCGCCGGGCTCGGGCACGCCGAGCACGGTGGCGTCGGGCCAGGCCGCGGACGTGACCGCGACGACCAGGTACCCGCCAGTGACGGCCAGCCCGGCCGTCCAGACCGACGCCAGCCAGCCGGCCGGGAGCGCGGCGGAGAGCCTGCGGTCGCGTCCGGTGCCGGACAGCGCCAGCCGTCCCCAGCCCTCGCCCTCGTGCAGCGAGACGTCGACCCGGTCCGGGTCGAGGCCGAGCCAGGCCTGCGCCGCGGGGGCCAGGCGCCCGGCCAGCGCCGCGACCAGGGCGGGCCGGGCGCTGTCCCGGTCGGCCGCGCGGCTACCGCCGTCGGCCCAGGCCGCGGCCACCGTGGCGGACAGCCGCAGCTGGAACTCGCCGCCGAGCGCGAGCAGGGAGAAAAGTTCTGCCCGGCGCTCGCTGGCGCGCCGCATCTGGTCGCGGAAGTGCTGGCGTCCTGGCGCGGCCTGCCGCAACATGCGGCCGGTGCGCACCGAGGACACGGCGTGGGAGCTCGCGTAAGGGGAGCGGCCGGCGGACAGCTGCCGTTTCACAGCGGCGGTCGCCTGCGTGGCCGCCCGGCGGCGCAGGACGGTCGTCGGTCCCCAGCGCCTCAGCATCGCGCCGTAGACGGCCATGCCCCCCGGAAGCCGTTGCGCCCAGGGCCGCAGTGACTGTAGCGGCCCTGGGGGCCCGATCTGCCGTACCGCGAACGCACGGCTAGTCCGCAGCATCGCGTGCCCCATCAGCGGGGCGTAGGCCACCCAGCCGCCCTGGCCGGCGCCGAACTCGGCCACGCTCTCCGGCGTGAGGGCCAGCTCGTCAGCAGCCGAGCGCGGCCCGACCGCCAGGACCTCGAGATCATCGCCGCGACTGCCCCACCACTCGAGCCGGTCCACGCACTCGGACCGGTCGCCGCCCAGCGCCGCGAGCACGAGTTCTTCGTCGGCGCCGGGGTGGTCCACAGCGGTGAGCCTGCCCTGTTCCCAGCGCAGCCGGTGCGTCTGCTCGCCGCACGAGACCTCAGCCTCCGCGGGCGGGAGCAGCCCCCACCACGCCGGACCCGCCTGTCCTGCGTATCCCGCGCTCATGCCAGCTCCATCCAGTCCAGCTGGACCGTGGCGGTCACCCGGCCGGACCGGTCGCCCAGGATCAGCTCCAGCGCTGCGGTCTCCGGGTGCAGCGGCGGGATCAGGTCCAGCTGCAGGTCCATGTGGTGGTCGTCGGAGCTCCAGCTGCCCTCGGCCCCCATGTGCCAGCGCCCCTGGTCGTCGCGCGCGTACCAGGACCACGAGTCGTCCGTGCCCTCGGCGTGCAGGCGCGGCGGGCGTTGCCGACCCCAGCCCAGCACGCGCAGGCTGGCTCCTGCTGCGTGCGAGCGCAGCCCGGCGACCACGAATCTCACGCCATCGAGTTCCGGCAGCACCGCAGCGGCCGTGGCTGCGCCAGGCCGGCCGTCCCGGCGATGGCGGTTCTCCAGCATGTTCGTCCAGGCGGCGGGGAGCTCGCCTGGCCGCGCGGCCGCGCTCAGCGCGGGCGGCACGGTCACGCCGAGCCGGCCGGCCAAGGCGAGCAGGCGGTCCACGGCGTCGCGCGCGGGCGCCAGCGCGCCGACCGCGTCCAGCGCGATCACGATCTCGGCGACGTCCGACAGGTCGAACCTGGCCAGATCCTGCTCGCCGCTGGTCACCGCGAGGCGCAGCAGGTCCTCCGCGACCGTGTCGATCAGCTGCCCGGCCGGGCTCCCGACCGCGGGCAGCCCGGCCGCCGGCCGGGCAGGCGCAGCTTCGTCGTCGGCGCTGGGACCGCCCAGATCAACGCGGATGGCGGGGAAGCCCGGCCGCATGATCAACTCCAGCCACTGGGTTCCGGCGGGCGGGACCGGGGAGATGCTCAGGACGGCTCCCCAGTCACCCTCGCTGCGGGTCCAGCCGCTGTCGTCACGGAGGTCGTAGTCGTTCCCGCGATCGTCGGTCACGCTTGCGTGGCCGGGGCCGGGGAACAGCGGCCAGGGATGCTGGTGCGCCCAGCTGCTGGGCGGCCCGGACATCTGGCCCGCGACGGTCAGGACGGCCCGGTCGGGCGCGAGGACCAGCGTGAACAGGCTGATGTTGGTCAGGCCGCTGTCCGGCCCGGCCGCGGTCGTGACCCCGACTGGCGCGGCCAGGTAGCGCCCGGCAGGCGCAGTGGTCGCCGGGCTGTGCTGGCCGGCCCGCACGTCCCGCAGGAAGAGCAGGTGGCCGTCGATCCGTGACCGGGCGGCCAGGGCGGTCTCCAGGCCGGCCAGGACCGAGTCCGCGCTGCCGCGGTCGATGGCGTCGGCCTGGACGAGGGCATCCGCCACTCTCCGGAGTTGGCGCACGCCTTCGTGGACCGACCTGTCGGCCGGGAGCCACGGGGCGGGCGTGGGGACGGCCCTGGCGCCGCGCAGGGGGACGGTGACCAGGTGGCGGGGCCAGCGCATGAGCCGGTACTGGCCGGAGTAGCGGAGCGCCTGCAGCCGGTAGGCGGCTTGCCAGGCCAGCGGGCGCAGCTGTTGCGCTGTCCGGTCCGCGACAGGGAGGACCGCGCCGATCACCTGGCCCGCGATTGGCGTTACGGTCTGGGCCGCGGTGTCGGCCAGGGGCTGCAGGGCCTGGGCGGCATTTCCCGCGAGCGGTGGCAGCGTCCGCCCCGCGGTATCGGCCAGGGGCCGCAGCGCGCGACCGGTGTTCTCCGCGAGCGGCTGCAGCGCCTGGAAGGCCTGTCCGGCCAGTGGCAGCAGGACGCTCGCGGCGCGCCTGGCCGGCGGCGTGACGAGCCGCGCCGCACCGCGCAACGGGGCGGGCAGCTCCCGCTCGCCCGGCGGGTCGGGACGGGGGAGGGCCTGTACCCGCCGGAGCTCGGCCTCGACGCGCAGCCGGAGATAGGTCTCGGCCCGGGCCTGGTCCGGCGGGCCCGTCGCTGGCCCGGCCGGCCCGGCCGCGGCTGGGTCCCCGTCCTGTCCTGGTGCCACGTGATCCTCCCGGCGGCCGGATCCCCCCGTACCCGAAACGGTATGTCGCGCCGACGACTGGTAGGTACCGAATTCCGGTGCCCTCGCGGCGCCGCGCAGCCCAGCGCCGCGGCGGCGCCGCGCTCAGGCCAGGAGGTCGTCGGCCGCGGCCGCGAAGATCCGGGTGTGGGCGTCCACGTCGGCGTCGGCGGTGGCCGGTGCCATCAGCGCCATGTTGTGGAACGGCGTCAGCAGCACGCCGCGGTTGACCGCGTAGAGGTGCAGGTATTCGTCGAGTTGCGGGTCCGCGGCCGCCTCGGACTCGCCGCCGGTGCGCGGTGGCCGCGGGCAGAACCGGTACTCCGCGCGGGCGCCGAGCTGGACGATGTTCCAGGGCAGCGCCCGGGTCTCGATGATGTCCCGCACTCCGGCCGTGTACCGGTCGGCCCGGGCGATCATCCCGGCGAACGCGGCCTCGGTGAGCACCTGCTCCAGCGTGGCGCGCATCGCGGCCACCGACAGGGCGTTGCCCGCCAGGGTCCCGCCCACGCCGCCGACGTCGATGAGGTCCGCCGTCTCGTCGTTCAGGATCCGGTCGGCCAGCGCCGCCGACAGGCCGTACGCGCCGGCCGGGATCCCGCCCGCGATCGACTTCCCGATGGTCACGATGTCCGGGTCCAGGTTCCAGGCCCGGGTACATCCGCCTGGGCCCGCGCTGAACGTGTGCGTCTCGTCGTTGATCAGCAGACTGCCGCTGCGCCGGGTCAGCTCGCGGACCGCGTCCAGGTAACCGGGCTCGGGCAGCACGATCCCGATGTTGGTCAGCGCGGGCTCCATCAGCACCACGGCCACGTCGCGCGCGGCCAGTTCGCGCTCCAGGCTGGCCGGGTCGTTGAACTCGACCACCCGTGTGGTCTCGCGCGGGTCGACCGGCGGGCCGACGTTGCCTGCTCGCGGTGCCGGGCCGTCCGGGCCGGCCACGATAAATGCCTCGTCGACGCTTCCGTGGTAGCAGTAGCTGAACACCAGGATCTTTGGCCGCTTGGTGAGCTGGCGGGCCAGCCGGATCGCCCAGCGGTTGGCGTCGGTCGCGGTCAGCGTGAAGCTCCAGTGCGTGGGTCCGAACCGTCGGGCCAGCTCGGCCGCCACCCAGGCGGCATCCTGCGTCGGCAGCATGGTGGTTGCCCCGCCCAGCTCGGCGTACCGTGTGGCCACAGCCGCCTGCACGACCGGGGGTGAGTGCCCGGCCATCGCGCCGGTATCGCCCAGGCAGAAGTCGATGTACTCGTGGCCGTCGATATCGGTCAGCCGGGCCCCGCCCGCGCTGGCCATGTAGAGCGGGAACCCGCCCGGCCACATCCGCATCCAGGTCATCGGCACCCCGCCGAGCAGGTTCGCGCCAGCCGCGCCGAAGGCCTGCCGCGAGGACGGGTGTCGCTCGGCGTAGTCGGCGCGCTCGCGCTCGATCAGCCAGGCGACGCGCTCCGGGTTGATGGTGGCGAGACGGTCAGGCATCCGCGGTACCTCCTGGTCTGCCTCGGCGAGGTGCCCTGAGGGGTTCAACAGGAGCCTGGCACGCCGGACGCGCGGCGGCCAGGAGTCCCGGGCCAGGCTGGGGCGGGAGCACCCGAGGGTCGGCGAACGCGGGTGGGCCGTCGAGGGCGCCTACGGCAGGCGCGCGGGCAGGCCGAAGGCGGCGAACAGGCTGGTGTCCACGAAGTTGTGGTGCCCGACGATCCGGTCGCCGGAGATCTCGATGACCTGGATGCACCACGGCTGGTACCCGCCCTCGGCGCTCGGCTTATAGGAGCCGAACGCGGCGCAGCCGTTGGCCGCGGTGGCGATCAGGCGCGAGCCGCGGCAGGCGCCGCCGGGGCCGAGGAAGAACCGGCCCATCTCGGTCGGTCCCTGTAGCCAGAAGTTGAACGGCGGCATCGACATGAAAGCGTCGTCGCGCAGCAGCGATACCAGCGAAGTGATGTCGTAGCGCTCGAACGCGTCCACATAGCGGGCCAGGAGAGCTCGCTGCTCCCCGGTCGCCACGTCTGCGACCGGCAGGCCGGGTCCGCGGGCCGACATGGTGGCCCGCGCCCGCTGCAGCGCGCTGTTGACCGACGCCACGCTGGTACCGAGCAGCTGGGCCACCTCCGTCGCCTGCCAGCGCAGCACCTCACGCAGGATCAGCACGGCCCGCTGCCGCGCGGGGAGGTACTGCAGGGCGGTGACGAAGGCGAGGCGGATGCTCTCCTTCTCCGCGGCCAGCTCGGCCGGGTCGCCGCTCTCGGACAGCACCCTGGCGTCGGGGATCGGCTGGACCCAGGTGGCCTCGGGCAGGGTCGCGCCGGTGAACGAGTCGGTCGTCCCGGACGGCCCCATGTCCATGGGGCTGGCCCGGCGCTGGCTGCCGCGCAGCATGTCCAGGGATACGTTGGTGGCGATCCGGTACAGCCACGAGCGCAGCGACGACCTGCCTTCGAACCCCTCGATGCCGCGCCACGCGCGCACCATGGTCTCCTGCACGGCGTCATCGGCGTCGAAGACCGAGCCGAGCATCCGGTAGCAGTAGCCGGTGAGCTCCCGGCGGTACTGCTCCAGGTCCTCGGCGAGGGCCTCGCTGCTGTCCGCGGTGGCGGTTCGGCTAGTCATGGTTCCGACCATACTGCGGCCCACCGACAAGACCGGCCGGACCGCCCTGGGGCTAGCTCACGCCCGCGGGCAGGCCAGCCAGGGCCACGTCGATCTCGTCTGCCGCGAGCTCGAAGTCCTTCAGCTGGCCGGCCAGGTAGTCGCCGTATGCCTGAAGGTCGAGTAGGCCGTGACCGCACAAGGCGGTCAGGATGACCTTCTCTTCCCCGGTCTCCTTGCAGCGCAGCGCTTCCTCGATGCACGCCGCCACCGCGTGCGTCGGCTCCGGCGCCGGGACTATCCCCTCGGTCCGGGCGAAGCGCAGCCCCGCGGCGAAGCACTCTGACTGCGGCTTGGCCACGGCCTCGATCAGGCCCAGTTCGTAGATGTGCGACAGCAGCGGGGACATGCCGTGGTACCGCAGCCCGCCCGCGTGGATCGGGTCCGGGATGAACTCGTGCCCGAGCGTGTGCATCTTCAGCAGCGGGGTCATGCCCGCGGTGTCCCCGAAATCGTAGGCGTAGACGCCGCGGGTGAACGACGGGCAGGCGGCGGGCTCGACCGCCCGGATGACCGGGTTCATCCGCCCGGCCAGCTTCTCCCGCAGGAACGGGAACGCCAGGCCGCCGAAGTTGGACCCGCCGCCGGTGCAGCCGACGATCACGTCGGG
>Ga0187783_10002968_pt1 | contig 12536 bp, 11 predicted proteins | sample 1015_SJ02_MP02_2_FD_132471 | JGI IMG/M metagenome (GOLD analysis project Ga0187783, IMG submission 132471) | Tropical peat soil microbial communities from peatlands in Department of Meta, Colombia - 1015_SJ02_MP02_20_MG | ecosystem: Environmental > Terrestrial > Soil > Wetlands > Peat | place... | reverse complement strand
TGTATGAGTTCGTCTAGTTTCTTCACGTCCTGGCCTACCGCACGACATTCCATCAGTTGTAGTGGTAAATGAGGGCTCAGCCCTCAGTCGGGCAGCCAACCTCCCCGGACAACGTGGGTCTTGACTCGCTACAACACATGTTGTACAACATATGTTGTATCGTCGGCTTGATCAGGATGCTGGCACCTCTGCGAGGGGAGGAGCAAGTCCCGCGATGAGCGAGCAAGTGACGCTTAGCCCGAGAGCAGTACGCTCAACTCAACAGGAGCGCCGTCATCGCAAGCAGCGGCTGGCGGCCGCGTTCAGGATCTTCGGGCGTCTCGGGTTCGACGAAGGAGTCGCTGGCCACATAACGGCGCGAGATCCTGAGCGCGCTGACCATTTTTGGGTTAACCCGTTCGGGATGAGCTTCAAGCAGATACGGGCCCAAGATCTCATCCTCGTTGATCACACCGGCGCCGTAGTGGAAGGATCGCTGCCGGTGAACCGGGCCGCGTTCGCTATCCACTCGCAGGTTCACAGCGCTCGGCCGGACGTCATCGCTGCCGCCCACGCCCACTCGGTGTACGGGAAGACTTTTGCCGCGCTGCATCGGCGGCTGCGCCCGCTGACACAGGACGCCTGCATTTTCTTCGAGGACCACGGGCTTTACGCAGACTACGGGGGAGTGGCGTACGACCTAGAGGAGGGGAAGCGGATCGCCGAGGCGGTGGGTGACACGAAGGCGGCGGTCCTGGCGAACCACGGCCTGCTCACGGTCGGGGAGACCGTCGACGAGGCGGTGTTCTGGTTCGTGACGATGGAGCGATCCTGCCAGGCGGAGTTGCTGGCCATGGCGAGCGGGGATCCGCGGCCGATCCCGGATGAAGTCGCCCGTGATGTGCGATCGAAGATCGGGTCCGCGCCGTCGGGCTGGCGGAGCGCTCAGCCGCTGTTCGACTGGATCTTGGCGGAGCAACCGGACTGCCTCGACGACGCACCTGCAGTCTGAGTAGGCCTCAACTTAACGGCAGGGTTTTCCAGGCCAGGGAGTTCGTAGCTTGGCTCGGCCGATGATGTCGGCCGGGGCCGGTATGAGGAAGGCGTGTACCAGAAACCCGCGACGACGCTTCTTTGGCGTCGTGCTGAAAGAGGTACGGAGATGCGACAGGCGGCAACCACACGGCGCAAGACGCGCCTGCTGGCCGTGGCGATCATCGCCGCGCTGGCGACAGCGACGGCGTCATGCGATGGCGGGACGACCAAGGCCCAGACCACGGGCCTCAACTCAGGGGCGGCGGACAAGGGTGCGCGTTTGGTGGGTGGCACAGTCACCTGGGCGGAGTGGCCCGGACAGCCGCCCGACTACATCTTCCCGCTCTTCAGCTACCAGTATTACAGCCAGCCGAATGTCGGGAACTTCCAGTATCTGATGTATCGCCCGCTCTACTGGTTCGGTACGAATAACAACAAGCCCGTGTTGAACGAGAGCTTGAGCCTCGCCTATCCGCCCGCCTGGTCGGACAAGGACACGGTCGTCACGGTTAGGCTCAAGCCATACAAATGGTCAGACGGTGAGACTGTGTCGAGCCGAGACGTGGTGTTCTGGATGAACCTCCTCAAGGCCGAGAAAGACAACTGGGGAGCCTACGTTCCGGGCTACTTCCCGGACAACGTGGCCTCGACCACCGCCGAGGGGGCTGAGACCGTGGTGTTCAAGCTGACGGGATCGTTCAACCAAACATGGTTCCTCTACAACGAGCTGAGCCAGATCACCCCCCTGCCGATAGCGTGGGACAGGACTTCGCTCAGCGCGCCGGCACCGTCGCCCGGGCAAACGGGACTCCCCGATACCACGACAAAGGGCGCCGACACCGTGTATACGTTCCTGAACGGGCTGTCGAAGAATGCCGGAAGCTGGGCGAGATCGCCGATCTGGAGCGTCGTCGACGGCCCCTTCAAGCTCGTGGCGTTCACGAACACTGGCGAGGCTACCTTCGTTCCGAACCCGACCTACAGCGGGCCGGTCAAGGCCAGCATCGCCAAGTTCATCGAGACCCCGGTCACCAGCCCGGCGGCCGAGGTGAACCTGGCCAAGACCGGTGCGTCGAATCTCACGGTTGGCTACCTTCCTGACGACTACTTCCCCGAGCTCAGTTCCCTGGCCAGTGCCGGGTACCGGTCGCTCAGCGCGTACACCTTCGACTCGGCCTACATGCCTTTCAATTTTAACAATCCCAAGTTTGGACCGGTGTTCCGGCAGCTCTATTTCCGCCAAGCGTTTCAGCATCTCGTCGATCAGCCCGGCTGGATTCATGCCTTCTACCACGGTGACGGGGTGCCGACCTATGGTCCAGTACCTATTGTTCCTCAGAATCCGTTCGCTGACGGCCTGGAGCTGCAGCACAACCCGTATCCCTTCAGCGTCGCGGCCGCGGCGCAGCTGCTGAAGAGTCATGGCTGGGACGTGCGGACCGGTGGCGTGACGACGTGCGCGCGACCGGGTTCGGGCCCGAACCAGTGCGGAGCGGGGGTGCCTGCTGGTCTCGGCCTGAGCTTCGATCTGGACTACGTCACGAACTCGTCGCCGCTCGCGTCCGCCATGCTCGACCTGAAGAGCGAGGCTGCGCAAGTAGGAATCCAACTGCAGCTCACAGTGCATCCGTACGCGACGGTGGCGACGGTTACGGTCCCGTGCGCAGCGACGCAGTCTGATTGTGGATGGACGCTGGAGAACTGGCAGGTCGGGTGGATCTACGGTCCTGACTACTACCCAACCGGAGAAGAGCTGTTCAAGACCGGGGCGGCGGTGAACTTCTCTGATTACGACAATGCGGAGGCGAACCAGCTGATCGAGCAGACGATCACGGCACCGCCGTCCACCTCCCAGGCAGCCCTGGACGCCTACCAGAACTACCTGGCTGAGCAGCTGCCGGTGGTCTGGGAACCGGTCACGGCCGGTAACCCGATCGCTGGGGGGCTGACCCTGGTCTCCAAGCAGCTCGGTGGCTATACGACCAACTCCTTCGGGTCGATCAACCCCGAGTACTGGTATCTCATCAAACAGTAGGACGATGTCGGCGAGTTCGGATATCCCTCGGGCGGCGGCAGTCGCAACCTCCAGCGGCGGTATGCCAGCGGCTACCGCGACAGATATAGATTGAGAACATGCCAAAGTTCGTCGACCACGACACCAGGCGCGATGAGATCGTTGGTGCGGCCTGGCGCGTCATTCAGCGCGAAGGCTTGGAAGGGACCACGATCCGTGCCATTGCAGCCGAGGCGGGAGCGTCGACGGCGATCGTGACGCATTACTTTCAGGATAAGAAAGACATCTTGAAATCCGCTCTGCGCATGTCACAGAGCCGGATTGCGAGGCGCCGAAAGGAAGCCTTGAAAGGCCTCGCTGGGCTCGAGGCGCTCGAGGCCTCCCTCGCCGAGTCGCTGCCGCTCGACGATGACCGGCGCCTGGAGCTCCACATCGAGGTGAGCTTCTGGGCCAGGGCTATCAGCGACGAGGAAAGCGCGACGGAGCATCTTCGCAGCCATGACACGTGGCGCGCAGTCATCGCCTCGTCAGTGCAAGACTGCGTCGAGCTCGGCGAAATTGGTCCGTGCGACGTGCTGGAAGTGGCCGATACGCTGGTTGCGCTGGTCGACGGCCTGGGCGTTGATGCACTCATGCATCCGGAACGGCTCCCCCCGGAGCGCCAGCGGCTGGTAGTGCGAAGAGAGCTGGAGCGGCTGCGCTCGTCGACTGACCACAACGATCCGGTCCGCGAGTCCCGCCACCAACGGGTCGGCCCGGGCCCACAGCCGCTTGATGGCGCTGGCTGACACAGTGCTGGAAGGCCGTGAATGTGACGTCATCCTGGCGGGCGGCACGTTCTACGAAAGCCCGCGCTGGCGATTCGGCAGCTGGTACGTCTCGGATCTCTACAACGGAGTGGTGTGGACGATCCCCGACGGCGGAGACCAACCGGGTGTAGCGGCCAGGTTGGACGACTTTGTCGGAGGCCTGGGCTGGCGCCGCGACGGCGCACTTCTCGCCGTCTCCATGGCGAAGCGGCAGATCGTCGCGGTCGGGCCGTCGGGCGAGGGAACTCTTCACTCGGACTTGAGCACGCTGAGCGACACCCGGCTGAACGACATGACGACTGACAGCGCCGGGCGCGCCTGGGTCGGCAATTACGGCTTCGATCTCATGGCGGGCGCCGAACCGCAGCCGGGGTGCCTCTTTCACATCTCCGCAGACGGCTCCGCCTCGGTCGCAGCGAGGGGAGTGGTGTTCCCAAACGGCGCAGTCCTGTCCAACGACGAGCGGACGCTGCTGGTCGGAGAGACGTTCGCCTCGCGATACACCGAGTTCGACATCGAGCCGACAGGCGCTCTTGTCCGGCCAAGGTCATGGGCAACCTTCGGCGTCACTCCGCCACTCACCACCCTGGCGGAGATGCGAGACGAGCTTCAGGTCATCCCGGACGGCTGCGCCATCGACTCCGAGGGATGCCTTTGGGTAGCCGATGTCAAGGGCCGCCGAGCCATCCGGGTCGCGAAGGGCGGCTCGATCCTGGAAGAGATCCGAGTCAGTCGGGGGCACTGCTATGCGTGCAGCCTGGGCGGGGCCGACGGCAGGTCTCTCGTCCTGTGCCTTGCGCCAGATTCCGTGCAGGCGCAGCGCGAGCACGCAGCCGACGCGACCGTCGTGCGCGTCCGGGTCGCCGTTCCCGCGTTCACCTCGTAGCTGGAGAGCGGCGGACCCTTGCACCCAGCCTTTACCGCATGATACAACGATTGTTGTACAACAATTGTTGTATCGGCGGGCCGGGCGCTGGCCGATCCGAGCCAGGTTGGAGGCGGCGTGCAGCATTTCACAGGTGAGAAGAGCCGGGCCCCGGGATGCGCCGGCCGGTGGAACCGCATTAGACCGCCGGGTGCTGCCGGGCAGCGTCTGAGCGCGGACGCCTCGGCGCCCCTACGGTAGGCGCGCGAGCATGGCGAGGTTTCTTCTCCGGCGCGCGCTCCAGGCGGTTGTTGTCCTGCTCGGTGTCACCCTTGCGACGTTCGCTTTGGAGCAGCTCGCGCCGGGCAGCCCAGCGCGGGAAGTGCTCGGTATCAGGGCGACGCCGGTCGCCATTGCCGCTTTCGATCGTACCTATGGTCTCAATCAGCCGTTTGTCGTCCAGTACGTCCAGTTCTTGAATCATCTCGTGCATGGGAACTTGGGCTTCTCCTGGAAGCAAAACAGGACGGTCGACTCATTGGTGGTCGCTCAATTGCCCAGAGATGTTCTGCTGGTCGGCCTGTCGATGGTTCTGGCCCTCCTGATTGCCATCCCGACGGGCATCAGGCAGGCAGTGCGCCGGAATGGCGCCTTCGATTACGCGGCCACGGGACTTTCGTTCTTGTTGTACTCCATGCCACCGTACATCCCGGGCCTTCTGGCGATTTCCCTCTTTGCTGTTCGTCTCCAGGTGCTACCGAGCGAGGCGCCCCAAGGCGCGTCGCTCGCCGGTCTGCTGAGCCACCCAGCAGGTCTGGTCCTGCCGGTACTCACCCTCACTCTCATCAGCTACGCCAGCTTCTCCCGCTACGTTCGGTCCTCTGCGATCTCCTGTCTCGAGCAGGACTTCATCCTCACGGCGAGGACGAAAGGTCTGCGCCAGCGAACGATTCTCTGGCGGCACGTTCTGCGGAACTCCATTGGCCCGGTCATCACTTTGGTCGGGCTGGCTCTGCCGCAGGTCCTTACCGCCGGACTCGTCGTCGAGTACTTGTTCAACTTCCAGGGCGTCGGACTGGAATACTACAATGCCGCCGTAAACGGGGATTTCCCAGTGATGGTTGCCATCACTGTCCTCGTCGCCGCCGTCACGGTCATCGGCAACCTCGCTGCCGACATCGCCTACGCGGTCCTTGATCCACGAGTGCGGCTGGCATGACCGAGATCGCCAGCCTGGATCCGACTCCAGCGCCGAGCAGGCTTGGTGCCGACACGTCGTCGCCCGGTTCGGAGCGATCGATCGTCGCGACGTTCGCGCGCACCTTCGTCGAGAACCGTCTTGCGACGGTCGGTGCCGTGCTTCTGCTGGGAATCGTCCTCTTTTGCTTCCTCGGACCGCTGCTGTACCACACGAACCAGGTCGACCCGAACCTCTTGATGGTTAATCTTCCACCGGGCCCCGGTGGACCGCTGGGCAGCGACAACAACGGCTTCGACATCCTCGGTCGGCTGATGGCGGGCGGGAGAACGTCACTCGAGGTCAGCTTCGCAGTTGCAGGCACGGTAACCGTCCTCGGCGCCACCTACGGTGCCGTCGCCGGGTACCTCGGCGGGGTGTGGGACGTCGTGATGATGCGCATCGTGGACATCGGACTGTCCATGCCGGTGGTCTTCCTCTTCATCCTGGTGTCTCGGATCTACCTTCCGACCAAGGGACTGCTCATCATCCTGCTCGCGCTCACGGTGTGGTTCGTCCCCGCCAGGCTCGTACGAGGCGAGACGCTCACCCTGCGCACGAGGGACTTCGTCGCCGCGGCTCGGACCATGGGCGGCGGAGCCGGGCGACTGGTGTTCCGCCACATCGTGCCGAACGCGGCAGGGACGATCATTGTCAACGCGACGTTCCAAGTCGCGGATGCCATCATCGTTCTTGCGACGCTGGAGTTCCTCGGATTCAGTCTCCCGCCGCCGACCGCGACGTGGGGAGGGATGCTCTCAGACGGCTCGCAGTTCCTCCAAGACGGGTACTGGTGGGAGGTCTTCCCGGCCCTTGCCGCCATTGTCGTCACCGTCATTGCGGTCAACTTCGTGGGAGACGCACTCCGCGACGCGTTCGACGTGAGATTGCGGCGGCGGTGATGGCCCTCCTCGAGATATCCGACCTGTGCGTCGAGGTGACCCAGGGATCAGGCCAGTCGGCGGTGCTCACCAACGTGGGCTTGGAGGTCAACGCGGGGGAGACGGTCGGTCTCGTCGGTGAGTCGGGATCGGGCAAGACAATGACGGGCCGAAGCGTCCTCGGGCTCCTCCCACGGGGTGGGCGGGTGACCTCGGGCCGCATCATCTTCGGCGGCCGGAACCTGGTTGAGCTGGGGGAGGAGGAGATGTCGGCGGTTCGCGGGCGAGAGATCGGCACCGTCCTGCAAGACCCGATGACGTCGCTCGATCCCACGATGCGCGTAGGTGCGCAGGTCGCTGAGTCAGTGCGACGCCATATGGGTGCGTCGCGCCAAAAAGCCCGGCAGCGCGCGTTGGAGCTGCTCGGCTTCGTCGGGATACCGCGCCCGGCGGAGCGCATCGACGACTACCCGCATGAGCTCTCCGGCGGCATGCGGCAGCGAGCCATGATCGCTATCGCCCTCGCGTGCAACCCGGCGCTGCTGATCGCCGACGAGCCGACGACCGCGCTTGATGTAAGCATCCAAGCCCAAATCCTCTCGCTGCTCGACCGCCTCAAAGCCGAGCTCGGGATGGCGATGATCCTCATCACGCACGACCTGGGCGTGATCGCCGGCCGGGCTGACCGCGTCGTGGTCATGTACGCGGGGCGTGTCGTCGAGACCTCGGCGACTGAGGCGCTCTTCCGTGCCCCGCGCCACCCCTATACCGAGGCCCTCCTCGGCGCTATCCCCCGACTCGACAACGGGCGGCAGACGCAGCTCAAGTCGGTGCGCGGCAGCCCGCCGGACCCGGCCACGCAGCTCACGGGATGCCGTTTCGCATCACGGTGCGAATACGCCACCGAGGACTGCATCAGGCAAGAGCCGAGCCTCCTTGGGGCACCGGCAGCGGTGGCGTGCTTTCATCCCCGCGCGGGGGTGGAACCCGCCGCGGGCGAGAGCGCCACCCGGATCGGACCGCCGGCGCGGGCCGAGGCAGAAGCGACGGCGTCGGCGCTCCTTGATCTTCAGGAGCTCTCGAAGACGTTTCCGGTGCCTGGACGAGGTGTGCTCAGCTCCGGGACCCGGCAACTTCGCGCCGTGACAGACGTCACGCTAGCGATTCGCGCAGCAGAGACTCTGGGGGTAGTCGGAGAGTCCGGGTGCGGGAAATCGACCCTGGGCAGGCTTCTCGTCGGGCTCGAGCGGCCTACCGGCGGCAAAGTCATCTACGACGGCGAGGACATCAACAAGATGCCCCGTCGCCTGCTTCGCCGCAAACGCGCCGGCCTTCAGATGATGTTTCAGGATCCCTACGCCTCTCTGGACCCACGCCTCAGCGTCGAAGCGATCATTCGTGAGCCTCTGGCCATCCAGGGAATCGGCACCCGGGCAGACCAGCACCGCCGTGTGCTCGGGCTCCTGGACGAGGTCGGATTGTCCCGCCGCTCGGCCGGTCGACGTCCGCACGAGTTCTCGGGTGGTCAGCGACAGCGCATAGGTCTGGCCCGCGCGCTAGCTTTGCGCCCCAAGGTGATCGTCGCTGACGAGCCCGTTTCGGCACTGGATGTCTCGATCCAGGCACAGATCCTCAACTTGATGCGTGAACTGCAGCGCGCGCATCAGATCACCTACGTGTTCATCTCGCACGATCTATCTGTCGTGCGCTACCTCGCAGATCGCGTGGCTGTCATGTACCTCGGGCAACTGGTCGAGCTTGCTCCCGCCGATGATCTCTACGGGCAGCCTGCGCATCCCTACACCGCCGGGCTACTCAGCGCCGTGCCGCTGCCGAGCCCGGTGGTTGAGCGCCAGCGACTAAACACCGGCATCCCTGGCGAGCTGCCGTCCCCCGTCGACCCCCCGAGCGGCTGTCCATTCAGGACACGATGCGAACGCGCCACGGATCGATGCGCGGCAGAGCGCCCGGCCCTGGTCGCGACCGCAACGGCAAGCCACCACCTCGTGGCCTGCCACCATCCCCTCACCGCCACGGCGGTGCCGTCCCGCGGTGCCGCCGGCGGCACCGCGGTACGGACATGAGCGAGACACGAAGAGGTCTCGGCTCATCCCCCACGTGTCTGAGCTGCATGCGGTCGAGAGGAGACGACAAAAGATGCGCGCCGTAGTGATCGCGGATGCTCGAGTGGAAGTCGCGGACCTGCCCGACCCGGCCCCGACGGCCGGCGAAGTCGTCATCGCCGTCGAGAGGTGCGGGATCTGCGGTACTGATCTCCGGCTCCCCGAAGACCCGCGAGCCGACGGCCTGGTACCCGGCCACGAGATCGCAGGGCGAGTCGTTGACGTCGGTCCTCAGGTCAATAGATCGCGAGTCGGCATGCTCGTCGCCGTGAAGCCCAGCGACCCGTGTGGTCACTGCGGCCCGTGCCGGCGGGAAGAGCCGAATTCATGCCCGAATCAGTGGCCAACCCACATCGGCCTGGGCCGTAACGGCGGCTACGCCGAGTACGTCAGCGCCCCTGCGCGGAGCATCGTCGTTGTCCCGGACGGGCTCACGGCAGCCGACGCTGCGCTTGCCGAGCCATTCGCGGTCGCCCTCCACGGCCTCAGCCTGGCGCCGACGCCGGCCGGGACCACAGCGACTGTCCTCGGAGCAGGTCCTCTCGGTCTGCTGATCACGGTCGCGCTCTTGGAACGGGGGGTCGAAGTGACGGTCGTGGAGCCCCGGCCAGCTCGAGCGGCGGCGGCGCGATCGTTGGGGGCCGCCGCCATCCACTCCAGCTCGCTCGAGTTGGAGGAAGGCAGCTACGGCACGACGTCGCTCGTCTTCGAGTGCTCCGGCGCTGCTGGCATGGCCGCGGAGGCCGTCCGCTTGGCCCGTACCGGGGGATCGGTGATACTGATGGCCACCACAAGCCAACCGTTCGTCCTGGAGTCACACTCCTGGCTCCGCAAAGAGGTCACCGTCCGCCCTTCCGTCGGCTACTCGATGACCGACTTCATGGCCGGTCTGCGCGCCGTGGCGGGGGGCCTCGTCTCTCCGGCCCTCCTGTCCACCGAGGAAAGGCCGCTCGAGGAAGCGCAGGCCAGTTTCGATGCCCTCCGAGACGGCGAAGCGGTGAAGATCCAGCTGGACCCGACCGTCCCAGTGCCAGCTGCGGCGCCACGGATGGCCGACGAGGTGCTCCTGCCATGACCTCGGACAAGCAGACGATGACTGAACACGGCGTGGACATCTTCCCGGCCCGGACCACCGTCGCCGCCAACATCCGAGTTGCCGTTGAGATCGACGCCATCGCGAAACTACCAGAGCCCGTCGAATGACCCAGAAGCTGGAAGAGGCAGCGAAGGGCTGGCCGAGCGCGTGGTGGGGCCGACCGGTCGGGGCGATTGCTGACGGGAACCTCAACGTCGGTCGCGGCGACCTGCCACTACCGGTCCTGACCCTCTCCCGCGAAGCCGTCGATCACAACGTCACGGTCATGACGAGATGGTGCAAAGCGCACGGCGTATCACTAGCTCCGCACATCAAGACGTCGCTCGCGACAGACCTCATTCGACGGCAGATGAAGGCCGGCGCATGGGGCGCGACCGTAAGCAACGCAAGGCAGGCGCACATCGCCGTACAGGGAGGCGCGCAGAGGCTCCTCGTGGCCAACGAGATCGTGGATCCGCACGACCTCGACTACCTCCTCGCGCTGCATAGGGACGGGCGCGCCGTGACCGTGTTCGTCGACTCACCCGACGGCCTCGCGGTGCTCGAAGCCGCTGCCTCCCGTCGCGGCCAACGGATCGACGTCCTCATCGAGATCGGGGCACCCAGAGTGCGCACGGGCGTGCGCGACCGGACCGCCTTTCTCGGATTGCTGGACAGAGTCATGAACAGCGGACACGTCGACCTCGCCGGTGTCTCAGCCTTCGAGGGCGTTCTCGTGCGGGCATCGGACCCGCACGGACCCGATCCGATGCGAGCATTTGTGTGGCGGGTTGGCGACATGGTTGAAGAGGCCCTCGGCCGTCACCAGCTACAGCCCGGCACCGTCCTTTCGGCCGGGGGCAGCATCGGGTTCGACCTTATAGCCGAAAGGTTCGGGCATCTCGGCCTCAGCATTGTGCTACGCAGCGGCTGCTACCTGACGCACGATCACGGGCTCTATCAACGCGCGTCCCCCCTTAGCCGACGCGCATTCCTCGGGCCTGTACCGGACAGCCTGATGCCAGCCCTCGAGCTGTGGGCCCACGTCGTCTCGATCCCCGAACCTGGAATCGCGATCGCATCCTTCGGGCGCAGAGACGCCAACGAGGAGGCGGGGCGCCCCCTTCCGTTGGCGGTCGTCGATCCGCCCGGCGACCGGCGCCCCATTGACGGATGGGTCGTAGACCGAATGTGGGACCAGCACGCCCGTCTCACTGCCGCTTGCGGCGCGTCGAGCCTGAAGGTCGCGGACGTCGTCGTCTTCGGAATCTCCCACCCCTGCACCGTTATGGACAAATGGCGATGGATCCCGGAGATAGACCACGACCTCAACGTCGTCTCCACAGTGAGGACCTGGTTCTGATGACGACACCTCCCTTCGCGAGACCCGCGTGCGCTGCCCTCCTCACGCTGTTCGACGAGGACGGGCATCTCCTGGTCGAGCGCACCGCAGAACTCGCGGCGACCCTGCTCGAGGATGGTGCGGAAGGCTTCCTGGTCGCCGGCTCAGCAGGCGAGTTCTGGATGCTCGAGGACGCCGAGCGGATCGAGCTCGTCGCCGCCGTCAGGCAGGCGATCCCAGGGGCGGTCCCCGTCTTCGCCCATGTCGGCGGTACCGACGAGGGCCGTCTGGCCTCCTTGACCAAAGCGTCCATTGACGCAGGCGCCGACGCCGTGCTCGCTCTGGCCGTCGGCGTCAAGGATGTCCGGGCATACTACGCCGCGCTCGTCGGCGCGGCCGCCGGCGCACCAACGCTCGCATATCATCTGCCCGCGTTCGGATCCCGGATACCCATTGATCAGTTGGCGGACCTCGGCGTCGCTGGCATCAAGGACTCCTCCGGAGACGCCGGCCGCTTCTGTTCCGAGGTGCTCCGCCTTCCTCTCGACACCTACACAGGCTCGCCAGCGCTGCTGAATCTCGGGCGGCAGCTCGGAGCCGCCGGCGCCATCACCGGGGTGGCCAACCTACGCCCCTCTTGGTGCGCCGCGGCCTGGCGGGGAGACGACCGGGCCCAGCGCGAGATCTTGCGGCTCTACCTTGCTACAGGCACGCCATTCCCAGGGGGCCTGAAGAAGGCCGCGACCGAGCGATGGGGAACGCCACCGCACTCTCGCTCCGTCGCAACCCCGCGCACGTGCACCGACCAGGCGCTCCGCTGGGCCGAACGGAGACATCTCGGCGGCCACGCGGAGGCGCCCGCCGGGTGGTAGGTGGCGAGGACGGGGCGGGTGGGGCGGCGGGGCGCTGGCATTCATGCGAGACGAGCCCGTCTGGCTGTAACCTGCGCCCCTGGCCAGGCGTCATCAGTGTGTCAACGTGACATCCGGTCAGCACCCGGCGTGCCTGGCCAGTTGAGCAGAGGAGGCCCCGGATGGGACAAGGCGCATGGCGCTGAGCGCGCCGGGGCCGAGCTTTGACGAGTTTTATGCCGGCACCGCGGCCCGGATCGTCCGGCATGCCTACGCGCTGACCGGCGACCTGGACGACGCCCGTGACATCGCCCAGGAAGCCTTC
>Ga0187783_10002967_pt1 | contig 12537 bp, 8 predicted proteins | sample 1015_SJ02_MP02_2_FD_132471 | JGI IMG/M metagenome (GOLD analysis project Ga0187783, IMG submission 132471) | Tropical peat soil microbial communities from peatlands in Department of Meta, Colombia - 1015_SJ02_MP02_20_MG | ecosystem: Environmental > Terrestrial > Soil > Wetlands > Peat | place... | reverse complement strand
GACGCTCCCGCCACAGAGCACCTCGGCCACCTTGCCGCCGATCTTCACCTCGTAGTCGGTGATGTAGCCACCCTGGCGCATCAGGTGAACTCCCAGCTTCAGTGCCGCCAGTATGTTCTCTCCCGGAGCCGGAATCTCGGTGCGTGGCAGGGGAGGCCGATAACGCGCCCGCACCAGTTCGAGAGCTCGCCCCTTGGCGTCGCTCAGCACCCGCTGGCGGTTCGCCGTAATACGGTCGGAGTCAGCGAGAAACCCCATCCCACGCGCCTCCTGCGCGGAGGTCGCGACTTTGGCGGTAGCCACGGTCTCGAAGGTCCGTTTCATCGATTCCATCAGCTCGACCGATTCGCCGCGTCCTCCGGGACGAATGGCCTCGGCGCTGGCCAAGGCCCGCAGAAGCATCTCCTTCGACCCGCCTCCGGCCGGCAGCAGACCCACTCCGACCTCCACCAGGCCCATGTAGAGCTCGGCGTGAGGCTGCACCGCGGATGCATGCAGCACGATCTCCGCCCCACCGCCTAGAGTCATCCCGAAGGGCGCTACCACCACCGGTTTGGCTGAAAATTTGATGGCCTTGGTCATGTTCTGGAACTGGCGGATGGCTAAGTCGATGTCGTCCCACTCCTCTTCCTGGATGGACATCAAAAGCAGCATCAAGTTGGCACCGACCGAGAAGTTGGAGGCGTCATTGGTAATTACAAAGGCATCAAACGGATCCCCCGGGCCTCCGGCTTTGAGGGTTTGGACGATGAGTTGGAAAATGTCACCGCCGAGCGCATTCATCTTGGAGTGAAACTCGATGGCAGCGACGCCGTCGCCAAGATCGACCAGCGAGGCACCCGGGTTGCTGGTGACGACCCCTCGGGATTTTTTGGCGGCGGCCACGGACCAGACACCGCTCGCGACCGGATCCGGCTTTGGGCGACGGCCTTCGAGGTCAAAGTAGGCCCGACCCGAGGCGGTTTTGGGATCGTCCACGTACCAGGACTTTTGGCCGGAGGCAAGCAGTTGCTCGACCTGGGCTGCAACCGGGTGTCCCTGTTGTTTCATGCGCGCGACGGTGGCTTCGACGCCCGCCGCATCCCATAACTCAAACGGTCCCAGGTCCCAGTTGAACCCCAAGCGCATGGCACGATCGATCTCGAAGACCGAATCGGAGATCTCCGGAATGCGGTTAGCCGAGTAGGTCCACAAGTCGGCCAAGGCTCGCCACAAAAACTGCCCGACCTTATCGGCTTTCTGGGGCGGGCTGTCCAGGGCCAACAACATGCGGAGCCGCGCTCCGCTCTCATCTACATTTTTGGCCAGGTCGAGGCTCGGGAACTTTGGCTTGTGCCGGGGATGGTACTCGAGCGTCTTCCAGTCGAGCGCCAACCGCTCTTCCTCCCTGCCTTCACCTGAGGCTCCTCGCACTGCCACTTTTTTGTAGAAGCCGCCTTGGGCCTTATCCCCCAGCCATTTGCGCTCGAGCATTCGCCGGAAAAACTCAGGCAGTCGCAGATCGCTTCGCTCATCCCGCACATTTTCGGTGAAATTGGCGACTACGTGGTTCAGAATATCGAGGCCGACCAGATCCAGCGTGCGAAAGGTTGCAGACCGCGGCCAGCCCACGGCGTCACCGGTAAGCGCATCCACCTCCTCGATGGTTAAATCCATTTCCTGCATCAGCCGCATGATATTGAGCACGGAAAAGGTACCAATCCGGTTGGCGATGAAATTGGGCGTGTCTTTGGCAAAGACGACACCCTTGCCCAGATGCACATCGGCAAACTCGGCCACGCGCTCGATGGCGGCGCGCTCGGTGTGGGGCGTGGGTATCAGCTCGAGCAGCCGCATGTAGCGCGGGGGATTGAAGAAGTGGGTGCCGAACCAGAAGCGCTGGAACTCCGGGGAAAATCCCTCGGCGATTTTCCCCACTGGCAGACCACTGGTATTGGTGGTAATAAGGGTTCCAGGCTTCGAGACGGCTTCGACCTTTTTGAGCAGCGCCCGCTTGATCTTGAGATCCTCCACTACGGCTTCGACGATCCAGTCAACCTCGGCCAGGCGGTTGAGATCGTCTTCGAAATTTCCGATCGTAACCAGCCCGACAAGCGATGGATCCATAAACGCCGCAGGCTTCCCTTTTCGCACGGCCTCGAGTCCGGCCGCGGCGATCTTGTTGCGGGCCCGCCCATCCGCGTCGGGTGGAACCATGTCCAGCAGGTAGCTGGGCACGCCGGCATTGGCGAAGTGCGCCGCGATGCGCGCCCCCATCGTGCCGGCACCGAGGATTGCGACCTTGTGAATGCCTTTCATACGCTTCGACTCCGGTTGCCCCTCCTCTTCAGTAAACCACGAAGAGCCCTGCTCGAACGAGTTCTCCGCCAGGATTTTTTCCGGTTGAACGGGCCCGATTATGTCGGCCAAAGCCGTTCGATCCTATCATGGCAGGTGGTTCCAGGGCCGGACAGGTACTCTCGTGCGGCCCAGGACTTTCGAGGGAGGAGTCCCATGACAATGTACTCTGAGGTATTCTTTTCCTTTGCGGAGTGCCTATGCCCATCACCCGGGCCCATGAAATTCGACCCGCCACGCGGCTCGAAAATGTCCGCTATGCCATTCGTGACCTGGCTGGCTACGCGGAGGAGGTCGCCCGGCAGGGGCACAAAATTCTGTGCCTGAATATTGGCGATCCCAACCAGTTCGATTTCGAGACCCCGGCCCACATGATCGAAGCCGTGTCCAGAGCCATGCGCGATGGCAAGAACGGCTACGCCCCATCGCCTGGAATTAAACCAGCTCTCGATGCCATTCGCGGAGAAGCCGCGCGCAAGGGAATCTCTTCCTTGCAGGATGTCTTTGTCACCAACGGCGTCAGCGAGACGGTCGATACCTGTCTCACCGCGCTCGTCAATCCCGGCGAGGATTTGCTGACCCCAAGCCCCGACTATCCCCTGTATTCCGCTGTGCTCGCCAAGCTGGGCATCGGCCTGAACCCCTATGCTTTGAATGAAGATGAGGGTTGGCAGCCGGATCTCGACGACATCGAGCGGAAGATCACGCCGCGCACGCGCGGCATTGTCCTGATTAATCCCAACAATCCGACGGGGTCCATTTGCGGCCGCCGGACGCTCGAGGCGATTGCGGAACTCGCGCGGCAGCACAATCTGGTAGTGTTTGCCGACGAAATCTACGACAAACTGATCCTCGATGACGACCAGCTGCAATCGATTGCCGCCATCGCTCCAGACGTTGCGGTCGTTACCTTCGGCGGTCTTTCGAAAAACTATCTCGCACCCGGCTGGCGCATCGGCTGGGGCGTGGTGAGCGGTGAACGGGCAGTGGTCCAGCGCTTCGGGGAAGCGATTCAAAAGCTGTTGCGCGCCCGCCTGTGCGCCAATCATCCCGAACAATACGCCATTCCGGCTGCACTCGAAGGCCCGCAAGATCACTTACTGGATGTTCGCCGCAAACTCCGCCGGCGGCGCGATCTGACCATGCGCTGGGCCGATTCTACTCCCCGCGTCCACTGCGTCGCCCCGCGAGGGGCATTTTATGCATTTCCCCGCATCGACATTCCCGAGCCAGACGAGATCTTCGTCCGCGAGCTCCTGGTCGAAAAGCACGTGATGGTTGTCCACGGCTCCGGCTTTGGCCAAAAGAAGGGAACCAAGCACTTCCGTATCGTCTTCCTTCCCGACGAGACGACTTTAGAGAAAGCATACAGCGCGATCGGCGACTTCATGGCGAAACGCTACGGATCTTAAGCCCTGACGGGAAAGAATACGCGATGGGTCAGGTCGCCTAGGAGTCGTACTTGGCTAGTCGCCTGTCATGGTGGCGGGATTCACTGCCGGCGATTTGCGGGATGGGCGGGTGCTCGCAGACTCAGCGTAGAGCCACTTGCGGATTTCGGGAAGCGCCGCCCGGGTTACCACTTCGCCCGCGTGTACCAGGGCCGCGGCGTGTTCGAAACCGTCGTATTTGTAACCGTTGACATCCGGCTCGATGACCAGATTGGCCGCCTGTTTCCATACGCTGCAATTCATCTCCTGGGCAATCGCGAAGCACTGTCCAATCACGTCGAATAGATGGCGCGGTCCGTCCCCCGTGGTCCAGCGTCCCTTCAAATGGACGGCCAGCACGGGGTCGGCTCCCATGAGTCGCAACGGAGTTGTGGGTACGGCATAGGAAAGCATGCCGTCCACCAGCAGTCGGCCGCGGATCTTTACCGGCAAAAACATCCCCGGATAAGCGCAGCTGGCGCGCACCGGATCAACCAGCGGCCCAGAGTGAAACAACACGCCTTCCCCGGTTGAAAAATCGGTGGCGGTGACCGCCAGGGGAACGCGCAATTCCTCGAAGGTCTTCACCTTGAGAATACGGTTCAGGAATCCAATCATGCGCTGGTTGCTGGCAAATCCGTAACGCGATAGCGTCCAACTGGCAAAGTGCTTGAAGCGGACATGGGTGGCGACTTCCTCGAGCTCGGCGGGGGACAACCCGCTGCAATAGGCAGCTCCAATCAGAGCACCTACGCTCGTGCCCGCAATATATCGGATGGGGATATTTTCTTCTTCGAGGACCTTCAAAACGCCGACATGGGCGATGCCGCGGGCGAAGCCACCCCCCAGCGCCAGACCGATACCGACGTGGTTCGGCGCCGTGCCGGAACTACGTCCGGAAAGCTCCCGGCCGAATGCCTGTACCGACCGAATGATCTTCCCGAGACTCTTCACCCAACCCCCTGACCCGCTCGGCCTATCAATCCAACAGATATTCAGCAAATGAGATGCCAGAGGCCGCAAGAAGGGTTTCAGAGTAACGCCAACCGCGGTAATCACCCCGGATGATTACCGCCGGTGGCCCCACGAACGTGACTAAGACTTTTATTCTTGTTAACTTTAGGCGAATGGCAAGAGAGATCTCCGCAGGCGGGGTGGTCGTCCAGCCTACCGCGCAGGGCTGGCAGATGGCAGTCATCGAGCCGCAAAAGGAGGAAACGGCAAAGGCGGCTACAAAGACGGGCAGGAAAAGATGGCAAAAAATGTTATTGGCGTTACCAAAGGGTTTGGTCGATGGGGACGAAAAACCGGACCAAACCGCGCTGCGCGAGGTATTCGAGGAAACCGGAGTCAAGGCGGCCGTGATCACCAAGCTGGGCGACATCAAATACGTCTACGTTCGGTCCTGGGGAAATCGCGAGCGAGTCTTCAAAATCGTCAGCTTTTACCTGCTGCGCTACGAATCCGGACAGATTGATGAGATTTCACCCGACATGCGCGTTGAGGTGAAGCGCGCATTGTGGATTTCCCTCGACGAAGCGGTGCAAAAACTTGCATATCGCGGCGAGCGGGATATGGTGCGGCGAGCCCAGGAACATTTGAGCGCCCACCCGGAGCTTCGAGGCGCAAAGCCGATTCCCCGCGAGGACCCCTCGCGGTAAGCGGAGAACGGTCGCCGGGCGATCCTGGCGCATTTTAATAAGTACATGATTCTACATCATTTATCTCGACATTAAGACGCGTCTTCCCTAGCATAGACAGAACTTAATCGGGCGCGTGCCGTTAGCCATCCTCACCCACATTCATACGGTGTGCGCCCGCTGTTCGTTAACCCCGGCTCTTTCCCCTCACCAATGAACCTGCCCAGGACCATGGCGGAGGCTGCCAGTCCTAGCGGGCCGCGCGTCAGGCGGCGTAGGCCGGTACCGGGGAGCTCGGCTCATAAAGCGGGCATCTTCCGGGAAAGTTCGCGGTTTTCGGCTGATGATGGTGGCGATGACAGCCAGCGAGAGAGTCCACGGAATCTGGCACCGTGCGCGAAAAAGCCCGTGAAGTTTTGTGGAAAACGCCTCGGATCGAGCTCCTTACCTCGATTTGACAAATCGCAGCTGAAGCATATGTTATAGACGCTTGGCAGCACGGGACCCGGGTAAACCATGGAACATGATGCGACTAACGATGCTCTGGTTCACTCCACCAGCTTAGCTGCGGAAAAAGGTGGCGAACTTCTTCACCTGTCACGACAGAAAGCGAAATGGGAGTGGATGAGCTTTTTTGTGCGGCGATTGCAGCCGAAGGACGTTTACAGGGTGCGACTCGAAGGCGAGGAAGCAGCGTTCGTACTTCTGGGGGGCACATGTGTGGCCGATTGGGGCCAGGGTCGACAGCGGATCGGAAAACGCAAAAGTGTTTTCGATGGCTTCCCCTACGCGCTCTATCTCTCGCCCGGTAACGAGGTCAGCTTTAGCGCAGAAACCGTCTCGGAGATTGCCGAATGCAGGGTGCCCTCCGAGGGGCAGTTTCGGCCGCGGCTGATTACTCCTAAGGATGTGGCGACCAGCCTGAGAGGCGGGGGCAACGTGTCGCGGCAAATCGTCGATGTCATGACTCCGGCATTCCCCGCTGACAAAATCATGGTGGTCGAGGTGTATACGCCGGGCGGGAACTGGTCGAGCTATCCTCCGCATAAACACGACGTCCACAATCCGCCCACCGAAGTTGATCTCGATGAGATCTATTACTACCGCATCCGCCAGAGTGAAGGTTTTGCCCTTCAACACCTGTACTCGCAGCACGAATCGCGCGTCCTCAAGGCGAGAGATGGCGATGCCGTTCTGGTGCGCAGCGGATACCACCCGGTGGTGGCCGGACCGGGTTACGACGTCTACTACTTGAATTTTCTGGCGGGATCCGCGCGAGCGCTAAGCGTGACCGAGGACCCGCAGCATGTGTGGATTCGGTCGACCTGGAAGGAGACCGACTCCCGCCTGCCGCTCGTCCGCGAATGATTCCATGACAAAGCGAATGACCACCGCGCAAGCCACGATCGCGTTTTTGAAGAATCAGTATTCCGAACGCGACGGCAAGCAATTCCGGTTTTTCGAAGGCTGCCTGGGAATTTTTGGCCACGGCAATGTTGCCGGCCTCGGACAGGCGCTTGAGCAGGACCATGATTGGCCCTACTACCTTGTCCGCAACGAGCAGGCCATGGTGCACACCGCCGCGGCTTTTGCAAAGGCCAGCAACCGGCTGCGTACTCTGGTCTCGACGACATCGATCGGGCCGGGCGCGACGAATATGGTAACCGGAGCCGCCGGCGCGACGATCAACCGGCTGCCGGTGCTGCTGCTTCCGGGGGACATCTTTGCCCGGCGTAATGTGGCCCCGGTTTTACAGCAATTGGAATCGGCTAGGACGCAAGATATTTCGGTCAACGACTGCTTCCAGCCGGTGGCTCGATATTGGGATCGCATCGAACGCCCGGAGCAGATACTGACCGCATTCCCGGCCGCCATGCAGGTTTTGACTTCGCCCGCCGAAACCGGCGCCGTGGTGATCGCGATGCCGCAGGACGTGCAGGCGGAAGCTTTCGAGTACCCCGACGGCTTTTTCCAGAAGCGAGTTTGGGTAATTTCACGCCCGCGATGTGATAGCCAGCTTCTAGCGAAAGCGACCGAATGGATCCGCTCGTCTCAGAAGCCGTTGATCGTGGCCGGCGGAGGCGTCATCTATTCCGAGGCGACCGAGGCCCTCGGGAAATTTGCCTCGGCGACGGGAATTCCGGTGGTCGAAACGCAAGCCGGAAAAGGGTCTCTGCCCTACGATCATCCTCAAGCCCTGGGCGCAATGGGGGTGACCGGCACTCCTGGCGCCAATATTCTGGCGCGAGAAGCGGACCTGATTCTCGGGATCGGCACCCGCTACAGCGATTTCACATCGGCTTCGCAAACTGCTTTCCAGAATCCTTCCGTGCGCTTCGTGAATGTGAATGTTTGTGAGTTCGACGCCGGCAAGCAGGCTGCCTTGCCACTCGTGGCTGACGCGCGGGTCACGATCGAAGAACTGACGGCGAGACTCGACGGATTTCATGTCGAGGAACCGTATGCCGCACGTGCCCGATCGCTCAGCCAGGAGTGGGACAAGGAGGTTGACCGCATCTATAACCTGGGTTGGGGACCCCCGATCAGTCAAGGCGAGGTCATTGGTGTGGTAAACGAGGTCTCGGAAGCGCCAGACGTGGTCGTCTGCGCGGCCGGGAGTATGCCCGGCGACTTGCATAAACTGTGGCGAGCGCGCGATCCCAAGGGATATCACCTTGAGTACGGCTATTCCTGCATGGGATATGAGATCGCGGGCGGATTGGGCGTCAAAATGGCGTCCCCCGAGCGGGAGGTGTACGTGATGGTCGGAGACGGATCCTACCTCATGATGGCGCAGGAAATCGTGACCTCCTTGCAAGAGGGATACAAACTCAACATCGTTGTGGTCGATAACCACGGATTCTCGAGTATCGGCGGCTTGAGCCGGGCCTGCGGAAACCAAGGCATGGGCACGGAATACCGCTATCGCCAGAATGGAAAGCTGGACGGCAATGTAATTTCTGTGGACTTTGTGGAGAATGCCAGAAGCTTGGGGGCGTGCGCGGTCCGAGCGCGCACTCGCGAAGATCTTCGCAGAGCCCTGCTCGATGCGAGAAGGCGCTCACAGACTTCCGTAGTCGTCGTTGAGACGGACTACGCCAAGCGAGTGCCCGCCTACGAATCCTGGTGGGATGTTCCCATCGCCGAGGTTTCCGAAGTCGAGTCCGTAGCTGCGGCGCGAACCAAGTACGTGGAAGCGCGGAAAAAGGAAAGGTTCTTCTAGCCCGCCGGACGACACTTTCCCAACAGCTAGCTCTCGCGATCCGCCCGGCTCAGCCTCTGGTTGCGAATCGATTTGTGATCGAATCCGCGAAGTTCCTCGATATTCTCGAGCACTTTGTGGATCGCATTCGCGATCGCGTCCACGTCCTGGTCGCCTCCCAGGAACAATTGATGCGGGAACCAGACGGCCTCGTGATAGGCCGCACGCTCGGACTCCGGGCAGGAAGAGATCTTTCTGAGATCGAGCGGCTCTTTGCGTCCCCAGCTCAGCGCCGGAAAATCAGCCGGATCGAGCGGAAACAGCGAACTCTTATACACCGGCTCGTAGAACAGTCCGTCACAGGGCACCCCTTCTTCCTGCAACGCGGCCACGAATTCGGCGCGGGGAATATCGCTGGCTTTCTTCGAGAAATACTTCAAAACGTAGCCGTAGGGCGCCAACCGCGTGATTCGCGGGTCGGGCTTGAGCAGGCCGATCGCCGCGGTATTTTTCAATTTGTTTTCGAACCGCTGCATGGCTTTTTCGCGAATTGCCGCCTGCTCCGGCAAACCGTCGAGCTGAGCACAGAGAACGGCAGCCTGGAATTCACCCATGCGGTAATTGAAGCCGATGATCCGGTGATGGAACTTGTCGGTTAGGCTGGCTCGACCCGCATTGATATAGCTTTGGACGAGCTCCATATATTCCAGATTGTTCGTGATCACCGCGCCGCCTTCGCCCGAGGTGATCAGCTTGCTCGATTGGAAACTGAAGCAGCCGACATCGCCCATGGAACCTGCACCTTTGCCCTTCCACATGCCGCCGTGGGCGTGCGCGCAATCTTCGATGACTTTCAGCTTGTGTTTGGCGGCGATGCCGAGGATTTCGTCGATATCGGCGAAGCGCATGCCGAGATGAACCGGGAGAATGGCCTTGGTTTTCGGCGTGATGGCTTTCTCAATCAGCTTGGCGTCCATGCAGTAGGTGTCGGGATCGACATCCACGAAGACGGGCACGGCATTGACCAACAGCACCGGACCGACCGTGCCCTCCCAGGTGTAAGCGGGGACGAGGACCTCGTCACCGGGCCGAATGTCGATGGCCTTCAGGGCGGCTTGAATGGCAACCGTTCCGGTGTTCACCGTCTGCCCGTATTTCGCGGTATGCATCTCCGCGAATCGCTTGGCAAAGGCCACGGCATATTTGCCGGGAAACGGCTGCCCGCCCCATTTTGTGCTGGTCAGCACATCATCTAAAGCCTGGGCAATCTGTTTTGTCGGAATGGGCCAGGTTGTAAAGGGAGTTTTTCGTAACGGTTCGCCACCGGTGATCGCCAGCTTTCCCATGGTGCCTCCAAGAAGTTATTGCGTTTTTCCCTGCGGACGGAATCCGAAGCCCATCCTGGTCCTGCCCCTCAGGAAACGTCGGGATTCGGGATCATATAATCGCGTACCCAAGCATCGAGATCGTGGCAAGCGGTGATGAATTGTCGCAGAGTGCGGCGGGTTGGAGCAAATGAGTCGAACTCCTCAATCGCCAATCCGTCTTCTGTATAAGCGCGACGGAAGTCGCCGAATTTCCTGGACAGCTCTTCGACCATGCCGGGATTCACCGGCTGCTCAATGCGGTTCCGGATCTCGATATCGCTGGCGTTGAAGCGAACCTGCCAGGCATAAGGCGGTGAAATGACAACCTCGCCGCCAATCAGTTCGCTCCAGTGCATGTGGTTGCGAAATGCCGCGGAGAGCAGGCGGATCCGATAGCCGCGTTGCCGGAAAATCTGGTACGTCTTCTTGAACACCGCAACTCCGGCCCACTCCAGGTATCCCGGGTCGATGGCAATATTGTCCTTCTCCATCAGAACTTTCAACCAGTCATCCAGGCGTCCGACCATGATGGTGCAAACCGGCCCCATGCTGGCGATTTCCTTGCCTTCGCGCTCACGCCGCGTGAGGCCGCGCTCCACCGCCTCGGCCACGGCAACCGACTGCGGCAAGGAGAAACAGACGGTGGCATTGATGCTGATGCCGCGATAGGTAGCTTCTTCGATGGCCGGAATTCCCGCCCGAGTGACGGGAATTTTTACGATCATATTGGGAGCCAGGCGGCTGAATTCTCCGGCTTGTTCGACGATAGCGCGAGTATTGCGATAGAGTCGGGGGTCGGTCTGTATCGAAAGCCTTCCGTTCTTGCCCCGATGCTGATCGAAGACCGGCTTGAGCAATTGAGCGGCTTTCACCGAGAGCTCCCGAACCAGTTGCCACCCGATTTCTTCTTCCGTCGCCGTCGAACGCTCTCGGATCAGCTGCTCGAGGCGGTCCTTCCACACGTTCACTTCTTTCTTGAGGACGGCCAGCGCGATCACAGGATTACAGGTTGCCCCCACCGCACCGTGCTCAATCGAATAGGTAAGCTCCTGGAGGGAAGCGGAGTCATTCCACAGGCAAGTGGGTGTGGACTGGGTCATTTCATGGAGCGGACTCTTAAAAGCCGTAGCCACGGTACGAGTCATCGGTTCCTCCCGCCGGCAGTATCGATTGCGGTATTCCGAGATGGTTTCTTTCGACTTGCGCTGGGCGTCGCACCACCGGCAGGAACGCCCGCGCGTTCGAGCGTAACTTCCGACGGTCGCTTCTCGAGGTGCGAGTTCTCGGCAGCGACGGCAATGGCCAACGCTTCGAGACCATCTTCCCCTGAAACCAGCGGAGGCTTGTCGTGCAACATATTGTGGACGAAGTCACGGACCTCCGCTAAGTATGCATCACGAAATCTGGTGAGAAAGTGGTCGGCCAAAGCTTGGGTGCGGCCATGGGCGCTCAGGAATGCCGCCGGTGTGTGCGCCACCGTTCCCACGAACACCGAGCCCTTCGAGCCTACAACTTCAGTTCGCACGTCGTACCCATAAAGAGCTTGCACATAGGACTCGATGTTGCCAATCGCACCGCGAACGTAGGTGAGATTGACCACGCTCGCGACCACGTCGTTGTACTTGGCGATCTCCGGGCGGATTGCCACCGTGGCGTACGTCTGGACCTCGGCCACTTCATCCCGCACCAGCCAGCGCGCTAGATCAAAGTCATGAATCGTGTTGTTGTAGAGCAGCATGCCATTGAGGTTGGATTGATAGGCCGCGAGCGGAGGAACATCCTTGTCACGGCCGAGCGACTTAAAGACCACGGGCTCACCGATTTCTCCGGCTTCGATCCGTTCGAAAGCGGCCCGATACGCCGGGTCATAGCGGCGCATGAAACCAATCTGCAGGCGCACGCCGGCCTTCCTTACGTCATCGAGCGCAGCTTGAGCATCCGCAAGAGTGAGCGCGAGCGGCTTCTCACAAAGGATGTCCTTACCCGCTTGGGCTGCGGCGCGAATGCCCTGGGCGTGAAACTTGTCGGGAGTGGCAATCACAATCGCCTGGATGTCTTCGCGCGCCAGCATGTCGTCCAGGTTGGCGAAGGAATGCTCGATTTCGAGCTCGCCAGCGACCTGACGTGCGCGCTCGGCGGAGACATCGGCCACGGCTACCAGGCGCGCCTCGGGCACCAAGCGACGCAGGTTTTCCGCGTGGCGCTTTCCCATTTCCCCCACCCCGAGGACGCCGATGCCGAGCTTAGCCAACCGATTAACCTCCGATTCTCAGCCCAACAATTGTACCCTTCGACCAACCGTCCGGCCTAAAAGCTGCCTTCCGGCTCCAGGTCCGTCGTCGGCCCTAATGGAGCATCGGGCTGCGGTGGCAGAAAGGGCCACTCCCGTTTTCGCCAAGCCAGGATCAAATAGGCAGCGAATCCCATAGCGATGGTGCCGAACGCGTATGCCATATAGCGCCAACCGCCGGGCTCGAAGGCGGGAGTCACGAAAGTACCCAGCCACCCGACTAATGCGAACAAGGCGGGTAAAGGATAGAGCCACATGCGGAACGGTCGCG
>Ga0187783_10002966_pt1 | contig 12541 bp, 11 predicted proteins | sample 1015_SJ02_MP02_2_FD_132471 | JGI IMG/M metagenome (GOLD analysis project Ga0187783, IMG submission 132471) | Tropical peat soil microbial communities from peatlands in Department of Meta, Colombia - 1015_SJ02_MP02_20_MG | ecosystem: Environmental > Terrestrial > Soil > Wetlands > Peat | place... | reverse complement strand
TTGAAGCAAGCCGGCGTCTCGGAGGTCTTTCAACCCGGCGCATCCACGCAAACCATTGTCGAATTCATTCGCAAGAATGTGAAAGCGCTTCGCGCTTAGTGGCTTGGGAATAGTGGTTAGCGAGGTTCCGCGGACGGTCTGGAAACTACTCCTGATCGTAATACCCAATCAAATGTTGGACTCCTTTCTAGCCACTTACCACTAGCCACTAACCACAGTATTCAGCATGGAACTCTTGAGCCAAGACTCCGTTGCCGTGCTGGCGTTTTCCCCATCCGCAGGATATCCGCGCCTGACCATTTCCGTTCTCGGAGAGTTGGATGAACTCCTGGAAGAAGTACAGGGCGCCGGCCTGTTTCGCGGAGTCGTGATCGCGGCCAACGCCCAATCTTTTGCGACGGGCGCAGAGATTGAAGAAGTCGCCGCGCTCGAGGGATTTTGCGCCCGGGAATTTGCTGAACGTGGGCAAAGCACCTGCCGCCGCATCGAGGCGTTTCCCTTGCCTGTGGTCGCGGCCATTCGCGGACACTGTTTGGGGGGAGGACTGGACTTGGCGCTGGCATGTCATGGACGGGTGGCCAGCTTCGACTCTTCCTTCGGGCACCCCGGCGCGGCCCTGGGATTGGTGACAGGCTGGGGAGGCACCGGACGCTTGCCGCGTCGGGTAGGAAAATCCACGGCGCTGCAAATGTTCCTTACCGCCGACCGTATTCCCGCCACCCAGGCACTGAGCATGGGGCTGGTGGACGAACTGGCCCCCTGCAGAGATCTCATTCCTATGGCCGCCAAGCGCGCGGAGGCCATGCACGACGCCCATTTGGCGCGGATAACTCACCAAGGGTATGGAAGGGTGGGGCTTTAGAAGGTGTGGTACAGTTAGAACTTGCAGAGCATGCCCGACATCCCGCCAACGGAAGAGACGTCCCCGCTCCAGGACCCCGCCACTTCGCTCTCCAAGCGCGCCGCGAGGCGGATCATCCAACGGACCTTCGTCTTGATGGGAAAAGACAAAGTCCTACGGCAGCAAATCCGCGAATCGGAAATCACCTCGGTCTGGATTATTGAAGACTGGGAACTGGAGTGGACCGTGCTGCTCCACCGAGGGAAGTTTGAATTTGAACGGCGGCCGTCGAAACACCCCGACGTGACGATAACCTGGCCGACCGCTGAGGAGTTTTTCCATCAAGTGGACCGCTCCGGCGACGCTAATGTACAGGTTCAGATTCTTCCCGAGCAGGAGCGTCGCCGCTTCTTCGAAACTCTTCTACGCGCCTTTTTTTCTAACCTTCGCCGCGTTCTCGCCAACCCGGTTGATGCCTTGGGAGAAAGCTTGTTGTAAACCCGCGCCAGTTTGCGGATTCCCGGTTTTGCTATAGACTGCATGAGGAGGAAATCGCAGCTTCGCGCGAGACACGATGGCGAATATGAAAGCAGAACCTGCCTGGACTGCCACCACCCTGCAAGTCCGTTACGCGGAAACGGACCAGATGGGAGTGGTTTACTACGCCAATTATATGATCTGGTTTGAAATCGGGCGGACGGATTTTTGCCGCAAGCACGGCTTTGCTTATCGCGAGATGGAACGACAGGACGGTCTTTACATCAGGGTGGCGGAAGCGCGTTGCCGTTACAAGGCTCCCGCGCACTATGACGATGAAATCCTGGTCCGCACTTGTCTGAAAGAAACCCGCCGGCGCGTCCTGGTATTTGGCTATGAGGTTTACCGCCAGGCGACGGACGAGCTTTTGGCGGAAGGGGAAACCGTGCACGTCATCACCGACCGCGACGGCCATCCCCGTTCCCTGCCCGAAAAGTATCGTGAACTATTTGTTGCCGGACCGCAAAATACGGGACGCGGGATTGGGGACTTGGGATCTGGAATCCGGAATTAGGAATTCGGGATTAGGATCTCGGCTAACGCGACGCGAGTCCTGGGGTATGAATCGGATCTATTGATTCGGACTTCAAGCGGAAAGCTGGTTTCGTCACCCATCGGCCGACCTACATCGAAGGCCACAATTTCGGATTTGAGTAGCTAATCCCCATCACCGTGTCCCGTATCCCGATAAAAGGATTCCATGCCACCCACCATAATCCTCGACGGCCAACATCTCACCCGACGGGATTTTTACGCCGTAGTGTTGGGAAATCATCATGTAGGTCTATCCCCCCGCGCCCGCGCGGCGATGCAGAAATCTCGCGCCTGGGCGGAGAAAATCATCACAGAGAAGCAGGTGGTCTACGGTGTGACGACGGGCGTAGGGAGCCTTTCCACCGAACACATTGACCCAGCTGCGGCTCGCGAGCTGCAACTGAATGTCGTCCGCAGCCACTCGTGCGGCGTGGGTGAACCGTTGGGGCCGGCGGAGACTCGGGGCTTGCTGCTGCTCCGCGCCAACACTCTGGCCCGCGGTCTTTCCGGCGTGCGGCCCCTCATCGCCGAAATGCTTTGCACTTTCTTGAACCATGGTGTGCATCCCGTTGTCCCGCGGCGCGGCTCCGTAGGTGCCAGTGGCGACCTGGCGCCGCTCGCCCATGTGGCCTTGGCGCTGGTCGGAGAGGGCGAAGTCGTATTCCGGGGCCGTCGCCAGCGTGCGGCTGCCGCACTGAAATCGATACGAATCAAGCCCCTTAACCTGGAAGCCAAGGAAGGACTCTCGCTTGTGAACGGCACCCAGGCCATGCTATCCATAGGTCTGCTGGCATTGCGTGAGGCGGAGATTCTGGTTGACACAGCCGACGTGGCTGGGGCTCTATCACTAGATTCCCTGCACGGGTCCACGCGCGCTTTCGATGAACGATTACACGCGGCGCGGCCTCATCCCGGGCAAATGATTTCCGCGCGCAACCTCGCCCGTCTCAATCGCGGCAGCGCCATCAACAAATCCCATCAAGGTTGCTCGCGCGTGCAGGATGCTTACAGCTTGCGATGCATGCCGCAGGTGCACGGCGCAGTTCGTGACGCCTTGAGCTACGCGCGCCAGGTTCTCGAGATCGAAATGAACAGCGCCACGGATAATCCCCTGGTCTTTGCCGAGGAGGGTGAGGTCATTTCCGGCGGCAATTTTCATGGCCAGCCACTGGCGTTGGCGCTGGACCTGATGGCCCTTGCCCTAACCCAACTCGGCGGAATCTCGGAACGGCGCGTCGATCGCATGGTGAACCCACTCACTTCCGAGCTCCCTGCCTTTCTCGCCCACTCCCCCGGCCTGGAATCAGGACTGATGATTGCGCAGGTCGCGGCCGCCGCGTTGGCATCGGAGAACAAAGTGCTGGCGCATCCGGCGTCGGCCGATTCCATCCCGACTTCCGGAAATAAAGAAGATTTTGTTAGCATGGGGATGGCGGCGGCATTGAAGCTGCAACCGGTCATCGGCAACGTCAGAAGCATTCTGGCCATCGAGCTGCTTTGCGCCTGCCAGGCGCTGGATTTGCTCTTGCCGCTCCGTTCCGGTAAGCTAGCAGAAGAGGCCCGGCAGCGGGTTCGCAAGGTCTCGCCACACATCGCCAAAGACCGTCCCCTGCACGCTGATATCACGCGCATCGCCGGTCTGATTTCGGAGGGCGCGCTTGCCGGCCTCGTCGCGCCGGACAGCCAATCCTGACTTGCCATGCCAGCCATTTCCGCCACCTTCATCACCCACAACGAAAGCGCCAACATTGCACGCGCCATCCGTTCGCTCTCCTGCGCCGATGAGATCGTGGTGGTTGACTCCGACTCCACGGACGGTACGCGCGAGATCGCAGCGGGCTTGGGCGCGCGAGTAATCAGCCACACCTTTGAAGGTTTCGCCGCCCAGAAAAACTTTTCCAGCGAGCAGGCTCATTACGATTGGATCCTGAGCCTCGATGCTGACGAGGAATTAGGCACCCAAGCGCAGGCTGCCGTCTTGGAATGGAAAGGCACCGAACCCTCAGCCGCCGGCTATCAATTTGCCCGGCGAGCTCAATACCTGGGGCGATGGATCCTGCACTCAGGATGGTATCCTGACTACAAGCTTCGCCTTTTCGACCGCCGCCGGGGCAGTTGGCAGGGCGCTTACGTGCACGAATCGGTGGTCGTCAACGGTCCCGTAGCGCCGCTCGCGGGGGAGATTCTCCACTACACTTGCAATTCTCTGGCGGAACATCGCCAGCGGATTGAGTTCTACACCGATCTGGCCGCGAAGGAAATGTTTGAGCGTGGCGATCGCGTGGGCTTCCTGCGAAGCACGTTGGGGCCGCCGTGGATTTTCTTGAATTCGTACGTGCTTCGCCTGGGAATGCTCGATGGCGCGCAGGGCTATCTGATTGCAAGGATGGCTGCGCGGTACGTGCAAAGAAAGCACGCAAAGCTGGAAGAAATGCAGAAGGCCGTGTGTCCACAACGATGAATTCACGCCCCGCACTTAGAATCGCCCACATCGATACGGGTCTCAGCTTGCGCGGCGGCCAGCGGCAAATGCTGCTGCTGGCACAGGGCTTGCGCGACCTCGCGCACGAGCAAGTCATCGTGTGCCTGGAAGGAAGCGGACTGGAAGAACGAGCACAACGGGAAGGCTTTCGAGTCTTCTCCCTGCCTGCCTATGACCCGGGCCACGCTTTCGGAATTTTGCTTTGGAGGCAACAGCTTCAAACCTGGGCTCCACAAATTGTACATGCGCACGATGGCCACGGGCAGACTCTCGCGTTGCTGGCCTCCATGGGATTGCCCCTCCGGCGTGTGGCCAGCCGGCGCGTTACCTTTTTTCCTCCTGACCGCTGGACGTACCGCCTTAAGTACGGCCGCACGTGCCATGCTGTAATCGCCGTTTCCGAAAACATCCGGGATCTTTCCGTGCAGGCCGGCGTCCCCCGCGAGCGGATCACCGTGATTCCGGATGGCATTGAAATTCCCGCGGAACTACCCACCGCTGCAGAGAGGCTGGGCTTGCGAAACTCCTGGCAATGCGCGGATGACGATTTCTTGATAGGCCTGCTGGGCGCATCAACTCCGGAAAAGGGCCATGACTTGGCGCTTGCGGCCCTCGCGCTGCTCGCCGAAAAACTGCCCAAGGCGCGCTTGGTCATCGCGGGCGATGAATCCGCTGTTCCCGACAGCAAATTGATGAACAAAGGCCGCCCTGATGCCACAAGGGTTCTACGCCTCGGCCCAATCGGCAATCTCACCGCATTTTTCCCTGGCCTCGACCTCTTCGTTATGCCTTCCAGAGCCGAGGGCTTGGGCTCCTCTGCATTGTGGGCGATGGCGTACAGCCTTCCCGTGGTCGCAACACGCGTCGGCGGGCTTCCGGAAATTGTGGTGGAGAACGAGACCGGCTGGCTGATTCCTCCCGGTTCTCCGCAGGCGTTGGCTGACGCCATGCTACTGGCATCCCAGGACCGGACGATACTGGTTGAGTTCGGACGCGATGGCCGCAAACGAGCCGAGGGATATTCTGCTGCTATAATGGTCAGCCGCACAGAGGCACTTTATTATCGCCTGATGAGCGGCGTACAATCCTGAGCACAGCCGTGGAAACTCGAAAATCGATTTATCGCATGCGAGTTTCGATTTTCGATTTCGATCTCTCCTGACACCTGGGGTGGAATTGCGTGGCAACGGTTTACATCATTGTTGGATTGTTTGGCCTTTGTTTTGGAAGTTTTTTGAATGTCTGCATTTCCCGCCTGCCCCGCGGCGAATCGATTGTCCTTCCTCGCTCGCATTGCCCGCACTGCAATCACGCGATCCGTTGGTACGACAACATTCCGCTGGTCAGTTATCTGGTGTTGCGAGGCCATTGCCGCGATTGCCATGCGTCGATTTCGCCGCTTTATCCCACGGTCGAAGCGTTGACGGCCCTGGTTTTGGTTTTGACTTTTCGGGTTTACGGACTGGGACCGGAATTTGTCAAATACGCCCTATTCGGCATGATGCTGATCGTTCTCATTTTCACGGACCTGCTTGACCGGCGCATTCCCCATGCCGTTACCATTTTTGGAATCTGCCTGGGGCTGATGTTCAGCTTTATCATTCCCGTGGATGATCGGCCGCTCGGCTGGATTCTCCGCCATTGGAACATCTATCTGGATGGCCTTCCCGCCTCGGTGGCAGGCGCCGTCGCGGGAGCTTTGGTGGGTGGCGGCCTCTTCTACGCGGTGGGTGAGGCTTTCTATCATTGGGGCGGGAAGCAAAAGGAATACCTGGGATTCGGAGACGTCATGCTGATGTTGATGGTAGGAACATTTCTTGGCATTCCCTTGACGCTTATGACAATCCTCCTGGGCTCGCTCGCGGGATCGGTTGTCGGTCTTGCGATGAGTGCTATTAACGCCCGCTATAGGGGCTACGCCTGGCCGTTCGGCACGTTTTTGGGGGTTGCCGCAATTTATGCTGGCCTGAATGGCAACTGGCTTCTTATCGGCTATTTGCGCATGTCGGGGATGGCAGGTTAAACATGGATCAACTATTGACCCCGCAGAATTTGATCCTGCTGGTCGGCGGCGGGGTGCTGTTCGGCGGCATGCTAACCTTGGGAGCCTACTTGCTGCAAAGATCATTTGGCCGCGGACTCAAAACCGACAAACCCAGGCACGCCAAGATACGTCTTGAAGATGAAGCGGCCTTCACGCTTGCGACCATTAAGTCCGTGGTCACTCAGTTGAAGGCCGACCAGAAGGCAACGGGGGAAAAACTCGCAGCAGCGGAGCGCCGTGCCGAAGAGAAGGCCCGCCAATTTGAGCTCCTCGCCCGCGAAATGGACCTGGGTTTGGTGATTTTTGATGCCCAAGGTTATATTTCTTTCTCCAACGCTCTGGTGCGCAAAATCCTGGGGATAGACACGTGGTCGCGGCGCCGCTACACGGAGATATTCCACGACATTCCCGCCTTATCGGCCTTGATTGGGAATGGCTCCGAAACCGGAACGGAAGTCCGGAAGAGAGCCCTCAAATTCCCAGGGCTTGATGGAAGGAAGCGCTTAGTTGAAACTTCCGCGTTGCCCACTCAGGACCGCAGCGGGGCGAGGGAATCCGTCGTCTGCGTTTTTCGAGAAGTGGCGCCACCCTCGCCAAAGGCTTAACCGTTTAGAGAAAGCCCCAATACTTTCCACGGTTTCACGCGCGCAACTTATTGTTTCAGCAATTTCACCAGGTTTTGGAATATTCTCAAGCCGTCTTGTGAATACTGCGTGGGAAGCGAAGCGCGTTCAGGATGAGGCATAAGACCGAGCACGAGGCCGCTTTCATCGGTAATCCCGGCGATGGCGCCGGGGGAGCCGTTCGGATTGCTCGGATAGTCCATGGTGGGCAGGCCCTGTTCATCTGCATAGTAAAAAACGGCACGCGTCGCGGTTGACGAATCGGAGGTGCAGAACAAGGGCCTACCTTCCCCATGCGCGGACGGCATCTCGAGCACCTGTCCGGCCAAGCCCTCTGTCCACGCGCACTTTTGCGAGGAAACAATCATCCGAACCTTGCGGTCTTCAAAGCGCGCGGATTGATTCTCGAGCAGCGCCATAGCCCGTTGGCCGGGAGTCAGGCCGGGAAGAATCCCGGCTTCGGTAAGGACCTGGTAACCATTGCAAATTCCCAGCAACGGCTTTTGGGCATCAAGAAAGCGCACTAATTGGTCGCGCAACCGGGCTACGAGCATGGTGGCGAAAATCCTTCCCGCACCCAGGTGGTCCCCGTAGGAGAATCCGCCCGGAATCACCGCAGCTTGATAGTCGTCCAGCCGGCTTTCGCCGCAGATCAAGTCCTTCAACAGGACCAGTTCCGCTTTGCCGCCTGCCAGCTCAATTGCAGCGGCCGTCTCCCCGTGGCAATTCGTTCCTGGGGCATAAAGGATGGCGGTTCTCGCCTGGCTCATTTCACGACCTCACGAAAAGTTTTGCTCCAACTCTCAGCTAACTGTGATATAGGATCTTCCCAAATCACGGTTTCATGGTCCACCAGCGCCAAGCGAGGCTCGGCCGTAACGTAGCCAATGAACTGATGCGGAATTCCGGCCAAGTGTGCGGGAATTTCAAAATCCGGCGGCACTTCGAGCAAACATGCCCCAATGAACTCGCCGAACAGGAAGCCGTCGCGCCGTGCTGCCGGGATGCTAGCGAAATCCACTCGCGCGCCAAGACCTGACCCGAAGGCGGCCTCAAACAGGCGCAACAGGATTCCGCCCTCCGCGATGGCGGATGCGGAAACATAACGGCGCTCGGCGTGGAGCTCCGACAGGTAGTCCCACTGCACCTTCATGGAGATGGCGTCATAGGCGTCAAACAAACGATCACCGCGCTGCCCCAGAGAATCGGCGTAAACCGTGCCTCCCAGGACGTCCGCATCGTAGCGCCCCAAAAGCAGCAGGCGATTCCCTGCCCGCTTGAAATCCTTGGTGACGATTGCCTTCACATTATTGATGCGGCCCATGGCGGCCACGGCAAGGGTGGGAGGCACATCGATTCTTCTCCCCCCAGCCTCAAAAGTTCCCGAGCTCGAATCCTTGCCGGAGATAAAGGGCACACCGAGTTCAACCGAAAGGCTGGCGATGGATTCCACCATCTCCACCAGTTCGAACGCCGTTTCCGGACGCACGCGTGGCGTATAGAAGTTGTCGCACAGGACCATTTCGCGGTAATTGGCCCCGGCCGCGACCGCTTTGGTAATGGCTTCAAACATCATCAGGCGAGCCATGACCGCGGGATCGATCTCGCCATAAAACGGATTGAATGCCAGTGTGGTGATGATGCCGTTCGGTTTGCCCCGCAGTGGCGCAGAAACATAGATGTTGGTGGGCATGCGATGGTTCTTGCCCGCATAAGGTCCCACCGCGGTCCGGCCCTGCACAGTTGAGTCATAGCGCGTGCCGGCAGGGCTTTGATCCGCACAATGATAGTGGGTCAGGACGCCGTGAATAGCCCGGTCCCAATCCTCGCGGGTTTGGGGCGGAGCGATGTTCAGCGGGGAAAGATGTCGCTCCGGCGGGGCTGTGGGCGTGGGGTCAATGGGGCAGCCGCGCCAGAGAAAAACCATGCTCAGGTCGACCACCATCTTGCCGTGCCACTTTGCCTGCAAACGGCCGGTGTAGGTGAAATGTCCGAGGATGCACGAGTCCACTTCGAATCGGCGCAGAATCGCCTGCGCTTCTTCCAGCTTCTCGGGCGGCACGGCCATCAGCATTCGTTCCTGTGATTCGGAGAGCAGAATTTCCCATGCGGTCAAGCTCTGGTCTTTCAGCGGCACGGCATCCAGGTCAATTTCGATGCCGGTGTCGGCGCCCATTTCTCCGGCCGCGCATGAAATACCGCCCGCACCAAGGTCTGTAATCGTGCGGATGCATTCGCGGTCGCGCAGAATGGGAATCGCCGTGGTGAAGCGCCGCTCCGTAATGGGGTGTCCGATCTGCACAGCGGCTGACTCTTTTTCCAGGGTCTCGCCGGTCATGGCGGCGGAGCTGGCGGTGGCGCCATGGACGCCGTCGCGCCCGGTCGAGCCGCCAAACAATACGGCGATGTCGCCCGCCCGGGGTTGGTCTTTGTGGACATACTTCTTTGGCAGGAGGCCCAGCGAGTGGCCCAGCGCAAAACACTTGGCATAGCCGGGGTGAATCCGGTAGATCGGGTGCATCATGGGAATGCCCATCGGATTCATGTAGTAAGCCGTGGCCCGAATGGACTCTGAAACGATCAACTCCGGGTGGAGCGCTCCCGCCGGCACACCCTTTTCCGGCAAGCGCGGGTCCAGGGTGCCCATCACGGTAGTGCCGCCGATCGGATACGCGCCCTTGCCAAAACCCAGGGTGTCGCGAATCACCCCTCCATGCTTGGTGGCGATGCCGCCGAACGGCGCGATGGAGCTGGGGAAGTTGTGCGTCTCACCCTTGATGGTCACCACCCAGCCATCCACAAAGTTCATCCCGCCGGCATTGTCGGTGAAGGAGGATACCACGAGGGGATGATTGATTTCGCGCGTGGCGGCCATAAGCTTCTTCAGCAAACCCAAGCTTTTCCAAGTCGTGTGGTAGCAGTGGTCGCTCCAGCTTTGCACCAGAATTTCAATCTCCGCATCAGTGTAAGGCCGGCCGCGCTCCTGCTCGTGCGCCTGAATCACCTTCATCTGCGAAAGCGGGGCGTACCAGGAGCGTTCGCGCGATAGGGCAGCGAGTTCGTCACCGCTCAAGCCACGCAATGAAACTTGACCCACCGGATCAGGCTTTCCAGTGGGCTGAAGCGTGGTCACCCTCTCGTGGGGGTCGCGAATCCGCTCCACCACTTTGTTGTAGAGGAAGCGCGCTGCAAGGCTCTTGGCTTCCGCCTCGTCGAGCCCGCAAAATTGGTATCTTCGGCTCAACCGGGCAAATTGCAATCCGGTTTCCCCCAGCGCATGCGCGCCAGCCAGGATCGAAGGCGTCTCCGGATCGGTAACGGCGGGACGGTAAGCGACCTCCACGATGGGTCCTTGCTGAGAATCGAGCTGCGACGTTTCCGCCGGAACCTGGTAAAGAGGGTTGATCAGCAGGGGCATCAAGTGCTCCAGGTTAAAGGACCCTTCTAGCCAAACGACTCGTTCGATCATGACGTTGGTCAGGCGGGAATATCCCCGCCGGCGAAAAAAGCTCAGCCAGTTGCGGGCTTCGGGGTCATCTCGGGACAGTATATAAATGCTGCGGATTGCCATCTTCGCCTCAACGATAGAGTTCAAGGCACAGAGGAAAATGAATGTCTCAAGTCAACCGGCCATTATAGCTGCGAATTGCCGATTTGCGATTGCCGATTTGCGATTCTCTTGAATTTTGAATCTTAAATTTAGGATTGACCACTGGCGATTGTGGATCATGGAACTGTCAGCGTATAGTTGGTCGTACAGGCAAAGTTGAAAACAGAATCTCGGTTCACGAGCGAGTCTCAGTTCAGGCAAACAAAATGAGGAGGCACCCTTTATGAATTGGAACCGCAGGGATTTCTTCAAGGCGGCGCTCCTGCTGCCGGCCGGGATGTATCTGTCAAAATTCCGGGCCTTGGCTGCGTCGAACGCCAAGATGGTGAAGATCACCGCCATCAATACGCTGCAGTTGGATAACGTCAATGACGGCTGTCTGATCAGGATCGAAACCGATGCGGGGTTGGTGGGCTACGGCGAAGCGGGTCTAACCGCCCAGATGGCGCGCGCCCGCATCGAGAATATTCAGGGGGCGCTGCTCGGGCAGGATCCGCTCGCGATCGAGCGCCACTTCCACCTGATGACGAACCATCAGCATCCCTTTATGGGGAACATCCCGGCCATCAGCGGAATCGACATTGCTCTCTGGGATCTGGCGGGCAAAATCTTGGATGTTCCACTTTATCGGCTGCTCGGCGGACCGATGCGGCCGGCTGCCCCGGTTTACGCTCACGGCGGTCCCCGCAATATCCTCGATTTAGGCGAGTGTCGCGCCTGGGCGCAGCAGGCTCGGGAGGCGCCCGCGGGCTTCACGGCTTATAAATTCGAAATCACTTCCGCGGAGGGTGTCGCGGACCAAATGCCGTTTGCCGAGACGCTCGTTGGGGCGGATTTCAGAAAACTGGCCACGGGCTTCCAAAACCTCCGCACCGCTATGGGCGACGGTATCGATATTGCGATGCACTGCCACGGTCAACTCGATACGCGCAGCGCGATTGGAGCGTGCAAGGCCATCGAGCCGATCGATCCATTGTGGGTTGAGGACCCGCTGAGCGTCAATTACTCGGAAGGCTGGCAGGAGCTGAAGCGGTCCACGCGGGCGCCCATTCTGACGGGAGAAAAACTTGAGATGGTGCGCGGTTTCCGGCCTTTCCTGGATAATGGAGCGGTTGACATCATTCATCCGGACGTGGCCTACGCCGGCGGGGTAACCGGGTGCATGAAAATTGCCGACTATGCCGCACTCACCCGAACGCCGGTGGGTCTGCATAGCGGTCCGGCCTCCCTGATTCGGTTCTACGCGTCGGCGCACCTTGCCGGGGCGATTCAGAATTTCTTCAAGATTGAAACCATTTTGGGCGAGGGCCATTTGGCCAAGGAGAAAATGGCTGCCGCCAACGAGCCGGTGATCAGGAAAAGCGTGATGCAGTTTCCCGAAGGTCCGGGCCTCGGCCTCGAAATCAATGAAGATTGGTTGCGACAACATCTTGCGAAGGGTGAGACTTGGTGGAGCTAAATCTGGCCGTGAGCGCCAAGCGCAGTGTCTTTTCCTGATCAAGTGTAAAGACCAATTCGCTGGCGGCCACGGACAGACCACAAGGGCAGGGCAAGCCCAGCCCCTACGAGACGCTTGGTTGCGGCTCCGCCGCCCCGCGCTACCGGTTACTGCCCACTGTCTTTTGCCTTCCGTCTGCTCTACGCCGTCTCCCGGACATTAAATAAACATTCGCCCGCGGCTCAAAGAGGGGATCGGCCGAGGCCTCGATGCCATCCACTCGGGGGATAGGATCAAAGATGATCTGCTGCTGCTCGTCGGCGTTACTTGGAGGAATCTCCCTCAGACTGATTTCGCCGAACGTGAGCTGAGGAAGATTTTCAGGCCAGCGGACGGTGGCATCATCAACCGTGTCGCCGTCCTCAGCCAGCT